>Ga0182017_10003431_pt1 | contig 11834 bp, 9 predicted proteins | sample 712E3DmetaG_FD_120492 | JGI IMG/M metagenome (GOLD analysis project Ga0182017, IMG submission 120492) | Permafrost microbial communities from Stordalen Mire, Sweden - 712E3D metaG | ecosystem: Environmental > Terrestrial > Soil > Wetlands > Permafrost | place: Sweden: Stordalen | collected... | reverse complement strand
TACTTTAGCCAGCGCATTTTTCGGAATCGGAATACAGGTCGTATGGTTGACAATCGCAGTGTGGCTGGTCCGCGTGGTCTGGCGTCTGGGCGTACGGGCATATGCGGCGGTGGGCCAATGAATTATTTCAGACTGCTGCAGGTGTTTTTCCGGGTCAATGTTGCGGGGGAACTGGCCTACCGCATCAATTTCATTATCAATCTTTTCCAGTCAGTTCTGGGGTTGGGTATGTCGCTGGCGGGATTTGCGATTATTTTCTCATTCACGACTACACTGGGCGGCTGGCGGCCGGAGGAAATCCTGGCGCTGGTGGGAGTATATGTAATGATCGGCGGAATAATCCGTTTTGCCATCCAGCCGGGCATGGAACAACTAATACAATCGGTGCGTGACGGCACCTTCGATTTTACTTTGACCAAACCGGAGGACGCACAGCTCCTGGCCGGTATCAGCCGCATCGGCATCTGGGAAATAATTAATATCTGCCTTGGTTTCTCTTTGCTGGTGATCGCGTTGGTCCGGATCGGCGGAAGAATCGGGGGATTACAGGCGGTGGAATTCCTGGCGATGCTGCTGACCGGTTCGGTGATAATTTACAGTTTCTTTCTGATTTTAACCACACTGGCTTTCTGGTGGGTCCGGGTAGAAAACATCCTGGTGATATTTCAGAGTATGTATGACGCCGGACGATGGCCTGTCAGCCTCTACCCCGGGTGGCTGCGTTACGGTCTGACATTTGTTGTCCCGGTGGCGTTTGCGACGACAATTCCGGTGGAAGCTTTGACCAACAGACTCAACTGGGTGACTTTATTAACTGCATTTGTTCTGGCAATAGCTTTATTTATTGCTTCCAGGATGTTCTGGAAACTGGGGCTGAAACATTATTCCGGAACATCGGCCTAAAGAATAAAACTGACTAAAGCCAACCCAATTACACCCATAACCGCGATGGGCGGTAACGCGGGAACAGCTTTCCCTTTCATGAACCTGGCCTGAATCAGGTAAGCCCCAAGCAGCCCCATCAGGCAGAAACCGGCGACGATGATGCCGTCTCTAAAACCACGGGAAAAATAGACTGCTGTAGCCAGTAAAACAGGAAAGCCAATATCGCCGCCGCCGAGAATGGAATACTTCCTTTCCTCAGTTTTTTGTTCCGTCAGAGAAGGAATATCGGCTTTTTTCAGGTTGGAAACCCAATCGGACTGGCGGTAGGGGATGATGAAAGCCGGTAATGTAGTTGATGCGGACAATTTATCAGCCATCCAGAGCATAAAACCGAAGCGGACCGCCAGAAAATCATAAACAGCCAGAACCGCCAGTAAAATCATTGCCGTCCAGGGCGAAATCAAACGTCCGAACACTTCTCCCAGCGCTACCATGGCGATCAACATTACCAGGCTGTGCAACCAGACCCGGGGGTTGAAAAACCAGATCAATGCGATGATCAGCGCGATACCAATACTGACGATGAAAGGCAGCCAGATTATGGCCACAACGAAAATGCTCCAACAATACAAAAAGGCGAAAATAACCTTAAAAACTGTCTTTAACGCGGACAGCGGAATGGCAAAAAGGACAATTCCCAGTATTACGATCACGGCAAAGAAATAAATCAGAATCGGCCCCACTGAAGATACAGCCGGTGTTTGGGTAACTTCTCCCGAAGGACCGGTGGTTTGAGTCGGCCAAATCGATACGGACTCCGGCGGTTGTGTGGGCAGGGAGAGGCTGTGTTTAACTAAAAACGCGTCTTCGCGAGAAGCAACCAGAAGTGTCAATCCTTGAGCCAGGATAAAGATGGCAATACTCCAGAATACCGGTTTCAATCTCAGCAAAGTTTTTGTTTTCATATTCCCTTCATTCTAGCATTTTTTCATAACTGACATGATTTGCTGCTGCGGCGTACAGCTATTAGCTTTGAGTCTTGAGTATGGGTTGTGGTGACCGTAATTAACGCTGCTCTGTGAAATTTGCGTCATCAACCTTGCGCTAATATTGTAACGTAATAGAATGAGTTAAGTTACCCCGTTTTATCTATTTTTTCAGGGTTTGAGGATTGAAATACGGGATTTTTACCGCCTTTTGAAATCCCGACCATTAACCAAATCAGATTTAACAAGATTGTAGTATTCCTGTAACATGCCCGTAACATCAATTCTCTATATTTTAATTATCAAGAACTTGAGGATTTAGATGTACGATACCGGGACACGGTTGAAACAAGAGGCCTTACTACTGAATGACTTTTATATTGACCCTATTGCCTATCAGGTCAAGATGGGAAAAACAGAAATCGACTTGACGGTTAAAGAATTCGAGCTGTTGTATTTTTTTGTCAGTAAAAAGGGGATGGTTGTGAGGCGGTCAGAAATTCTCCAGCATATTTCAACTTCAGGACAGCTAAATAAGGACGGCGCTGTCAATGTAGAAATATGCCGTCTCCGAAAGAAAATAGAGGCTAACCCGCACCGTCCGAAGCGTCTCGTGGCAGTGAGGGGGATAGGCTACAGACTGAAATAAAGTAAAGCCCGAATATCTAATCTCGAAGCCATTTCTAGTGAGAGCAAAACCATTCTGACGCGCTTGCATTTATAGTGTCTGAACATTTACGCTCAGAGAAACGCGATAGTTCCTATGTAATAGTAAAGAAGCTGTATTTCACGGTAAATATTTTTAAAATATTTTTGCCGGTAATGTTTTTTTAATATTTCTGAAATATTCCTGTAACAATTCATCTGTAAAGTTAAGACATCCAGTCATAAAAAGGAGTACCGGATGCCGATTAACGCTGCTGATACCGCCTGGGTTCTTATTTCCGCCGCGATGGTGATGTTAATGACCCCGGGCGTGGCCTTTTTCTACGGCGGCATGGTGCGCCGCAAAAATTATCTATCTACGCTGATGATGAGCTTTATTACACTCGGGCTGATTGGGTTGTTATGGGTGATATACGGTTATTCACTTTGTTTCGGGGCAGACAAATGGGGAATTATCGGAGGGCTGAACTTCTTCGGGCTACAAGGAGTAGGGCAAACTCCTTCAACCGTTTACGCCAACACGATTCCGCAACTGGCTTTTGCGGCTTTTCAGATGATGTTTGCCGTGATCACCGTAGCCCTGATTACCGGCGCGGTGGTAGAAAGGATAAAATTCAGTTCGCTGCTGGTATTTTCCGCACTCTGGTTTACGCTGGTTTACTGCCCGGTGGCACATTGGGTTTGGGGCGCCGGCGGCTGGCTGAACAAAATGGGATTCCTGGACTTTGCAGGCGGCACCGTGGTACATATTACCGCCGGTGTTTCTGCCCTGGCGCTGGCAATTATTCTGGGGCCGCGTAAAGGATACCACGAAGGTGAACGAATGGATCCGAGCAATATTCCGATGGTCCTATTGGGCGCCGGAATTTTATGGTTCGGCTGGTTCGGTTTTAATGCCGGCAGCGCACTCACTTCAGGCGGGCTGGCATCGAGCGCGTTTATGACCACTTACATTGCAGGCGCCGCCGGTGCGGTCACATGGATGATTCTCGGCTGGTGTTATCAGCGTCCTTCAGTTTTAGGCGTGGCGACAGGAGCGGTGGCCGGATTGGCCACCATTACCCCGGCCGCCGGTTACGTGCAGCCGATCATCGGTATACCAATCGGTATTGCCGCCTCATTGATTGGTTTTTATTGCATGGCATTCCGTTCAAAGAAGACACGTATCGATGAATCTCTAGACGTGTGGGCAGTACACGGTATGGGAGGCACTTTTGGGACGCTGGCGGCAGGTTTCTTCGCTTCGCTGGCGATCAATGCAGGGGGACGGAACGGACTCTTTTACGGGCACAGCGCGCAAGTCTTGATCCAACTGGCAGGTATTGCCTCAGTCTGGGCTTTTGCCTTTGCGATGACCTGGGGACTTGGTAAATTAGTAGATATTACGATGGGTTTAAGAGTAAGCCCGACCGAAGAAAGCGTCGGATTGGACATCTCGCAGCACGGTGAGAGGGCCTATGGAGGCTGGATGAGATGAAAAAGATCGAAGCAATCATCCGGGAGGAAAAGCTTGAATCTGTAAAAAATCTGCTGGAGGCTTTAGGATATCACGGTATGACGATCACCGAAGTCAGCGGGCGCGGCAGGCAAAAAGGTATTCCTTTGAAATGGGGTTCCAAAGAATATAGACTGGATTTCCTGCCAAAATTGAAAATAGAAGTGGTGGTAATGGACGAAGATGTATCTCCGGCAGTGAATGCGATTGTCCGGGGAGCCAGGACCGGTGAAATGGGCGACGGTAAAATATTTATTATCCCCATCGAGGATGCGGTACGCGTGCGGACGGGCGATTCCGGTACCGCCGCTGTTTAATAAAGGAAAATTATCGAAAAATTCAGAACCAAGTTAATACAATATTAACAATCATGAAATCTCGTTGAAACATTAGCATCTTATACTCTAGTTAAACAGGTTAGAAAATAAAACAAAATAAAATACAAGGAGAAAAAATGGCACCAAGTTCTTCATCCGGTTATCAGGATGTCCTTAAGCTGGCAAAGGACAACAAATGTCAATTCATCGACCTTAAGTTCATCGACCTCCCGGGACAATGGCAGCACTATACACTGCCCATCAAAGAATTAGCGGATTTGTTCGAAGAAGGGAACGGCTTTGACGGCTCTTCCATCAGGGGTTTCCGCGCAATTCATGAGAGCGATATGCTCCTCTTTCCCGATGCGTCTACCGCAGTAGTCGACCCGGTACTGTCACCTTCGACACTGAGCCTGATCTGCGATGTCAAAGACCCGGTAGACGGCAAAGACTATGACCGCGACCCCCGTTACGTCGCCAGAAAAGCCGAAGCCTATCTTAAATCCACCGGCATTGCCGATACCAGTTTCTGGGGTCCGGAATTGGAATTCTTCATCTTTAATAGTATCGCATTCGATACCAACAGCCATTCCAGTTTTTACGAGATCGATTCTCAAGAAGGGATCTGGAATTCAGGCGACAATTCAGAACCGAATCTGGGATATAGACCGCGCCATAAAGAAGGTTATTTCCCGGTCCCGCCTACCGATCAAATGCATGACATCCGGACGGCAATGACCCTGAAAATGGTCGCAGCCGGAATTGATATCGAAAAGCATCACCATGAAGTTGCAACCGGCGGCCAGGTAGAATTCGGAATGCGTTTTGATACATTACTGCGCCAGGCAGACAAAGTAATGATGTACAAATATGTTGCCAAGAATGTCGCTATCCAGAATGGTTTCACCGTTACATTCATGCCCAAACCTCTTTTCCAGGATAACGGTTCAGGGATGCATGTTCACCAGAGCTTGTGGAAAGGCGATACCAACAAATTCTTTGATGCCAAGGGTTACGGCATGGTCAGCCAACTTTGCAAGTATTACATCGGCGGCCTTCTCTACCACTCACCGTCTTTACTGGCATTATGCGCGCCGACCACTAACTCTTACCGCCGGCTGGTGCCGGGCTATGAAGCCCCCATCAACCTGGTCTACTCTCAACGCAACCGCAGCGCATCGATTCGTATCCCGCTTTATTCTAAGAGCGCAAAGAGCAAGCGTATTGAATACCGCTGTCCGGATGCCAGCTGTAATCCCTATCTAGCCTTCCCTGCGATGCTTTTAGCAGGATTGGACGGCATCAAGAACAAAATCGACCCGGGTACGCCAATCGATAAAGATATTTATGAACTGGAGCCGGAAGAGAAAGCCAAGATTAAATCTACCCCCGGCTCGCTCGGTGAGGTATTAGACGCCTTGAAGAAAGACCATGATTATCTACTGCAGGGTGATGTCTTTACCGAAGACCTGATCGAGACTTGGATTAACTACAAAAAGAAAAATGAAATGGATGCAATCGCCCTTCGGCCTCATCCTTACGAATTCCACCTCTACTACGATATCTAGAAAACAAACGATACAAATAAAAAGGGGCGTCCGCCTGAGGCGGACGCCCCTTTTTATTTGATAAATCCTAATCTCTAAACAAATCTACACATCAAAAGTTGAGTGGAATCAAAACTCAATGTAAGTCACCAAAATCGGGCGACTGAACGCTGATAACGATTACCGATGCGCTAAAAGGGTGATGATGATAACTAAACCGATGATAACGATAAAACCGAGGGCAATTAATCCTCCCAGCATCCAGATCTGGCGATTAGTAACCAAGCCTGCAACGCGCTCCTGTCCGCGGGGGAATTGCGAGATATCCAATTCCCGATAGTTCTGTAAATCGTGTAAAAATGCCGCCGCTGATTGGTACCTTTCCTTCGGATTTTTCCGGATAGACTTCATGATTATCGCTTCAACATTTAGCGGTATATCCGGATTGGACAAATGAGGAAGGGGCGGAGTCACGGTAAGATGCTGCTGCATCACTACCAGGGAGTTATCCCCGTAAAACGGAACCGAGCCGGTCTGCATTTCATAAAGCATAATGCCGAGAGCATAGAGATCGGTACGGGCATCGCCGCGTTTCCCCTGAATTTGTTCCGGAGACATATAATCGGGAGTACCCAAAACATCGGATAGATTTCTCCAGGTGACACGGCGCGCTCCTTGCAGGAGAGCAATGCCGAAATCGACAATATGTACTTTACCATGGAGGTCAATGAGCACGTTTTCCGGTTTTAAGTCACGGTGGAAAACGCCGTGATTGTGAAGATAATCCAGAGCTTCTGCCAGCTGGCGGGTGAAATCCAGCGATACTTCCTGTGATAATGGAACACGATCTTGTAAAATGGCACGCAGCGATTTTCCTTCGATATACTCCAGCGCCAGACAAGGACCGGTTCGGTTTTCACTAAAAGAAAGCGCCCGGGGAATCGCCGGATGTGCGAGTTTTTGACCTATTTTAAATTCGCGCAAAAAACGTTCATAAGTAGCCGGATCGCCGATTAACGCCGTAGACGGAAACTTGAGAGTTACAAAAGCCCCGTCAGAACCGCGGGCTTTATAGTTCTCACTGAGTCCTCCAGAACCTAGCGGCTCCAGTATTTCGTAACCGCAGACCACGGTGCCCTTATCTAACATCGGCAAATACCTCTATGTTATGCCCGTATTATCATCATTTGCAGAGAAATCATTCTATCTTTATCTGTTCAATAAATAGGGGACATTGACAACTGCAATATTGGGATGTTTCTTAAATGCCTCTGTCAGATGCTCTGCGGTACGGTTATGCAGGAACCGCTCCCACCAGTGAGCCGTGATAAATTCCGGCATGACAATGGTCATAAACCCACCGGGATGCTGATTATGCAGTACCTCAACATAATTTAATAGTGGACGCATGAATGAACGTAACGGGGATTCGACGATAACCAATTTCAAATCCGGGGCATAGGTTTGCATTTTTTGCCTGATTTTCTCCGCTCTTACCGGGTCAGTGGCAATATGTAAAACGGTAATATCTTTACAAATAGTGCGGGCGAAGGACATTGCTCTCAATGATGCGTAATTGACATCATCAATCGGCATCAGCACGAAATGATCGATTCGCTGTGGAGGTGTAGCCTCAAGCGGCATCAATCTCAATTGATCTGCCACCCGGTCATAATGGCGGTGGATAAGCAGGAATACCGGGATTATTGCCGGGATCAAAATAACGATTATCCAAGCTCCAAATGCGAACTTGGTGATCACTACAATTATCAGAATGCTTGTGGTTAGAACAGCGTCAATACCGTTAATCACAATGCTCGTTTTCCAGTTTTTACCCCTGGTTTTCCACCAGTGCACCACCATACCGGTGTCCGACATACTGAAGGCTAAAAATACTCCCACAGCATAGAGATGAATCAGACTGTCCACGTTGCCTCTAAAAGCGATAAGCAAAAGTGCAGAGACGGCGCCGAGGAATAAAATGCCGGAGGAAAACGCCAGGCGGTCGCCCCGGTTGGAAAATACATGCGGCATGAAATTATCACGCGCTAATATGGAAGACAAACGGGGAAAGTCGGCAAAAGCAGTGTTAGCGGCGACAACCAGGATCGCCATCGTTGCGATTTGAAAGATATAATAGAATGCGTTTTGCCCGAAGACGGCTAAAGCTACCTGAGAGACAATTGACTGATTACCCGGCACCAGGCCCATATGGTTGGAAAGGAAAGAGACCCCCACGAAAAACAAGGCCAGTAAACCGGCCATAAAGGTCAGGGTTATCGCGGCGTTCTTTGATTCTTGCGGTTTGAAAACCGGTACACCGTTAGAAATAGCTTCGGTACCGCTCATAGCCACAGCTCCCGCAGAAAACGCCCTCAATATCAGCCATAGTGTTATCGGTTGTGCCATTTGCAAAATAGGCGGGGGCGTTGCCGGTGTGAGCGTGTGTGTAAAAACCTTAATCATACCGATCAACAGCATTGCGGCAAAGCTGACAATGAACAGATAAGTGGGAATGGCGAAGATCGACCCGGATTCGCGGATACCGCGCAGGTTCCCCAGTGTAATCAGTCCGATAAAAATCAGACTCAACAAGACATTGAGGTTTAAGAACGAGGGGAAATTCGCTGTAAGGGCAGTGATATTAATACCAGCGGCAGCGAAGGCAGAGGTGACTGCAAACGAACCGGCGGCAATAGATACCGCCACTGTCATAACATAGTCAAGCAGTAAAGCTGCCGCCGCCACCAATCCCGCCATCTGTCCCAGATTCTGGCGGCTGACATTGTAAGACCCGCCGCCGTGGGGGTAAGCATATACGGTCTGGCGGTAAGAGAATGCTACCATGGACATTAACAAAGCAACTGCCAGAGCTGTCCACAAAGAAATATGTAAAGCGCCGTTACCGGCCGCCATTAAAATTACAAGTGAAGCCTCGGTGGCATAAGCACAGGACGAAATTGCATCCGAACCAAAGACCGCCAAAGCTTTAACTTTGGACAAACGCTCATGGATTTCGTCCTTGGAAAACAGCGGCGTGCCGATAAAAGTTGCTTTTAATTTCTGAATTCCGCGCTGTACGCTGTTTGCACCGGCGAAGGCTTCCGGTGTAGCCACCAGATGACCTTCCGTCTTGTGAAAAAGATGATGGTACTGTTCCCCATCCTCATCGGTTTCTTCGGGACCTTCGGGTATGTCCTGTTCGGCAAAACCATGATCACTTTCGTTTTTCGTGTCGTCTGTCATTTCGTGTTTTAACTCTTAAAATAGGACAAATGCTCAAATTCAGCTAAATGATGGGAATAATACAATTTTCATGAATTTATGTGATTTATATAAAATCCATGACAATAATTTCCACCTTAACAATAATACCATGTCCGTCCCGTTATTGAAAAAATAGAATTGTTTTAAGCCATTTAATTAGCCTAACCGACACGAAAAATAACGGCCGTCAAATTATCCGGAGCGCCGGCTTTTAAGACCATGCCCACCATTTGTTCCAACGATTTTTCGATATTCTCATCTAATAAAGCATCCCGGATATCCAACGGGTCAAGTTCCGACCACAGGCCATCACTGCAAAGGATAAATGAATCTCCAAAATTAGTTTTCTCTTTGATCAAATCAACCCGGAGAAACGGAGACGAACCAACCGACCGTGTTAACTGATGTCTTCCCGGATGATTCGGGGCATCTTTTTTAGAAATTAAACGCAGCCTAAGCAGTTCAGCGGCTTGTGAGTGGTCTTTCGTTATTGTTACAATTTGTCCGTTACGTACGCGGTAAAGACGGCAATCGCCAACATGCCCGATTGCCAAAGTGTCCTTTTCCAGAGCAACAACAGTGGCCGTGGTTTGCATGTTTAGTAATTCAGGATGAGATTGCGAAGTACTAAAGACCTCCTGGTTGGCTCTCTCGATTGCTCTGACAACAAAGCGCTCCTTCCCTTTTCCGTTCCACTTTTCGAACTCGCTCTTTACAGTATCGACGGCTATTTCACTGGCGATACCGCCGCCGCGGTGGCCGCCCAGACCGTCCGCCACCGCAAAAAGATGGCGGTTTTCCTTTGAAAGCACGCAAAAAGCATCTTCATTATGCAAGCGCACCAACCCTCGATGGGTGACAGCGCGACACAAAACGGAATCCCCGACCGGGTTTTCCGTCCCGGTCGGGGGAATCAATAAAGGAATTCTTTCAACAGTAGTACTCATCAAATATTTACCTGTTTTTAATCAAGCGTATTTAAGTCTTCCGGAGTAAGCTGAGGTTTACTCTTAACAAGGATATCATGGCCTTGTTTACGGGTGTTAAGGACAAACCAGACGACACCGATCGCCAACCATACCAGAACCATCCCCAGAGCTAATATCGTGTCCCGCGAGGTGCTGCCGCCGGCCTTGAAACTCAGAACAACAATACCGGTCAACATCATCAGATTGGCGAGAAAACCCAGCGCCGGAATCACTTTATGTTTGAACAAATTGGCGCCCGGCCGGCTCCAGAAGGCAACGAGACAAACCAGATTAGTCAGCCCGTAAATCAGAAAGGTGCCGGTATTAGACGCCAGTGTAATCTGGGTGAGATTATCCACATTCAGCACACCGTAGGCGCCGAGGATCGCCGAGACCGTTACCAGAATCCAGATGCCCCACTGCGGTGTGGCAAAGCGGCCGTGCAGCAAACCGAAGATAGAAGGTAATTCTTTATCTTTACTCATGGCATAAGTGATACGGACACCGGTATTCAGACAAGCCAGGGTGGTACCGATGAGAGCCAGCACGACAGTGAAAGCCATTACCAGAACGAGAGCTAACCCCGTCCCGCCCAGCATTTTATCTCCGATCAGTCTTATCATATCGCCAATGGGCGCGCCTGAGACGCCGGCAGCGGCATATCCGGTGACAACAGTACCGCCGGCTGTGGTTGAAACCAACTGGGTGCTGACGAAATAATTGGCGGCGAAATATTCAAAAAGATAGGCAAATACACCCTGAATAACCAATGACAGGAGAATCGCACGCCGGATATCTTTTTTAGGATTGATCGCTTCAGAACCGAAAGCCGTCACCGATTCAAACCCTACCAATAACAGAATAGCAATCGTCGATTGGAATATCACATTGGTAAAATTATGCGGTAAAAGGATAGACGGCACAGACGCCGCATAAGTCAGACCGGGATGCGCTACCCGGTAAACTATGGCCAATATAGTAAATGCGATCAGTGAGACCAGTTGAATGGCGTTGATGGCGATAGAAGTAATGGTAGAACCGGTAACACCACGAAAGGCGATATACCCGTTAATAATAGAGAATAAAACAGCAGCCAGTATTTTTTCCCACATTACCAGATTAATACCGAACAGTCCGAAGATGTAAACAATCAAAGTCGCCGAGAAAGCGACCATGATCCCCGGGTAGATCCAGTAATACAGGTGGGAAATCCAGCCGATGACGAACTTGGCAATACGGGCATATTGCCGGTGAGTGGCTTTCTCTTTTTCCAGCAGAGCTGCCTCGGCAAAATAATAGGATGAACCGCTGCCTGCTTTGGGATAAATATCGGAAAGTTCGGCGTAAGAAATAGCAGTGAGAAATGCCAAAACGAGGGCAGCGACCAGACCCGTCCACATTTCACCGGCAGTGGACACTGCCCCATTCATCTGGGCAGCCTGTAACTGGAACGTGGTCCAAAGAAAAGCTCCCGGAGCGATCAGCGCCATGGCGTTTACTGTGAGGGACGTGAGATTAAGGGTTCTTTTTATCCCTCCCGTTGACTGCGTGTTGCCGGATTTTGCGGTTGTTGGATTTACTTGCATTTGCTCCTCCTTTTCACAGTTCTAAATGTAAGATTTATGTCTGACTGTGCAGTAACTTATACTTTTAGTCTAGGGAGAAGATGTTTCCGGCAAGTTATCAACACATTACGGTATTGT
>Ga0182017_10003430_pt1 | contig 11836 bp, 10 predicted proteins | sample 712E3DmetaG_FD_120492 | JGI IMG/M metagenome (GOLD analysis project Ga0182017, IMG submission 120492) | Permafrost microbial communities from Stordalen Mire, Sweden - 712E3D metaG | ecosystem: Environmental > Terrestrial > Soil > Wetlands > Permafrost | place: Sweden: Stordalen | collected... | reverse complement strand
TACAGTTGCCATAATGCCTTGTACGGCCCGGAAATTTGAAGCAATGCGTCCTGAAATGACCCAACAGGGTATTTCAGATATCGATTCAGTTATTACTACCCGGGAACTGGTCCGGCTCATTAAGATGTATGGCATTGATATAACCAGTATTGAACCTGAACCTGCTGATAAGATTTTTGTCAGTCAAAGCCCTTCCGGAAAACTGGCTAATGTTACAGGAGGAACAGCTGAAGCGGCAATGCGAACTTTTTATAAATTTATCAGCAATAAAGAAATGACCGATTATAGGCTTGCGCTCCTTCGTGGCTCAAAAGATTTAAAAAAGTTAAGGCTAAATATAGGCAAACACGATTTTGGAATTGCCGTTGTCAACGGAATGTCCAATGTCAAATTAATTTTTGACGAAATAGCTTCAGGTAAAAACCATTTACATTATGTTGAAGTTATGGCCTGTCCGGGTGGTTGTATCGCGGGAGGCGGACAACCAATATTTGACAGGGAAAATGCTTTGAAAACCAGGACCAAAACAATCTATGAACTTGACGAAAAAGAAATGCAAAAAGCAGCTCATAAAAGTGAACAGTTGAATGATTTTTATGAAAATTTTCTTAACAAACTGGGCGAAGGAAAAAGTCATTCGTTATTCCATACGACTTATTCTAAAAGGGATGTGCTGTTATAAATATATATTAATCATAATTATTATAAATAATGTAAAGCAATAATAAGGTTTCGATTTGGACCGGCGAACTTATGCTTCGACAAGCTCAGCATGACCTTTATACTAAGTCACCCTGAGCCTGTCGAAGGGTGATTAATTTATACAAAAAAAATAAACAATAAACAATAAAATGCAGACCAAACTGGTATATACAATTCAGGATCATTGCAGAGTTTGCTATACATGCGTCAGAGAGTGCCCCGTGAAAGCAATAAGAATTATCAACGGGCAGGCAATGGTGATCAATGAGCGCTGTATTGCCTGCGGAAATTGTACAAACGTTTGCAGCCAGGGAGCCAAAATTTTTGTAAAGAATATTGATAATGTAAAAGCGCTGCTTTCTTCCAGGCAAAAAACTATTGCCTTGATAGCGCCCAGTTTTGCCGCAGAATTTTCTGAAATTTCCGATTACAGGCAATTGATAGGTATGCTTCGTAAAATGGGCTTCGATAAAATTTGTGAGGTTGCCTTCGGAGCAGATCTTATAGCTGCAAAATATAATGAATTGTTTGCCAACAATGGCACAAAAAGCTATATCTCATCTGATTGTCCTTCAATTGTCGCCTTTATTACCAAATATCATCCTGAAATCATCGATAGCCTGGTACCCATTGTTTCCCCTATGGTTGCAATGGCCAAAGTTGTAAAAGCTTTATATGGCAAACAATCGAAATTAGTGTTTATCGGACCATGTATTTCCAAAAAAGCTGAAAGTGAAATTATCGATGAGGCACTTACATTTATAGAACTCCGTGAAATGCTCTCGTTTGAAAAAATTTCTCCTGTCGAGGTCGAAATGACTGATTTCGATCCGCCGTTAGGCGCCATGGGAGCAATATTTCCCATTTCACGCGGATTGAATAAAACGATCAATACCATCGGAGATAATACAGATGAAGACTTACTCGTTGCTGAAGGAAAAAACAATTTCCAGGATGCAATAAAAGAATTCCGTGATGGATTATTGGAAAATAACCATCTTGAATTGTTGTGCTGTGAAGGCTGCACTTTAGGTCCAGGCATGTCTGTAAAAGGTCTTCAATTTTCCAAACAGTCTGCAATAGTCAAATATGTTCGCAACAAAATGAGCAATTTGAACCTTGATTTGTGGAAGCAAAACATGAACAAATTCATTAAACTGGATTTGTCCAATTCTTTTATTTCATCAGATCAGCGATTGGATAACCCATCTGAAAGAGAAGTAAATGAAGTTCTCAGAATGATGGGTAAGATCAGTGAAAAGGACCATCTGAATTGCGGGGCATGTGGTTATGAATCTTGCCGCAACCATGCAATTGCAATAATCGAAGAACTTGCAGAAACTGAAATGTGTCTACCCTATACAATTGATAAACTTCATAATTCGGTCAATCAGCTTGCTGTTAGTAATGAAAGACTGGTGACCATGCAACAGGCATTAAAACAATCAGAAAAACTGGCCCATATGGGACAGCTGTCTGCAGGTATTGCGCATGAATTGAACAATCCTTTAGGCGTTGTTATCATGTATAGTAATATTCTTCTTGAAGAATGTCTTCCGGATTCACAAATGCGAAAGGACCTTCAATTGATCGTTGAACAGGCTGCGCGATGCAAAACAATTGTTTCGGGTTTGCTAAATTTTGCCAGGAAAAGTCAGGTAAATCATGCTTCGGTAAATCTTTTCGAACTGGTTACAACAAGCCTGAATTCATTGATAATTCCGCATAAAATAAAGATTGAAATTAATGACCAGATGACCAACCATCAGGTTGACCTGGATCATGAACAGATGATCCTGGTAATTACTAACCTGACAAAAAATGCTGTTGAAGCAATTCATGGTAACGGATCTATATCGTTTGTGCTTTCAAACAGCGAACATGAAGCTTTTCTTGAAATTTCCGACACAGGTTTTGGCATCAGGGAAGATGACCTGGATAAGGTATTTGAACCTTTTTATACGACAAAAGGTATCGGGAAAGGAACCGGATTGGGCCTTGCCACTGCTTATGGCGTTGTTAAAATGCATAAAGGAAAAATTGATGTAAAATCAAATGCCGATAAGTCGAAGGGACAAACAGGAACCAGGTTTTTGATTACGCTGCCATTACAAAAGTCTTGAACACAAATGAAAAATATTGTTTATGATTATTTGCAGAAATAAATTAAAATTTAAAATTACGGAATCAACCCCAAACCCCTTAAAAAGGGTAATTTCCTAGATAGTGGCACAAAAAATATAAACACAGAGTGGCATAGAGTTAAATATAGAGTTACACAGAGTTTAAAAGTACGTAAAATTTATGGTTGCCACTTCCCCAAACCCAGCCGAGAGGCTGGAAGCGCGTTGGCAGGAAAATTTGGCGAGGGTGTGAGGGCATAGTGAGTTGAAGCTTCATCTCGCCTGAGGCGGGATTGATTTTTTGCTTCTTTTTTATCAAGAAAAAAGTAGAAGAAAGTAATAGAAAAACTGATATTTAGAGTTGGAAATAGATTATAAATGTGCCAGAAAACAGGCAATTACCCTTAAAAATGGGCTTTAACAAGGCAGTGGTTAATTAAAACAATCTAGCTGATCATACTTCGACAAGTTCAGCATGACTTAGACACCAAGTCACCCTGAGCTTGTCGAAGGGTGACGACCGATAAGAAAATAAATTGCATAAGAATAATAACACCATGGCAAAAAAAATACTTTTAGTTGACGACGATCCTGACTTCCTTTACCAGACCAAGCTGCAGCTTGAGAAGTTTGGGTTCGAAGTAATTTCTGCCGATTCTCAGCTGGAGGCAGAGGAGATTTTATTAAAGGTAAAACCTGATCTGGCTATTCTTGACCTCATGATGGAAAGTGAGGACAGTGGTTTTATCCTTAGTTACAAACTGAGGCATAAATACCCCGATGTTCCAATAATCATAGCCACGGCAGTTTCAGCCGAAACAGGAATTTTTTTCGGTCTCGAGTCGGATGAAGAAAAAAAATGGATCAATGCAGATTTGTACCTTGAAAAAGGAATTACTGCAGAACAATTAAACAAGGAAATATCCAAGTTATTAAAATTATAAGATGGATACATTAAAAATTTTAATAGTAGATGACGAATCTGGCATTCGTTCAGGCGTGATGCGGAGCCTGCAGCACCACGTAGTAAGTTACCCGTTTATGGATGAGGATTTTAATTTTGAGCTTATCGAAGCAGCCACCGGGGAAGAGGCCATAAAGATCCTTGAAAGTACTATGCCCGATATTATGTTGCTCGATAATAAATTGCCAGGGATTCAGGGTACAGATGTATTGGAATACGTTAAAAACAAACAATACGAGATTGTTGTAGCCATGATCACTTCATATGCCTCACTCGACATTGCTGTAAAAGCCACGGGCGGAGGAGCTTTCGATTTTATTTCCAAACCATTTACTCCGGCTGAATTAAAAGCTTCTATCGACAATATTGTAAAACAACTCTATTTAAGACGGATAACACGAAAGCTAAAAGATGAAGGAAAGAAAACCCGTTACCAGTTTCTTACTATATTATCACATGAAATGAAAGCCCCGCTGAATGCGTTGGAAGGCTATCTAAAAATGATGAAAGAACGGCAGGCCGGGGATGATATGTCTGCTTATGACATTATGATTGAACGAAGTCTGAACAGGATATCCGGTATGCGCTACCTGATTATGAACCTGCTTGATTTTTCCAAATTGCGGATGGGGAAAAAGAAAGAAAACCTTAAGAAAATCAATCTGAATCAATTGGCAAAAGATGCGATGATTACAGTACAACCGCTTGCCATTCAAAAAAGTATTGAGATTTTTCTACATTCAAATAAAGAATTAAATTTGACTGCATATCAGGAAAACTTTGAATTAATATTTAACAATCTGCTCTCAAATGCTGTAAAATATAACAAAGACGGAGGCAGAGTAGATATTTCAGTCCGGGAAGAAAAAAATAATATTGTCATTGAAGTTGAAGATACCGGGATAGGAATGACAAAAGAAGAGACAAATGAACTTTTTAAAGAGTTTGTGAGGATAAAAAATAAAAAAACAAAGAATATTACCGGGAGCGGCCTGGGTTTATCTATTGTAAAAAAAGTGGTTGATGATTACCAGGGGATAATAAATGTAGAGAGTATACCGGACCAGGGTTCAACATTTATCATTCAAATTCCTAAACCTTTGAAAACAGAATAACAAACTTATGCGGGAAGGAAAATTACCGGAAAAGACAGTCGAAAGACTTAGCGAATACCGTCGCACTTTGTTAAATTGTATGGCAACGGGGAAGACTCATATTTTCTCACATGAGCTTGCCAAAATGCACAATATTACTGCTGTCCAGGTTCGACGCGATATCATGTTTATCGGTTATACCAGTGCTCAACGGAAGGGCTACGATATCAAGGATATGATTGACGTTATTGGCAACATTCTCGATGCGCAGAATGGACTGAATGTTGCAATAGTGGGAATAGGTAACCTTGGTCGTGCTATTACTGCTTATTTTAGCGGCAAACGTTCCAAACTCAATATCATTGCAGCTTTTGACAACGATCCTGAAAAAGTGGACCGCATTATTGCAGGAGTTCCTTCTTATCATATTTCACGTATCCCGGAAATTATCACATCACAAGACATTTCAATAGGTATTATAACTGTTCCTTCAGATTTTGCAGCTGAAGCAGCCAAAAATCTTATTCAGGCAGGCATAAAAGGTATTTTGAATTTCACATCCGTGCCTCTAAATGTGCCTGAAAACGTGTACCTCGAAAACGCTGATATGATAACGTCGTTGGAGAAGGTGGCATATTTTGTGAAGTAGAAGAAGTGAGAAGACAGAAAACAGAAGACAGAAGTTGGAAAGAAGTTTCAAGTTTCAAGTTCAAGGTTTAATTTTTGGTTATCAGGCTTTGTTGTTTCAAAGTTCGAATTGATTACTCCTGAGATCGAATTGCTCGCTCTTAAGATCGGCTTGATTTATTCCACGATCGGGTTCCCTGTTGCTCTGATTGGTTCGATTACTTCTGATTTATTTCTTTATTAAACAAGAACATATCTTAACAAAAATTGTTTAATAAAAAAGCAAAAACTTCGAAGAAGAAAACATAAAGTGGAGTCCGGTAACTACAAAAAAACGGGCCTGCCCTGCTCAGGCTAAACAGCGGGGGCGATACCGAAAAGCCATACGAGTAGGGCAACTTAACAATTACTAATTATGGAATTAAAAATTAACATGGCAGCAATCCTGGTTGCAGTGGTCGTAAATTTCATTATTGGATTTATTTGGTTTACCCCTCTTTTTGGTAAAATATGGGGTAAGGAAATGGGTTATGACCCAAATATGAAACCCAATAATATGGTCATGATAAAAGGCATGGTTTTTATGATTATCGGAAACTTTCTCTTTGCCTGGGTTCTTGCTCACAATATGGCAGCTTGGCTGTTTGTTCCGGGTATAAAGGAAATGAGTCCATTTGCCAATTGTTTAATGTCCGCGGTATTCACATGGTTGGGGTTTTATTTTCCGGGTCACTTAGGTTCAACTGTATGGGAGAAAAAATCCTGGAAACTTTTTGCTATTAATACAGGATATAGCTTGGTTTCTTTATTGGTAGTAGCTCTCATACTTTCTTATTGGACATAAAAACTGAAAAATTCAGACCCAGGTTCGATGTAGCAGCCTGTCCCTCAGTGGCGGAATCCCCTCATTGGCGCAAGTTCAATGTCTTTATGTCAAGTAATTTATTACTTCGGGTAATGCTTTCCAGATGACAATCGGGATTCAGCATGACCCGGTGCCAAGTCACACTGAGAAGCCTGTCTTGAGCTTGCCGAAGGAGAGTCGAAGTGTGATTTGTTGCTTAACTTAATGACATTGGGCAACCAAAAAAACCTCCCCGATTTTGAATATTTTAGTTAAATTGTCGATTCAACATTATTATCTCATACAAAATGCTGATATAGTTTAGCATCATTATACGTGTATAATGCCAGATTAAAGACTACCTTTCAACAAATTACTTAAAAGTGCGGAGTCAGCACTAATAAACACTGACGAAATTAAAATGAAAACTAAAATTGATTTATGCCGTAACTATCGTAAAGGCATAATAGTGGCGTTGTTAGTAACAGGTGTTTTACTCATGCTTACAACTTTTAACAGTTGTAAAAAAAGTGACAATACCAATCCAAACACGAATGATTCAATTAAATATTCTTTAAATGATTTGCTTGGGTCATGGCAACGGCATAGTTTGGTTACAACCAGTTCTAATAAAGGTTTTTGGATATATGCAACTATTGTAAATACTCAGGGTTCCTCAACTGCTCACTTCATTCTTCAAAATGGACATAATATGGATACCACATATACCGGTATGGGCGCTTCTATGACGTCAGATGGCATTGTTACCACAGCATCTGATCCCGCGGCACATTCATATTTGAGTTCTGATAAAAATTTATGGGTTGGAACAACAAAACGCGATAGCTTATATACACTTGTATTTGACCAAAAAACAGTACCAGGCACAATTTACAGCTCTGCAGATTTTCAGGGAACATGGCAAACCCATTATATAGTTAGCGGTGGCCAATGGACAGGGTGGATACATGCAGTTTCAATTTTAGACAATACCGGAACTTGTACTTCATACACAGTTGTAAAAAGCGACGGTAAAACCGGAGTTTCATCGGGTGGAACAACTCTGATCTCTTCAAATGGCATTATTACTGTTAGTACCGTCGCAACTTACAACGGTTTTATGAGTGCAGATAAAAAATTAATGATTACTACTATGACCGATGGCGGTGGCGGTGGCGGACTTTCAGTTGCACAAAAAGAAGTAGCAGGTACAACTTATAGCAACGCTGATTTACAAGGTAAATGGCAAATGCATGACCTAATAGTAGGTTCGGAGAATTGGTCAGAACATGGCATTATGACTATTGATGCAAGCGGAAAAGGTATAATTTCGAATATGATTAAAGATGACGGTGGTACCTTTAACAATCCTGGCACCATTGCATTGTCAATTTCTACAGGCGGAGTAATTACATTTGGTACAGACTTCCATGGCTTTATGAGTGCAGATAAAAGATTAGTTGTTGGCACAAAAGGTGATGCAACCAATGCTTATTGCCTTGTTACTTTACAGAAAATGCCATAAGTTCCCTTAATGGTGGAAGTCTGAACAATAACGAAGATTTTTGCCTGTTCCACTTGCTAGCGCGGACATTTGTCCGTGCTTCATTTAAACCAATTTTTAAGCATCATCTTATTACCTATCAAACCCTTGCTCCGCTGAAGTGGCTAAACGCTTCGCCTTTCAATGGATGCCGGAGTCTATGGCGAAAGCACTTGGCAAGCCTATGATGACCTGGAAAGGAATGGAAATTGTATCGACTTTGGTGAGATTATAACCCCTCCGCCGCAGCGGATCAAGAGACCATACGGCCTATTGAGGGAGGTTGGGCTTGGGTTAATATTAAGAGCGCTACCAAAAAAAAACACTGATTTTTTGTGTTATAACGGAAATGAATTTAAATTTATACAAAGAAAACTGTTAAGGGCAAATAACAAAAAATATAATATTTTTATATATCGAGTTAAATCAATTATTTGCAAAGGTAAAACGGATGCAGGTAGATTATAATAACGACAATTGATTATATCACCTTGTTTAGCGTTCATTGCCTCCAATCTTGCGAGTAGATGAAAAAACACTGAAACTATTAAATTGAAAATCAGCAATGTAACATTCCAGTTATATTTGATCGTAATAAAGTTGACAATAGCTAATATTTATAAAACCTAAAATTTAACAATTATGAAAAAGAAAAGAAAATTTTTGATCTATCCAATACTATTAATGGGAGTTTTATTTATGCTTACAGGTAGTTGTAATAAGGAAAAAACTGAACCAAAGAAAGTGCCGATCACAGCGGAAAACATACTTGGCAAGTGGTATTTGAAAAGTACCGATGCTTCAAGCGGCCTGACATTTATCTTTTACCTTGATAATGCACAAGATAGTGCAAGGGTCGGGATGCTCAACGGAAACGAAGAGGTCGAACTTATCCGGTTCGCATATATGGTTAACAATGGTTCTTTTTCATTCGTTTCTCCCGCAGTGGATACGATGCACCAAAACGCATTACAGATTTATCTTGCTGATTATATGAAACAAATGTTTTATAATGATAAGGTTTATCTGCAAGACGGCAATCTGTGTTTCGCTGAGGGACCAGATGTTTACGCATTTACTCCTGTTATTCCAAACATTCCTGGCGGCAAGATTAGTGGTTCTCTAACGGTCAGTAATGGCTCATTTGGGCAAGGTATGGCTATGATTGTTGCTGTAGATGTCAGCACAAAAGCGATGCAAGGAACATTTGTAGTCCACACAGGGCAATATACTGTTATGGGTCTTGTCAATGGACAATACAATGTCATGGCGGTGTATATTCCAAAAAAACACGCAACTGATTTTTTAACACTCGACGTGTCCGAATTCCCTAAAGAATTAATTCAAACACCGATTGCGATTTCCGGTGGCAATATTGTTACCGGTTTTAACTTAAACATTGATTTGGGAAGTTCAGGTAACATTAAAAAAGCGTCTGTTTTCCCAAAAAGATACTCTGCCATTCTTTCAAAAATTTTATATGAAATGGATAATAAGTTCAAACCACATTTGAAATAAGTAAATTTGATAAGAAGCATAAAAACAACGAAATGCTAACATCTCATCACCAATTCGGGTTTCAGAAGGATTGCGAGCGTAGTGGCACGCACAAGCGTCTTTGTCAAGAGGATAATGACGCCCACGCAATCCCGCACTATTGGAAGCCGTAAACGTTAGCGGGCTCTATTCCTTTATTCTGGAGTCAATATGTTTTATTAATTATAGTTGATAAAAACTCAAAAACTAAATATTATGAAACACCCATGATTGAGGAAATCGCATACACACATAAATACTAATGGTGGGTGTTACATATGGCCTTAATTAACAAAATATATTCATATGAAAAGTTTTATAATAGTTTCCTTCCTCATTCTAAATGCAAGTATTATTAACTTGAGATTGAGCGCCAAGGATACAAATTATATTGAGCCCAAATTGACCCTTTCATCGTATGTCGATTATATTGATTGCACTTATGTATTAGTATCAGCAAGTTTTCCTGTTGATTCTGTAATAAAAAATGATAATATTTGTTGGGTTATAGAAGACGAAATATCTAAACGATTATTCTTCCCAAATTATTCTAATAGTGGGGGGGGGTAATCAGGAAAATATTTCAAGTGATTAAATTATTGAAGTTATACCAATCCAATATATAATGAATTTACACTTTTATGTAATAAATTTACAAATAAATCTAGTGTTGAGATTCAAGATATGTTTGGCAAAATTGTGTAAATTTTTATCTACACCACTTTTTGAAAAGACAATTATTCATTGCGATAATTTAAAATAGGGTGTCTGCATATTAAAAGTGAATATTGACAATAATAATTATAAAATCAGGAAAATAATAATAAATAACGCCCGCTAACAAAATAAAAAAAATGAAAACTATTTACTCCCTTTTTTTAGCAGTCTTTATTACTCAAATTGCTACAGCCCAAACATGGAACAAACAGGTTAGTGGTACCAAAAGCAAATTGTGGAATGTTTATTTTCTCAATAATGATACTGGCTTTGCGTGTGGCAAAGAAGCCATTCTTAAAACTACTAATGGTGGTGCTAATTGGAATACGCTGTCCTTTGATGATACTGACGAATTTGAGGTTATTCAATTTGTGAATTCGAATATAGGCTACGTAAGCGGAGCAAACGGAACACTTTTGAAAACTATAAATGGTGGAAATAACTGGACCAATACCAGTCCGAACATTTCAGACAGCGCCGGGGGCGGAATTTGGTTTACAAATGCAGATACTGGTCTTTATGCCATTGGAACCAAACTATATTCAAACAGCAGAATCTTAAAAACACGTAATGGAGGGGTTTCGTGGGATACTGTTTACAAGGGATCTGGCTGGATTAGTTACTTCTTTTTTACCGATGCCAACCACGGATGGGCTACAGCTAGTGACAGCAAAATTCTCAAAACGATCGATGGAGGAGACAACTGGACAGTTCAAAATGTGGCAGGAGGTTGGATGTCCGGAATTTATTTTTTTAATAAAGATACCGGTTTCGTGAGTGGAGGTATATGTATTTCATATCCTGATTCAGCTGTAGGCTCAACATGGGAAACAACTGACGGAGGAGCAATATGGAACCAGGTATTAGACATTAATTCTTCCGGCGCTAAAATATTCTTTGCCAACTATGATATTGGATATAGCCTTTGGGCTGATTGCACAGGACTCGGTATTTTAATGAAAACTATCAATGGTGGGAGCAACTGGATAAAAGATTCAACTGTAGAAGGAAATTTAAGAGGTTTATATTTTACCGGTACCAATAATGGTTATGCAGTTGGTGACGACGGGGTTATTCTAAAATATGGCATTGCAACTTCCATAAAAAATCTTGGACCGGGCAAGGTTAATATTGCAGTTTATCCCAACCCCACGAACCATAGTGCCACTTTAAAATTTGAGAACCCAACAAAAGAAAAGTGTATCCTGACTTTTTATAACACACAAGGACGACTTGTACTGACAATTACTAATATCACAACAAATACAGTAGAAATAGAAAGAAGAAATTTGACAAGTGGACCTTACTTTTTCCAATTGTGTGGAAGCAAACAAATTATTGCAACTGGCAAACTGACAATAGAATAAAAGCATCGGCCCTAAAGCCGGCTGGTTGAGCTACGAGGAAGCAGCCGCGATACCTCAGGCGTCAATGCTGGCGATTCAGAGTCTTCGCGATAAAGGGCAAATTAAATCAGGACAAAAAATTTTGATTAATGGTGCGGGTGGAGGTGTAGGTACCTTTGCTATCCAGATTGCCAAATTATATGGAGTTGAAGTGACTGGTGTTGACAGCTCAGGGAAATTGGACATGATGCGCTCAATGGGCTTTGATCTTGTAATTAATTATAAACAAGAAGATTTCACTAAAAATGGTCAGCATTATGATTTGATTCTTGATGTTAAG
>Ga0182017_10003426_pt1 | contig 11841 bp, 9 predicted proteins | sample 712E3DmetaG_FD_120492 | JGI IMG/M metagenome (GOLD analysis project Ga0182017, IMG submission 120492) | Permafrost microbial communities from Stordalen Mire, Sweden - 712E3D metaG | ecosystem: Environmental > Terrestrial > Soil > Wetlands > Permafrost | place: Sweden: Stordalen | collected... | reverse complement strand
TGGGGCAACCGCCGTGCTCTCGCCCCGCACACGGTGCGGCTCCAGGTGGACGATCAGACCGGGTGCTCGCAAGTGCACTCCACCGGTTCCATCGGCGTAGGAAAATCCCGCAGATTCCAATTCACGGCGCACATTCGGCAGCAGCCGTTCCGACACCACCAAGAGAACCTTGTCCGGGCCGACCAGCTCGGCGAGAAGCTTGGTGGTCGTTTGAGCCCAGGGGAGTACACCTGGAGCGATGACGAGCGGGTATGTCCGATCGTCGACCCGTAGCCTGGCCTCGGGACCTTTCCGGACATCGATCTCCGGGCGTGAGGCCAGGATCTCCCGGATGCGCTCCGGGGTATCCTCAGGGAGTTCGATCGTAGCCAGAGTATTCACTGTCAGACATATTCATTTTCTAATGAAACTATCTGGTAGTGAATCTTAGCGCGCACTAGCCCCTCTGGACAGTATTTCGAGCACGGCGTCGTACGCATCCGTTTGGTCGAGATGGCTGTGCGTCCACTGGATCATCCGCAGACTCGTGTGACCGAGCCCTTAGCTTGTACGAAACTGCTCGGCGATCGCGATGAGCTCGTCGCCGTAACTCTCCAGTTTCGCGGGACCGATTCCGTTGATCGCCAACAGGCCTGCCTCGTTGGTCGGCAATACGGCGGCGACGAGGCGCAGGGTCTTGTCATCGAACACAACGAACGCAGGCTTGCCCGCCGCCTTCGCCCGCTCTGCTCGCCAGGTTCGCAGGCCGTCCCACGCCTCTGCAAAGCGGGGATGGGCTAGCACGGCCGGACGGCCTTCGACAGTCACAGGCGTGCCGAACGCGACGGCCGTGATTGCTGGGCCACCTCCGAGGAGTGCTCGAACTCCATCCGTGCTCAGCGCGGCGATCTCGTAATCGTGGCCGCGGTGAGTAAAGCGCGATCCGACTACCGCCGCCAGCATTTCAGCCTTAGCTGCTGCCTGACGGGTCAGCGATGCCGGCCGAGAGTTGGCCTCGCGGACCGACCTCGCCGTGACATTCATCGTCCCGGCACGAGCCACCGGTCGGCCGGGTCGTGCTAGCTCGACGAGGAACGGGGACGGCGGCGACCCGGGGATGATCGACGTGCTCGACCGGCAGCGAGTCAAGGCGACGTGGAACACCCGCCGCTCCTCCTCGATGTCCTCGGCTAGCCGATGGGGCATGAGCCCCAAGGTGGCGTGATGCACCACGACGTGTGGCCACTCCCGGCCCTTCACGGCATGGATCGATGCCAGGGTGACCCCGTCAAGGTCGTCTGGCGCGTTCAGCTGCTCCGAAAGCCAGTCAGGAAACCGGCTTGCGTCGCTTTCGAGATCGGCCAGCTCGCCCAGCGCGTCGAGATCGTCACCGTGAGCGGAGATGGCACCGTGGCTCCATTGGTCGAGCGCCGTCGCGCTCGCGTCCAGCCCGCCCTCGCCGATCTCGGATCGCAGCACAGCCAGGACCTCGGCAGTCGTCCCGTTTTCAGCCGCCTTGCGGACCTGCTTGAGGTCGTCAGCAAGATCTCGCACCTTGCCCGCCTCCCGATCGCTGCCCTTGGCATCGAGCCAGCCCGCCAGGCTGGCCAGGCCGTCGATGGAACGCTGCTTGCCGACAAGGTCGAGAAGCGATCTGCTCATGCCGCGCTTGGGGCGCCGCGCGACGTCTCGCAACACTGGACCAGGGAGCGCCCAATCGGGAGCGGTCGCAACTGTCAGCCACGCCAGAGCGGTCCGGACGCCGCCTCGTTGAAGGAATTGTCTGCTCACTCCTCCGTTCACGGGCACCCCGTCGTTGCGAAGGAGGACCTGCACGGGGGCCAGCGACGCGTTTACCCGCGCCAGGACGGCCACATCGGTGGGTAGTGCGCCCCCATCGAGGAGGTCCCGCACCCGATGGGCAGCCCGGGTAGCCGGGCCGTCGTCACCCGGAAGTATCAACAGGCACTCGCGGTCACTGGCCTGCGCATCCTCCGAGGGGCCAGCGTGGATCACTTTCGCGACGCGAACGGCATTCCGCGTCAACAGGTTCGATGCCGCGGCCACCACCGGGGCGGGGCACCGGTAATTGACCTCCAGCGAGTGCAGGGCGGCGCCGTGAAACCAATGGCCGAAGTCAACCAGCCAGCGCGGTGTGGCACCGGCATATCCATAGATTGTCTGGTCGTCGTCGCCCACCGCGAACACTGCGCCCGCCGGTCCGCTGAGCAGTCTGATGAGGAGCAGGTGCGCGGGCGTGAGATCCTGGAACTCGTCCACGAGGAGCACGCGAGCTGAGCGTTGGGCCCGTAGGCGGAAGGCGGGATCACGCAACAGCCGCTCGATAGCGCCGGTCACCTGCTCGTCGAAGTCGACGACTTCCTGTTCGGCCAGCTGAGCACGGTAGACACGGGCGACACGCTCGAGATCGGACACGTCGGGTAGTTCATCCTCGACGGTCGCCGGGTCGGCGAGCCCGAGGCGGACTCGCCCGAGCGCCTTGAGCCACGGTGCCAGGGGGTCGGTCTCCGAGCGTTTCGGGAACCTGACGAGGTTGCCGAGCAGTCTGCGTACCTCGACCTCTTCGATGGTCGAGCGGCGCCCGCACAACCTCAGTCCAAGGGCGTTCAGCGTGCGCACCTGCACGCCGGCGACATCGGCGAGGCGCGTCTTCATCTCGTTCGCCGCCCTCGTGTTGTACGCGACCAAGGCGACGGCGGCAGGCGGGAGCCCCCAACCTTGGAGCAGGAGGCGGGCCCGTTCAGTGAGCACTCTCGTCTTGCCCGAGCCCGCGGGGGCGATGACCCGGGCCATGGCTCCGGGCTCGGCCACGGCTTCGAGCTGGTCGGACGCCAGCCGAACACCGACAGGATCGTTCGCGCCGAGCGGCTGAAGCACCCCGTGCTCGAGCGAGATCCGGTGAAGCACAGGCACGCCGACGCGATCTGAGAGAGCGACGTCGAGAGGCCCACCGTCACAGACGGCGAGCGTGCCGTCGGGGAGTACGACGTCGCCTCCCGCGTCGGTGCGGGTGGCGCCGAGACTGCATGCGAGCTCAGCCCAGTACCACCGTTGCTGCGACGAACCGGCGCGTGTGTCTATCGAGTTGGCCCACACGCTGTGGTGAAGCCGCTCGGCCACGAGATCCAGGTCGGCCGACCACTCCCAGGGCTGTCGATCCGTAATGGCCTCGGGAGGCGGCACTTCGGGATCATCGAGACCGAGGCCCGGCGTGAGCTCGATGGTGACCGAGCGCCGCTCCCGCCAGGCCGCCCCGAGCTCATCGGCGATCTCCCGGTTCACGGCGGCGACGCGAATCCGCTTGCACGACGACCATTCACCGGGGGCAGCGTCCCCAAGTCCAACCACCACAGATCGGCCGAGAGCTATCGGGTCGGGCACACTGTGATCTTGCCTTACCGACCTTGGTCCAGGTGACCATCCTGAGGAGCAAGCCGACATGGACTGCCTAGTCAAGCGGCCGAAGCGGTTGAATCACGGCCCAATGGATTCCTTGACTGGCTCAGGCAATCGTGGTCTCTTGGCGGTCGAAGGAAGCACCTGGCGCTTCGGCGGCAACAGGTCGAGCTACCGCGCTCCGGACTTCCTGACGCCGTTTCGAGCTGGATCGCGTTCGGCCAATCGCCCCAGGTAGCCCTTCCCCGTTCCGAGGTTCTTGTTGAGCCCTCCCTCGATCGCCGGATGCAGATCACCAGTAACTAGGTCGACGTATCCCAGCTCAAAATGTCCCTCGACGGGATCGATGAGCCTTCCGTAGAGCCGTCTTGTCCCACCTTTGCGCCACTCCTGGCCGAGAAGCACTGCCACGTACTTTCGTGCAACCCGTCCGAGAAGCTGTCCCCCGAGCAGCGTCACCGGTACTCGGGGCAGGCTCTCGGCGGCGAGCGGGACCCCGGTTTCGGTTGCCGCGTTCAACACTGCTCCAACGAGCTTGGCGCTGTCTTCTGAGCAAGTGAGCGTTACCTCGCCCCCGATGGTGTCCTTCCAGCCAAGGTCCGTTCCATGGGCGTCCTTCAGGTAGAGCCTTCGTTTGCCTCCCTGATGCCACGGCCGAAGGTAGTAAAACCGCATGAAGCCGGCAATGAGCGCCTCTGTTCGTGGGTTCGTTGGTTCGACTCGATCCGCGGTCCCTGATGCCGGAACCTTGCCACGACCCGCTACGCCAGCAGGCGGAAAGGCAAGACTGATGTCCCTGAGTACCGTCTCGACCTCGACAGCGCTCAAAGGCCGCTCGAATCGACAGAACTGCACCACAAGCTGGTCAATGCCGAGCACCCTCAGGCCGTCGATCGTTTCCGAGTGTCGGCTTCGGTCCTGTTCTCCAGCCAAAGCGAGGAATCCACGGACCGTGACCTCGGGCTGAGCATCTCGCAACGCGGCCTCGACCTCGGCAACTTGGCGGCGCAATCCGTTCAGGTCCTTAGTGCGGCTCCGATCGCCCAGGAGGAGTTTCGTGCCGTCGATCGTTACTGCGCCGGTCCACGACTTCGCGTCGACGACGGCGACACCAGACGGGCCGACAGCCAGGAGGTCGATGTTGCCTCCATTGGGCGATGCTCTGTCGTAAAGCGGGTACCAGCCTTTCGCGGTCAACGGCGCGAACGCTTCTGCCAGAGCTTCCTCCCCCGTCGCGCCTGCCGCGAAGTTTGCGGAGCGCTGTGAAGCCCACTCTGACTTTCGCCGCAGAATCTCTGATACCTCGGAGAGCTGCCTGGCTTGCTCGCGGGCAGAATCACCTGCTGTCATGGCAGTTGGATTATCGACGGTTGACACGTTCGCCTTTAGCCTCACCGGACCCTCGTCCGGCCGTTCGCGCACGAATCGCGCACGGATCGGACGGTTCTCCTGGGCTCGTTCAAGCACGGCTCACAATCCGCCGATGGAACTTTTCGAGCCTCGGAGGTGGGCATGAGCGACACGACCCACGAGGACTCGACTGCTCAAGTGTCGGTGAAACGATGGCGGCGGTTTGCTGTGGACCGCCTGTACGTAAACGACGGGGACGGTGGTGCGATCGGATCGTTCGATCTTCGGACCGGCGCGCAGGTGATCAACTTGCCAGCCCAGACGGTACTCTTTGAAAAGGCCGTTGCCGAGTGGCTGAATAGCCATCCAGAAGTGACAAGGTCATCGACGGTCGTGCCGGTGTCCGAAAGCTCGGGCGCCGAGGAGCCCCCAGTGAGCCGAGAACCACCCGCGTCACCCGGCAGAGCCGTCGCCATCGACCAAACGGGAACGGCTGGCACTCCGAGCGATAGTGATGAGCCGGGGACTGATCTCGCGAAGAACCTTCCCGGTCAATCAGTCAGGGCACAAGCGATTGCTTGTCAGCGGGACCAACCAGTTCTTACATGGTTTGCTCGCGTTCTCCGGGTGCACACAGATGAGCGGGCCTGGCGAATGGGTGAGAAGGGCGAGAAGCTGGTCGGGAACGAGCTTGCGCGGCTCGGTGAGGGCTGGCACGTGTTGCACTCGATTCCCGTCGGCGACAACGGTTCGGATATCGACCATCTTGTCATAGGACCTGCCGGCGTCTTCTCGTTGAACGCGAAGCACCACTTCGATTCCTCGATTTGGGTGGCTGGCAACGTCTTCATGGTGAACGGCCGACGGCAGCCGTCCCTGCGAAACAGCCGGCACGAGGCTCATCGAGTCGGAAAGCTCCTGTCTGCAGCCTGCAAGATGCCCATCGGAACACGGGGCGTGATCGTCGTCGTGAACGCAGACTCGCTTACCATCAAAGAGCAACCGGTGGGCGTAGATGTCCTGTACCGGAGGCAGCTGCGTAGATGGTTGGAAAAGCAGCCTGTGCTGCTGGAGACGACTTCGGTAGAGCAGATCTTTGACGTTGCCCGCCGGTCCTCGACTTGGGCGCAGCTCTCCGGTCGATGATTGCAACGCCTCAACTGTCGCCAACGGTGGGGTAGTAAGCGCTCCTTGGTCGGGCGCGCCCACCTAACCACTCACGTCGACCCATGTAGTGCGCTCGGCGGAGCTCGAATTCCCAACCTTTTGATCCGTAGGTAGCTCAAGGCTGTCGCAGTTCGTGTCGAATCGTCTCGCATTGTCGCGTCTTGGCCTGTCTGGGCGGCCCTCAAGTGGAACGTCCGCTACGGCGGTTGACTGCTTGCCACACCGCGGGACGGGTTTGCTGATTCGATTGTTGGCTCTCCGTGACTGTGGAGCGAAAGCCGGTGGAGGCGCGGCTGGCCTTCGTAGGGGCTAGGTCCGGTGCTGGCCGCCAGGTTGCGTCGCAGGTGGCAAGAGATCCAAGGCTTCTGCCAGCAGCTCGAGGACAATGTCGAGGTCGGCTGCGATGTCCATGGCCTGTGCGAGGTACCTCCGTTGTTCAGCCGTGAGCGCGGGCGCTGTGCCCTCACTCATCTTGGCGAGCGCAGTGAGCAGCGTACGGATCAGATCGAGCGTGCTGGCGTGCAGCTCGATGCCAAGCAATGGGTCATCCACCTCCGAAGACTGGGCCGCCTTCGGAAGTCGCTGGTCCTGGGTCACCCACGGCCGCCAGTACGAGTGGCCGCAAGAGGTTCGGGCGTTGCACCCGGACTCTCGCTAGGAGCCGGGGCTCTCATTGCTGCCGCGACTAGAAGTCCGATTCCGACGGCCATCACGATGTCACCAATACTGATAACGCTCCGGAACCAGGACAGCGGAATGACATCCCCGAGCGCGCGCAGGACAGTGCCGTGGTTCACTGGGACGTGCTTGGACAAGTGACCTACGGTCACCGACGCGGACGGCGCGATGCCGGCGCGCTCAAGTGCGGACTCGGAGACCGGCATGCCTCTGTTCGGGATGATTGCAAGAAGGTTGAGAGTCCATCCGACCTCAACAAGGCCCAATCCGAAGCGCGCTCCGCCTGACGAGGCTCGAGCGTTCTCGAAGACCCACCAACCTGCGACGAGGTAGGTGACCACGACGATGGCGAACCGCAGTCCTGATGGCCAGCCACGGATTCCTGGAAGCTCCAGCGCTGCTTGTGCCGCGATCGCCCCAAGAACTAACGAGGAATCTTTGAATCTCAGCTCTGAGAGAGCGCGCCAACTACCGCCCGTCACCCATCCGGCGAGCAACCCCACAGCGACGGCGAGTGGAAGGATCAGCATGTCGGGGGTACATCGACGACCCGGTGCTCGCTAGGAGCTTGCATCTGCGCCGGCGAGGAAGACTGCGCGCTCGCCGGCGAGCACTGCGACTTACCAGTGAACGTGAGGCCCCTGGAAGAACGGAGCAGCCGCTGCGAACCAGAGAGCTCCCAGCGTTCCGGCCGCGGCCGCTATCCGGGTGATCCTCCTGCGGACCGATGTCGTGTTCATCGTGCGTTCTCCTGGATCGTGGCAGCGGCGCATCTCGCCGTGCTCGGCTAAGAAGCGTGGTTATACAGAGACTCACGAGCCGGACGCCACCAGTAGTTCTGACATTGAACGAGCCTCACAGCAACGACCCGGATCGTCCTTCGGCGGGGCGGGAGCTAGCGGACACCACACGGGCCGAACTGGTGCTCAGCGTCTGTACCGATCCAACTGTTGAGGTCGCGTTCGACGTGGCTCTCCGGCTGTTGCACTGCTGGTGACCGAGTTCTCGGTCTTCGACCTCTGGTCTATGAGTCCTCTCCGAGCCTTCTCTGGGGTCTGTTGGTGTCGGCTCCAGTGGGCCTAAATTATCGCTCTACATCGGTGTTTGTGAAAGCACGCACGCTGGCCAGGGCCGATCGATCAGCGGGCCGCCGGACAAGAGTAGGGCAGAAGTAGGGATGAGCTTCTTCTGCTTCGACCTTTGTGTTCCGCCCCGATGGCTGAATGCACACGCCCGAGGGACCCGTCTTTCTGCGTCTGCCCAACACTTGGCTGGACGATCGTGAAGACGCGGTGCGCTCGGTCCAGTAGCTCCTCTCGCCGCGCACCCCGACGACATGATTGACAGAGTGGAGACGAAGACATTCGACCAGCTGATCACCCCCGACCCTCGGACGCTGCGCTTTTCCCCACTCGGCTTCCTCCCGGGCACCGTGACGTCTGAACTCGCTACCGAGCTTCAGCAAGAGGCGATCGGATGGTGCGATCTCCGCGAGAACGTCCCAGAGCAAACGCGCCTCGCCTTCGAGCGACTTCGGGCGGTCCATACCTACGGGGTTCTTTGCTACGAGCTGTTCACCGTCGCCGCCGACCTTTCCCTCCTCGTCTTCGAGCAGGCGCTGGGCGAACGGTTCGTGGCCCTTTATGACGGTCGGATCCCGCTAGCAGCGAAGGACGGAACCGAGGACGTCCTCGTGGTCCGCGGCTTCGACGAGATTTACGGAGCGTTGAACCGCCGAGGTAGCCACGCGAAAGGCGGTTGGCAAGTCCGGTTGCGATCGGGTGCGACGATGCCCTTCACAGGAACGCTCGACCAGCTCTTCACCTGGGCACGAGCCGAGGGGCTGCTGCCGGGACAGCGAAGCCGCTACTTGCACCAGCTGCTCGTGAAGATGCGTCACTCTGTGGCTCATCCCCACGGATTCCATGTCAACATGCCGAATGAGTCGCAGCGGTCCATCGCAGAGCTCAGTGAGATCGTCAACCAGCTCTGGGGAAACCCCACCCCCGGAGGCCGCCTCTATGGTGGACCGATCAAGCGAGAAGTCCGCGCCGTTGGATGGGATGAACGTACGTCCATTCATGCGCCCGCGAACATTCTCGACCGCGTGCCGGACGGCCGAGACCTGACGTATCTAATCCTCCTCGTGCCGGCTGCTGAGATGAACCCGTGGTGGGACGTGCATCAGTTCGACACCCGCTTCGAAGCAACAAGCCTTCCTTGCGACCTTCTGTGGGGTCCTGGCAGTTTGTCCGAAGCCGTGAGTTGGCTCAAGGACGCGCAGCCGACGGGCGACGAGATCCAGTATCTGGACCGCCCGTACTTAGTTCGGGTCCGCGCTGATCGAGTCGATCTCCCCCGACGCCCGCGGGTCGCCGCGGCCATGGGGCATGAGCCGGGCGACCTTTGGCACCTCATCTGTGCCGACTACCCGTCGGACGCCTTCGTGCACGTGCGCAATCTCGCACAGCTGGGCACTGCGGCCGACTGCAGCACGACTGGTGAGTGCCCCGTGTGCGCTGTCACGACGTGGGCAACCGGCGATCTGGCCGACGTGCTCGCGGCAGCACAGTCCCGTGGAGTAGATGTAACACCCCAGTCGCCACTCGACGTACGGGTCCCGGCACGTTGGTGACAACGGCGGTTGACGTACGCGATCTCGATGGGCAAACCCTCGGTTCCACTTATCGTGACGCCGACGTAGCCTGCTCGCGCAGCGAAGTCACGCGAACGCCGAGCGCCCCGGCCCAGCACCCGACCGGTGGGTCTCAGCTTGGGAAGGGCGGTCAGGCGTACGACGACGAATCACGGCGACCTATTAGGGCAGGTCATCGCGTTAGCCGCACGTTGAGGAACGACCACGGACGGCGGCGTCCGCGGGATATTCGCGGGATCAGATCTTACTGCTAAATCTGACCATCAGCGGGATCGCCCAGGGTCGGGTGAAATGCGCCGAGGCAGCCCTACTTCCCTCGCCGACAGGCGTAGGAACCGTGTAACCGGCGATCACGCCCAAGAACAGATGGATTGCCGCCCGTAGTGCCTCGTAGAAGACGACGGCGCCGAGGCCGGCGGTGACGCCGATGATGGCGCCGAGCGCGAGCCATTTGCGACCGTAGGACGCCGACGCGAGCCAGCGGGCCGCCCGAGCTTGGAGCGACCGCAGCGGCGATCGCCATCGGGATGGCAATGCGAGGACGCCACGGCCCACTTACAGGTCCCAGCCTGTAGTCCAGTCCTGTTCTGGCACCTCACCGGCGGCCGAGGCGAGCCGACCGAGCGCCTGCACGAGGACGGCCTGTTGCTCTACGGGGATCTCGCTCATGATGCGTCCGATCTCTTGACGGCGACGAACGGTGACGGCATCGACCAGAGACCGACCCTTGACGGTCAATGCCACCCGGAGCTGGCGCCGATCGTCTCGCTCTGTCCTGCGGCGAATGAGGTCCTTTCGCACCAGCCGGTCGCACATCCGGGTCGCAGTCGCTGGGGTGACCCCCACTGCGTCGGCGAGTCCTGCAAGGTTCTGCGGTCCTCGGGACGCGAGGACTACGAGGGTCCGGTACTGGGTGAGAGTGACCTCCTCGGCGACATCGGCGAGAGACCGTGCCGCCACCGCCACGAGTACCCGGCTCGCCGACAGCACGGCATCGACCACCGAGTCGGGCGCCTCAGACGGACCTGAGCCACTATCACTCATACACTAATCATTGCATATACTAACGCTGTGGTGTTCTCTCCGGTCGCCGTCCAGCTTCAATCGAGTCGCGCTCGAAGACCAGGACGATGCCGCGGTGAGAGGCCATGACGACAACCATCCAGGCACTCAATACGCGTGTGTCACACGAGAGGCTGCAAAATACCCATCATGGGATCTGATGGCGCCCGGCCCAAGGTTCCCGACTCGAAGCCGGGATCGAAGCCCGATGAGGAGGACGATCTGAAGTCCCTTCCCCTGGCGGAGGTGGAAAAGCGGCTCGGCTACTCGCCGGACGGTCTCAGCCAAGTCGAGGCGCAAAAGCGGCTGACCCAGTACGGACCCAATGAGATCGAAGAGAAGAAGGCCAATCCGCTCCTGAAGTTCCTTACGTACTTCTGGGGTCCGATCCCCTGGATGATCGAAGCCGCGGTGATCCTGTCGGGCGTGCTGCGGCATTGGCCGGACTTCTTCATCATCCTTGTTCTGCTTGTTGCGAACGGCGTGGTCGGATTCTGGGAAGAACACCAGGCTGGTAAGGCCATCGACGCCCTGAAGGCAGAGCTCGCGATCAAGGCTCGGACGATACGGGACGGCAAGTGGATCATGCCACCATCGCGTGAGTTGGTGCCGGGCGACGTCATTCGCCTCCGTCTTGGGGACATCGTTCCGGCAGATGCGCGTTTGCTGGACGGAGATCCCGTCGAGGTGGATCAGTCCGCGCTCACCGGGGAGTCGTTGCCCGCCACGCGCAAGTCCGGCGACGCAGTGTTCTCCGCTTCGATCATTCGACAGGGTGAGATCGGCGCCCTCGTGTACGCCACGGGTGCGAACACCTACTTCGGCAAGACGGCGGAACTGGTGCAGGAAGCGCAAACCGTCAGCCACTTCCAACGCGCGGTGTTGAGGATCGGCACGTTCCTGATCATCCTCGCTGTGTTGCTGGTGAGCGTGATCACCATCGTCTCGATCGTCCGCGGCAACCCGATCCTCACCACGTTGCAGTTCGCCCTGGTCCTCACCGTGGCCGCGATCCCCGTGGCAATGCCCACGGTGCTGTCGGTCACGATGGCGGTCGGCGCGCGTCTCCTCGCGAAGAAAAAGGCCATCGTGAGCCGGTTGGTGGCCATCGAGGAGTTGGCCGGCGTGGACGTGCTCTGCACGGACAAGACCGGCACCTTGACCGAGAACAAACTGACGCTCGGCGAACCCTTCGCTCTGAGCGGCGTTGCACCTGAGCAGGTCATCGTGAGCGCCGCACTGGCGTCGCGCGCGGATGACAATGACACCATCGATCTGGCGGTTCTCGGCGGCTTGAAAGACGACAAGGCGCTGCACGGGCTTCAGGTGACCCACTTCCAGCCGTTCGACCCGGTGGGCAAATGTACTGAGGCGACCGTCAAACCCGCGCACGGATCTTCGTTCAAGGTGACCAAGGGTGCGCCACAGGTGATCCTGGAGCTGTCGAGCGATGCCACGAAGGTGAAGGCGGACGTCGACAAGGCCGTCAACGAGTTCGCCGCACGGGGCTTTCGCTCCTTGGGCGTGGCCCG
>Ga0182017_10003425_pt1 | contig 11844 bp, 12 predicted proteins | sample 712E3DmetaG_FD_120492 | JGI IMG/M metagenome (GOLD analysis project Ga0182017, IMG submission 120492) | Permafrost microbial communities from Stordalen Mire, Sweden - 712E3D metaG | ecosystem: Environmental > Terrestrial > Soil > Wetlands > Permafrost | place: Sweden: Stordalen | collected... | reverse complement strand
GGCGGAGGCTCTGGTCCAGGCTCGAGAGCATGTACTTGCGCGAGCCCCAATCGCCGTACGGTCCGGCCCACATGTAGTAGCCGACCTTGGTGGAGATGATTAGTTCGTCTCGATACGATCCCAGGTCCGAGGCGAAGACCCGGGCCAGGTTCTCCTCGGCCGAGCCGGGGGGCGGCCCGTAGTTGTTCGCCAGGTCGAAGTGGGTGATGCCGAGATCGAATGCGCGGCAGGCGACCGCTCGCTGTCGATCCAGCGGGGCGCCGGACGAAGCGTCGCCGCCGAAGTTGTGCCAGAAGCCGAGCGAGAGCGCCGGCAGCATGAGGCCGCTGTTGCCGGTTCGACGGTATGCAATGGCGTCGTAGCGCCCGGGCGCGGGGACGAATGCCTTGCCCTGGGATGGTTTCGTCTCGGTCAACGCGGAAGCCTCCTGTCTGCCGGGGCAGCATACGACAGCGGGCCGCGGCTGCATCGGTGGCCGCGGCTGCATCCGGGCGGGCCGCGGACCGTCTTCCGCACCGGCCGGGACGCGGACCGTCTGCCGCACCGGCCGGGACGCGGGGTGAACTGTGACTTTCCAGGTGCGAGAATGCGGGCCCCGCTCGGCCCGGCGAGTTCGAGGTCGGCGTTCCAAATCACCACGAAGGAGGCCTCGAATGGCGCAGACCATGGCCCCGGCAACCTACAAGCCCGTGTGGATCGACCTGTCCACCTCCGACCCCGCGGCGTCGCGCGAGTTCTACGCGAAGGTCTTCGGCTGGAATGTCGAAGTCAACCCCGACCCGCAGTACGGCGGGTACGCTCTGGCGAAGGTCGGCGGCAAAGACGTGGCCGGCATCGGAACCACGATGATGGCCGAGGCGCCGACTGCCTGGTCGATCTACCTCGGCACGAGCGACATCGCGGAGATGACGGCCCGTGTCCAGGCCGCCGGCGGGAAGGTGATCGCCACGCCGATGCAGGTCGGCGAGCAAGGCAGCATGGCCGTCTACCAGGATCCCTCGGGTGCCTACATCTCGGCCTGGCAGCCGGCGATGATGGCGGGCGGCTTGACCGACGGTCAGCCCGGCGCATTCGCATGGGCGGAGTTGAACGCGCGCGGCATGGACAAGGCGGTTGCGTTCTACTCCAAGGCCCTGGGCTGGACGACCAAATCGATGCCGATGGGCGATGGCCAGCCACCGTACGTTTCGTTCATGGCCGGCGATCTCGGCATCGCGGGTGGCACGGAGATGAGCCCCATGGTCCCGTCCGAGGTACCCAGCTACTGGATGGTCTACTTCGCGGTCACCGACGTGGACGCAACGTTCAAGACGGCGATGGCCGCGGGCGGCAAGGAGATGCTCAGTCCTCAGGACTACCCGGGCGGGCGCTTCGCCATCCTGAGCGACCCGCAGGGGGCCGTGTTCGCGATCAGGAGCGTTACTGCTCGATAGATCGCGCACAGCCGCCCTCTTCTTCCCGGCACTACCCAAGGCCCCGGTCCCGCGATCGGGGCCTTCGGATTCCCGCTCCACGCTATCCCGCGGCGCCGCCCAAGCGACCGCCCGGCAGACCCTGCTAGACTCCCGCGGCATCGCCCGAACCCACAGCCACCGCAGGAGAAGAGGAGAGGCATTGCCCCTGCTGGCGGTCTACGGCGCCGCATTCATCGAGATATGGCTGGGCGCGCCCACGGGTCTCGCTCTCGGTCTGCCGGTGCCGATCATCTGGGGCCTCACCGTTGCCGGGTCCATGACCAGCGTCACGATCGTCGCGTTTGCCGGAGACGCCCTGCGTGGCTGGCTGCTTCGTCGATTCGGCAAGGGCGGCGCGCCGCGAACTGGCCGGATCTACGGCGTCTGGCAGCGCTACGGCGTGCCGGGCTGGGGCCTCACATCGCCGTTCTTCATGAGCCCGCCGATGGGCACGGGCGTGGCGCTGATGCTCGGCGCTCCCAGGCGGCGTCTCCTGGTCTGGATGTTCGCGGGCGTCCTGACATGGGCCACGATTCTCACGACCGCCGGGATTCTGGCTGTGGGTCTGATCCAGACCGTCCGCTGACCGGGTCCCAGGAGACGAACCGCTCCAACGCTGGCGCGTCGGCCGCGGACAGGTACCCGTTGCGGGACCGCAGCTCGAGTTGCGGCGCGGCGGTCTTGCCCGCCAGAGCGGCCCGCATCCGGGGGAACTGGCTGCCGGCTCGGAGCTTGTACGTGGTGAAGAGCGCGATCCTGGGGCCGCCCCCCGGCGCGGTGGCGAGCGGCGGCATGTCGCGCACGAACGCCAGCCACGGCTCGTCGGGGTGCTGACGGACTACGAACAGGCCGCTGGTCCAGCAGCCCAGCAGGAGGTAGTCGGCGGCGGCAAGAGTCGACATGTCGCATTCGCCGACCGAGACGACCTGCGCGGCCACGCCCTTCCCGTTGAGGCACGCGGCGATCTCCTCGCCGTAGCGACGAGTCACGCCCGAGTGACTGCGATATACGACCAACGCCTTCTTCACGGATATCGCTCCTCGTTCGCTTGCGCGGCCAGGCTCGTGGAGGCCCGGCCTCCGGGCCAGTGCCGTCGGTCACGTTTGGCGCCGTGGGGGTTGGGCGCTGTTGCGCTCCCGCGGGTGTGCCGCGGTTGGTCAGCCTCCTGCCATGACGCGATATCCATGCCATGACGCGCTATCCATGCGTGTTTTCGGTGCCACCGAAACGAATCCCAGCCAAACGCAGAGTCGCTGATCCGACCGGCGGCAGCCAGAGCCACCCGCGCCCCGAATCGGCCCAATTCGGCTCCCAGGCCGATGACTCCAGGCGTCGTCGAGGGCGTTCGGGCCGCGGCTGAAGGCGTGGCGAGCGAGAATCGTGCGGGTAGGGCCGAATCGTTTCGGTGCCACCGAAAACCTGCGTGCGAGATCGGCGGCGCAACGCCGGGCGCCGTCGGGCTCGACGGTTCGTCTCGGTCGGTCAACGCGATCATCGGGCTGCTGGAGCGCGAAGACAATCGTTCCGCCGGTCGATCGTCTGTCAATCGAGCGAATGATGGCAGTCGACCGAGGGCGGCTCATTATCGGGACATCCAGCCCTTCGGGCGGGGCCGCCGTCGAGCCAGACTGTCACCGCAACGTCCAACAGCGAGGACCCAGATGACCACGCTCAAGCAAGTCGAGGACTTCCTGGCACTCAAGCGGGTCGCCGTCGTTGGCGTCTCGCGGGATCCCAAGGACTTCACCCGCGTCATGTGGGAGGAGTTCCGGCAGCGGCGCTATGAGGCCATCCCGGTCAACCCAAACGTCGCCGAGATCGATGGCCAGCGCTGTTACGCCAGCGTCAAGGAGATCCAGCCGCCGGTCGAAGGCGCGCTGATCATGACCTCCAAGAAGGCGACCGACCAGGTCGTCCGCGACTGTGCGGAGGCCGGGATCACGAACATCTGGATGTACGGCGGAATGGCTGCGGGAGCGGCGACGGACAGCGCCGTAGCCTTCGCCGACGAGAACGGGATGAGCACCGTCAAGGGCCTCTGCCCGTACATGTTCCTCCCCGGCACGCCCGCCTTCCACGCCCCTCACCGCATCTTCAAGAAGCTGACCGGCCGCTATCCGAGGTAGCGCAGGCGGCGGCGCGCCGCAGCGGGCCATCGCGCCGCAGCGGGCCATCGCGCCGCAGCGGGCCATCGCGCCGCGCGGCACCGTCCAACCACGCCCTCCTCCGTCCCCTCTGTTAACCTCGCGTCATGGGCACCGGCGTCGACATCCTGGGCGGATCGGTCGGGCGGATCGTGCTGGCCGACAACCTGGCCGTGCTCGGCTCGCTGCCGGACGACTCGATCGACCTCGTCTACGTCGACCCGCCGTTCAACACGGGCAAGCGCCAGACGTTGCGGCGGCTGCGGACCGTTCGCGACGATGAAGCGGGCGACCGAACCGGGTTCGGCGGACGGCGCTACCGAACGATCCAGCTTGGCTCGACGAGCTACGTGGACGTCCACGACGACTATCTGGATTTCCTCGGGCCGCGGCTGGTTGAGATTCACCGCGTGCTCCGGCCGAGCGGCAGCCTCTATTTGCACCTCGATCCGCGCGAAGCGCACTACGCGAAGGTCCTTTGCGACGCCATCTTCGGGCGCGAATGCTTCCTCAACGAGGTGATCTGGGCGTACGACTACGGCGCCCGAACCAGGAAGCGGTGGCCTCCGAAGCACGACAACATCCTCGTCTACGTGAAGGATCCGAGGTTGTACTGGTTCGACGCCGAGGCCGTGGAGCGGATCCCGTACATGGCGCCCGGGCTCGTGGGGCCCGAAAAGGCCGCCCGCGGCAAGCTCCCGACCGACACGTGGTGGCAGACGATAGTTCCGCCCGGCGGCTCGGAGCGGACCGGCTATCCAACTCAGAAGCCGGTGGCTGTGTTGCGGCGTGTGGTGTCCGCGTCCTGCCCTCCAGGCGGAGTGGTCGCGGACTTCTTCGCGGGGAGTGGCACGACCGGAGCCGCGGCGCTGGAGTTGGGGCGGCGATTCCTGCTCGTCGACTCGAACCCGGAGGCGGTGGCGGCGATGCGCCGCCGGCTGGGCGGAGCGGCGGGCGTGGAGGTCGTGGGGGAGTAGCGGGTCTGCGGGGAGTGGCAGGCCGCTGGGAGCCTATCCCCACGACTTTTTGGTGTCACCGAAGTAGATCCAGGCCGGACGCAGGTTCGCCCTTCGGCTGGCTTGCCGAAACTGCGTACGCACCCAGGAATCGGCGGCATAAGCGTCGGATGAGGGGCTTCAGGCAGATTTGGCAGCCCATCCCGGCCGAGCTGGAACCGTGTTGAGGGCGAAGATCGTGTCTACGAAGACGAATCCTTTCGGTGCTACCGAAAACCTGCGAGATTCGAAGCGCGAGGGCTCTGTCCCAACTCGCACAGAGACCCGCGACCGGCATTCGGAGCGAGAAGTGCGCCGGCTAACGTTGACTCTGGGACTTGCCGTGCGCGAGGAACGACTGCGCCGGCGCATGACACTCGCGGCATTGGCCGAGCTGTCGGGCGTTGGTTTGACCACGGTCCACGATATCGAGGCCGGCAGAATGGGGTCGCTCGAGACGTACACCAGGCTTGCCGATGCACTACGGCTGAGGGCCGAGTTCGAGCTGGTAAACCCCGGGCGCCGGGAGCCGCTGAATCGGCGCGCGGCGGATCCGGTGCATGCGACGATGGGCGAAGCAGAAGCGGCTCACTTTCGGGCCCTGGGCTTCCGCGTCGGACTGGACGAGCCGTTCCAGCACTACCAGTTCGCCGGGCGTGGGGATGTCGCGGTCTGCTCGGTCGAGCGTCGCGCGCTCCTGCACATTGAGAACAGAACGCGCTTCCCGGATCTGCAGGACGCATTCGGCAGCTTCAACGCCAAGTTCAGCTATCTGGGCGCGGAGCTGGCTGAACGAGCCGGCGTGGGACGGTGGCGAAGCGAGACGCACGTCATCGCGGCGCTGTGGTCAGGCGAGGTGTTGCACTCGATCCGGACCCACAGGGCCAGCTTCGCGAGCGTCTGCCCGGACCCGGTCGACGCGTTCGAGGTGTGGTGGCGCGGCGAGCCGCCGGAGATCGGGCGGCGCTCGATACTCGTCGTGTTCGATCCGGCGGAGGTTCAGCGATGCGATCGACGTCGATGGCTGGCGATCGACGACCTCGCCGGTGCCCGGCCCAGGTACCGCGACTACGCGGACGCGGTCGACCTATTGGGGCTCGGGGGTCGGTGAGGGAGTGGCGGACGCGCCGCCGCTCGCCGGGGCCGTCGCTCCCATGTCACTCGCCGCACCAGCGCCACTCGCCCCGCGCCGCTCGATCCGCACGCTGGGCATGAAGCGGATCGCCACCGCGGCCACGACAGCCGCGTCCAGGGCAACGATGATGAAAACCCACTCGAGTCCGCCGGACAGCGACGATCGCATGGCCGCCAGCTGGGCCGCCGGAATGAAGTTGCGACCGATCGGGTCGAGGATGATGGCCGACGAGCCGCCGACGGCCGCCGTCACGATCCCGCCCAGCAAGCCGACCCCTACTGCCCCGCCGATAGTCCGGCTGAACTGGACCAGGCCGGTGGCCACGGCGCGCCGCTGCCACGGAACCGCGGCCTGGACCATGACCAGGATCGTCGTCGATGAAAGGCCCATGCCGAGGCCGGTGATCGCCTCGCCCATCGCTGCGACCAGGAGCCCGCCGCCCAGAGTCCCCGGGCGAATGGCCTGCGTCACCACCAGGGTGCCCAGAACCAGCATGGACGTTCCGACGAGGACCGTCGGCCGCGCGCCGAAGCGCAGTAGTGCCCGCCCGCCGGCAATGGATCCGATCGGCCAGCCGATCGACATGGCGGCGACGGCCACGCCGGCCTGGAGCGCGTTCCCGCCCATGACTCCCTGCACAAGCGGCGGCACATACGTCGACAGGCTGAACATGACCACGCCCGACAATCCGCCGATCGCAAGTCCGGCACCGATGACCGGCACTCGGAGCAGCCCGAGAGCGATGAGAGGTTCGGTGATGTGCCGCTCGAATACCACGAACGCCACGAGAAGGGCCACCGCCGCAGCGACAAGTCCCAATGTCGCGGGCGAGGTCCAGCCCCACAATTGACCACCCTCGGTCGCGGCGAAGAGAAGTGAAACGAGGCCCAGGGTCAGGATGCCCGCGCCGACAAGATCGAGGCGATGGCGATGATGCTCCACTCGCTCGTGCAGGAAACGACCGATCAGCGCCGCAGCAAGCACTCCGACCGGCGCGTTTACGAAGAAGACCCAGCGCCAGCCGACGGTAGTCGTGACGATGCTGCCAATCGCCGGGCCAACAAGCGCCGCCGCTCCCCACACACCTGAGAAGAGGCCCTGAATCTTGGCTCGCTGCTCACTCTCGAAGACGTCGCCGAGAATGGTGAACGAAATCGGCTGAACGGCTCCTGCGCCCAAACCCTGAATCGTGCGAAACAGAATCAGCAGAGTCATCGAGCTGGCAAATCCGCACATCATGGATCCACCGATGAAAAGTGCCAGCCCGGTCATGAATATCGGCTTGCGACCGTACATATCTGCAAGGCGTGCGTAGAGGGGCACCGTTACGGTCGAAGCCAGCAAGTAGGCGGAGAAAACCCAGCTGTATTCCGACAGCCCGCCCAGGTTGCCGATGATGGTGGGCATGGCCGTCGACACGACGGTGCCGTCCAGGGCGGCCACCGCCAGCGCGGACATGATCCCCGCGGCCACGACGAACTGCTCGGGCGTCATGCCCATGCGGCGAGCGAGGGCGTGATGCCGTCGTGCGGGCACGGGCTCTGGGGAAGCGGGGGCGGCGGGGGCGCCGGCTGGCGTCGTGGGCATGGGCGACAGTCTACGAGTTGCGCTCCGACTAGCCCGCGGCGGCTCGGGGGAAGTCACAATCGGACCATGGAGCGAGGCTGGGACGGATGATCGGGCGGCGGTCGAATTGCGCCGGCTGGTGGCCGAGACGGTGACCGGCGTTTGAACCGGACCGGCGGCGGCAAGGGTCCCAAGACGGCCGCCGATGCTAAAGTGGCGCGTCGAGGCCGTCTTGAACGGTCCAAGTGGGATCGGCTCCAGGCCGACCGACGCTACCGGCGGAGAGCAAGCCAATCGATGACGAACGCATGACGACCCGCCCTTCAGGGCCCTTTCTGCCGGCTCGAGGCGTGGCTGGTCACGGCCGCCGGGAGCCGAGTCATCGCTCGTTCGGCCTTGCCCTTGCATGCATGCTCGCCGCCTTTGTCGTCGTGAGTTGCGGGGGAGGCACGGCGCCCGGACCGCTGGCATCGGGCGAGACGTCCGCGCCCACGCCAACCGCCAGTGGGTCGGGTTTGCCCAAGCCGGTGTTCAAGGTCACGGGCTCCATGAACGTGGCCCGCTACGGCCAGTCCGCGACTCTGCTCCCCGACGGCCGCGTGCTCATCGTTGGCGGCTGCTGCGCCGGCCCGCTGGCAATCGCGTCGGCCGAGCTCTACGACCCGAAGACCGGTACGTTCAGCTTGACCGGCTCCATGGCCACGGGACGCTACTTCCACACCGCCACGCTCCTCGCGGACGGCCGCGTCCTGATCGTCGGGGGCTTGGGCGACTCGGGGCCCCTCGCCTCGGCCGAGGTATACACCCCACTGACTGGCAAGTTCGTCCCGGCCGGGTCCATGGCTGTCGCCCGCTACTTCCATACCGCAACCCGGCTATCCGACGACCAGCTGGTCATCATCGGCGGCTTCGGCGCCGACGGAGCGCTCGCTTCGGCGGAGCTGTACGACCCGTCCACCGGCAAGTTCGGTCTGACCGGAGCGATGGTGGGCGATGGTGCCCTTGGCGCAGACGGTCAGCCGTTCTGCATTACGGAACCGAGCCGCTGCGGTCGCTATCACCACACCGCGACTTTGCTCAACAACGGCCAGGTTCTCGTGGCCGGTGGCGCGCTGGGTCTCACAACGGCCGAGTTGTACAACCCGGTCACCGGCCTGTTCGGCCGGACAGCCGCCACCATGACGACCGGTCGTACACAGCACACAGCCACGCTGCTTCCCGACGGCCGCGTCCTCATCGCCGGGGGCCGAGTGGTCGGCCTGTCGGATCGCTCCGCGGCGGAGCTATACGACCCTAAGACCGGCAAGTTCACGCCGACCGGCAGCATGACTGAAGGCCGTGACCAGCACACGGCAACGCTGCTCCAGAATGGTCTCGTGCTCCTAACGGGCGGCGTCCCCGGCGTCCCAGACGCCGAGCTGTACAACCCCAAGACCGGCGCCTTCAAGGCGACCGGCTCCATGATCCTGGGTCGCTACGCACACACAGCGACACTGCTTAAGGACGGCCGGGTCCTGATCGCGGGAGGCACCGGCAGCCCGGGAGCGAGCGCGCTGGCCGAGCTGTATTCGCCGTAGGTTGCCGATGGCTCGACGGTGGGACTGCGCCGTACAGTGGACCTGGGGCGCCTAGCGGACCTGGGGTGCCTCCGGCACGAGGTCGATGAGGGGCCCGCGAACGGCGGCGAGTTCGTCGACGATGGGCCCGACGGCGGCCAGTCGAGCGTCGATGCGCACAAGCAGCTCTGCCAGGTCGATGCCGGCGCCACGCGATACCTCGGCGTCGAGCCGCTGCGAGGTCTCCAGGTGGGCTCGAGCGCCGGTCAGATTCCGGGCCATGCCGATTGGATTGCCACGAACTGCGTGGACGTAGCCGGCAGCGAGCTTGATCAGGCCTTGATAGAGCGCCCGCTCTGCCAGATTGGCGGTTCCCATCCATGCCGGCTCGAGGAGTTCATGGGCCTCGAAGAAGTCGCCGCGCTCGTAGGCCAACAGGCCGGCCTCCAGCGCGGCCCTGCGGAGATCGGGCGGAATGGGCCGATACGCTTTGCGCCGGCCGCCCTGGGATACCGTCGCCCGGTCGCGGGTCGTGCGCTCGTCCGTCAGCCGATCTCCTCGATGCGGCGCCGGCTGTCGAACCCTTCCGAAGTCTCGTGCCACCACATCACGCGCTCCTCACCGAGGCGCCAGCACAGCCACACCGGTCGACCGGCGACGAGAGCCGGGAAGTCGACGAGCCCGGTCTGGATGTCGCGCAGCTGGATTCCAGATGCGTCCAGCTCCAGGACCGCAGCTTGCATCTGATCGACAAGTCCCTGCATGCGCATCCGGAGCCGCTGAGTCTCCTGGTCCGCATCGGCGCGAGCGGGGGAGCTCGGTGCCGCGGCAGCTCCACCGGCCAGGGCCGGCGCGTTCAGCTCGACGATGCGGTCTCGCAAGGACACCACCTCGTCGCGTTGGTCCCGGAGCCGCAGCAGCGTCTCACGTAACTCGGGTAGCTTCGCGTTGGCCTTGTCGAAGTCGTAGAAGTCCGGCATGTGGAAATGGTACCCAAGTCACCGCCGGGAGCCACCTACCCGCCCGAACGGGCCCGTCGCCCGGAACTTGCGGGTATCCGGCGGCCATCGGAGAAGGCGGAGCGAAGCGGGATTCACCTCGCCTCCGCCGCGGCCAGCCGCTCGCGCAGCCGGCGCAGCCGTTCCGGCCGCTCGCGGACGAACCGTTCGATCGCGGCGAGGATGTGGGCGCTGTCCAGGTGCGCTTCCTCGATCACCTCGTCGACCGAGCCGCCTGTTCGCCAGCGGTCGTCCCAGTCCGAACTGAGCGAGTACTCGCGGACGATCGGGTCGTCGGCCCAGTCGCGCATGAGCTTGTAGGCGCCGTTGGTCACGACCATCGAGTCCAGGCGGTCGGCGGGCTCAACCGTGGCGGCTCGGTAGGCATCGTCCTGGAGCGCGAAGAGTTGCGGCCTTCCACGAGAAGCTCGACCAGCCATCCATCGTCGAGATAGACGACGCGACCGCCTACTGGCTGGAAGATGCAAATGGCCGACGGATAGGCGAGACATCCTCAACCAGCGAGGCGCCTCTCCTGGCGGCCCTGGCAGAAATCGGGCGAGGAGCGGACCCGATCGGGCTGAGCCTCGCATGCGACGCTCCCGAAGATCGCCGATACATCATCAGCAGCGGCGTCGGCCTTCTTTGGATGGCCGAGTCGGCTGCCGGTCTTCCGCCGCGGCCACGTGGGCCTGCCGCTGGCGAACTATCGGGCCTCCGCGGCGAACGCTCGCTCGCGCGCCCAGTCAGGCGGAGAGCAGATTCGGCGCCAACAGCGTCGCCGGGCTCCGGTTCGAGGCAGCGCCGCGATCGGTGAAGCTGGCCAGGGGCGGAGATCTGGCACTCCCTGTGGTCCCGGCGCTGAGGTTCCGTGCATCCGCCGTCCTGCGTGGGCTGGTGACGGTCGGCAGAGCCCGCGGAGCCCCGACGCAATCCGGCCACTCGCCAGCCCCCCAGGATCAGTGGCACGCCCATCACGATCGGCCCGATGACGAAGAGTTCCGGCGGCGTCACTCCCGAGGCCAGGTCGCCGAACAGCATCAGCCCGTAGGCGGCCACGGGCATGGCGGCCACTCGCCAGTCGATCGGGCCCGCCGGCAAATCGCCGAACCGTTGCTCCAGCGCCCGGTACGCGAGGTAGACCACGAACGTGGTCACGAACCAGCCGAAGTAGTTCTGGACCGGCACGCCGAAATACGCCCCGCCCGACCCCCAGACCCAGGCGCGAACGTCAGGTCCGGAGAGGATCGGGTCGATGACGAGATCCCAGACGGTCATCACCACAGCGCTGGCGGCGGCGAGGCCCACGAGCGGCGCCAACCCCGCAGGCGTCCCGGCCGGGCGCCGCGCAACTACCAGGTTGGCGATCACGTAGCTCGGGTAGATCATCATGAACCACGCCAGCGGGATGAGGACCGGCACCTCGCCCAGCCGCGCCCCCAGGTAGCTCGTGTAGTGGTAGCCGCCATACAACAGGCCGGTCACGACGCCGAACTCCTCGAGGGCCCATGCGATGACCGCGGACAGCGCGAAGAAGGCGGCGGTCAGCCGGCCGCCCACCGAGTGCCAGGCGTGGGTCAGGCTGAACAGGGCCATGATCGCGGTCAGCGTGGTGAGCCCGCCGGGGATGCCCGGCAGCCGCACGAGGTCGTAGATCCACGAGCGCACGACCTCGTAGCCGAAAAGCGCCAGCAGAGCGCCCGAGATGCCGATCAGCCAGCGACGGCGGGTTGTCATGGCCCGAACCCTACGGCGTGGCGGCCGGAGAAGCCGCCGGGGTAGCCGGCGTTGCGGTCGGCGTGGCGGGGGTCGGCGTTGCGGCGGGCGTCGGCGCGGGCGGCGCCCCACACGGTGAGTACTGGTGCAGCAGCGACGACGTGCAGGCCTGATACGAGTAGTCGCCTGCGTTCTTCTGTCCGGGGCCGAAGAGCGGGTACGCGGCCACGATAGAGAGGACCAGGAAGGCCGCCAGGATCGCCAGCGCACTCACTCGCCG
>Ga0182017_10003424_pt1 | contig 11848 bp, 9 predicted proteins | sample 712E3DmetaG_FD_120492 | JGI IMG/M metagenome (GOLD analysis project Ga0182017, IMG submission 120492) | Permafrost microbial communities from Stordalen Mire, Sweden - 712E3D metaG | ecosystem: Environmental > Terrestrial > Soil > Wetlands > Permafrost | place: Sweden: Stordalen | collected... | reverse complement strand
TTTTATAGATTGAGAGGTTGCAAGGTTCCGATAAATCCCCGCACAAAACAAATTGACAGTACGGGTAATATAATATAATGTATTTTTCAGATGAGGGCAAACTCAGGAAGAGAGGAGAATACGATGAATATTATTGAAGTGATAAAAGACAGGAGGAGTGCTCGGGCATTTAAGCCAGACTCAATATCTAGAAAGATAATCACGGAAATCATTGAGTTAACAATCAATGCCCCTTCTGCGAATAATCTGCAGCCATGGGAATTCATCATTGTGGTAGATAAGGAGAAGGAAAGACTAAGCCGTACACTGATAAAGGCATATCGTGAGAAAAGGCTATCGTGTAGCTCTGGCGCTGTGAAACCTCTTCCTCAAGTCATCAGACAAAGGGGGATACTGACACAGGATTCGCTTAAAGCCTATGCGGAAAGAATGGGAGTCTCTCTCGATAATTTCGTCAATGAAGGGAGTTGTAATTTCTACGGGGCACCGGTCGCTATCATCATTTGTTTAGATGATTCTTTTTCCAACAGACAAATGATTGATGTTGGCACGGCGCTCGGATACCTGGTGCTCACAGCTCACGATTTTGGATTAGCCACCTGTCCCATCGGCTTGATTGCCGATTACGCTGATGAGATTAAAGATCTTCTCAATATTCCAGAGAATAAAAAGGTTGTCATCGGTGTTGCGCTGGGCTGTCCTGATCGTGAAAATCCGATGAGTCAGTTTCGCTCCTCGAGGGCAGACCTGAGAGAATTGATAAGATGGATCTAAAGCCTATCTTTATCGTCTCCTACAAGATGGCGATCAATTTTAATCATAAGTTGTTAAGTAAAATTCACGAATGTTTGCAAACAACAACGGATTATTCCCAATCCGGAGAATGGTGCCAAGGTAAAACTGTCCACCCATCTCTATAGTTATTCAATACAATTCTATTGGAAAGCTATTCTTCTTGAGTCTCAAAATACTAAATAGTTACCCAACAAATTCTCTTTTAGTTACCCAACAATCTATTGTAAAATCATAACTCCGCCCTGTTACTTATTCCTTAATTCCATATGCGCAATTCGGTTTGGTTCTGATATTTGGTCTGGGTGGGGTTTGGTTGATATTCTGTCACATTATTTGAGATATAGAGTATAGACGATACTATCTGGGTATCACTGGCAGTACAATATGAGATGGATATTGTTTATCATGATAGATTGTCTGCATAGCTACCATAATCTCAGCGTCCTGACCTATAGGATGACCAGTGTTTAAATTGCGATCCCACTTGGGGAAATTACTGCTGGAGATCTGGACTCTAATCCTATGCCCGGTCTTAAATACGTTGCTAGTAGGTTTCAACTTTATGGAATATTCGTAAATCTTACCTGGCTCAATTAACTTGGGTTTGGCTACAGATTGGCGATGGCGAGCTCTAACGATACCTTCAACAAGATTATATGCTTTGCCGTTAGGATAGACATCTACTAGCTTGGTGGTAAAGTCCGTATCAACTGCTGAAGATGATGCCCAGAGTTTTGCTTCTATCGGACCAGTTACTTCCAAGTCATTTTTCAAAGGTTCTGATGTATAGACAAGAACATCTGCTCTCTTTTCCACCTCTTCCTGGTCCTGCACCACAAATGTGGGACTAATACCAGAACCGCCCCATTTATAAGGTACCGGATTCCGAGGGTCATACAGATAGACATCTGTTTCTTCATTCGCGGAAATTTTGGGACTTAAGACACCATTACCGAAGCGGCTATTAGCCTTCCCATCACTGTGAAAGTAATATTTAGTATATTTCGTCCTTGCCAGGGGCCACTCTTTCTCATTCCTCCACACATTGTCCCCCATAACAAATATGCGGATTGGAGGTTCGTCCATTATTCCATTGGCAATCCCTTTTAACCAGTAGTCGAACCAACGTATGTGCATTCCGGTAAGATCAATAGAGGCACCAGCTGAAGCTATGCCAAGATCCAATGCTCCTACGTTACTCAACAAGGCTGACCCATGAATCCATGGTCCCAAAAGTAACTTCTGGTTCTTCCTAGCCAGATCAGAACCTCCTCCTTCCCTCATACCATTGAAGCTATCTGAAACGGCGGCCGCGAGGTTGTACTGATCGTACCAGCCACATGACTGGAAGACGGGCACTGTAATTTTTTCAAAGGGGGCGATACTGTTGAGCTGCACCCAATAGTCATCGTCTTCCATATTCGTTATAAAGTCTGCAACAGACGGTTTGAAACCAAGTTGCCCAGCCAGCCTATCTACCAGGATGTCTTTTAACGGCAGAAAGCTGCATTCATCCCTAATGTTATCTATCGCGTAGTACAAACTCTCCAATAGCGCTTTTGCTTGCGTAGGCGGTAACTTACTCCTGATGAACGACTGCATACACATACCCAAGTGCCACGAAACATGTCCCTGTAATCCAAATACACTGCCCGAATTGAATGTCATGTAATCTCGGGCACTCGGTGAGGACTGGACAGGGCAAATTACCTTCAGGTGAGGAGGCTGGGTAGCCGCAGTCAGCCATTGCGTATATCCGGAATACGATAAACCATACATACCTACGTTTCCATCGCACCACGGTTGTATCGCGGTCCATTCTATTGTGTCGTAGCCATCCTCTGCTTCATGACTCCACAAAAATGATTCACCCTCCGCCCCCCCCCTACCACGAACGTCCTGTACTACCACAACATAACCAGCACGTGCGAATCTCTGAGGGTTCATATAGCCAGGATTCTCTGCTATTAGAATGCTCTTGTCATAAGCAAAACGAGTTACAATAGCTGGACATTTGTTTTTGGTATCCGGCCGATATATATCGGCATACAGAACGGTACCATCTCTCATTTTAACCGGAATGTTGATTTCATTTCTAATTGACTCTTGAGGTAACATTCCCTTATTTCTCCCTTTTGCAGTATTTGCTTATCTGCAAATACCCCGAAAAGAAATCCTTTTAGTTAGGCTAATTATACAACGATATCTAACTTTACTTCAGCCCTCGTCTCTGTTCGATACCAGTGTCTGAAACCTTCTTTCAGATACCAAGCATCAACCGACAACAAACTTATTCTTAAAATATACAAATCACCTTAATAAAGCTGCCCTGCCATTAACCCCGATTACTCCCAGGGCTCCATCACGGGAGGGACAACAACGACACTTGGCTTTGAGTTCAACCACTAACGCTCAGTACCCTGATTTCCCTTGGCAGAATAGCCTTACTCCATATAATCGCTCTTATCTGACCGCATTTTTACAGTAAACAACTGCATATAACATCGACGACATTCGCTATTAGTGACATTAATTGTTTCGATACCCCTTTGATTATAAGTTATTCTAATTATGTGTGATAATGTATTATAATTCTAATCAAAGCATACAATCCATATCGGGCCTTGTCAAGAATCGATGAGAATTAGAGCTCTCGCGAGACTATTCTTTGCTGGCAACCGATCGCGATATTGACAATTTCTAAAGGACTTTATGACACTGGAACCACAAAGAGTTTTTCCCTTCCGGGAATGCCCGGAAGTAACTATTTAAACAAGCTGAGGAGATTAGATTTCTGGCAGGGGTTAGAGAAGAAATATGTGACAACAAAAAATTGCTAATGTAGCTAACGTATCCTTAGCAAGATAAATAAAGGAGCATGAAATTATGGCTAAAACTATTGAAATATTAGTTCCTACCGCTGAAATTAATGCTAAACAGATTCTTATAAATCCTAAAATCAACGACCCAAATGGAAAAGTAGTTGGTTTTCTATGGAATGAAAAACCAAACGGCGATTTTCTGCTGCGCCGTCTAATGGAGCACCTTACGCAAAGATATAAGTTGGTCAGGACTACATGGGGGCAAGTGGGAGGACTTCATGTTTCGGCGGAGGTCGCACCTGAAGTGAAGCAAATAGCCGACGCCGCGGATACGGTTGTAATCGCAGTAGGTGACTGAGGGGCTTGTACGACGTGGTGTATCCACGCCGCGGTAGATCTCGAAAAAAGAGGCAAACCTACAGTTACAATTTGCACCAACCGCTTTGAAATTCTAGCTCGGACGACTGCTGCTGGCATGGGTATGCCAAAGCTCTCTTTGGTGATCGTTCCTCATCCCATTGGCGGTATTAGTCCGGAAGAAGTGAAAGAAAGGGCAGATCGCATCTCTGATAATGTCATTGCCCGACTGATTAATTAACAATAATCTAAACATCGGATTATTTTTGCAAATTTTATTTTCACAATTTAGTAATTGCTTGAAAACAAAAGTAGGACAAAATGAATCAAAGACTTGGTTCTGACAGAATGATTGTAAACGATTCCTTAACAGAAATAAACAATTTATTCATTGAGAAAGGGTGGAGTGATGGACTGCCAATACTCCCGCCAACCGTGGAAGCTGTAGAGACAATGCTTGCGGGAATAAAAAGAGACCCCAGTGAAGTGGTCGCGACCATCCCACCTTGTTGGGGCAAGGCGACGATAGAGAAGATTGCCATCAACGCAACTATGGCCGGTTGTCTACCTGAATATATGCCCGTTATCGTTACCACTATCGAGGCGATGGCTGTTGAACGATTCCGACTTGCTGAAATTCAGCCCACCACACACCCAGTTGCACCTCTCCTTATTGTTAATGGCCCTGTAGCAAAAAAATTGAATATCAATAGCAAATCTGGTGCTTTCGGACCATGCTGGCGCGCTAACGCGACTATAGGTAGAGCTATCAGGCTAATACTATTAAATATAGGAGGAGCGTTTCCAGGTAAACTGGACATGTCCACCCAAGGACAACCGTCTAAATATACTTATTGTATTGCCGAGAACGAAGAAGATAGCCCTTGGGAACCTTTACATGTCGAGAGAGGGTTTGATGTTGCTACGAATACCGTCACTGTAGCGGCGGTGGAAAACCCTCACAACATTAATGATCCTGTCGCCATCACCGGTGAAGAGCTTTTAATTTCGATCAGCAGCGCAGTGACGAATACTGGAAGCAATAACGTTTTGTTTCAGGAAGGCAGTCCAGTTATTGCTCTATGCCCAGAACATGCCGCAACAATAGCCTCCGGCGGTTTTTCCAAGAGTGATGTCAGGGATTATATTTACGAGAAAAGCAGAATCCCTCTAAACAGGTTCTATCCAAGAGCAATACAGAACTACTACTCTGGCTGGGGTGAAAATGAGACGGTCCCGATAACTGCCCGAAAAGAAGACATTATTATCATAGTGGTAGGCGGGTCTGGTAAACACTCAGCCTATTTACCCGCTTTTATCCCACCATCAATCACGAAAGCGATAGAGGAATAATAAATACTTCAATAAATAATCGAATTAATGTATGACCCGGTAAGTAGATGTTAAATGAAATAGATATTTTAGGGGCGTATAAGAAGCTCCCGTAAAGCCCTGCATCGTTCGCGTAAATCTTCCTTTGTACCGCGGAGTGTATGTAGTCGCTCGCGAAGTGGCAGACATTTGATACAGACAAAGGTAGGCCCTGCCTGATTGATAATAGTCTTTATACTGCTTTTAAAGCTTTCGATATCCTCGAGGTCATAAACGTTAGGATACCCTGCTCCTCTAGCCACCAATACGAAATTTAATTTACTAGTAACAGATATGGGATGCCCTCTGGTTGTCAGATAAACCTCGTTTTGAATGACGAAGTGGATCAGGTTAGGAGGAGCCATATTAGCGATGGTCATTAAACTACCGAGATTCATCAAAAGGGCTCCGTCACCTTCCAGTATCATTATTTTCCTTTCAGGTCGTGCCAGAGCTAACCCCAAACCTAAAGATGATGCTTTTGACGTGCATGAATATGACATATCCAATTCATAATTGGTTGACATAGGTAATTCCGATGGACTAACAATAATTGCGCTACCCCTGTGCTGTGAGATTACGTTTTGGGCATCTAATTCTGTCATCATCGTTTTATTCTCCATGGAGTTAGACAATCAGGACTGCCGCCGGTTTATTAGTTTCGTGTGCTTCTTTATGCGCCTGCAAAACTTTCCATACATCTTAATCCGTCTCGACTAAATAATGTGTTATACCCCTTGAATCCAGAATCGGCTCTATCCAAATGGCAGCAGAATCTCGCTCTTCGCGATGAGAACATGATCTTGCTGAAACAGCTGGGCGTAAACCATATTTCGGCATTCATGGTAAATGAGACTACAGAGTCAAAGGGGAATTACTACTTGTCCCGGTTAACGGAAAGCGCTTACTTTGAAATTGATGATCTGGTTGATATTAAAAAATCGGTTGAAAGCCATGGCCTAGACCTGTCAGAAATAAGCCTGATGCTTTTTCCACGCTGGTAGAAGATATTGCTAGGCCAGCCTGGACGTGGGGAACAGATCGAAAATTTTAATAAATCAATTTGCCGATAACATCATCTTCGCTACCAGTAAGGTTAGCCATGGTCCTCGCTTTTCCAGCCAACTGTGATGGCTGCCATAAATCTGAATCAACATCCCTTCCTGTGGCATACGTTCACGCTGGCATCGATGACGCGGAGGACGCCGATGCCGAGAACTCGGGATTCCAGCATCTAACAATAATCGCCGCACCGTAGATCGTGTTAGGTTAATCCCTTCACGTTCTGCGAGTAACTCGGTCAGTTGAGTGTAGTTAAATCCTAAATACTTTGTGCTTGCTAGTGTAATCACCCGTTGTTGAGTTTCCTCGGAAGTTTTATTAGCCGGTTAACATCCACGATTCCCATGGGATGGATTTCCATAACTTGGTAGCGACTGCAATCGTCCACGGGGTGTATTGGTATATGTCTGGAGCTATTTTTCAGGTTTCAATTTGTTCTCTTTCGCCAGGGATGGGCTTTTCTATAGCGGTGGATCTTTTTTCCCCTTCTAGGCTTTATTAGATGCGCAATCGGGTGTTTATTAAGAATCTTATAGATAGTAGATAGTGACAAAGATAAGTGATATTAACGTTTCAACTCATTCCGAATATGCCGGGCTCCCAAGTTATTATGGTGGCGGAGAAATAAGATCCATTCTTTTTGCTCGGGAAAGACTTTTTGATAAGGAGAATGTCGAGGGGCTAGACTTCGACTCTTCAGCCATTCCAACCCCATTTGCTGATATCGGTTTAACCATTTTCTTAATGTTGGCCGCCAACCCCACAATGTTGGCAGGTAATCTTGAAACTGTTTGAGACCTGATAGTGTTTAATCCATCTTAACTTTGTGTCTATGAATCATACATCTTAAAGGTAAGCAGTTTGTCTCACTTCTCAGGTCTATTCTGGAGAACTTGACATTTCCTTGCCTGATGGTGTTTTTGGCAAGTAAAAAGGGGACCTAAAACTGGCTCCCTTTTAGTATACCACTAACAGGAGGGGTCCTTTTGAATGGACAGCAACTTCCCCAGTCTTTCTATCAACAAACGAGAGGGATACAATGTGGGGTCCTACGAAACGCACTCAAAGGTTGTTGAAACAAATAATGCAGAACGACACCGTTTCTATTTCTCCGTGCTATGCAAAAACGTGATTCAACGGCCTCGGTGGTCTGTCTTCTCACCCGGTCTCTTGGGGTGAGGCATATGATGGTAGCGAGGTGGTAGTACAAACGGTATCAATCTGATACGCGCGGTGGCTCGTTTGAACTCTTCGATAAAGCGGTCCTCGATGTTGTAGTCAAAGAGGTCTCTTAGATTTTGCTCGGTATGGTCTCCGGGTTGGGGAGGGTTACTCAGGTACCAATTGACAGTGTGTCTCAGCGCCTCTTCGACTGGAACTACGTCCCGGTATCCCAGCTGCTGCTTGATTTTAGTAATGTCCACGACTGCGTGATGCAATCTGATAACGTAGGGCCTACTGGGTGTAGCTAGTGCAGCGGGCATATCGATGAATTCCCATTTATGATTCATTATCTGAGATACCATCTCAATACGTTCCCTCACTGTAATCACTATCTCATCTCTCACGTTATATGTCTGTCCCCTTGACTCCTCCGGTTTATCCACGGCTAGCATTACGGCGTGGGCCATATTCTCAGCATATCCGCTGCTAATCAAGGTCAAACCGCCATCGGGGATAATAAGGGACTTCCTACCATCCAAAATCCGTCTTATTATACACCAGTCTGTAGGCCCTGGTTGCCTTGGACCATAGATGTAGGGGTAACGGAATATGGTAGCATTGTAGTGTCCCTCGAAATGCATTTTCATGACCTCCTGTTCGCTTATCGCTATGAGATAGGTGAACTTGTTGAGGCTGGGGTCAAGATTAAGCGGAGCTTCTTCGGGTATGGGTATGGGAATTCCAACTGATCCTTGTTGTAAGTTCAAGAAAGCACGGTAGGATTGGGCACTGATGCCAATGAAGCGTGGTGTCCGACCCTTCATCACCCTGGCCACCAGTCTTAACCGTCCGTAGGTAGATATCACAAGGTCAAAGGTACGCGCGCCCAGGATTTCCTCCATCGTCTCCACAAAATGAGGGTCGCCATGCAGGTGTTCAACAGGTGAGGAGAATTCAACTTCGTGAGCACCACGGTGGAGGATGCTAACCTGATAATCCCGCTTCAACAACCCCTCTACTATGAAGGGCCCAGTAGGACCGGTACCTCCAATAACCAATGCTTTCATCGCTTTGCTCCTGCATTTACTTATGGATTATCAACTTTCCATAGACTTTGCGCAGAGTGCCCCTATATCTCATCAGGACCTGCGCCTCGAGAATCTAACCGCTATCGACAACGTATGTGCCATCCTAAAAGATGAGTTGAACAAGTACAATTACCACCAGGTTACTCTATTACCATGGAGGTCCCCCCTTCGCTTTGAGAGAGCTAAAAAGAGGGGAATAGTCTGATTAGGCCTTTTGCTTTACCAAAACCGCATATTTCGATCAGGGATGTATTCTGCTTAGGGGAGGCACGGAGGGTCAAAGGATACCGAAAGGTGTCTCTGTCCTACCATGGAACAGTAGTACCAAACGTGCCGCGATGAGAAGAGGTTGAGGTCCATTCTATCCTCGATATATTTCAAATTCGTGCGTGAACATTCGTGATTTACCATAATTCCTGAAGAAGCCTTTGGACAGATAGAGCGGCAGTTGCCCCGTCACCTATGGCGGTGGTTATCTGCCGAAGTGAGCCACTCCTAATGTCACCGGCAGCAAGCAGATATGGAACCTCTGTCTCCATCTTTTCGTTCACGATGATTTGTCCCTGGCTATCTAATGGCACAACACCATCCAGGTATCTTGTATCGGGCTCCAGACCGATATGAACTAGGACACCATCCACCTTCAAAGTTTCTCTTCGTCCGCTGGACATGTCTGAGACTTCTATTGCCAAAACTTGGCTATTACCAGATATAGACTCAACCTTTGTGCCACAGCGAATCTCCAACTTCGGATTGCTTAAAGCTCTCTCCTGAAGAACTGCAATAGCAGTAAGTTTAGGAAATGCCTCGAAAAGAACAACCTTAGACGCTAGTTTTGTCAGGTAAAGAGCCTCAGTAATGCCAGCATCCCACCTCCGCACACTGCTACCACACGGTCAGTAAATTGGCCCCCTTCACATAAAGCGCAACTAAATAAACCCTTTCCCCGTAGCAGTTCCTCACCAGGGACCCGCAACTTCTTGGGTCTAGAACCCCCAGCGATAATCACTGCTGCGGCAGTGTAACCTTGACCACTGGCAAACGCCACCCATCGGCAGCTTGAAAAAAGCTCAATCCCCGTTACTTCCGCCTGTTCTAGTTGCAAATCGTAGTTCGTGGCTTGAATCATCATTTTTGAAGCAAGCTCTGCCCCTGAGACGCCATCGGTAAACCCCGGATAATTTTCTATCCATTCCACCTTCTTAATGGACCCACCGAAGCTTTCCTTGTCCAAAAGAATAGTTCGGCGTTTGGCTCGGCTCAGATACAAACCGGCCGTCAGACCAGCCGGTCCACCACCGACAATGACGACATCCCAGTCAAACATATTACCCCTCCACTTAGCTGTTTTTTAGCCCTGCACTTTGAGCAGACAAATGGGGATCCCACCAATGGACACCTAAAATAACGGTATACCCACTCTTCCCCCAATCTTACCTTACACGAGGCATTCCGCGCAATTGCTATTGCCTTTCGCATTCACATTCTCCGTCTATAGTACTTTGCCTTCCGTGCCTTCATAGCATGGCAATAGAAAGTACAACTACACTCATAAATAACAGGCCGAAGCCTAGTGCACTACCTTGTCAATACCTGCCCTCCTATTATATTCGCAGGCCCCTGGCAACTTTGCCAGACTTTCCTTAGATTGACCGGTTGACTACTCTGTGCCTGCCCCAAGGTTGGCCCATTGCCTGTGTCCAACCTTAGAAATTGTTTCAACCCATCCATATCTCCCATGGCATGAGCTTCGCTGGGGTTTTCTATGTGGCCTAAAATCTAACTACCCACTCAATAGCGCTTATAACCTTTTATTAAGTTTCTGGAGATGATATACCTCATGACTTCAGAGGGACCTTCCCCTATTCTCCTGACTCTAGCCTCTCTGTACCACCTTTCCAAAGGAAATTCTCTGGATACACCGTATCCTCCATATATCTGTATAACCCGGTCTAGAACATTGCCTAGTATTTCGCTAGAATAGAGTTTAGCTATGGAGACTTCGTGCCTAAAGTCCTCACCTCGGTCTGCTTTCCATGCTGTTTCCCAAACGAGCCATCTAGCAGCACGAATCTCAACATCCGAATCAGCGAGCATCCATTGTATTGCTTCCTTATTAGCCAGGGGTTCGCCAAATACTACTCTTTGCTTCGAATATTCTATTGCCATTCGCAAAGCAGCTTGGGCTACCCCGACATTTCCTATGGAATAGAGTATTCTATTCCTGGACAATAACTGGCTACTCAATTCAAGTCCTTTACCCACCTCCCCCAGGAGATTCTTCTGAGGCACCCTGCAGTTATCAAAGTTTACCTCGTAGGGGTCCCGGGACGTACATATTACGGGAATCTTCCTATAATTTATACCCTTCATCCCCTTGTCAATGATAAAACAACTTATGCCACCTCTCTTGTCTGTAGGGTCAGTGCGCGCAAACGTTACACCCCACGCAGCCTGAGCAAACCTGCTGGCAAAAGTTTTCGTACCATTGAGAATCCAATCATCACCATCTTTTACAGCTCTCAATTGAATAGTCTCACCAGGGTTGGAACCCCCGCTAGGCTCGGTAATGGCAAAAAAGGTACGTTGGGCATCGCGAATACAAGGTGTAGCATATTTTTCAATCTGCTCCTTTGTGCCCTCATAAATCACCGGGGGTGGGGTAGCATCATACCCAAAAACGTTATAAGCGGGAAAATACAATCCGGCTCTACACTGTGCTAGTTCCTCTGCAACTATTACGGAGGCAAACGTACTTAAGCCCCCGCCACCATATTCTTTAGGCTCTCCGAAGCACCATAGGCCCATATCTCTTGTCATTTTGCTAAGCCTATCAAAATCCTCCTGGGGGAGATCAGCGGCATCAAAATCTAGCTTGCTTTCTAGAGGCAATACCTGTTCACGCATAAATTTTCTTACCGAGTCTCGGAGCATCTTTAACTCAATAGACAGTTCAAAATTATCTTCACTCATGGGACCATGACCCTCCTTTCCGAATTTCCCTAGAGGTTATGTATTCACTCACTACCTCTATTCTTAAAACTCTTAAACCCTTGATTTTTTTGACTCATCTTCGCCATCAAGAGAAAAGAACATCACAACCTACTGTCTAACGGAAAGTTCTGCTTTTCTCTTGATGGGTGCAATAACCAGCCAGCCAGGCATCACTTATTCCCTTTCTGCTTACTG
>Ga0182017_10003422_pt1 | contig 11852 bp, 4 predicted proteins | sample 712E3DmetaG_FD_120492 | JGI IMG/M metagenome (GOLD analysis project Ga0182017, IMG submission 120492) | Permafrost microbial communities from Stordalen Mire, Sweden - 712E3D metaG | ecosystem: Environmental > Terrestrial > Soil > Wetlands > Permafrost | place: Sweden: Stordalen | collected... | reverse complement strand
TTAATAGATTCTGAATGCGAATAACTGAAGTTCAATACAGAACCATTCCAGGTTTCCGGCAGCAGCCGCTCAAATGCAAAAGAAGTGGAAAGGCTCCATGCCCTGCTTGTATTGCGCGTACCAAAATGATCTTCTAAACCGTGGAAATACGGATCGCGCTGATTCAACGAAAACGCAATATTACCGATGTCAGCAAGTTTAATATTGGCATCTACTTTATATGCCCACCCATGTGTATCATCCACGTCTGTGAGACGTAATTCATCAGCCCATAATTCACCAGTTATGACCGTAGCACCTTTCTTATCCGGATTCTCAATTCCAATTGACATAAATTGAATTCTATCTAACAGCGGATTTCCATGAACCTGATAAGTAGAGCCTGGCCAGCCTGCTGCTTTTTTGGGTGAAATATTTGAGTTTTTATTCATCAAAGCTTTGAGAGATGTGAGATCAGAGAATTTGATGACGATTTCATTTCCATTCCAACCTGATTGCACAGGTGCACGGTACTCGTAATAATTTGACGTATCATCACCAAAATGCAGAAACATTTCTGCATCGTAATTGTTTGTGTCTACATATGCAAATTTGCGATACCCTTTGATGAAGTCTTCACCCGTTTCGCCATGAACAAACATCTTCAATGTATGATAGTTAAACATATCGAGCGGACGGTCAGTCATAAATTTTACAGCTTCTTTGTTTTGCCCGTCTTGCAGATTCCTCACGATGATATTCAATGATTGCTCATTACTAAGAATGTTGAGATCCGGGCGAGTGAGGTCTTTCGTGCGCAGTCCATCCACTGGCGGCTGATAGAGAGGATTATCTTCATAGTTCACGACACTCAATTCGAATGAAGTATCCGTTTTCACTCGCTTTTGCCATTGATTGCCGACAAGATTAAAATCGACAATGCGAAACAGCACGGGCTTTTCGGCGCCTGTAACCCACATACGCACTCCCTCTACACTGGTAAAGGTCGGATTTCCGATACTTCTGTTATATTCTGAGAGCGGAATTCGAATTTGATACCAATTGTTTAAGCCGGTGCCTACCACTAATTGCTTAAATCGAACGTTAGTTGTATCGAGAGGAATCTCATATTCAAAATAAGAATTCAACCGGTCTACTTTTCCATTTCTATTCAGATCTTCCGTATCAGGGAAATGTCCATCTTCACTCGCAAAATTTCCTTCCGTGCCATTCACTTGTTCATACTGCTCAGCGAGTGTTGTGTCAAGTGCGCGTCCACTACCGATTGGCAGATGGGACCAATCATCCCCCGAAGGATCTGAGGCATATTCAGGATGCTCCGGATATTGGCTCCAGAAACTTTTATATACAATTTGTTCTACCGCATCACTCATCGTATCAATCCCCCAATCATAACTTGCATTCATGATTCCTCTGGGGGTATGGAGCGGGTTATCCAGGCCATCTTCCGTATTGAGCGTTTTATTCGGAATCACATCTTCGCTGATATAACCGAGGTCAATACTGAGCTTTGCAGAATCATTCGCCGGTATCTGCTGCTGAACAACATTGATCCAGAGTTCTATAAAAGCAACGTTTTGTTCTACTAGATTGGTGGAACTTGTGCCAAGAACATGCTGAATACCCGCCCATGATTGTTTATGAGTTTCAGGATACGGACTATCTAATCCAATCGTTTGTCGAAGATTCGGAGAATAATTATACTCACCGCGCACTTCCGGATGAAAGTAGAAATCCAATGATGTCACTTGTCCTTCACCTGAAGCGTACGATTTACGAGTTCCCCAGATAGTCGGAATAAGGACATCGCTTGGGATGACGTTGAACCAGCATGCTTTCGCTTTATAATTCATCTTTTCTGTATCTGCTTTAACACCCAGTGAATATACATTATCCGACGTCGGAACGTAATCATGACCGCTTGTATCGAGTGCAGGTATATAGGAATCCAAATTTTTTATAAACCACGGAGCACTTGCATCTTTCCACAGCGCGTAGGAAACACCAAGCGGTATAATTTGGCGTGCCCCTTCAAAATCATCGATGTACGCAACACCCTTACCACCGTCACTCGCTATCGGACTTGTGCGCGTGTTCGGATTCGGCATCATATATGCCACTTCGCCATGGACAGAAATTTGTGATATCGCCGTTGTTTTAATGCCTGGTACATAATTCAGCGCATTCGTAAGCCAGTTTGCGTCCAGTGTCGTTCCGCCGTCAACTCCCATAATCATGTTGCTTATTGGTTCTTCACCAAGCCGGACTTTGTCGCTTAAGGATTGCTGGCTGTAGTTCATAATGGTAAAACCAAGTGAAGTGTTTTTGCCTAAATTAAATTCACCGCGCGCACCAAGGAGAGATTTTGAAGCAAGCTGGAACATATCGTTTGCTTCATACTTGATTTGGACATTGCGACCAGGACTGAGATATGCCTGATTCCTGATTACGACCTGACTAGAGATATAATCAACCGTATAATCAACACCCGGTGTCGCTAACTGACCATCGACAATAACCTGTACGCTTCCTTCTACAATATTAAATCCAAGCGAGTAACTTGCTTTCTGTGATGTTTTCGCTGATCCGCGTAAATAATAGAGGTTATGCGGATCGTTCACCGCCTCGTTTAACTCTTTTGTATAAATTGCACCATACGCGAATGAATCTGCGTACGTTTTTGCATCACTTGCCTTCATCCCACTATGTGCCATAAAAAAATTAAAAATACTCGATGTGTCGAACGGCTGCACCGTGGGAAACATAATTTCGCCACGCGCTTCGTTAATGGTGACTCCGGAAATGTAATCGAACACTTTATCAGGTTTTACTGAATTGTCAGCACTAAATCGATCCAATCCGAGCATTTCCATCACTCCGACATTATAAGGAGTTACATCCGTAGCTGGCGTCTGACCCGGCAATTGATAGTCTATATGGAATTCAAAATTCGTTTTATCGATACCAGTTCCGCCAAGAGAATACCGATTCTTCAGCATCATCCTCCAAGCCGGCTGCATTGTCACTCCAAGCTGCGTTGGACACACAAGTTTTAAGACAAGGTTCAAAGAATCTTTTGGTGTCTGGCTCGATTGACCGATAGTTTTAATAGAGCCATTATTATCAATCATATAATACACTGCAATTGCCTGGTCAGCTTGCGGCTGGCTTCGAAGAGAAATTATTCCTGCATATGGATCATAATCAAAATCGGTTGCATCAAGTTTTATAAATTTCATTTCTTCAACTTGTCCCGGTGATGGAAGTCTCGTACCTGGACGCCGGGCAGCTGGAGTATTTTGAGTATAGTCCAGTTCTACCGGGTCCATCAAGGCAAGAACATTTCTGTATTTTGCAGGGTCCATTTCGGTTTTTGTAGAAATCCATACTTCAATTTCATGAATGTGCATCGTCTGCATTTCCGGTTTAATAACCGGCGGAACTTGATAAATATTTTCATAAAATTTTATGTATGAAGTATCGATAAAAAAGTGGCATCTTGAATAATTCGCCGGCCGTATTTCCACCGGAGTCGATTGTCCGCCGCCGGAAAGAGAAAGTTCTTTGATCTGTCCTTTCTTTTGCGTGGTGACAGTAGTCAAGCGCAATGGTCCAATCTGAAATTTCGCCATGATACCAAACAATGCCGAACCCCCAGAAATAAACGACGAATTTGTAGGAAGCGACACGTTACCCGCTTCAACACTCTGCACGAGCTCATCTTCGTACCCCTGATACTTGACGTGGAGTTGATTTTCATACTCGAACGTGCGCTGAGTATTCCAATCGGCATCAATTTTCAACTTATCGCCGATTTCGCCTTTGACATTCACTTGAATTTCTTGTTTGAAATCTGGCGTGCTTTGGCTCTGACCTAATGCGCTTGATATAAAAAGATCTGATTTTGTATTACGAAATCCTGCATGAATATCAATTGCACCATTGATTGTCATTAAAATTTTACTCGGGCCGAAGATGCTGAAGATCGGGTTCTTGGGAACCGGAATTTCAATCTTCGTAATCTTCCCGAACACATCACCAAGCGTGGTTTTCGTTTCGCCCTGAAGCTGGTAGAATTGCGTCATCGATTCCCAGTTTCGCCGCACAGCCTGCTTCAGCCGAAGCGTGGAATATTCCTCCAATGGCACTTCAGTCGATAGGCGAGTCTCTTTTTCGCCTACAACTTCACGGAGGCGGTACACCCATTTCGTAGAATCCAAGACTGCTTGATGTTTGACTATAAGCGGATCTGAGAGAAACATCGGATGAGTCTTGTGATACGTCCCTTCTTCAGCCGGATTATCTTTGCGGACGTATTGAAATTGTGCAAGCCGTGCCGAAGAATCGCGCGGGAGCGCACGTATTGCTTCCAATGTTTGCCGTGAAGTATCACGAGTCACCGCACCTGCTGTACTCGTTGCTATGCGCCGCTGTGCAGCCTTGGCACGTCGAGAGAGTTTGCCAGACGAATGCTGCTGTTGTGACAATGTCGAATCGGATACGGCGACAAAGAGACTTGTCTCTTCATTCGCTGCAAAGAGGTAGTCTGATGCCTCAATCGACATCTGGCAGAAAAAAACCAGGGCGAATAGAGCACTACTCCACCGTAGACTTCTTATCCGAATAATAAAATTATGCGGAGCCACAAGCACTCGTAAGTTGTTTAATTAATAAAGAATATATTTTAACTGCCAGTTCAGAATGGTCGCAACCGTTCGATATGGCTCCAGGAGGGTTTTAAATGAGGAAATATAAAAAATACAACGTTCATAATACATCATTGCCTTTCACATAAAATAGTAGCGAAAAGAAGTCGAAATTGCAAGCACCAATCAAGAGCAAAATATCTTTGCTTCACTTATGCTTGTTTTGCTTAAATCCCAGAAGCATTTTTTTAACATTTTCATATTCATTCTCTATTTCCGTAATACCGGTACCATCCGGGATCGACTTCCCTGAGCGCCCTATTTCTTCTATTTTCAAGCAAAGAGCGCCTAATTGTTTCGCGCCAAGATTCAAACTGCTTCCCTTGAGCGTGTGTGCAGCAATCATAAGGGAAGGGAGGCTTTGCGTTGCCAATGCCGATGCAATTGCCTGAATTTGTTTTGGCGTTTCCATTAAATAAATGTCGATCAATTCAATAACAAATTCGAAATCTGTTTCCTGCTCCAATTCCTCCAGTCGCGTCAGAAGAGGATTCGAAGAAGCTGTGTCTGCTGTAGGCATATGATTCTCTCTTTAGTATTAACCGTGAATTATATCATACCATTTTTTCATCATCCGTTTCATTTCATCAATGAGAATTGGTTTACTCATATAGTCATTCATTCCGGCTTCTATACATTTTTCTTGATCACCCTGCAATGCATGCGCCGTCACTGCAATGATAAACGGTTGGTTTGACTTGGACACATCAGTGCGGATACGCCGCGTTGCCTCATAACCATCCATCTCCGGCATCTGGATATCCATGAGCACAATATCGTATTTCTTGTTGAGAACTGCATTCAACGCTTCCAATCCGTTATTCGCTACATCTGCTTCCTCACCAAGAATCTTCAAAATCCGGACGATGAGTTTCTGGTTGATGGTATTGTCTTCCGCAACCAAGATATTCATTGGCGGCAGAGTGAAGCGCTTTTCCGGCGGCACAGCACCTGCAGGTGATACCAACGGTTCACTTGTTAATTGTTTTACTATTGCAGCCAGCGTTTCGTACAAAATAATATGTCGAACGGGTTTGAGAACCACATGAAGAATTTCATTATGAGAAATAACGATTTGGTCGCGTTTCGTTCGTAAAGCCAGAATAATGAAAGCCATGTCTGACTTCCCGCTTACTCTGAATATTTCTTCTTTTAAATGTACCCCGCTGTAATCTGTTGATGTCTGTTCTGCTACCACGACGTCGAACAATTCTTTATCTTTCATGAATGAAAGAGCATCTTGTACTGTTTCGGCTGAGCGTACATGAAATCCCCATCCATTCAGCAAGTCCTCTATTGTTTGACGGCATATTTTATTGTTATCGATTACTAACGCCTTCTTTGTTTTGTTGATCAAAGGAACACACAAATTCTGTTCTTCCGGGATTGTGATGTAGCCAGATACATTGATCGTAAAGCTGAATGTGCTGCCTTCTCCGGATTTACTCTCGACCCAGATATTCCCACCGAGCAAAGACACAGCACGTGAACAGATTGCAAGTCCAAGACCTGATCCGCCATATTTTCTCGTGGAAGATGAATCTACTTGCGAAAACGGTCTGAAAAGTTTATGAACTCGATCTGATGGAATCCCAATACCGGTATCTCGCACCGAGAAAAGAATTTCCATCTTGCCGTCTTTCTCAGATACCTTCGAAATCAGGACATGTATCACTCCATGCTCAGTAAATTTGATTGCATTACTTACGAGGTTTACAAGTATTTGTCGTAATCGTGCTGCATCAACCATGACCACTTGCGGTACTTTTTCATCAATCCAATAGACGAGATCAATATTTTTTTGATCTGCTTGGATAGCAAAAAGGTCAAAGGTTTCCTCAATACAAGTTCCTATACGAATGGGGTGCTCTTCTAATACAACTTCGTTCGATTCGATTTTCGATAAATCAAGAATATCGTTTATAACATTGAGCAGGGCATCTCCACTCAGCCGTATCGTTTCTACATATTCTTGTTGTTCAGGAGTCAGTTGGGTATTCACCAGCAGACTGATTGTACCGATAACACCATTCATCGGTGTTCGTATTTCGTGACTCATATTTGCTAGAAATTCGCTTTTTGCTTTATTCGCGATTTCTGCTGCTTCCTTCGCCTGCTGAAGCTCTTCATGCGCCCGTTTGGATTCGGTAATATCTTGCGCAACGACTAAAACTGCTCGGCGGTTGTCATAATCCAAATTATGCCAAGAAATAAGTACATCAATGACAGTTCCATTTTTGAGGCAATGTTTCCCTTGTGCCGTATTAGATTCTCTTGTTTTTATTGCATCAAACATCTCTTGCAAACTCCCGGCATCCTCTTCAGAGCGGAGATTTATTATTTTCATTGCAAGAAATTCTTCCTTCGAAAATCCATAGTGATTGATCGCTGCGTTATTCACTTCGAGAAATTGGCGGGATTCAAGATCGCATACCCATGTAGGAATTGGATTGCTTTCGAAGAATATTCTGAATCGTTTTGCACTTGTGCGTATTATTTCTTCCGCTCTTCGATGTTCTGTGATATTGCGGTACCCGCTCAGTATCATTTTCTGATTATTATAGTTCACTAATGAAGAAGACACCAAGAGAATTTTCTTTTCACCGGATTTTGTTCGTATTGTTAATTCCGATTCCCGTACTGTGCCCGCGTCCCATAGTTCCCTCCGTATGGAGAGCATCCGTTGATATTCGTCTTCCGTTGAAGAAAGTACTCTTTCGAAATCAGGATTATCGTTTGCTTCTTTCAAAGAATAGCCTGTGAGTTCCTCCATACGGGGATTAAACACCTCGTAGAGTCCTCTTTCATTACTTAAGGATATTCCTTCGCTCACCGTGTTGACAATCGTCAATAATCTACGTTCACTTTCCGCAACACGCTCATTGAAAAGTTTTTTTTCAGTAATATCACGAGCAACGACGGAGAACCCCGAGATCGTTTCGTTTTGAAATATCAATTGCACATTCTGTTCAAGCCAGACAGTATTTCCATTTTTTGCCAGAGACGGAACATCTCGAGAGGTTACAGGTACTTTTTTGAAAAACTGCAGACCATAATATTTTTCAACAGACTTGCGATATGACGGATGGACCAGCTCCAGGAAGTGATGGCCAATTAGTTCATCTTGGCGATATTGCAACAAACGAGTTGCTGCGGGATTGAAGAATGCGATTAAACCGTTTTCATCCGTCCGGTAAATGAGTTCATTTGCTGAATCAATAGTGTGTTTATATTCCCGCTGGCTGTTCCGCAGTTCCTGCTCTATGCGTCCTTTTTCAGCCAATGTAGTTTTTAACCGGCGGACATTACGACGCATTTCCAATTGTGAGATTACAAGGCGACTCAAATCTTGAAGAGCAGATTGTTGCTTTTCTGTTAGCGTGCGCGGCTTTATATCGAGTATACAAAGTGTACCAAGCACATGTCCATTTGGATTTATAAGCGGTGCTCCGGCATAAAAACGAAATTTCGGACCTTGCTGGACAAGCGGGAACGATGCGAAACGCGTATCTTTTTCCGTGTCATCAACGAGGAGTAATTCTTTTTGTTTTATTGCTTCATTGCAAAAGGATTGACCGCGTGGAATTTCCAGTTCTTCGATTCCAACCTTCGATTTGCACCATACTCTCTCTTCGTCCACGAGAGTGATAAGGGCAATCGGCACACCACAAATCTGCGACGCTATGGATGTCAGCGCATCGTATTCAGCCTCCGGTGGAGTATCGAGAATTTCATACTCCTTTAATTCATGAAGCCGTTCTTTTTCATCCACTTTTTGGATCATAAAACAATTTCTTTCTCTCTCACCAATCAATAAGCTTGGCAATGGTTAATGGAATACATTGTTCAAAGTTTATTCTGTATACCTGAGCTGTATTAATCCATTGCTCATGTTTTTTATTTCTTCAACTTTGTCGGTACTATCGCTCCTTTGATCCGTAGCAATACCCCGTTGTTATCCAGAGTTGTTATATAATTCGCAACAACCGGAATAGTTTTTCCCGAAGCATTCATAAGCTTCACATGAAAGTCCATGACATGTGATGTCTTCTTTAACCGTTTTATCAGATCATCCTTGATCCGCTTGCTAGAACTCAAAATGTTCACACGTGCAGCAACCATTTCATTATGTGTATTAAAACCCAATAGGTGCATAAAGGCAGGGTTGCCGTCAATGACAATTCCATCTGCATTTGCAATGAAATGACCAATAGAATTCTCTTCTATAAATTCTTGATAACGTTGTTCACTCTGTTTAAGGACAGTTAAATGATGTTTTTGATCAATGGCTTTTGCGATCTGAATTGAAACAAATTCCAACATGCGTTGTTGTTCTGTGCTGAATCTATTCTTATCCGAGTAATCCTGCACCGCAAGCACGCCTATTACTTGTTCACCGACTATAAGCGGCACACCAAGCCATATCTTCGATGGAGCACCCACAAGGTCAACTTCGCCTCGATTCCTTAGTTCCTCATCCACTTCCGGTGTGCAGAGCAGCGATTTTCCTGTTTTGAGCACATACTCAGTTAAGCCTCTCCCTGATTTCCGCGATGGGTCCGGCTTATCAACTTCATCTACAAAATATGGGAAACTCAAGAGATCTTTTTCCTTGTCATACAAAGCGATATAAAAATTTTGAGCCGGCATAACTTCTTGGATTAACCTATGAACTTCTGAATAAAGATCGTCCAAAGTTTGACTCGAATCTTGTACTTGAGCGATACGAAAGACTACATCCTTAATCATTTCTGCCTGCTTCTCTACAGTTATATCTCGCTGTGTGCCCCATACGCGGACGAGTTTTTCTCCTTCAACGACACCAATCATATTATTCAGGAAATACTTCGATTTACCGCTTTTGTCAATTTCGTGTGATGCGGCATTGACTAAGCGATAATTGGAACGAATGAATGAGCGGAGATATTCAATATTTGTCGGATCTGCGGGATCAAGCAAGTCTTTCAATTTTGCTCCAAGGAGCTGTTCGGCAGATACAAGGCCGTACATTCTTGCCATAGCATCGTTGCATTCTGTTAAATAACTGATTTCCATTAAGTATTTAATTTGTCTCTCTTCGGACAAACGGATCGGCATTGGCTCCGGGGATTCAAAGCACCAGATGGCCTCGGCACTATGTTCGATGAACGCGCGAAAACGTTCTTCGCTGATTCGCAAGGCATCTTGTACATTCTTCAATTCTGTGATGTCTGTAATCGTTCCTTCGTAATAGAGAATATCACCAAGCCGGCTCCTCACCACTCGGGAATTTTCTAACACATCGATAGTCTGACCATCTTTCCGCCGAAGTTTAAACTCGGCATTTTTTACTCGTTCTCCTTTATTAAGAAGGTTTAAGTAGTGCCTCCGTTCTTCAGAATTAATGTAAAGTTCATTTTCAATATCGAGAAGCAGTAAATCGGTTTCAGAATTGTACCCAAGCATCCGGGCAAGAGCCGGATTTGCCGTTAGAATTTCTCCGTCAGGAGATGCTTGATACACTCCATCTAATACGTTTTCGACGAGTGTTCGGTACTTTGCTTCTGAACCTCGTATGGCTTGTTCAGCTTTTATTCGTTCTGTGACATCACGTAAAACAACCTGGATAGCGGACTTCCCATGCCACAGAAACGGCATCGCTGCAACCTCGGCTTCAAATGTTGAACCATCGAGCCGTACAAATTTTTCTTCAATCGTGGGAGCACGTTGTCCGTGTTTTGACATTTGGAGAACTCGATCTTTTACAGTAATACGATACTCCGGATGAACCAGCTCCATAATCGACCGTCCGATCAAATCATCCGGTGATTTGGCAGCAAATATTTGTACCGTCGCAGTGTTGACAAATACTAATGTACCGCCGATATGAACAGCAATCGGATCAGGCGAGAGTTCGACAAGTGTGCGGTATCGCTCCTCGCTTTCACGTAATGCTTGGTCCGCGCGTTCTTTTTCAGTAATATCGCGCGATACTCCCATGACACCGATCATATCACCTTTTACATCACGCAGAACAGACGATGACAGTAAACTCTGGAATAACTCGCCATTTTTTCGCTTGCTAACCACTTCCTGCACATAGCGGCTTTTCTCCATTGTGGTTTTATAAACCCTATTACTCTCCTCCGGGTCGGCATAAAGGATTCTTACAGGCTTTCCCAGAAGTTCTTTAATGCTGTAACCGTAGGTCTCTTCTGCTGCTTTGTTAAACTCGATGATATCAAGATTTTTATCAACTGCAATAATCATATCGAGTGAACTGTTGATGATGCTCTGTGCATATTCCTGTGCGGCTTTCAATCGTTCGTCAGATTTTGTAATCTCAGAAATATCGCGGGACATACCCATATAACCAATTTTTTCTCCGCGGGAATTCAGCAGTACTGCCGAAGAAAGAAGACACGGAAATACTTCACCATTTTTGCGTTTATCCCAGATTTCACCCAGCCAGCGGCCATCGAGGTTAATTGATGCCCACATAGCCTGGTAAAAGAGTGCATCATGCTTTCCAGACTTGAGCATAGATACCGGTTGACCAAGCACTTCCTCTAAGCCGTAGCCTGTCAACTGCGTGAATGTTAGGTTCACACGGAGGATGGTGCCGATTGCATCGGTTATAATTAAGCCTTCTTGAGATTCAAAAGCGGTGGCGGTGATGCTAAGTTCTTTGTATAGCAAACGCACTTCCAGCATGTTATATATTCTTACTTTTACTTCCATTAAATCAAATGGTTTACTGATAAAATCTTTCGCACCAGCCTTTAACGCTTCCAACTTGTGGCCTGGTTGTGAGGTAATGACAAGTATCGGAACATAACCTTCGGATTCATTTTTTTTTAGCTCTTTCATTACCTGAAAACCATCCATACCCGGCATCTGTAGGTCGAGCAGAATCAGGTCATACTGGTCAGCACGATGCAAGGCGCACACTGAGAATGGATCCATTGTAGAACTTACATGTTGATACCCACCTTCATCAAGCATTTGCTCTAAGACGTCAACATTCGCTTTCTGATCGTCTACAATCAAAATGCTGGCATTAAGAATATCGATGTTGCTTATCATCAAAAATAGCAAAAGAATGTGAATTTCATGCTGTAGTTTAGGTGGAAAATTTCATAAATACTGTTCGATAGCACACATAAT
>Ga0182017_10003421_pt1 | contig 11852 bp, 13 predicted proteins | sample 712E3DmetaG_FD_120492 | JGI IMG/M metagenome (GOLD analysis project Ga0182017, IMG submission 120492) | Permafrost microbial communities from Stordalen Mire, Sweden - 712E3D metaG | ecosystem: Environmental > Terrestrial > Soil > Wetlands > Permafrost | place: Sweden: Stordalen | collected... | reverse complement strand
TGTTGCGCCCGGGGTTGTATTCTCAGCTTTGAGAATATTACCGTCGTACCTGTACGAGATCGTTCCAATGACCCCTGTTTTTTTCCCGGCGCCCTGAAGAATGGACTCGATGAGGTACGTTATCGTTGTCTTTCCGTTTGTGCCGGTAATGCCGGTAACATGCATATGTTTCGAGGGGAATCCATTGAACCTTGACGCAATATGGCCGAGCGTTCTTGTCACATCCTCCACAACAATGGCTGAGCGGAAAGTTTTATCCGTTTCTTGATCGGCAACGAGGACGCTGGCACCGTGGTTCAACGCATCATCAATATATGTGTTATTTTTGCTCGTTGCAAAGAACATGTACCCCTCTTTTACCTTCCGTGAATCTTTTGTAATCCCTGTGATGTCAATATTGTTGTTTCCTTGTATGCTCACTATGGGGACACCGTTTATGAGGCTCGAAAGTTTCACTATCTGTAAGACCCCCCGTAAATAGTACACTCCGGTTCGCCCTGTACCTTTTCAGAGGCTTTCGGATGTTGATCGGTAACAAAACCGCTTCCATATATCTTTACCCTGGAGGTCCTTATTGCAAGTTTTTCAAGGGCTGCCTTTATGGGGAGATTTATAAGGTTCGGCATAACCCACTCTGCCGCTATCGCCTGGCGCGGAGTTATTGCGTGTTCGTGTGCCTCAGTTATTTCGAAGCCTTTCGAGTTTTTTACTACTTCGAAACCATTATAGGTAAAAGGAAATAAACTATGGTAATCGTCGGTGACGTAATTATCGAACAGGGCAAGGAGCGTTCTTTTCTCTATAGTGTATGATTTTCCGAGCATGATATCGCCAAGCTCAAGATCGTCTTTTACTGAAATACCGTCTTTCTTCAGAAGATGGAGGAGTTGTTTCTTTCCGATGATCTCTGCAATGCTCTTGAGCCCATTTTCGTCTTTGTCCCTGAGGATCTCGAAAGGTTTTTTGAAATCGGTCCTTGCGCCCGTCTCTCCTTTAATGCAAATGAGGCCTTCTTTTTCTATGAGACCTTCTTTTATTGCCGATGCAATGATGGGAATTGCAATAAAGAGTGACGGCTCGATGGCAGGGCTTTCTGTGGAGAGGGTTGGATGATCCGTAGCGGTCCCTCGCTCCGGAATAGCAACGCTCAAACTGGCAGGGGCCGCAGCAGCGCGTGAGTCAAAAGTTCTTTTCATAGAGAATCTTTCCGTAAGATTAAATGCCATTGACATATACATAAGCCCTATGGACACTAAGATAAAAAAGGCTTTTCGATGAGCCCTTTTGTTCATCTGAGCACTAATACCTCTTCTTCTTTCGGTTTCTTGAGCCCAAGTCTCTCTTTTGCCTTCAGTTCAAGGGCTCTCACCTGGGTGATTCCCGCAAGTTCTGCTTTGAGCTTACTGTTTGTCTCCATGACTGCTCGCTCTTTTCCCAATGTTTCGATAAGTTCCTCTCTTAACCGGTTATGGGCGCTCATCATGAAAAAACTGATTAAGGCGAATGCGACGAGGATGCAGATGATAAAAAGAGTAGAATGGGAACGCCCGTATACCATCTCTCTTCCTGCTGAAGCGTATACCCTTGCCATCTCATACCCCCTTTATTTCTTTTCTCCTACCCTGAGTTTCGCACTCCTTGATCGTGGATTCGTGAGTATTTCCTTTCTTTCAGGCCGAATCGGTTTCTTTGTGAGTACCGCAAGCGCCGGAGAATTTCGAAAGGTTTCTTTCATCATCCTGTCTTCCAGTGAATGAAAGGAGATAACGCCGATCCTCCCCTTTGGATTTAACATCTCAATCGCGCTTTCTACCCCGGTCTTCAGGTTTTCAAGCTCATGGTTCGTTTCGATCCGTATCGCCTGGAATGTTTTTGTCGCCGGATGTATCCTGCCTCTACGCCATTTTACTTTCGCGACAATCTCACCCAGTTCTTTCGCGGTGTCGATCGGTTTCTTCTTTCTCGCTTCCACGATGGCCCGCGCTATTCTTCGCGACTTCTCTTCTTCCCCGTACTCAAAAAGTATCCTTGCCAGCTCATCCTGCCGGTATTTGTTCACGACATCATGGGCGCTCAATGTTTCTCTCATGTCCATCCTCATATCGAGAGCTTCTTCATCGTTAAAACTGAACCCCCTCTTCCCCATTATCTGATAAGTGGATGTGCCAAGGTCAAAAAGAATACCGTCAATTGACGATACCCCTATCCCCTGTAAAATCTCTTTCAACGTTTTAAAATTACCCCTTACCAGTGTTATTCTCTCTTTAAATCCTCTAAGCGCCTCCTTCGCGATAGTAAGCGCCACGTCATCCGCATCGATCCCTATAATGCGTAAATGCTCATAACGCTCAAGTATGCGGTATGCATGACCACCGCCGCCAAGTGTCGCATCCACAAACAAACCATCTTCAACGCTAACCAGATTGTGTAGTACTTCTTCGAGAAGAACGGGTATGTGTCTAACGCCATTCAAAGGCCGAGTTCCGACACAATGTCCGCTATCTGATCAGGATCGGCAGTGGCCTGTTTTACCAGTTCTTCCCATTTTTCCTTCGCCCAAATCTCTATTTTTTTGCCTACCCCAACAATGACGACATTCTTTTTGATATACGCATCGGTCTTGAGAGTCTGTGGTATGAGGATCCTTCCGAGCTTATCCAGAGGACATTCAGAGGCTCCGGAATAGAAATACCTGAGGAATGCCCTCGCCTCTTTTCGTATCGCCCCTGCGTTCGATATCTTTTCCTCTATATTGAGCCATTCCTGGTACGGATAGGCAACAATGCAACCGTCAAGATTCGTAAGGATCAGCCTGAAATCGTGGTTTGCGGAGAGCGCTTCCCTGAATTTAGCTGGGATGCTGACCCTGCTCTTATCATCTATTCCGTATTCAAACCTTCCTGCGAACAATTTCCCACCTTTTTACACCGTTTACCACTTTAGACATTTATACTTGTAATAGTATAAGTTTGTCAAGGTTTTTTTCGTTGTTGTCATTATAAGAATCAAAACCGCACTCCGCGTTAGAATGCTCCCATCCAAGTAGTCATAAAAGGGACAGAGGGGAGCGGGAAGATGGGAGAAGGAAGATGGGGGCAAAACCAAGCGGCAGGGTATAGGTCACATGGCGCAAGGTAAAAGACGAGATGGGGGATGGAAGATAGGAGATGGAAGCAGACTAGGCGTTGGGGAGACATTGAAGTATCGAAGGGCATCCCCATAGATGTTCCCGAACGAGTTATGTTTTTATATGTCCAGCCTCTGTCTCATGGTCTATATATTGTTTCAATTCGTAGTAAAGAGGAGTAAGCGCTCCTTCCGTTCCAGCGTTACCGTAACCTGGAAATTTTTCATAAAGGCCAGTTCTTTGAATTCTGATGAGAATTGATGGGATAATTTCCGTCGATAAGCCAAGATTGGACTGGAGTGAATCTATAAAATCCTTCCAATACTCCGTCGTTCTACCCATGATGTTTCCAGGCTCTGACCAAACTTTGTATCTTGTTTCAAATTCATCAAGTAGAGCAAGTATTTGAACTTCCCTAATACTTAAACTCTCAATTATTCCAATTAGCTCCTCGTACAAGTCCATATTCGAGAATCTATCTTTACGAAATGTTCCTGTAAAAAGTTGGGCAAACATTTTAATTTTTTCATTGTGATATGATTGTGTAGCTGCTTTTGCTGTTATGTAGAACGCATGTAAAAATTTATCTGAGCGTACAGTCTCTTCATCAAACTCGACCCTTCCACGCATTATTTCGTCAACTAGATATTCGAATCTACTTGCTTGTATTCTTGAAATGCTCTCCTCCACGAGAACATCAAGAGCGCCGCCACCAGGTAAAAGCTGTAATATTGCTTTTGAAAGTACATTACTGAAGATGGAAGAGGATGCTCGTGTGACTATTCCTTCACCCATAAATGACCCCCGAAGAAACAATTTGGTATGATTTTTGTTTTGTTGATAAATATTATGCTAATTCGTTAGGGAAAACAAAGTATTTTTTCATTAATTGAGGGTATATCAAAAATAGATACTGTCATGAACAACCACAAAATCAGGCTACTTTTCTGCCCTCTTAATAACGTTTTTACATCTGGGTAGTCATGTCGGGATAGTTAACTTCCTTAACTTGAAAAAAATCACTCTGGCCGAAGGAATTTTCGACGGATAATGCGAAACAAAGAGCTACCAACGGAGGTACCCTAAGCATACATTCCGGGTCATAAAGCGCCAGCGCAAGCCAATTGTAAATTCAGATGCAATGTCCGCGAACTCGGCAAGATAGCCGAGGGTCGCGGGTAGAGTGGGTGACGGCTTGGAGTGGGGGCTTTAGATGTGGATGGGCTGCGAGTCTTGCTGGCGCGGAGTAATGGCAGAAGGCCCTAGCTCGCACGGCGAGTGAGAGGGGGTGGCTCTATCCGGCTTCGCCGGTGGAGGGGGCGACGTGAGCCCCAGAAATGGAGCAGCGCAAGGCGACGCAGACCGCCGCAGATAAGTCTCCCGAACAAGCCGTCATCCCATCATAAAAAACATAATTACCGAGCACAAAACACAATATATTATTTGCGAGCATATTACGGGTTATGAGTGCGAGTCTGTGACGCTAACCTCTATCTTGCCCTTATGCAGACTCACAATAAGTCCCTCATCTTTCTTCACACTACCACTATCAAAGACGATCTCCCCCGTATCTTTCTTCTGCGTAATGCTATAACCTCTTTTCAATATGTTATCGGGGTTTAAGTCTTCTATCCTCTGTGAAAGCGCGTCTACTTTTTTTCTTGTGTCTTTCATATAGAGAGAAAAGCTGTGCATGAGGTTTCCGAGCAATTCATCGAGGTACATGCTCTGGCTCGTAAAAAAGTCTTTCCTCTCTCTCAGCTCCATCGCGTCCTGATAAAAAACAAATTTTGACCTCTCAAGCTTTTTATGCATGCCCTGCACAAGGGCACCTTTCATGGCCTCAATGACGCCCTGTACTTCCTTTTTGTCCTGAACAACCTTCTCCGCTGCAGCCGTTGGCGTCGGCGCCCGGAGATCGGCGACAAAATCAGAGATCGTAAAATCTATCTCATGACCGACCGCCGAAACGACCGGTATCGCACACGCATAGATCGCACGGGCCACAATCTCTTCATTGAAAGGAGCGAGGTCTTCGAGAGAGCCCCCTCCCCTTCCCACGATGATTACGTCTACTTCTTTTGTCTGATTGAAATACTCTATCCCTTCCGCAATCTCATGGGGCGCTTCTTCTCCCTGAACCTTGGCAGAGTATATCAAAACAGCTACGTTCTCAAATTTTCCGTAAATGATCCGGAGCATGTCCCGTATGGCCGCGCCGACAGGGGAAGTCACGATACCTATGCGTTCAGGGAAAAGCGGCAGCGGTTTCTTCTTTGCTTCATCGAAAAGACCTTCTTTGAAAAGTTTTTCCTTCAACGCGAGGAATTTCAGATAGAGGTCCCCCTGATCGCCCTTGATCGTGACATCGCTCACGATGAGCTGGTATTCCCCTCTCTTCTCGTAGACATCGACCTTTCCCTCGCAGGTAACGGTATCGCCGTCCTTGATAAGTGTTTTGTCGGGAAATTTGCCGTAATAATTGAAGGCAACGGCTTTCATCATGGCAGCATCGTCTTTGAGAGTAAAATAGAGATGTCCTGAGGGATAGAGCTTCGCATTTGAAACTTCGCCTTCCACGCAAACGTCTCTGAATCTGCCGCTCACCAATTGTTTGAGCCGCGCTGTGAGTTCCGAAACAGTATAGACTTTAATGTCTAACTTAGGGAAAAGCGCCATTTATTTTTTCAGATAATCCTTCATTATTTTCATGGAACAATATTCGCCGCACATGCTGCACACATCGTCACGGGAGCCCCTGGCTTTGCGGAACTTTTTGATCTTATCGGGGTCGATTGCGCACTTAATCTGTCCTTCCCAATCAAGGGCCTTGCGGTACATCGACATAGCTTTATCGAGCTTGAAGGCCTTTTCGCTTCCGCGGGCCAGATCCGCCGCATGCGCCGCTATTTTCGTCACGATAACGCCATCCCACACATCCTGAGGTGTCGGCAAGCCCAAGTGCTCCGACGGGGTCACATAGCAAAGAAAATCCGCCCCGTAATACCCGGCAAGGGCGCCGCCGATTGCCGAAGTAATATGGTCATAACCCGGCGCTATATCGGTAACGATGGGCCCCAGCACATAAAAGGGTGCTTCATTGCAGAGTCTTTTCTGGAGAACAATATTTGCCTCAATCTGGTTTATGGGAACGTGTCCTGGACCTTCAACCATCACCTGCACCCCATTCTCTATGGCCTCCGCGCAGAGTTCTCCAAGGATAATAAGCTCTTCCACCTGACCCCGGTCGGTCGCATCGGCAATACATCCCGGTCGCAAACCATCACCGAGGCTCAATGTCATATCATATTTCTTCGCGATCTTGACGAGCCTGTCGAACTGATCGTAAAGCGGGTTCTCTTTCTTATTGACGATCATCCATTCCGCAAGAAATGCGCCGCCCCGACTTACAATATCCGTAATCCTGCCCTGTTTTTTGAGCCGCTCCAAGGACCTTTGCGTTACACCGCAGTGGACCGTAATAAAGTCAACGCCATCAATACCGTGTTTCTCGATAACATCAAATATTTCATCGGGAACCATCTTCGTAATGGTCTTTCTCTTTTTTATTGTTTCAACGGCAGCCTGGTAAATGGGGACAGTGCCGATTGGTATGCCTGCTTCTTGTATAATGACCTTTCGTATCTCGTCGAGGTTGCCGCCTGTAGATAAATCCATCACCGCATCGGCGCCTGCTTCTTGCGCCATCTTCAGTTTTTGCAGTTCTTCCTTAATATCGACACGCTCCGGCGATGTACCGATATTGGCATTGACCTTGACACTCAAACCTTTCCCAACGCCCTTGGGCGTAAACGTCTTATGTCTGTTGTTTGCAAGGATCACCGCCTTGCCTGCTGCGACGAGTTCACGGATCGTATTTTTATCAATACCTTCGTCCTTCGCAATACGCTCCATTTCTTTCGTCATCTTTCCTTCACGTGCTGCCGGCAATTGATTTTTCATGGTCTTATCATCTCCATCTTTTGTATGAGCTCAACGGGGTCTTTTGCAAAAAGTCTGATCATGGGCTCTTTGCCCACAGCGCCTTTATCATAAATAATATCGGGAGGTCTTTTTATCTTTTTCATTACCCGATCGACGAGAAAATCAAGGCTCTTTCCTTCTGTCTCCTCAATACTGTCGGGTGCCTTCATCCTGTCGAAAAAGGCAACGTTCATCTTCCTCTCTTGCGCTTTCTTTATAACGGCTTCGCCGTATCGCACGTTCACACATGACCGTGTGCGGGGATAATAGCGCATATAGGTAATGATAAGCCGCGCTACATGGGATGACGCACCAAAAACCGGGTCCCCTTTTATCTGAATGCTCCCTCCATGCCTTCCGATACGGCCCGGAAATGCCGCTACATCTTCGATACCCTTAGCGCCTTCTATAGCATATCCCAGATTCATCTGAACTTCAGGAATGAGTTCAACAGGATTAAGCGTTAGCAATCGTTCCCTGGTTTCCTGTAGCGCATGGATAACCTTCCATTTGTCAGCGTAGACGCTTTTCATGATACCCGTCGACATATAAAAGTATCCTCCTTTATCAATCCTGTAGCTGGCTTTCAGCATCTCTTCCATCAGTTCTTCCGATGCAAAAAAGGCATCTTTGAGGCAGTAACCGAGGACAAGAAAAGAAACAATCAAAGAGGAAAAGGAACAACCGGTGCCGTGGACTTCCCTACTGAGCCTCTTTTTCTCCCACTGAGCGAACTCTTTACCATCATAGAAAACGTCCACGGGATCGCCTTTGAGATGCCCGCCCTTTATAATGACTGCCTGCGGCCCCATCTTCATGAGTGATTGCGCGGCCTCTTTCATATCGCCGATCGTTTTAATCGGCATCTCGACTATACGCGATGCTTCTTCGATATTGGGGGTCACGACTGTTGCCAGCGAAAAAAAATATTTTATGAAAGTTTTAAGGCCGGACTCTGTGATCAGTTGCTTGCCGTTCTTTGCAGCAAAAACAGTATCAACAACAACGGGAATGCCTTTTTTCTTCTTGAGCAATGCCGCTATTCCCCGAATGTACGGATCGTCACAGACAACCCCTACCTTGACACCATGAAAAGGTAAATCCCTTCCCGTCATCGTGACCATCTCTTTGAACTGTTTTATGGGTGTAGGGTAGATATGCTTTACGCCTCTTGGCCCCTGAGCAACGGTACAGGTAGGTATGGAGAGGCCGTGGATACCGAGAGAAAAGAATGTGTCTATATCCCTCGTGATACCTGCGCCGGATGAGGGGTCGAAACCTGCTATAGTAAGTACATTTTTCATTTACACCGTGGAGCAATAAGCTCTGCCGCTTTCTTACCGGAAAGGAGCATACCGCCGAAAATCGGGCCCATTCTGTATGAACCAAAGGTAGCATTGGCGCTCATGCCGGCTACATAAAGACCGGGAAATACTTCCCGGGTATTTTCAAGGGTTGTCGTCTCGGCAACGTCGGCCCACATTGACCTTTCACCTTCTATCTTACCCGAAGGAGTAAGGAGCTTTGCGTTCATCTTTCGCTCGAGTACCTTCACAACTTCAACAGGGTGTCCCGTTGCATCAACGGTAAACTTTGCGAATATTGTCAGGGGGTCCACATGCAAGGATGCCATCTCAACGGCAGTCCAGTTGATGACCACGCCGGTTACCCTTTGCTTCCTGACGACCACATCCTCGACGCTGACGAGGTTAAATATTTTTTTTCCTGCTTTCATGGTCTTGTAGATGAGCCCGCTCACACACTCGACAGCATCGACTACGTGGTACCCTTTCCTGTACTGTTTTGTCGTAATGTCGAGATCCTTGAGGATTGCCTTGCCTTCATCCTGTACAACGATTTCATTAAACATCATGCCACCGCCGACGGAGAGCTTCGTTCGAAAATTGCAACCTTTAATCCTTTCTTTGCAAGGTAATAGGCCGCGACAAGGCCTGAGGGGCCCGCACCGCATACCGCTACGTCAACCTCAAGGTGGGAGAGAAGTTTCTCTGTGTAACGCTCGATAATCGCTTTTGTAACAATCTTTTCGTCGATCATGAGTCCACCTCTTCCGGGAGTTTTCCTTCAGTAGAGAGAAAATATAGCATATTTTCAGGCCCGCCAGTATGAAAAAAGGGTTCCCAAACAAGAAAGTTCGACACAATTGTCGATACATACATGCCAGTTCGACATTTATTACCCTGTTATGGCGCGCTCATTTTCGTTTGTTACATTATTTGATAATAGTTACTTATGGTTATGGGATACCGCTTTGTGGCATATATATTGCTCATTGGTAGAATAGGATTTGAAAAAAACCCCTAAGGAGGTTAAAATGAAAAAAGGTTATGTTGTAATGTTGGTTGTGCTTTTCGTAGCGCTTACCACGGCGGCGGTATATGCGATTGGGTCTGGAAATGGCCCTATGGGCAAAGATGGCTCTGGCCATCATCAGGGTGGAGAAATGGGAATGGGACCGATGGGTCCTATGGCCAATCTGAATCTGAGCAAAGATCAACTCAGCAAGATGTGGCAGCTCAAGGAAAAGTACCATAATGACACACAGGCCCTGAGATATGAACTTTTCCAGAAATCCATGGAATTGAAAACCATCTATGCCGATCCAAAAACCAGTGATGCCGCGATCCTTGCGAAACAGAAAGAGGTGAACGCGTTGAGACAGCAGATGGAGGACAAGATGGTACAGCTCAAGCTCGAGCAGAGAAAGATATTAACACCGGAGCAACTGCAAAAGTTCAGTGAAGGTGGCTGTTGGGGTGGTGGTCACGGATCCATGAGAGGTTTTGGGCCGGCATCGGGTAACAAGAAATTTGGGCCCGAAACGCCCAGCAAAAACTAAGATATAGGATGGAAGACAGCGCTCATGGGCAGCGCTGCCTTCCATATCCAAAAGGAGGGATAACCATGAAAAAAAGTTTCATTGTATTGGTAATGTTTGCAGTAGGGTTTATAACCTTTTCATGCGTATCTGAGGGCTATAATACACAAAAGGGCGCAGCAATCGGGGCGGGTCTTGGCGCCATTGCGGGGCAGGTAATCGGTCGGGATACCTCATCGACCCTTATTGGTGCGGCAGTCGGAGGACTTGCGGGGGCAATAGGAGGCAATGCCGTTGATCAGAATGTCACAAATCAAAAGATTGAAGCTGCCCAGAGTTCAAAGGCGGCTGTTTCTGCCACTCCTCAAGGTACACAAGATGGCCCTCCGGGACAATGGGTTGTGGTCCCCGGACAGTGGGCAGGTGGGAAGTGGGTTCCGGCCCATAATGTATGGGTACCTGTTAATCCATGAAAAAAATGATCCCCCTTTTTCTTCTGTTGCTTTTTTATGTGCCCCCTCTCTTTGCACAGGATTCGTATTCGGAGTTTGAGAGGGGGCTCGAACTGACAGAACCTCAGAAAACACAAATTCAAGGCATACGGAATAAATACATCAATGAATGGCGTGTGGTCAGAAGGGAATCTATGAGGAAAAGGCTGGAACTCAGGGAACTCATCGAAAATCCGGCAGCTAATGCCGAGAGGATCGTAAGGCTTCAAAGCGAAATAAGAGAATTAGAAACCGCACGAGGAAATATCTATAATCAATACAGATCGGAAGTTTCAAGGATCCTCAACGAAAAGCAGCGGGAACGGTGCAACAACTTCTTTGATACCGAGAACAAAAGAATGGGAATGAGACATCTTTTCTATTTGAGAAGGTATGAGAGATAAAAAAACCATTGTTTTTCCATCGTTGTTATTTGCAATCTTTTTTGTCCTCATTACGGCAACAGGCTTCTTTCAGATCAGGATCATTCAAAAAAACATTGAGGGTCTCCTGAAAGGGGAAGGAGAAATCGTTTACAATCATATCAAACGGGAAATCGATATTAACCTTGAGTATCTGGGCCTCCTTGAAAAATCACCTGCCATTATTACTCCAAATTTTCTGAACATTATGATCTCCGATGAAGCGATTGTGGAAGACTTATACAACCTCATGAGCACTATGGAAAACAGCGGGATGGATAACCTGCCTTTTACGAATTTCACAGTCTTTGATATGAACGGCGATATCATCGCCACAAAGGGGGAGCTTCAGGCATCCGCTTCCGAGCTTCGTTTGCTTATCACAAACAAACAAAAAACAATACTGAAAATGCCAACCGGCAAAGATGGGTCGCTCTTCATGGGCATGCGTATTAAAGACCGTATTTTCTTCTTCAAGATTGATGAACAGGAACTGGAGCTACTGAGAAAAAAATTTATCATACAGGGTATACTGGAAAGGGAGGAAAGACGGCTCAATATTGTCGGCATCAATGTGTACGACCAAAAGGGCATACCTTTTATAAGGCAGAGCGATGAAAAAACAGACGCATTTGTCCTTTCCAAACCCCTCGGTTCAAAGTTTCTCCCAGGCTATACCATAGAAATCATCATATCGAAAAAACTGGCCAAAGATACCCTCGGGAGAACAACATTCAGTTTTATTTTTCTCCTCATTTTTCTCGTTCTATCCGGTGCAGTGAGTACTTTTGCGATATTTTATCTCGAAAGAAAACACGAGAAAAAGGTGAAGGAAATGGAAAGGGAGCTGGAGGTAAAGGAACGGCTCGTTTCCCTCGGGAAGCTTGCCTCCGGCATGGCTCACGAGATACGCAATCCCTTGAACGCAATAGGTCTCTCGGTACAGCGGCTTAAAAGAGAATTCTTACCCGAGGAAGAAAAGAAAGAGG
>Ga0182017_10003416_pt1 | contig 11856 bp, 10 predicted proteins | sample 712E3DmetaG_FD_120492 | JGI IMG/M metagenome (GOLD analysis project Ga0182017, IMG submission 120492) | Permafrost microbial communities from Stordalen Mire, Sweden - 712E3D metaG | ecosystem: Environmental > Terrestrial > Soil > Wetlands > Permafrost | place: Sweden: Stordalen | collected... | reverse complement strand
TGAAGCCGTCCACGTAGCCATGCACGGCGAACTTGTCGATCGCCGAGAGTGCCCCCGAATTGTTCATAATCGCCGCGGTATAGGAGGAGTCCGGATCGAAGTCGGTGCCACTGCTGCCCGCGTTGCACTCCATACCGAGCATGTTCTCCGGGCCAAAAAGCCTCACGCCCGGGAACGACGCCTTGACCATCGGCCCGACCTCGGCCAGGTGCTGCGCGTACTGCTCTGGCCCGTAGTAACAGGAATTCCCCTGCCAAAGCATCGGCTCGTTCTGCATGCTAAGGCCGTACACATCGACGCCGATGTCCTTGTACATCTGCAAACCGGCGACCAGCCAGCCCGCGAAGGAATTGACCATCGTGGGATCGAGGATGTTGCCGCCCGTGGTGTCAGTCGGTCGTAGCAACGGCGTATAGCAGGTGCCCCAGTTCGGCTTGCCGTTGGTGGCGACAACGCACTTGTAGTCGGCCGGCGGCGACCAAACACCGAGCAACGTCTTGAGCGGCACCTTGCTCGCATTCGCAGCGGCGTAGAGCGACTGCACCACGGGTTTTTGCACGTTCCACTGCGCGTCCTGAGGCGCGTCCGCCGTCGCCGTCGGGTAGTACTGGTTGCGCCACATGGTGATGCCCAAGTCGTCAATCACCATCTGGCTCCACGTCGTATTGAGCACCGTGGCCTGGTTCCGCCACGCGTCGGCCGCTCCGAAGAATCCAAAGCCTTCGATGCTCTGGTATTTCGTGGCGCGATCGATGGTGACATCCGCCGATGCAATCGGAGCGCTCAAACAGATGGCGAGGCCCGCTGCGACACCGAAGAGACTTGCATTCTTCATGGAGCTTCCTTTGGCAATCGAGTCCAGCAAGACCGAGATGCGTCGGAGTTTGGCCATTTAGTGTACTGCGGACCACTGGTACACGTCCACCTCGCGTTCGGTCCCAAGCACCTGCTCCACTTAGCCGTCGGCGACAGTCGGCACGCCGACACCGGAAGCCTGGTTGGATCGTCGAGTGACTGCCTAACCCGCGCGCAACTGCGCGATCTTGCTTGGGCAGGGGCTGGCACCTTCGATGCATTGAAGAGCAGGTGGAGGTACGATAAATGTTTCCCCACAACAGCCCACAGCGTTTCCCGACGGCTAGCAAGCTACCCCTGGTTAGCCTTGCACTCGTTCTCGTCACAGCTTGGCTGTGCGCAGTTGGCTGCGCCGGGCCGCAGGTCTATGTCCCGTTTGAACGGATAACCCAGGAGTCGGCGGCAACTCGCTGGCAATCGCTCGAAAGCCTGGCCAAGCGCGACCAGTGGAACGTGGTCCTGGCTGATCTCAAGAGCTATACCATGGTCGCCTACGTCAATCCTGCCGGCACGTCGGGAATACGCGACCGGATCAGGGTCGATCTCTTCTCGGATCGCACAGTCGTTGAGACACAGACTGAGATCGAAGATCAAGGCCTTTGGCAAGCCAGCGCAGGTCGCTGCGAAAGCTACGCCTTTTCACGCGAGAAGTCGCTGGCTGAGCAAATCCAGAACACCCCGGCGAGCCCGACGGTTCCCCGCAAGAGCACGGCGCTGGCGGCGCGCTGAACCTGGCGTTCAAGTCGCCGGAGAGTCGGCATCCCTGCTCACCGGCACCATCCCTGTGGTAGCCGCGACACGGCAGATGTAATCTTCCCGGATATGAACCGGGTTTCGACAGCCTCGTCCCCGCGGCTTGCGAGCATCCCCCTCGGGCTCGTTCTGACCCTGGCCACGGCCATGCTTGGCTGTCGCGTCCACTCGATTGGCCTTGCCGCCAAAGCCACCGCGGACGACGCCGCTCGCATGGATGCTCCGGATTCTGGCGGTGGGCAGGAAACCTCAACCTTCGACGGGCCGGGCGGGTTGGAAATCGATCGGGATGCGCACGGGGCCGATGCCGGCGAACCTTTGGACCTGGCGCCAATGAGCAGCAATTCTCTGATCGTCGGATGTTCAGACGGGACGCGCGAGGGCTTTCGCGATATCAAGAACTGGCCGAACATCGCTGGATGCGCAGGTGCCTGGAACCTGCAAGGGTTACTCAAGCCGTCCGCGCGCGAGCCTAAGTGCCAGCGCGTGGCAGGCAACGACAGCCGCAACCTTGCGGGAATTGGCTGCTCGGCTTCAGACCTGTGCGCCCTGACCTGGCACGCTTGTCTTGATGGCCCGGACGTGACGAGCCATTCGCCCACTGGCGGCTGCGAAAGCATTGTCTCGCCCTTCGATGAAGCCCTCTTTGTGGTCATGGCGGGCGCCTCGCCCCAGGGTGTGTGCTACCGCGATCCATTGGCGACGAACGATCTCCACGGCTGTGGGTCTGTCATCGGACAGTCGGAGTCGGGTGGGTGCCCTCCTCTCAATCGCCGCATGAGCTTCGCCGACTGCGCTGCAACTGGCGTATGGCAGTGCGGGAAGGTGGACGATAGTCTGCGCGAGGCCGAGGTGGTGACCAAGATTGACTCATCGCTGGGCGGCGTCCTGTGCTGCAAGGACTGAGAATGCTGTGACCCTCTCCGGCACGAATTCCGACTAAGGCTGGGGCGTGGCCGATGGCGTTCAACCCACTCGCTGCGAAAAACCGAGACACGCGACGGTGGCACACGGCGCTGGCGGTTTCGTTGTCCTTGCACGTCGCGGTTGTGGTCTACGCGGTGACCGCTTCGAGCACCCGGCGCGACCAGCCCGCGGCCGCGCCAATTTTGGTCACGGTCCTGCCAGAGCAGGCGGCTCCCTTGCCGCCGCCTGTGCCGGCAGCTGCAGAAGCCACAGCCGCCGCACCTGGACACCCCGGCAAGCCAGCCGTCCGGCCGCGATCTGATCGTGCGGCCAATCGGCCGGCACCTCCGCCGCTGGCACCTCCATCGATAGACAAAGCGCCGGCAACTGCAGCCGCGCAGGCACCTACAGCCGTGGAGGCACCCAGCCTACAGGGCGACGTCCAGGTGACGAGTGCGCGGGCGGGCAGCGGCGCGGGTCTGGCTGGGGGCGAGGCACATGCGGCGCACGAGCCCGAGGCAAACGCTACGCTCAGAATCCTGCCGCCCGCACAAGGCAACGGTCAGCTAGCCATCGATCCGAACGAGGCACGTTATCAGCCGGTGATTCCTCCGCCCTTGCGCAAGCCCGGAGCCAGGTTCGCGCCCCTGGTCAAGCTGTGCGTGAAGAAGGATGGATCGGTGGGCGACGTGACCGTGATGCGGGCCTCGGATCCAGCGGTTGACCCGGCGATAGTCGAGAAGATTCGCCTTTTCAAGTTCAGGCCCTATCTCGACCACGGCCGGCCCATCCCGTTCTGCTTCTTCCGCGAGTATCGCCTGTCGGTCGAGGAATAGTGCCGCCTCTCGTAGGTTCGTAGTTGGCTGGCCGGCCGGGTTGACGGCGGCGGCGAGGGCGCGCGCGAAGCGCGCGGGGTGGGCAGGGTGGGTGGCGGGTCCCGAAGTCCCCGCAGGGGGAGCCGGCGGCCGGATCCGGTGGCCGGATCCGGATCCGGCGATCGCTTCCGGATCCGGCCCCGGAACCGGCAACCTGAACCAGCTACGGATTTCCAAGAATCGGTAGTAGTGCGGAGCACCGTCCTGTCGGACATTGGCCGGCAGGCAGGACAGTCGGGCGGCCGAGATCCGTGCGGGTGCAGGTTCGATCCCCGGGCCATGGCAGCGCAAGTAGCTGGAAAGCCTGGGCTACGCAAGTGGCACCGTTCTCGCTTTGGGCAAGCGGCGTGCTGGCTCGAGTACTTTCCGCAACCGTCATCGGGATTGAAGCGGCGCCCATCAACGTCGAGGTGGACGTGTCGCAAGGCTTGCCTGGCTGCAATATCGTGGGCTTGCCTGACGCGGGGATAAGAGAAGGCAGCGTGCGCATCCGCGGCGCGCTGGAAAACAGCGGGTTCAAATTCCCTCTGCGCCGGATCACGGTCAACTTGGCGCCCGCCGATCTGCGCAAGGACGGCGCGGCCTTTGATGTGCCCATCGCCATGGGCATTCTTTCAGGCGCGGGACTTCTGCCCCCTGAGAGCTTCGACAATGCCCTGTTCGTCGGCGAGTTGGCCCTTGATGGCAGCGTTCGATCGGTCAAGGGTGTGTTGCCCATGGCAGCCTACGCGCGGTCCCGGGCCGTGCAACGGTTGTTCGTGCCTCGGGACAATGCGGCTGAGGCTGCTGTGGTGGGCGGCTGCGATGTCGTGCCCGTGGGCCACCTGAATGATCTGCTCGATGTCTTGCATGGGCAACCGGCGGCGACCGTCACGGCGCTGCCGGCCCGGTTCGCGGCCGCGGCCACCGCCGACCTCGCCGAGGTGCGCGGGCAGGAAGTCGCCCGGCGCGCTCTAGAAATTGCGGCAGCCGGCGGGCACAACCTGCTCTTCATTGGACCGCCCGGGTCAGGCAAGACCATGCTCGCTCGGCGCTTGCCCGGAATCCTGCCCACCCTGTCGTTCGACGAGTCGCTGGAAACCACGATGATCTACTCGGTGGCGGGCTCGTTGGCCGGCCGATCATTGATAAGCGAGCGGCCCTTTCGCGCGCCCCACCACACGGTCAGCGTGGTGGGTCTGGTGGGCGGCGGGCCTATGGTGCGGCCGGGGGAAATCTCACTGGCCCACAACGGGGTGTTGTTTCTCGACGAGCTGCTGGAATTCGGCCGGCACGCCCTGGAGGCCCTGCGCCAGCCGCTAGAGGAGCGGGAGATTGCCGTGGTGCGCGCCCGCCGCACCGTCACCTTTCCCGCCGACTTCATGCTGGTTTCGGCGCTCAATCCTTGTCCTTGCGGCCATTATGGAAATCCGCTACGGACGTGCACCTGCTCACAATTGGCCATCAACAGCTACCGGGCGAAGCTGTCCGGGCCGTTGCTCGACCGCATTGACATGCACGTCGAGGTGCCGGCTATCTCGTATCGTGAATTGGCCGGCAGCGAGGCCGGGGAGAAGAGCGCGGTAGTGCGCGAGCGGGTGGAGCGAGCGCGCACGCGGCAGACGGAGCGCGGGGTCCGCTGCAATGCCCGCCTGTCGTCGAGGGAATTGCAGGCCGCAGCCAAACTGGACAGCGACGGCCATCGCATCATGGAACGCGCAGTGGAGCGACTGGCGCTCTCCGCCCGCTCCATTGAACGGGTGAGAAAACTGGCGAGAACCATAGCGGACCTGGAGGGAAGCGAAACCGTGCGGGGACCGCATGTCGCCGAAGCGTTGCAATACCGTTTTCTGGATAGAGAGGTGACGTCGTGAGGGAAGAATGCTGTTTCACCACAGAGGGCACAGAGGACACAGAGGGAGGAGGGGAAGGGTTGAATGGGATCTCGGGGTCGATCATCGGGGCAGCGATCGAGGTTCACCGGCAGCTTGGGCCGGGGATGCTGGAATCGGCGTACCAGGCGTGCCTTGAGTTCGAGTTGACCGCGCGGGGCCATTCGGTCGAGAGGCAGAAGCCCCTGCCCGTCGTCTACAAGGGCGTAGCGATCGACTGCGCGTATCGACTGGACCTCGTGGTGGACGAGCAGGTGATCGTGGAGGTCAAGGCGATCGAGCATTTGCTGCCGATTCACCAAGCCCAGATCATCTCGTACCTGCGACTTTCTGGTCTTCACCTGGGGCTTCTCATCAACTTCAACGGCGCGACGCTGAGGCAAGGCGTGCGACGCTTCCATCCCTTTCAATCCGCCTCTGTGTCCTCTGTGCCCTCTGTGGTGAAAAACAGCTAACCAAAAAGGAGATGACCCATGTCCACAATCAAAGACAAACTCAAAGCAGTTGCCGCCGCTCTATCTGCCATCGAAAAGCAATTTGGCAAAGGTGCCATCATGTCCCTGGGCGGGGGTGAGACGCCTGATGTCCCGGTGATTCCCACGGGCTCGGTGGGGCTCGACCTGGCCCTGGGCGTGGGCGGACTCCCGCGGGGTCGCGTGGTGGAGATCTTCGGTCCCGAGTCGTCGGGCAAGACCACGCTGACCTTGCACGCCATCGCGCAGGCGCAGAAAGCGGGCGGCATCTGCGCCTTCATCGACGCCGAGCACGCGCTCGACGTGACCTATGCCCGCAAGCTGGGCGTGCGCATCGAGGACCTGCTGGTGTCCCAGCCCGACAACGGCGAACAGGCTCTGGAAATCGCCGACAAGCTGGTGGGCACCGGCGCCATCGACATGATCGTCATCGATTCGGTGGCGGCCCTGGTGCCCAAGGCCGAGATTGAGGGCGAGATGGGCGATGCCCATATGGGTTTGCAAGCGCGCCTGATGAGCCAGGCTTTGCGCAAGCTGACTGCGGCCACCTCCCGTAACGCGACTTGCGTGTTCTTCATCAACCAGCTTCGGCAGAAGATTGGCGTGGTCTACGGCAATCCTGAGACCACCACCGGCGGCAACGCGCTCAAGTTCTACGCCAGTGTGCGGCTCGATATCCGCAAGATCGGCGTGGTGAAGAACGGCGAGCAGGTGGTTGGCACCAAGACCCGGGTCAAGGTGGTGAAAAACAAGGTGGCGCCACCCTTCCGCGAGTGCGAGTTCGAGATCCTCTACGGCAGCGGCGTGAACGCCGTGGGCGAGGTGGTGGATCTCGCGAGCGAGGCCGGCCTGTTGGAAAAGTCGGGCGCCTACTATTCGTGGCAGGGCGAACGCATTGCTCAAGGCCGCGACAAGGCCTGCCAGTACATGGCCGAACGCCCGGCGCTAGTCGACGAGCTGCGAGCAAAGCTGGTCGAGCAACGCAAAGCCGAGAACGCGCGCCTAGGCGCCCCACCTGTGACCGCGAGCGCAGAGGCCACGAGCGCCGACACCGCAGCGGCGTGAGGGAAGAATGCCGGCTTCTCACAGAGCCCACTGAGGAGGATGAGGACGGAGGAGGGTTGTATGGGATCTCGGGGTCGATCATCAGGGCGGCGATCGGTGTGCGCCGCTTCCGATCCTTCGCAGTCAGATGCCCGAGGTCGCCGAAAAGTTCCCGGGACTTGGAACACCGTTTCAGTAGGTGGCGTAGAGCGCCAGTCCTGCTGCCGCGTGGTTGCCCGCTTTGTCCATGGGTGGCACAAGGATAAGCGTGACGCCGCCCAGGCTGGCGGCTGTGCCTCCAGCCATGAGCAGCCAGCCGGCAAGCGCGGTGTTGTATTTGGATGATACGCACTTGGCGGGCCAGCACGCGGCTTGGCCGTCCAGCCAAAGTAGGTAGGCTCCGCTGCCCACCGCCGCCAAACCGGTCAGGATCGCGCCCACGCCAAACACCTTTTGCCAGCGCGGAAGACGCGCCCAACGCGATGGAGACGGCGAGCCGGAAACGGCGTTCACTGCGGACGCGTCGGTCGCCACCGGCGTGGGGAGGAGGGACGGCTGTTTCTGTGGAATGCCTGCCGCATCTGCTGCCTCTGCTGCCAGGGCCGAGCCCGGCGCGGCGATGACCTGGAGGATGAGTATCGCAACCAGCGTGCAGACCGCAGCCAAGCCAATCTCCGAGCGGGCTGGCGCCTGGTCAGCTCTGACGTGGGCCATGGGCTTCTTCGCTTGGTCGTGGCGGGTCTACGGGGTATCGGAACTTGTCTTCTCGGTCTTCTCGGTCTTCGTAGTCTTGTCGGTCTTCTCGGTCTTCTCGGTCGTCGCGGTCTTGTTGGCCTTGTCGGCCTTTTCGGTCTTCTCGGTCTTCGTAGTCTTGTCGGTCTTCTCAGCCTTTTCGCTCTTCTCGGCCTTCTCGCCCTTCTTGCCCTTCTTGCTGTCCTTGCCCTTCTTGTCTTTGGGCTGATCCTGGTCTTCGGCCCCGGCGCCCTCCGCGGCAGCTTGGTCCTCGGCGGCAATCTCAGCTGCCGCTTTCTCCTCGGCCGCCGCTTCCTCTTTGCGTTTCTTCTCGGCAGCCTCTTCCAGCCGTTTCTTCTCGGCCTCTTGGGCGCGCTTGGTCTCCGCCTGAATCTCTCGGTCCAGGTCTTTCTCGCGCTTCTCAGCGCAGCCCTTGGGCTCGCACTCGCCCGAACACTCGCACTTGCCCTTCTTTGGGCAAAGGCAAACCCCCACTGAATTGCGGTAGCAGCCGCACGCGTTGAGTTGGGGCGCGTCCGACGTTGTCTTCGACCCCGCGATCGCATATGGCGCAAACCCCATCACCACCAGCATTGGCAGCAATCGCCACACAGTTCGCATGTCTTCTCTCCTCGTCTCGTTACGTTTGGTTGGCCCGGCCCTCGGCCGGACGAAGCGTAGTGTACACGTTCACCGGAGAACGGGGGTGGCAGTTTGACATGTGGGTTTGTTTAGTTTTTCACTGCCAGTTGGCGCCCCGCTTCCTTGCATCGCCGCGAGATCATTCGCACATGTTTGATCGCGACAACAGCCGGACATCCTTGTCGGACTTAGCCATACCTAGACGTCCAATGTCCGACATTGACGTACCTCACTGCCCCAACAGCCGCTGCAGGATCTCGTTCGCGGTCTTGGGGTCGGCCTTGCCACCCATTTCCTTCATCACCTTGCCCACGAAAAAGCCGAGGAGCTTGCCCTGGCCGGCGCGATAGCGCGCGACCTCGTCTGGGTACGCCGCAACCACCTTCTGGCAGGTCCTTTCGATGAGGCCCACATCGGACACCACCGCCACCGACTCGCTCGCCACGATCTCGCCAGCCCCCCGCTTCTCCTGCCACATGCGGCCGAACACGTCTTTGCCCAGCTTGCCCGAGAGCGTGCCCTTCTCGACCAGGTCCACCAGCTCGGCCAGCGCCTTGGGCGGCACCGGCAGGTCCGCGGCGGCCAGGCTGCGCGGATCGTTCACCCGGGCCAGCACCTCGTTGATGATCCAGTTGGCCAGCTTCTTTGCCGGCGCTGTGCACGCCTTGCTTGCGGCGTCGAAGTAGTCGGCGATCTCGCGCTCGGAACCCAGCACCCCCGCGTCCTGGCTGGACAGCCCCAAGGCACTGGTGTAGCGGCGGTAGCGGTTCTCGGGCAACTCGGGCAAGGAAGCCCGCGCTCGCTCGATCCAATCGTGGTCCACCACCAGGGGCGGCAAATCGGGCTCGGGAAAGTAGCGGTAGTCATGCGCGTGCTCTTTGCTGCGCATGGATTGCGAGAGGCCGCGCTCCGGATCCCAGAGCCGGGTTTCCTGCACCACTGCCTCGCCCCGATCCAGCACGGCGGCCTGGCGCCGGATCTCGTGTTCCACGGCCTCGCGCACGTGCTTGAACGAGTTAATGTTCTTCAGCTCGGCCTTGGTGCCCAGCTTCTCGGCGCCGTGTAGTCGCAGCGACACGTTGGCGTCGCAACGAAGTGACCCCTCCTCCATGTTGCCGTCGCTGATCCCCAGGGTACGCACCAGGGTGCGTAGCGCGCGCATGTACTCGGCTGCTTCCTCAGCCGAGCGAATGTCAGGCTCGCTCACGATCTCGACCAGGGGCACGCCCGCGCGATTGAAGTCCACGAAGCTGACGCCCGAATCGTCGTGGATATTCTTGCCCGCGTCGTCTTCCAGGTGGATGCGGGTCAGGCGTACGCGCCGCGATTCACCCGCCACGCGGAACTCCACCGCGCCGCCTTCGCACAAGGGCTCCTCGTACTGCGAGATCTGAAAACCCTTGGGCAGATCCGGGTAGAAGTAGTGCTTGCGCGCGAAACGACAGCGCGGCCGGATGTGTGAACCCACGGCCAGACCCAGGCGCACCGCCGCGTCCACCACCGCCCGATTGAGCACCGGCAAGGCGCCGGGCAAACCCAGACACACAGGATCGGTGCAGGAGTTGGGCTCCTCGCCGAACGCGGTCGACGACGAGGAGAAGATCTTGGAACGGCTGGCAAGATGCACGTGCACCTCCAACCCGATCACGGCCTCATATCGATCGACGCTCATGACGGATCCTCGGGCAGTCGCTTGTGCCAGTTGGTGCGGCGCTGGTACTCGCCGGCCACGCGGAAGACGGCCTCTTCGCCGAGAGGCGGCCCGATGAGCTGCAACCCGATGGGCAGGTGGTTCTTCGTGAACCCGCAGCACTGGGATAGGGCGGGCACGCCGGCCAGAGCCGGCGCCACGGTGTAGATGTCGGCCAGATACATCTGCAGCGGGTCGGCGTGGCGCTCGCCTAGCTTGAAAGCAGGCGTGGGCGAGGTGGGCGTAGCCAGCACATCGCACTTGTCGAACACCGCGCGGAAGTCGTCCGCGATCTTGCGTCGCACGCGCAACGCCTTGCCGTAGTAGGCTTCGTAGTAGCCCGAACGCAGCACGTAGGTTCCCAAGATGATCCGGAGCTTGGGCTCGGCGCCGAATCCCTCGCCACGCGTCTTGCAGTACAGCTCTTCCAGCGACGTGGCCTCGGCCGTGCGATGGCCGTAGCGAACGCCGTCGTAGCGCGCCAGGTTCGACGATGCCTCGGCCATGCAGACCAAGTAGTAAGTCGCCACCGCGTACTGGGTGTGGGGCAGCGAAACCGACACCAGCTTGGCACCGGCGCGCGCGATTTCGTCGACGGCTCCACGCACTGCTGCCTCCACCTCGGGATCCATACCGGCCTGGAAGTACTCCTCGGGCACGCCCACCCGCAGGCCAGCCAGACCGGCGGCGCAAGCCTGGCGGTAGCGGCCCACCGGCGAGGGAATCGAGGTCGCATCGCAGGCATCGTGCCCGGCGATGACCTCCAGCAGGGTGGCCACGTCCTCGACCGTCCGACCGAAGGGACCCGGATGATCGAGCGACGAGGCAAACGCGATCACGCCATAGCGGGACACCCGGCCGTAGGTCGGTTTGATGCCCGCGACGCCACACAGGGAGGCCGGCTGTCGAATCGAGCCGCCTGTGTCAGTGCCCAGGCTGCCCGCGCACAGCGATGCCGCCACCGCAGCCGCCGAGCCGCCCGACGATCCGCCCGGCACGCGCTCCAGATCCCAGGGATTGTGCACGGGTTTGAAGGCGCTGTTTTCGTTGGACGAGCCCATGGCGAACTCGTCCATGTTCAACTTGCCCAGGGCAATGGCGCCCGCCGCAGCCAAACGCGCGGACACAGTCGACTCATAGGGCGGCACAAAGCCGCGTAGGATCTTGGAACCGGCCGTGGTCTCCAGGCCCCGGGTCACGAAGATGTCCTTCAAACCAATTGGTACGCCCGCGAGCAGGCCCGGGTCTCGGCCCGCAGCGACCGTGGCATCGACCTGGTCCGCGCGCCGGCGCGCCCCGTCGCCATCGACCAGCAAGTAGCAACCCAGCCGGCCATCCAGGCGGCGGATGCGGTCGAGATAGGACTCGACCAACTCGCGTGCCTTCCATTTGCGCGCGCGCACCCCATCGGCCAATTCGGCGATGGAGGCACCCTTCACCTGCGGCGAAGCCATGGCTAGATTCCCTCGCCTGCGCCGGGAACGATGCGCGGTACCTCGAAGAAGGAGTCGCGTCGCCGGGGCGCATTCTGCAGAGCCTCCTCAACCGACAGCGACGGCGCGGGCTCGTCCTGTCGCAGGGGACAGTCGAAGGGCACGGCGTGGGTCATGGGCTCGGTGTCTCCCGTATCCAGGTTCTTCACCGTGTCGATGTATTCGAGGATCGCGTCCAGCTCATGGGTCATGCGCTCGATCTCCGCCTCTGATAGGCGCAGGCGGGCGAGCGTCGCAATGGTTCGGACCTCGTCAGGTTGAATGCGCGGCATGGCTCCCGTCTTTTAGCACCATCGGTTGACAGAATCTCCCAACCAACGTCAAAATGACTGACCCCCGGTTCGGGAGCAGACAGTCTTTTGCTGAAGGAGGCCAAATGAACTTCGACGTCACTCAGCAGGAGTCCTATTCGCGCAGCGAGCTTCTCCTGCGCACGTTCTTCGGCTGGCTGTACATCATGGTGCCGCACATGCTGGTCCTGTTCTTCGTGGGCATCTGGTCGGGCATCCTGCACTTCATCGC
>Ga0182017_10003414_pt1 | contig 11861 bp, 11 predicted proteins | sample 712E3DmetaG_FD_120492 | JGI IMG/M metagenome (GOLD analysis project Ga0182017, IMG submission 120492) | Permafrost microbial communities from Stordalen Mire, Sweden - 712E3D metaG | ecosystem: Environmental > Terrestrial > Soil > Wetlands > Permafrost | place: Sweden: Stordalen | collected... | reverse complement strand
GTAGACGAAGGTTAATGAATCGGTCGTAAGTATTCTCGGAGCACGATGATCGACGATTACGGCATATTCGTTTGTTTTGTCATCCAGCCGTATGGAACAGCTTGTTCCCTGAAATTTTGCGCAGATCTGTACACCTGCCCAATCGAATACGGTTTTTTTTGGATTGGAAAAATCAAACCGGCCGGTATATTGAATATAAGGATCGTCGGCATCGATTATACCGGTCGAAACTGCTTCCGGTTTTGTTATAAAGAGAGAACATGCGCTGAAGAGCAATACCGGTAAAGACAGCATGCTTATTCGAAGAAAGGAACGTATACGCATCGGAAGATCCTTTACAAGGTTAGATGTGCCCGCCTGAATGACTGCCAACCCGCTGCGCATTTTGGCGGGCGTCAGCAGTCGGCGTCGCCGCAATGCGGGCAGGCTGCGGTTAAGAAGTTATTCGGTTCGTACTTGAATGTCGTGATGATGTGCGATGGTGCTGCTGTGCTGCTAAGAAATTATTTGGTTTGTCAGTTTATTGGTTATGCGTGTATTCCCAATTTACTATTCACTTATGAAGGCTTAATATTCTGCGCTGCTTTTTTCTTTATCTCTTCTATTTCTGTAACGCGTTTCTCGAATTTTTCTCTCTCTGCAGGTTTGGATTGTGCAAGTGTCTTGTATGCTTTGATGGCATCGTCATACCATCCCTGCTTGGCATAAATTTCTGCCAATGTCGGCGTTACGAATCCCATGCTGGATGTAGATTCTTCAGGTGATAATGCCGGTGTATCTTTTTCCGCAAAGTTGATGACCGGCGTCATGCGCTGAACATTTTGTAATTTTTCGGTGAACTCGCCGATGTTATCTTGAGAAAAATCCGATGATGCCGCTTCGACGCTTGCCGGAGGGGATGCCTGCGTCGCCGACTTTTTAAAATCTTCGAACGAAAGAGTATCGGTTCCGGTCAATTCATTCTTTTTTCGCGCGGCATAGATATCGAATGAAGCGATTTCCTCCGGTGAAAGAGGTGCTGTGAAAGCGATTGCCTCGGGTGCTTGCGGAGATCCGGAAGTATCGGGCAAAAAATCGAAAGATGGAACAGACCGCCCTGGTCCATCTGAATTCACCGCTGCAAAACCAAACGGATCTTCCTCGGATGCATCCGGAGAAGACGGCGCAGCGGAGGCTTGAGTAAACTGCGTCATGGCATCGAAAGGATTCAGCGGAGCGGACGTCGCTTCAGGTAAACCGAACTGAGTCTCGGTCTGCGGTGCAGAAATTCCGAATCCAAAATCGGATTCCGGCGGTGCAGAAGGCGCGGCATATGCCGGGTAATTAATTTGTTCCGGATAGGGATCGGGCGGCGCAGAAAGAGGGAGAGCGGCCTCTTGCGATGGAACAGGCGAAATCGGTTCAGGTAAGGATTGCTGCTCGGCAGGAACTTCCGCAGTAAGTGTTTCATCGCTGCCGGGCGGAACGGAAGCAAGAAGCGCCGCTACTGCGGTATTGTCCGGTAAAAACTCCAGAACAAATTCGAATTCCCGCCGCGCTTCAGCGATCAGGTTCAATGCAACGAGAGATTTTCCTTTAACCAGATGGCCGGTAGTAAAAAACGGAAAATTCGCAAGTCCGGCGTCGCAGAGTTTCAGCGCTTCTTGTGATCTTCCCGCAGCAAGATATTGCTGAGCAAGCATTGCAAACAACGGAGAGTGTGCCTGCTCTCCCACTTTTTTTTCCAGCGTAGCAATCTCTTGCTGTGTCATTCTGGTTACGATTCCTAATGGCGGATTTTTCGTGCCTCAAGCGCATGCCGAACGGACAACCATGAAACGGTAGTAAAGCCCGTGAAATACAATAGTTGGAACGGCAATGCAGCAATTTCCAAATAATATAGTGAAGAAATAACGCCAAATAAACAATAGACTGCAAGAATTATTTCAATAACGACCACCCAATCGAATTTTTTCTTCACTGTATATTTATTTGCTTTCCATGAATCGCCTTTTACTTTGATTGCATATTTAGGAGTTCTTACAAACTCGCTTTTTCGCTTAAAAATGCCTTCAAACACTGCACGCGTGTTGTTGACCGCAAATCCCATGCTGCCTGCCATAAAGAGCGGAAAAAGCATAATGCGCCTTCGCCAATCGGGATAGATCGACTTTTGTGAAATAAGATAAAACATAAACGATCCGATGAACGCAATGACGAAAATCGACATCATTGTGAAATAGGCCTCATGCCCGCCGTGTTGTTTGATGAAGATCAAGGGAACGTTTAAAATACCGGCCAGAATAATGAACGGGAAAACGATATTACTCGTAAGATGCGAGGTCGAGTGAATTTTTACCCGCAAAGGCAGATCTGATTTCCACACCTCGGGAAGCATTTTCCTTGCAGTCTCAATGGCTCCTTTGGTCCACCGGAATTGCTGTGTCTTCAGCGCGTTGACTTCCGCAGGAAGTTCTGCCGGTGATGTAACATCGCACAGGTAATGGAACTTCCAGCCGCGTAATTGTGCACGATAGCTCAGATCGAGATCTTCCGTCAGCGTGTCCGATTGCCAGTTGCCAGCGTCCAGAATTGCAGCTTTGCGCCAAACACCGCCGGTGCCGTTAAAATTAATAAAAAATCCCGCTTTGCAGCGAACATTCTGTTCGACAACGTGATGTGCATCGAGTGCAAACGCCTGGGCGCGCGTGAGCAGCGAGTAGTCGCCGTTCAAGTGCGACCACCGTGTCTGCACTACGCCGATCTTCTGATCGGTGAAAAAATACGGAATGGTCTTTGCGAGAAAATCTCTATTCGGCACAAAATCGGCGTCGAAGATTGCGATGAATTCACCCCGGGCGCATTCCAGGCCGCACTTTAACGCCCCGGCCTTGAACCCGGTCCGGTCGGTGCGCTGAATGTGTTTAATATCGTACCCGAGCTTTTGGTACTGCGCGACAGCTTTTGCACATACGTCGATCGTTTCGTCCGTCGAATCGTCCAGTACCTGAATTTCCAATTTATCTTTCGGATACTCCATTGCGCAGACCGCATCGATCAAACGATTGATAACATACAATTCGTTATAGAGCGGAAGCTGGACGGTTACGACCGGCGTTTCCGTAAGAGGCAATTGCGGGGAATGCTGTCCCCGCTGCTTCATATAATAATATACCATGACGAATCCATGCGCGCCGAAAGCGAACAAGATTAATAATGATATAAAATATGCATAGAGAATTACGTCCGTATAGAGAGGGCTGTTAAAAATGCCCGACGTAAAGAAAGAAAATGCGAGTATCATATTACCATCCTGCAACTGTTTCGTTAAGAATATCATCTTCTAATTTTTGTAGTGCTATTTGAATCCCATCGTCACGCTTGGTCAGCGTACTTCCCGAAGCGTAATCTCCCCAATCACTGAATGTCTTATCCCAGATTTTTTTTCGTAATTTTGAATCTTGAAACGTTACATGAACCTGAATCGTTATGCGTCTCGCCGTCACCGTTTCGACTCCCTGCAGAATGGAAGGCGTGTCCGATATCTGCAGGATGACGCCGTCCAGCTCCGAATCGGCGGAATTTTTATCGGTCAACCGGAGTGAATTATCGCTGACAAAGCGCGCCGTCAATTGCTGGGTAAACGTTGAAGCCAGTGTTGCATCGCCGAATCCGCTTTGATCTTCCACAATCGGTATCGCAATTGTTTTCAAGTGTGCAGGGACCGAACCGCCTTTGAAAGAAACCGAACAACCGGCGAGGAACAGTAAACTGTAAACGGCAAACAGTAAAAAAGAAATTGTTAATTGCCAACTGCGAATTGTCAAATGCCGCTTGCGGATTGCGGATGGCCAATTGTCGATTGTCAATTGTCGATTGCCGATTATTAATGTCTTTTTCATTCGAGACCGAAATCGTGAATTTTTCTATAGAGTGTCCGCTCGCTGATGTGCAGCTCGCGTGCGGCAAGCCGGCGGTTTCCTTTATTGCGTTCCAGTGCGCCCTGAATCATCCGGCGTTCCATCTCGTTCATCGTCAGAACTTGTTTGTCATGTTCACCGTCGCCGTTGGTATGGAATTTATCGTCGATCATTTCCTTCATTTCGATAATATTCGATTTGAGATCCAGCAGCGCGCGGTAAATCAGCTCGCGTTCCGCCTGCTCGACGCTTTTATTCGTGAAGACCGGCAAGTTGCGTTCGCCGACAACCGGCATCTGCTCACGCAAATATTTCCGTACGTTTTCCGCATTCATCCGCCTGCCTTTTTCCAAAACCAGCATGCTTTCAAGAGCATTTTTCAATTCGCGTATATTTCCGGGCCAACGGTACTCCATCAGCAATCCGGCGGCATCGTCTGTAAATCCGGCAAAATGCAATTTATTCTTTTCCGATATCTCGCGCACATAAAACTCGACAAGAGCCGGAATATCTTCCTTCCGGTCGCGCAGGGCCGGCAGATGAACGTTGACCGAACGTAGCCGAAAATACAAATCGGAACGAAACCGCTTTTGCTGAACTTCATATTCGAGCGTCTTGTTCGTCGCCGTAATCAGGCGGACATCAGACTTCCGCGGTGCAGACGAACCGACGCGCGTATATTCGCCGTTTTCCAAAACTCGAAGCAGCTTTACCTGCGTCGCGAGCGGCATCTCGCCGATTTCATCCAGAAAAATCGTCCCGCCGTCGGCAATTTCAAAAAAACCTTTGCGCATATCGTTCGCGCTCGTAAATGCCCCTTTTTCATGTCCAAAGAGTTCGCTTTCGATCAGGCCTTCGGGAATCGCACCGCAGTTCACCGTCACCATCGGTTTTTGGCAGCGGCGGCTTGCAGCATGAATCGCTTTCGCGGCGACTTCTTTGCCCGTACCGCTCTCACCTGTGATCAGGACGGTGATGTCCGTCGGCGCCACCTGCTGTATGATGTCGATAATCTCCTGTATCTCAGGAGATTGACCGATCAATCCGTATGTTTTTTGAAATAATTCTCGTTCCATTAACGCGATACGACAATTGATGAAAGATTGAATTTTTTCTTTAGTGCTGCCGCCTGCCGTTTGGCTTCGTCGTAGGTTTTGTAATCTCCGACCCAAACTTTATGCATTTTTTTTCCGTGACTGACAATTGTAAAAATGTCGGAGGAATAACCTTCATGCTCGAATTTAGATTTCAGCTCTTCGGCATTCGGCAGCGTTGAAAACGCCCCGACCTGCACCGTAAAACCTGCGGAAAATTTTTGTGCCGCACTTCCGGACTTCAACGTAACGGGTTTCTCCTTAATCTCCGCCTTTTTTTCCGCGACTGGACTTTTCTCCGAGGCATACGCGGAGAACGGATATTCTTCTTTCAATTGCTGCAATTTCTGATCTGCCGTTTTATAGAGGCCCATGGAATAGTAATACTCGTAAAGCTTGTAGAGCGCATCGTCCGCCCATTCGCTCTTCGGAAAATTGTCGACGATATTTTGGTACAGCGTTGCGGCTTCCGAACCGTCGGCTGTAAGAACGGCCTGAAGATACATGACGCCCGGATTATTTTGATAATTCGTCATCAACGACGGCAGCTCGGCACGCACGGATTCTGCCTGACCGTTTTCAATCATTTCCAGCCGGTGGCGGATATCGGGACCGTTGTCCGTCTGAGCACTCAGAGATGGCGCTGTGAATGCAGCTAATAAAGCACAGAACATGAAAAGCAGTTTCTTATTCATCGCATCCTCCATCTTATCCGTTCGCCGCAGCATGCAGCTGCAGGCCGAAGAGTGTTGCGGAATTGACATGATCGATCTTGACCTGTCGATAACTTCCGGCAGCACCGCCGTTCTTCGGGAACACTACCATCTTGTTCGTGTCGGTACGGCCGCAGAAATCCGATTCTGATTTTTTGCTCGTTCCTTCCACCAGCACTTCCATGGTAATGCCGATGAGCGAACGATTCGTATGCAGCGAAATCGAACGCTGCACATCGATAATTTCATTTAGGCGGCGGAGCTTCGTTTCTTCCGGAACATCGTCCGTCATTTGCCACGCTTTCGTGTTTTCGCGCGGCGAATATTTGAACGTATATGCTCCGTCGTATTCTACTTCCCGTATCAATTCCAGCGTTTTGCGATGGTCGTCTTCCGTTTCCGTGGGAAAACCCGCAATGATATCCGTAGACAATGCAATGCCCGGAATAGTTGCTTTGATTTTCTTTACAAGCGAGCGGTACTGATCCGCGGTATAGGAACGATTCATCAATTCCAAAATTCTATCCGAGCCGGACTGCACCGGAAGATGAATGTAGCTGCAAATATTTTCATTTTCCGCAATAGTCCGGATCAATGCGTCCGACATATCCTGCGGATGCGATGTCATAAACCGGATGCGCAGGGAGCGATCGACTGCAGCGGCCGATGCAAGAAGGAAGGCAAAATCGTTTTCGCCGTCCCGGTACGAGTTCACGTTTTGCCCCAGCAGAGTCACTTCTTTAAAACCGCTCCGCGACAGTTGTTCGACTTCCCGAACAATATTAACCAGCGTCCTGCTGCGTTCCCGTCCACGCGTGAACGGGACGACGCAGAAGGTGCAAAACTTGTCGCATCCGCGCATAATGGAAAGCCATGCTATCAACCCGTCTGTGCGCAGCGGAACGATATCGTCATAATTTTCTATGCGTGAAAGTTTTACTGCGATTCCTCTTTCGCCTTCAATTGCCGCATCGATCAGCGCCGGCAATTTTCGATACTCATCCGGTCCGACGACCAGATCCACAAAACTCTCCGATTCCAGCAATTCTTTCCGAAGCCTCTCAGCCATACATCCGAGCACTCCCACGACGACTGCCGGATTCTCTTTTTTGTAACGGCTGAAATCTCCAAGCCTTCCGTACACTCGCTGCTCGGCGTTTTCACGAACGGCGCATGTGTTCACGAGAATCACATCGGCAGATCCAATGCTCTCAGTCCGACTGTAACCGCTTTTATCAAGAAGACTGAGGACGATTTCGGAGTCGGCAAGATTCATCTGACAACCGTACGTTTCTAAAAAGACTAACTTCTTCGTTTTCATCATCTCTAATTGTGGCATGTATGATAATGAAACTCTGACAGACCTGCAATGAACGCATGACATCATTAATGTTATTTAATAGTAGGCATAATCTAAATTTATTTTAATAATCGGCAGTCACTATTGACATATCGGCAGACATCGGCGTCAGGAGCATCTAAAAAAATGGTTTGATTGCGCAGAAATGCGTTTGTATATTGAATTTGTTATTGATTCTTGAAAAAAAGACTATTACCAGGGATTTTCCCTGCTAACCCATCATATTGAGAGAGCAAAACTATGGCAAACACTATTATTCAGGATATTCGGTCAAAAGCGCAGCAAATAAAAAAACACATTATTCTTCCGGATTCGCTGGATGAGCGGGCTATTCATGCTGCTCGCATCGCCACCGACTTAGGCATTGCATCTGTTTCGCTTATCGGCAGCGAAAATGATATCCGTTCAAAAGCGAAAGAGATCGGTGTAAATCTGGAAAGAATATCCATTGTCGATCCGGTGCGCTCGTCGAATTTCGAGAGCTTCGTTCAAAAATTTTATGAACTACGCAAAGCAAAAGGACTCCAGTTCGAGGAAGCGGAAAAAACCATGGCTCGCCCTCTGTTCTACGGAGCGATGATGATACGGGAAGGACTTGCCGACGGCAGCGTTGCAGGATCGATTTCGACCACCAGCGACGTGCTGCGCGCCGGAATTCAGATCATCGGCATGCCGCCCGGTATGAGCGTTGTATCGAGTTTTTTCCTCATTGTTTTTCCGTATAAGAGCTACACTTTTTCAGACAGCGGAGTGGTTCCGGATCCGACCGTCGAACAATTGGCCGACATCGCGATTGCCGCGGCCGGCAATCACCGGCGCCTGACCGGCGAGGAACCGTACATTGCCATGCTTTCTTTTTCGACAAAAGGAAGCGCATCGCATCCCCGCGTCGATAAAGTGATCGAAGCAACCAAGCTTGTCAAACAAAAACGCCCCGACCTTAAAGTGGACGGCGAATTGCAGCTTGATGCAGCCATCGTTCCTTCTGTTGGAGATCGAAAAGCACCCGGCAGTCCTGTCGCCGGAAAGGCCAATGTGTTGATTTTTCCCGATCTTGATTCCGGCAATATCAGCTATAAACTTGCACAGCGCATGGGAGGCGCGGAAGCATTCGGACCAATTGTGCAGGGATTGAAAAGACCCTTTTACGATCTTTCACGCGGATGCACTGCAGAGGATATTGTAACCGTGACGGCAATCAATGCTGTTGCCGGGGCAATTTAAAACTTCACAATTCTTTCTCATACGTTTTTTCATCAGGTTCCGGGTTTTCCCGGGATTCATTTTTTTGGAAAAGGATGCCGGATCTTTTCAAACTGAAAGAACATGCCTGGAGCGAGGGTAAAGGACGTTACGACTTTCTCGATCTCTTCCGCGGCATCATTGTTCTCTTTATGATTGAAGGGCACGTTGTGCGTGAACTGTTGACCCCGGAACTCCGCGCGGCGAAACTTTTTGCTTTCCATGAGGTTTTTCACGGTATCACGGCGCCTGGATTTCTTTTCAGCGCAGGATTTGCATTCGCCATTGCAGCGCAAAGAAGATGGGCGGAAGCGATAACGATTAACATAAATTTATTCAAGCGTACCTGGAGAGCGGTCATGCTTATTTTGATCGGCTATGCGCTCCATCTTCCGTATCTTTCCCTTGGAAAAACAATCCGCGAAGCAACGCCGGAACAATGGAATGCCTTTTTTGCATTCGATGTCCTTCAGTGCATCGGTGTAGGGATTCTGCTTCTCCGCATTCTCCTCTACGTTGTCAAACGGGAACATGTGTTCATTGCCTCTCTTTGTGCGCTTACTCTTGCCGTTGCGTATGCGGCACCCGTTTTTGGCTCCGGATCGTTCGTCCATCTGCCGCTTTTTTTCTCTTCCGCATTGACCACATCGAGCGGCTCGCCTTTTCCATTATTCCCTTTTCTGGGATTTCTCTTTGCAGGCGCATTCGTTTCGTGGATATTTCTCAGCTCTGCTCAAAAGGGAAGAGAAGCTTTCTTTATGCGGTGGATATTCGGAGGAGGCCTGTTCCTCTTTGTCCTCGGTTATTGTCTGGACAGTTTTCCCCTCCGGACATATCCGATCTATAATTTCTGGAGCACAAGTCCGAATTATTTTTTGATGCGGCTTGGAATTCTGCTTCTGATGCTGAGCGCACTCTGGTTTTTTGAAGATATTCTTGCTTCAAACGGCTCTCCTTCCAAATGGATCCCGCGCTGGCTGACAATGCTGGGCATGCAGTCGCTTTTTGTTTATATCGTCCATCTTCTCGTTCTCTACGGATGGGTCGTCAATCCGGAGTGGAATATCCGGCACTGGTTCGGCGGCAGTTCCGGAATTTTCGTTTCGCTTCTTATTTCATTTTTAGTCGTCTGTTCGATGATTCCCGCCGCGTTTGCCTGGAGATTTTTAAAAAAATATCATCCCGTCCTGACAAACGGAATTCTCTGGTGGATGGGTTTTTCACTTGCGTGGTCCTTCTTTTTCCATCCGTATTGACAGAGTAAATGGTCAATGGCAGCCGGAGGCTAAAAAATGTTAATACGCGGCATCGGGATTCAATTTGGAAAACTGCAAATAATAATTGGTGAAGAGTTAATAGTGAATGGCAAACTGTAAACAGTGAAGTGAAAAAACATTATGAAAAAGAAAATTATTCGAAAACAGCAGAACAGCAAAATGTGTTTTCTCTGCGGCCTGAAAAATCCGTTCGGACTGCAGGCTTCTTTTTATGAACTCGAGAGCAGCGAACTCGTCTGCATCCTCACGCCGAAAACAGAACATCAAAGTTATCCCGGCCGGCTCCATGGCGGTATTATTACGGCGATGCTCGATGAAACGATCGGCAGGGCGATTCTTATCAACCATGCGGAAGAGGTGTGGGGCGTGACGGCAGAGTTTACGACGCGTTTTAAAAAGCCGGTTCCACTCGGTGTCGAGCTTCGTATCGTCGGAAGGGTGACGAAAGAAACCAGCCGGATATTCGAAGGTACCGGTGAACTCTTGCTGCCGAACGGCGATATTGCCGCATCGGCCTCCGGCATATATTGGCGCATGCCGTTGTCCAAAATAGCGGATTTCGATCCGGAGGCGCAGGAATGGAAGGTGGTGGAGAATCAGGATGATCCGAAAGAAATTGAAATCGGATAGCGCATCGTTTTCTCCTATTACAATCGCGCTTCATCGGATATTCTTTGAATTTCATCCGACTGGTAGACATGAAAACCGGACAAATTCTTTTGCGCAGACGCAACCATTGCGCGCGCTACGGAATGCGCATCGACAGCTTTCCATCTCCGCATCGGCCCAACGAGCCCCCATCCAAGTGCAGCCATCAATGCCGCACCGATCTGCTCTGACGATCTCCGTTCTTCCCGTTTCCCCAGCACAAGCGACGGGCGAAAAATTTGAACTGCATTGAACGGGATCCTTCGCACTGCTTCTTCAACATCTCCTTTGATTTGATTGTAGAATATTCTCGACCGCGGATTTGCACCCATCGAACTGACAAGGAGAAACTGCCGGGCGTCTGCGTGCTGAGCCAGAGCCGCTATTTTGACCGTGTAATCGAAATCGACTTTGCGAAATGCCGCTTGAGAACCGGCTTTCCTGATGGTCGTTCCGAGGGCGCAGAAAACGTCGTCGGCAATTAATGCCTCGGCATGATTTTCAAGTTTGTCGAAATCGATGACGTAGACCGTTAATTTCGGATGGCGTATTGCAACAGGTTTCCGGACAAGAATTTTCACCTCTGTATATGCTTCGTGATTGAGCAATAATTCGACGCAATGCCTTCCGATCAGTCCGGACGCACCGGCGACAAGAGCACTTTTCTTTTCTGCATTCATCGATTTTCTCCCCGTGCAAGTTTTTTAAATAACGCCGTTTTCGATGACGTTCAAAACGCCATGACCGGTCTCAAGAACTGCCTGCAGGCCGATAGGAATCGTGAGTTTTTTCGGAATATGGCCGTACTGGAGGCCGGCAATGACCGGACATTTGATTTTTTCCATGTAATCGTGCTGTACCTGTTCGAGCGTCAGGTTCGGATCGTCGGGGTCACTCGCTGTGCACTCTATGAATTTCCCGAACACAAGTCCCGATAGTCCGCGCAGGATGCCGCCGTTGAGCATCTGGGCCAGCATGCGGTCGATCCGGTGAGGTTCCTCATCCACATCTTCAAGAACCAGAATGGATCCGAGCGTCGCAGGCATGAAGGGAGTACCCATCAAGTTAACGGTGAGGGAAAGATTTCCTCCAAGCAACTGCCCGTGTGCTTTTCCTCTTCGTAAAAATGAAACCGGTTCATGTTCAGGATTTTTCAGTCTCCCGATTTTTTTTGCAGATGTTATCTGCCGCCAGAACGATTCTTCCGTAAACGAGTCGATTTCGTTCCACATTTCCACGCCGATCATCGGGCCCGAAAATGTGACCAATCCGATCTTTCGGAGCAGGGCAAGCTGCAGTCCGGTGATATCGCTGTAGCCGACGATGATTTTCGGATTTCGCGCGAGCGCACGGTAATCGAGAAGACCGAGAATACGCGGTGTCCCGTATCCGCCGCGTACGGTAAAGATCGCTTTGATGTTTTTGTCGTGAATCATTTCGTTGAAATCGGCGGCGCGGTCCTCATCACGTCCGGCAAGATAGCCGTGCAAATCATACACATGCCGTCCGACTTTTACCCTGTAACCGAGGCGCTCAAGATACTGTACGCCTTTTTCAACTTTCTCATCGGTCGAAGGTCTGCTGGCGGGAGCGACCAGGCCGATGACATCGCCCTGCCGCAGCCGTTT
>Ga0182017_10003413_pt1 | contig 11861 bp, 10 predicted proteins | sample 712E3DmetaG_FD_120492 | JGI IMG/M metagenome (GOLD analysis project Ga0182017, IMG submission 120492) | Permafrost microbial communities from Stordalen Mire, Sweden - 712E3D metaG | ecosystem: Environmental > Terrestrial > Soil > Wetlands > Permafrost | place: Sweden: Stordalen | collected... | reverse complement strand
CGGCGCGGTGCGCGACGCCCGGGCGATCAGTTCGTCGCTCAGGTCGCTCCAGCGCATCGGCGAATCGTCGTACCCGAATCGGTCCGCCAGCCGCCGGTACGTGGCCGCGCCGTGACTCTCGCCGCTACGCTCGACTTCGTCGACCGCGCGGAAAAACGCCGACAGGTCCGGCGTTGGCAGACCCATCTCCCTCCACATCCCCATCATCTTCTTGAGCATCAGGAACCGCTGGGCGCTCACGGCCCCGGGTGCCAGGTTCTCCCGGTAGCAGACCTCGTCGATCTCTTGCTGATAGGGCGCCAGCGCCGGCCACACCCTCGGAAGCGCCAGGTTGAACCCCTGCCGCCACTTCACGCCCATGGTGTCCTTGCACGTGCCGTCCCAGTCCACGGCCACCGCCGCATCGTGGGATCTCTCCCACGCGTCGAAGTCGCCGGACCGGGGAATCACAATCGCCATCACGCTCTTCCTCCCGGTAATCTCCCCCTTCACGGTTTACTGCCTGCCTCCGGGCGGAAGGAGGCGACGCCGCAGGCCGCGGGGAAGTACCGCCCGGGCCGCAAGGATGACCAGGCTCCGCGCCATGCTCCGCACGTGCCGGGGTTTCAGGATGTCCGCCCCTAGGCCCCTCGCCAGGCGCCCCAGCATGTGCGTGCTGAAATAGAAGTCCGCCGCGACCGCGTGCTTGATCGCCGCTAGTTTCCGAAGCGAGTACCGGTCGGAATAGACCTTGGGCTTGTCACCCTCCGCGATGTGATACCCCGGTGTGCGGTGGACGAGTTCTTCGAGCGACGACCCGCGGTCCACCCTCAGGTAGCTCAGACTGATGAAGTCCAACCCCAGTTCCTTGGCAAACGCGGTCATCCGCAGCATGTCGTGCTGGTCCTCGCCGATGTTCCCCACGATGAAGAATCCGCCCAGCAGGAAAGGATACCGGTGGAACACCTCTGAACGCCGCGCGAACGTCCGCCACCGTGAACCCCTTGTTGAGCGATCGAAGAATAGAATCGCACGCCGACTCCAGCCCGAACATGATGATGCGGAACCCTGCGCGCGCCATCTTCTCCAGGACGTCGGGTCGCCGCGCGATGTCCACCCGCGCCTCCAGCGCGAACGTCTTCCGGATCCCTTCCTGGATCACCAAATCGCAGATGGCGCCCACGCGGTCCATGTCCACGCAGAAGTTGTTGTCCGCGAAGAACACGGCGTCCGCGTCGATGGTGCGGAGTTCCTCCAGCACGGACTCCGGGGTCCTCGCCTGCCACGGACGGCGGCGTCCCTGCCAGTCCGCGTTGTAGGCGCAGAACTTGCACCGGAAGGGACACCCGTGCGAGCTCAGCACCATGTCCACGGTGACGTCCACGTCGATGCCGCGCGCAGCCACCGTGTAGTCGTATCGCCGCAGTTTCCGGTTCGGGTATAACGTCTGGGAGAGCGGCGCGAGACGCCGAGGAGGATTCCGGTGAATGACCCCGTCGGCCCGGTAGGCCAGTCCTTCGATGTCCGCCAGCGACGACACTTTCGCCAGTTCCCGGAGGGGCTCTTCCCCGTCCCCCTGGACCACGATGTCCACGTGGGGACAGCTCTCGAACACCACGTCCGTGTTCAAGCTGGCCCAGCGTCCCCCGACGACGGTCAAGAGGCCCGCGGGCAGCCGGTTGATCAGGTCGAACTCCGGGACGCCCCCGTTCTCCGGCTTCGAGGGCGGCCAGTTGAGACTGATGCACACCGAACTCGTGTCGGCCTCGATGAACCGGGCGAGGTCGTACTCCTCCTCCAGCCGCATGTCCACGATGGTGATGCGTTCCACCAGGTCCTGGACCGCAGCCATGACGTACGCCAGGCCGATAGGGGGCGCAAACCGGATTTCCGAGCTCCGCCGCCGGTGCGGGTACACCGCTAGAATATTCTTGCCTAACATGGGCGCGATTCTACCAAGAACGGGCGGCGAAATCAACCCTTCCCGGGTTCCTCCTTGCCTCCGCCCGAAGTCGGTGTACACTTAATGCGTCCGGCCCCTTGGCGAAACGGAGCGTGGTCGTGAACGAAGATATCGGTCCCATCCTAGAGCACTGGCCCTACGGCGAGGACGCCAACGTCCGCAAGATCGTGGGGACGGACGGCGCCGAGAAGATCCAGATCCGCCTGATGATGGAAGGTCTGCACGGACTCCTGCAGTTCAACTGCGACGGTCGTCCGGACGGCAAGCTCCCCCACGGACGCCCGTTCGCCCTCGATCACTACGAAGAGCGGTTGCGCTCGCACCCCGGCCATTCCGGGAGATTCCAGCTCACCCGCGGGCAGGCGGCCGAGCTCCTCGAGGAAAGCTCCATCACCTACCAGCGGTATGTCATCCTGCTGCAGATGGAGGATTTCCACCGTGTCATCCGCGACACCATGCGCAACATGAGACTGTTCCGGTTCCTGCACGCCCACGCCGCCGACGGTGAGGACCGTAACCAGCTCGAAAAGTGGTGGCCCTACATCCTCCGCATCCATCATGTGGCGCACGCCATGCTGCGCTTGCGGGAGGAAGACTTCGACGGGACGCTGAGCGCCGTCGAACAGGCCCGCCGCGAGCTCGACAGCCTCGCCCCCCAAGAGGACGAAGTCTTCGACGTGGAGATGAAGCGGTCGAGGAACGCCCTGGACGAACTGGAGAAGGCCGTCGAGGCCCGTCGGCCTCCGAGCGAGATGGACCTGCTCGAGCGGGAGAAGAAGGAAGCCGTCCGCCAGGAGGACTATCAGCGGGCCGCCCGGCTTCGCGACCGCATCGAGGAACTCAAGGGACGCAACGAAAGCGACCCGGCGTGAACACCCCGCCGGAAAGGTCATGCCCGCGAGCCGCGCGAATCCCCCCTACTCCTCTTCCTTCTCCCGGAGCGTCTTGACCAGTGAGTAGAAGAAGAGACCGAGAATCACCGCCCAGCTCACCACCATGAAGATCAGGCCGCTCGTGTTCATGATGTCGGCTCCTGCGATTCCTCTTGCCCGCCCGCCTCGACCGGTGCGTCTCCCTCGGCCGCCGGTCCTATCGCCTGTCGGGACGCCCTTCGCTTCCATGCAACCCACACCATCACCGCGATTGTCGCAAACAATATCGCCAGCCCGATGCGGGGGCCGACGATGTACGGCACATTGCCCGGCGCAGTTCTCCTCACGTCCTCCATGCAGACCTTCGGCGTCCACTGGTCATACAGCCAGAACCCCATGAGAAAGAGCAGAAACGCCGGGGTGATGTACTTGATGATGAAGCGGTAGAACCGCGGAATCGTGATGTCGGACCCCGCGTGCAGTTCCGTCCATGCCCGATCCATCCCGAAGACCCACGCGAAGAGGATCACCTCCACCGTCCCGAAGAGGATGAGGAAGAAGTTCCCTCCCCAGAAATCCAGTTCTCCCAGCACTCCCTTGCCGATGAAGAAGATGGACGCCCGGCAGAGCACGAAGGTCACGACGCCGAAGACCAGGACCGCCTTCTTCTTGCTCAGGTTGAATTCGTCCTCGAGGAACGCGATGGCCGGCTGTGCCAGCGAAATCGACGAGGTGATCCCGGCCAGAAAGAGCAGCAGAAACCAGAACAGTCCGAAGAGGTTTCCCCCCGCCGAACCGCCCGATGGTCCACTCGATCCACATCAGCGGTATGCCGAGCAAAAAGAGCGCCACGACACGAAAGATAATTGCCTCCCCACCCCAAAATCAAGGAGATTACCGCTCCGGTAAATCTCGCAAGAGGTCTTGCCGGCCGGGGGTCGGCGGGGTATAATGATAGTTGAAACACCAACCCGCATAAGTTCGTGGCGAAAGGTCACTCATGAACGCGAAAAAGTCCCAAGGTGTCCGTCGCAATCTGCTCCTGACAACGGTTCTGCTGTTGACGCTGGCTGCGCTGCCTCTGATGTCATCCGGGTGCAAGCCCCGCAGCATCACTCACCAGCATCAGCCGCCCGTGCCGGCGGATACCCCTGCGGCCCGGTTCCTGAAGGGACTCGGACTCGAGGGCCGCGTCGTCCTCGTCGAGTTCGGGGCATTCGACTGCGCCGTGAGCAATCAGGGCCTGGACCAGATGATGCGCCTCCACCGCGAGAACATCATCCCACGTCTCGGTTTCGTTCGCGTGGAGGGTGGGAAGGACCAGAAAGCCGTTGATGCCTACTACGAGGCCAAGTCCCCGGGTCTTCCAGTCTACAAGGACCCAGACGCATCCCTCGCCAAGTCCCTCGACGCCACCGTCACTCCGACGTTCCTGCTCGTCGACATGTTCGGGCGTGTTCGGTACCGCGGCAAGGCCCCGGACGAAGACAAACTCGCCGACTGGGCGGAGGCGCTCCTCGAACAGGAAGACGACGCCGGAGCCGACGTCCTTCTCTTTGGCATGGAGAATACCGACCTCCCGGCGCTCCTGGCCGCAACCAAGTTGCCCCGCCTGGAGGGCGCCGTCCAGCCGCTGGGCCAATACATGGGACCTCACGGCCTCCTGGTCGTCTTCGTCGACACGAGCTGTCCGTTCTCCGGCACCGCCATCGGTGACATGCCCAACGTCGCCGCCACGCTGGCCAAGCAGGGCATCCCCAGCGTCCTCATCAACCTTCGCGACCCCAGGGACGTCGTCCTCGGCTTCTACGGGCAGCACAAGACCGGCACCCCCGTCCTTTACGACGTGTCCACCGCGACGCTCGAGAATTGGAAGGTGGAATCCGTCCCCACGGTCTTCTTCCTCACCACGGAGGGGCAGGCGTCCTACCACGGCAAAGCAGTGTGGAGCGACCTTGCCGCCGCCGTGGAAAAGACCCTCGCGCTCCCGGCCGGTTCCATCCAGTTCAAGAGCGCCGGAACGGAGTTTGGGTGAGGGTTCTAGAACCGCGCATCATGGTGATGCGCACCATGGAGTTGTGGGAGCAAGGGAAGTTGCAGGAGTAATGGCGGAGGTGAATGGGAATCGAACCCACCCGGGACCCTTGCGGACCCCACACTGGTTTTGAAGACCAGGAGCACCACCAGGCACCAGTCACCTCCGCGTCAGCCGCCTTTCACTGAATTATAGAACATCATGACGGGCGAGCCGCCGAAAGAAACCGCCATCCACGCCGTCTCGTCGATTTCCTCCTGCGAAAACCCCATGCTCCGGGCCTTCTGGATGTGCGCTTTCACGCACGGATCGCACCTCGCCAGCACCGAAAGTGCAATCGCGACCGCCTGTTTGGTCGCCGCGTCGAGCGCCCCAGGCGTCCCCGCGCTCTTCATGAATTCCCTGAACTTCTGTTCAGTCTGCGGGACCCCCGTTGCATCCCCGTGCGAAATGTGACCGCCCGCCTCATCCCCTGAACAACAGCTCTTGTCGTCGGTTCCCATGTCCGTGGAATTCTCCTCTCTGGGTTGAGTATCGGTGTCGGCCTCGTCCCTTTCCGGCATCGGGCGGCTTCCGCGCGTACTCATCAGAATCCGTCCTGTCCCTTTCCCCGACACCCGTCCGATGATCGCGGAATCGGTCAGCCCCGCCGCCCCAAGGCGCGCAAGAAGCGCCTCCGCCTTCTCCTTCGGCAGCACAATCAGGAGCCCCCCCGAGGTCTGGGGGTCAAGACACACGTCGAGCATCGCCGGCTCCACGCCCGGACCCAACTTCACCGAGCCCCCCGACGATTCCCTGTTCCGCTCGACGCCTCCGGGAAGGATCTCCGCGCCCGCGCATTCCAGCACCCCCGGAAGCAAGGGTATGTCGTCCCACACGATCTCCACGTCCACCCGGCTCGAGGATGCCATCTCCGCCAGGTGTCCGATGAGACCGAAACCCGTGACGTCGGTGCACGCATGGGCTCCGAACTCCAGCATCAGTTCCGAAGCCGCCTTGTTCAGGGTCGTCTCGGAGCGTGCCGCCGCCTCCGCCGACCCCGCCGGCGCACGGTCAATCTGCACCGCGAACGCGATAATCCCCGTCCCGATCGGCTTGGTGAGAACCATCACGTCGCCCGCTCTCGCACCCGCGTTCGTCGTCATCTTCTGCGGGTCCACGAGGCCCGTCACCGCGAAACCCGCCTTGATCTCGTCGTCCTTGATGCTGTGTCCGCCGATGACCGGAACCCCCGCCTCCGTCATCTTGTCGATCCCGCCCCGCAGGATCTCCCGCAGAACCCCGTCCGACACCGTCCCCGTCGGAAAACCGATGATCGAAAGCGCCGTGATCGGCCGGCCTCCCATCGCGTAGACGTCGCTCAGTGAATTCGCCGCCGCCACCTGTCCGAACGTGTACGGGTCGTCCACCGAGGGCGAAAACACGTCCACCGTCTGCACCAATGCCTGCCCGTCCGGCATCTGAAACACTCCCGCATCGTCGCCCGCCGCCATGCCCACCAGGACCCGCGAGTCGGCAAGGAAAGGCAGTCCCTTGAGCACCTTCTTCAGCGTCGCCTGGTCGATCTTCGACGCGCATCCCGCTTTCTCCACCAGGCGCGTCAGCCGCACCGGGCCGGACGCAGCCTCCATCCGCTCCCCCGCGCACAGACAAACATCCTTCTCCTTGAGCAGCGCGCACGGACACGCCGTCTTCGGGTCGCAGATGCAGTGCCCCAGGCGAATCGAGCGCTGCATGATCCGTTTTCGCTTGGCCAAGTCTTTCATCAAGACACCACGGGACTCGGGTTTGGGTGACAGGGGGATTGTACCTTCGGGAGAGTGACGATTCAAGTGTCCCCCGGCGGTCCTGACAGCTCGGGACGACCGGTGGCAAGACGCTCACCCCGCGGCGTTCCGCATCTCTCTGAGGTGCGTCACCGGCGTGCTCGGGATGACGCCGCAGGCCGGAGCGAGAAGGCGCACCCCGCCCTCGACGAGACGCCGGCAGCACCGCCTTACCGCTACGGAAGGTCCCTTTCTCAACAGGAAAGCGTCCACGTTGCCCATGACCGCCCAGGGAGGTTTTTTTCCGACAAGCCGCACAATGTCCACCATGCTGTCGAAGCTTACCGCCCCGGCCCCCAGCTCGAAAAGCTCTCCCTCAATCGCGGCCACGTCGCCGCAGATGTGCACAATGACATCGAGCCCCTCCGACTTGAGGGCCCCGATCATCCGCTGAAGGGAGGGCAGCAGGAACTTCCGGAAGAGCGTCCCGCCGAGGATCTCGCCCGTCGCCGTCGGCTCCGCGATGCACAGCACCTCCGCCCCAGCCTCCTTCTGCATGCGGCCGAAAGCGATCAGGTCGCGGACGATTCGGTCACACAAGGCGAGCAGAACGTCCGGCTTCCGCCGGGTCCACCGCAGCACCATCAGCGGGTCGGAGAGCATCCCCAAAAGCGAGAACGGTCCCACGAGGTTCCCCACCAGCGGAAGTTCCGTCCTCAGGTCCCTCGCCATGGCGAGAGCCGATAGCAACGTCCCCGCACGTCCGGCCCGGAAATCCGGAGCCGGAAACTCGCCTGTCCCGTCACCGGGCAAAATCGGCCGAATGACCCTCGGCTGAACCGACACGCTTCCCAAATCCACCTCGGCGCCGTACGCCTCCGCCTCCACCGTCATGCAGAAGGGCATCGCGAGGTTGTCGAATCCGGTCGCTTCCTGCATGGCGAGCGCCAGGCGCAGTATCGACCGCGCGTCACGGTGGGCCTCGGGCCATGCCGCCCCGCAGGCGGACATGACCTCGGTGACGGCCATGCTCATCATCCCGCCCGGACACACCACGGCGGGACGGTCGGCAGGCTCGTTGCGGAGTATGGCAAGAAATCGTTCGCGGGAGTTCATCGTCTTCCCGCCCGACCCTTCAGGTTTTCCACGGGAGGAAATGGGGTCAATTTGTTTTCCCGGCCCGGCGGGCGGTCTCGATCAGCGCGAACACGTTCTCGGGCGGACTTTCAATCGGCACCTCGCACCCGGTGGCCAGGATGAACCCGCGCGGACTGTCCCCGGCGTCCGCCAGGCATTTCTCCGCCTCCCGCCGGACCGACTCCGGCGTCCCCCCCAGAAGCGTCGCCGTCGGACGCACGTTCCCCATCAGGCACACCTGGTCCCCCACCTTCTGCTTCGCCTCCAGAAGCTCGATCTGGTCGATGCTCAGCGCCACCGCCCCCGTCTTCGCCATCAGGTCGATGATATGCGAGGTCCGCCCGCAGATGTGCAGGATCGGCGGCATGCCCAGCGTTGCGATCTTCTTGAGCACCCGCACCAGTCCCGGCATCGCGAACTCCTCGAACGCCTTGCGGCTCAAGAGCGATCCGGATGCCACCGGGTCCACCAGCACCGGAATGCCGCTTGCCTCGACGATCGCCTCGGCCAAGTCTTCGCCCAGCTTGGCGCACTTGTCCAGAAGCGCGTGCGCCATCGCCGAGTTCTTGTAAAGGTCGCGCGCCAACGCCGCCGTCCCTCGCACCGCCGCCGCCGTCGAAAACGGCGCCGAATAGCAGCACGAGACGAACACCTGGTCCCCCGCCTCCTTCACGCAGTGACGGATCGCCGTAAGATACACCGGGAGCCGCCCGGCACGTCGCGCGTCCACCGGCTTCAGCTTCTCCATGTCCTCCGGTTTCGCCACCACCGGCGTCTTCACCCGCGGAACGTCGTCCGCCGGGTAGTAAAGTTCCGTCCCCATCACCTCGCCCAGGATGGCGGTGTCGGAGAAGAGGCAGATGAGGTCCTGTCCGTAGCGCCGCCACGCCGCAACGTGCGCCCGGCCCATCACCTCTCCGTCGGTGGCGTGCTGCTTGATCGTCACCCCCGTAACGCGCGCCGCGTGGTTCAGAATCAGCGGCACGCACGGGACGTGGTCCACCGGTTTGCCCGTCAGGAACGCCCCCATCCTTTCCTTCGGACTCATTTCGCTTTTCATTTCACGACCTCTTGCCGGTCGGCAGGCTAACGGCCCTGAACTCGTCCGGGGACCACGAATTGGCGATGCGGACCGCGTCCATGGCGTTCGTCCCGTACGCGTCCGCCCCGATCTTCTGCGCAAACGCGCCCGATACCGGCCCGCCCCCGATCATCACGCGGAACGAATCCCTCAAACCCGCTTCCTTCAGTCCCTCCACCAGCCTTCCCATCCCCGGCATGGTCGTGGACATCAGCGTGGACACGGCGACGATCCCCCGGCCCAGCTCCCGCGCCTTCCCCACGAAAGCCGAAACCGCCACGTCGTTTCCCAGGTCGTGGACAGGATACCCGGCCGCCTCCAGCATCAGTTTCACGATGTTCTTCCCGATGTCGTGGACGTCTCCCTCGATGACGCCGATGACGACCGGCGGACGCCCGGACTCGTTCTCCTTCGCAAGATGCGGTCGCAGCACGTCGATCGCCGCATACATCGCGTCCGCGCACAGCAGGATCTCCGGAACAAAGTAGATCCCCTTCTCAAACTTCTCGCTCACCACCTCCATCCCCTTGGACAGTCCCCCGGTGATTGCCTCGTACGCGTCGACCCCGGCGGCAAGCGCCGCCTTGGCGACTTCCACGGCGGCCTTCTCGTCCATCGCGTCCACCGCGGCAGCGAGGGCGGCAAGAATCTTGTCTCGACGTGCTTTCGCTCCCCCGGTGTTCGACATCCCGTCCTCCCCAAAGCCTGGACCTTGGCAACAAAAAAATCGGGGAAGGCCGATCAGCCTTCCACGATTTCTGTAAACATATCGCAACCTTGCTTTTTGCTATTTCGTCGTCGAGAAGTTACCCTCCGCAACCTCATACTGGAAGGGCTCCATTACTGCCTTCAGTTTGACCTTGAAATCCCCGCCGAAACCTTGTGGTACTCGCCACGAGCACGAGCACACCCCGCCTCACCCATGCTCGAACAAACCGGAGGCTATCTCTTTGCCTAACTCGTTGTAGATAACCAACTTAGGCGTAACCTTTGCGGGCACGTTGTCCCGGAAAGGCATGGCCATGTACTGCTCCCCGCCCTGCCCCGCCACTGAAAGGCTGAACGTGGCCGTATCTCCTTCGACCGTCATTTCTGTCTTGACGGCAAGAGGCTGGCCGAATTTCACTGCCGTGGTCTTGTTCCCGACGATCTCGAATCCGACGCCCTTGTCGCGTCCCGGGGAGCCCATGAGGGACCATTTGCCCGTCTTGTCCTCGCTCCGGAGCACGAGGTTCTGCACGGCGTACTTCCCCACCGGCAGATCCCACGTTCCCGCGTCGCCACTGAGTCGGTGCACTCCGCTCTCCGACCACAGCGTGAGTTCCACGCCGGACTTGCCGATGTCCAGCGTGCCCATCTTCGGCTCGACCTTGTCCATCTCGATGGACGATCCGTCCGGCGCAACCTGGATGCTGTAGCATGTCTTGCCGACGGAGATCATCTTCGGCAGCGGCTGGGGGCCTCCCACCGCGGCTCTCTGGTCGAACTTGCCCTCCGCATCGGAACCGATGGCAAAGGTCTCACATTCCACGTCTACGCTCGCGGCGCTCTCCGGCACCCCATACGTCCTGTCATAGTGTCCGTCGAAGTTGCAGTCCGCCACGACCACCCGGTAGTCCTGTCCATCCAGCCTCACGCGTCCGCTCATGAACCCTGCCTGGGAAACATAAATCGCCGACGCGCCCAGCGCCACGATGCTGAGCCGCGTCTCGGCGCCCTTCTCACCCGCCGCCACCGAGACGGGACCATACACCCGCGCCCCCTCGATCGCTTCGAATTGGTCTCCCTTCTTCGGACTCCCCACGCCAAAGGCTTTCTCATCGGAGAGCCGGCCGTCCCGGTTCGTATCCACATACAGCTTCGGGGGCTTCGACCCGTCGAGCGCAAACAGCACGTCCTTTTCGCCCAGTCGGGCCTGGAAATACGTCCCCTCGCCCGCAAAGTCCCGCGGAACCCCCTTCATTATATCCGTCTTGACCTGAAGCGGCACGACGAATCGCCCCGACATCATCAGGAGCGAAGCGGCGTCACCCTGGCTCAGCTCATACTTGGGCGGAAACCGCCCCTGGGCGACCAGCAAGGAAGACATGCTGAGGAGGAGGAGGGCCGCAACCGTTGTGGCTTTACATCGCTTCATGCAAGAACCCTCCTGGCAGGAGAACGGCATGCAACGCTCGACTAAAATATACTCTTAAAATTCGGCGAAAATCAACGTGGGGAACAGGAAAAAGGCTTTTTCGACCCGAACAGACGATGCCTTGATTCCCCCCCAACTCCGAGTTAGAATGCTCTGAAACCCATCGGGATGGGTTTTGGTACTGGTCTATGAAAGGAGTCATTCCATGGCGGCGGCAAACGAGAAACTCCTCAGGAACATCCCGTCCGTGGAAGTTCTGCTCCAGGACCCCGAGTTCAAGAAGTTCGCCGCCGAAATCCCCCGCCGGCTCGTGGTCGAGTCGGTCCGTGCCGCCGTGGACGAGACCCGGCAGCGTCTCCTCGCTGCCCAGCCCTCCGACGTCTCCGAAGCCTCCCTCCGCAAGGGAATCCTCGCCCGCGCCGAGCAGCATCTCACCCTCTTCACCCGCCCCCATTACCGCAAGGTCGTCAACGCCACCGGTATCATCCTTCACACGGGACTCGGTCGCGCCGTCCTCGCCCAGAAGGCCCTCCGCCAGATCCAGGAAGAGTTGTCAGGCTATTCGCTCCTTCAGCTCGAGACCGAAGGCGGCAAACGCTCCAAGCGCGACGAGCGCATCGAGTGGCTCCTGCAGCTCCTCACCGGCGCCGAGGCCGCCACCGTCGTCAACAACAACGCCGCCGCCACCATGCTCGTCCTCAGCACCGTCGCCCGCGGCCGCGAGGTCATCGTCTCCCGCGGTCAGCTCGTCGAAATCGGCGGCTCCTTCCGTCTCCCCGAAGTCATGGCCGCTAGCGGTGCAAAGCTCGTCGAGGTCGGCACCACCAACAAGACCCACCTCAAGGACTACGTGAACGCCGTCACCGAGAACACCGCCGCCATCCTCAGCGT
>Ga0182017_10003412_pt1 | contig 11862 bp, 7 predicted proteins | sample 712E3DmetaG_FD_120492 | JGI IMG/M metagenome (GOLD analysis project Ga0182017, IMG submission 120492) | Permafrost microbial communities from Stordalen Mire, Sweden - 712E3D metaG | ecosystem: Environmental > Terrestrial > Soil > Wetlands > Permafrost | place: Sweden: Stordalen | collected... | reverse complement strand
CAACTGCAACATTGCCCCCCCCGATAACTACGACAGTATCATTGATCTGCGGTCTGCTCTTTTCGTCAGCTGACTGTCTCAGGAATTCTACTCCGAAGTTCACACCTTGTTTATCCTCACCGCTTATGCCTAATTTTCTGCTGACATGCGCGCCTGCGCTGATAAACACCGAACTATTTTCCTTCTTTAATTCTGAAAAAACTTTATCCTTGCCGATAACACAGTTTAGAACAATTTTAACGCCTTTACGTTTTATTAACTCTACTTCATAATCAAGTATATCTTTCGGGAGCCTGTAGCGGGGAATTCCACAATAAAGCATTCCTCCTGCAGAATCTCTCGATTCGTAGATAGTAACCGCGAATCCTTTATCGGCTAAATCGCCTGCCGCAGTTAATCCTGCAGGCCCGCCGCCAATAACTGCAATTTTCTTTGCATCTGAAGGAGGATTTTTTTGTTCCGGCAGTTTCAATTTCCCAGATTTATACAAATTTATTTCCTGATCTGACGCAAACCTCTTTAATTGTCTAATGGCCAGAGAGCTGTCAATTTTGGAGCGCGTGCAGGCTGTCTCGCATGGAGCAGGACAGACTCGTCCGCATACAGCGGCAAGAGGATTTCTTTCTCGAATAAGATTTACAGCCTTGAGATATTCTTTCTTTTTTATTAATTGAATATATCCCTGAACATTGATATTAGCCGGACATTTCATTTTGCAGGGAGAATGGCCAAGCTTCAAAATATTCGGTTTGTTGGGAACTGCCTGCGCATAATACTTTTGTATCGCTTTTCGTGTGCCAAGATCGCGGTTAAATTTATCGCTGATTTCAACCGGACATGCATTTGTGCATTCTCCACAATCGTTACAGATTTTTTCATTGATGTATCGCGGTGATTTATTTACCGTGACTTTAAAATTTCCCGGTTTTCCCTCAATTTTTTCAAGCTCCGAAAGCGTGAGAATTTCTATATTAAGATTTCTAGAACATTCGACCAGCTTAGGCGAAACGATGCATGTTGCACAATCGCCTGTAGGAAATGTTTTATCGAGATGAGACATCATACCGCCGATTGTTGCAGAGCGGCTCACAAGGTAGACTTTGTATCCTGAATTGGCAAGATCGAGAGACGCTTGAACCCCCGCAATACCACCACCTTCAACTAGTACGGCACCTGTCATCTTTTTCTTTTCAATCTTCACGAATAAATCTTTCTCTATTAATTGCTTGTGACTGCTTCAATAATCGACTTTGGAGAGACGACACACTTATCCATACCAAGCTTTTCGGGAGATATGCCTAAACATAATCCCACAAGTTGAGTTATATAAACAATCGGGATGTTAAAATTCGTGCTTTTTATTTCATTTATATCGCTTTGCCTCAAATCTAAATTTACTTGGCACATAGGACAGGCGACTGCCATACATTGCGCTCTGGCTGCTTTTGCCATCCCCAAAATGGAGTTGGAAAGTTCGATGACGATATCTGTTCGTGTGAGAGCAAATCCACCGCCGCAACATTCAACCTTATGTGGCCAATCAATGCTTTCGCCGCCCATAATCGTTACAAGGCTGTCCATAATCGTTGGGTTTTCAGGATCGTCAAAATTAGTTACTTCATGCGGTCTTACAAGCAGACAGCCATAATAATTGACTACCTTTAATCCGTCTAATGAATGTGTAAAGGCTTCCTGCAGTTTCTTAATGCCGATATTTTTAACAAGCACTTCTACAAAATGATGAATGTTTACACTTCCATCATAATCTTCTCCTAATGAATCCGATATTTCTTTTCTGATTTTAGGATTTGTTTGAATTTCATAGTTTGCGACTTTCATTCTGTTATAGCAGGCCGCACAAAACACAACCATATCGAGGCCCATTTTTTTTACCAGAAGAAGATTAGCAGCAGGAAGCGCAATTGATAGAATTCTATCTGTATGGTGAGCCGGTGTCGATCCACAGCATGTCCAGCCTTTCGGCTCAATCAATTCTATGTCCAAGGCCTTTGAGACTTCTCGTATCGACATATATTGGTCGCGTGCCGTGGACTCTGCCGAACATCCGGGATAATACGCATATTTCATTTGCTTATAATTCTCCGAAACTTTTTTCTGGGCTTTCTTAAATTCTATAAAGCTGAGAAAGAACCTGCATTATTATTTTTTAAATATTTTTTTTATGTATTTTTTATCGGCTTTGAATGATGGGAATAATGCTATCTTCCTTTTTTGAAGCATCATCGGAAATTTATTTGCGTCCTGAAAATAGCTTGAAGTTCCGACTTTATATGCTGCAATCATTCCCAAATCGTATGTCCTGCCAAAAATGCTGACTGTTTTTAGGAACCATCTATTAAACAATGGAACATTGCCCTTTTGTTTTGATGCGTTTTTCTTGACTGAGATAATCCGCAGAGCATCCATAACAGCTGCCATATCAATTTGCATTGGACAGCGTGAAAAACATGTTTCACAGGAAGCGCACATCCATATAATATCGCTCTTTAAAATCGAATCACCTATGTTCAACTGCAACCTTCTAATTATCTCCGAAGGAGGCACCTTGACTAGTGCTGTTACTGGACATCCGTTGGCGCATTTTTTACATTGCAGACATCCTGAAACATCAACACCTGAAATTTCTTTAACTGCTTGTAGTAAGCTGTCTTTCGTTTTTTCTTTACTAATAACAATGGACATATTTATTTCGAAAATTATTCCTATTATTCCAATACTTCTTCAGCGAGCTCATCAACTTCTTCCTCTTCGCCGTAAACATCTTTTTCAGGTGTAGATGGAGTGCCCTCGATACTCGGAGAAACTTTGCGATAGATCTTCCTAGGATCAAGTTTTTTACCGTTAACCGTCAATAAGTCGTCTATTTTGATTCCGAAGAGCTTTTCGTTCTCTGTCAGATATGGTAAGATCAATTCCCAATCTTTTTCCGTGAAGGGGGAAAATATGCAGCCGTTTAACTGCTCTGAAATTAATTGCCGTTTTGGATCTCTTATAAAAGCAGCACCTCCTGATGCAAGAGAAAAAAGATTACTTCCCGGATATGGTTCTGGCAGCGGCACGATCTGACCTTCCTCATTGAACTTCATACCATTCAGGATCACAAAGCCGCCTTTATTATGAGGGTCGCCTGCCATAAATGATTCGCCAAGAAAATCGAGGCTCGTGCCGTTGATGACAATCCTGGGCCTTCCAACAGAATTAATCATTGGCCGGCCAGCAGCATTTCCTTTTACAAATATGGAACCTCCCTTGGCGCCATACAAAAATGTTTGGCCGACATCGCCATGAATAACTAATTTTCCTTGCTTTATTATCTGGCCCAACTGATCTTGGGCGTTGCCATGAACGGTTATAGTCATTCCATCGATACCAGAGCCAAGATAATCACCGGAACTGCCGTAAACGTCGATTGTCAGGTCATAGGTCTCAGGTCCGAAACCGCAGCCGACATAACGCTGGCCTGCACAATTAAAGAGGATAAAATTCTTCCAGCCTAATTTATATGCTCTGACAAGATACATCGCATCGCATTCATTGCCTTCCGGTGGAAATTTTTTCGAATTTACCACCAGTGTTTTTTCTTTTTCTTTTGGTCCACGCAGCTCGCTTCTTGTTTCAAAATCGATCAGGCGATAATCGGACAATTCGTCGTTTTCAGAACGCAATCTTGGAATATTTATGAATAGTGTATTCAGTTCGGTCCGAATTATTTGAAGAATGTGCGAACGTCTTTTAGCACCTGTTGGGTAATGCTTATCATTTAATAAAGTCAGAGTATCGATTGTATATGATGTATATTCACTGTTTTTCCCGAGGTCTCTGATTGCACGGCATGCTATACGGATATCGTCAAATGGCCATTTTGGAATATTGTCTCTGACAAATTCAAAAATATATTTTCCGGCAGAGGCGTATTCTGTAATGATTTTTTCGATTTGCTCTTTATTTTTTGTATCTGGAATTTCTTTTGTAAAATCGCAACTTTCAGTTTTTTCAGTTATATCAACTGGAATACTAAATTTATCTTTACATTCAAGCCTGTATTTGCCATTATTATCCGCAACAATATCGAACATAAAAGCTCCGCCATCGGAATAGCTCCCACCGCGGGCATTCCAGTATTTATCGGCAATCGGACAAATTCGCTTATCATCCTTTGATAGACTCTCAAGCGTCGCATCAATAGCTTGCTTTTCGGAGCCGATAATTCCAACTTGAACATCGCCGTCAACAAACGCAAATACCTGTGGTCTCAACATGGCTGTATCTGTAATGCCCAACAATTGGAATTTATGGTTCTCAACAAGATTGCGCGCAATGATAAAGAACCATGGTCCGTCCGGAGAACCATGCATATGTGTCGATTGAATCGCCCGATAGATTTCCTGCTTTTCCTTCGGCAGTCGGTCAAAATCAAGTTCTGTCGTCGGTGCTAACGCTTCTATTATATATTCTACGGGGTATTTGTATATTCTCGACAGTAAATCAAACATCTGTGCTGATACTTCAGTATCAGTGATAAACTGTGGATAAATATTGCGCTGCTTTAAATATTCTGTTACTGAATGATAATTCGCAAAATCGCCGTTGTGTACAAGTGCCATATTCATTGCGGTAAACGGATGAGCACCGCCTGGATGCCAAACACGGCCTCTTGTCGGATACCTTTGATGTGCAATCCAGACATGAGCGCAAAGATTGTCAATCTTATAATATTGAGTTACAGCTTCAGCAAAACCTACGACTTTGAGAATCATAATATTACGTCCCTGCGACATCACAAAAGCCGTTTGTTTTTTCGCAGAGACATAAAATTCATGGTTAAGCTTGAAGCTATTTTGGTTTACAAATTCATCTTCAATATCCCTGCGGATAAAGTTCGCAAAAGTGTTTTCAGCAATAAATTTATCTAAAACACCGTCTTTTACACGTACGAAATATCGGTATACATCAGGCGGCTTAACTTCAAGTCCGGGAACACTTTTCCAATCATCGACTGTTTCGAGCTTTGCGGATTTTTTTATGTCAAACACGAGATCGATATATTTTTTTTCAACATCGAGACGAGCGGAAGGATCAAGATATGCTATATGGAGCATATAGTAATCGTCGAGCACCTCCCTTGATACGTCTAATTGCTCTGGAATAAAACCAACCGCTGCTATTCCGCCGCCTTTACCGTTACCGCGGTTATGCATCAATCTTGAGGGTTCATGAATATGTTTACCAGGAACAGGTTCGGTGCAGCAAAATCCTACAACTCCGCATCCTCCTTCGGCTTCCATTGCGCTTAATTTTTCCGGAAGTTGAAGTGTGTTAATCAGATTTCTTTTCGATTTAAGGATATTTTTAATATTGTTGGAATTCATAAATTCAATATAAATATTATTTCTGCCGCTTCGAAATATCGAGATGTATTAACAAGTCTGTCCGTCCGCGTAATTCTTTAATGGTTTTCAAGTCGAGACGTCTCAATATATCTTTTAGCCCGATTGCCCAGGCGTTGTAAAGATTAATAATTCGCTGTGTTCCCCATTCAATTGTAACTTGTGCGGCAAGTTCAGGATTTGTTGTCGCAATGCCTCTGGGGCAGCCCTTTCCACTTTCACATCTGCTGCATCTTAGGCAGCATAGTGCTACCAATTCTGCAGTTCCGATAACAACTCCGTCGGCACCGAGGCAAATTGCTTTTGCAATATCATAATAATTTCGTATGCCGCCACTTGCTATTAATACTACGGCGTCACGAACACCTTCAGTTGAAAGGAAATTGTGAACCTTCGGGATCGCGTAATCTATAGGCATTGCAATATTCTTCTTGGCTATATCAGGCGCAGCTCCTGTGCCTCCATACCCCCCATCTATATGAATAATGTGTGTTCCTGCATAATAACTTCCAACAGCGACCATATCGACATCGGTTGGAGTAGAAACCTTTGTGGAAATGAGAGCCCTCGGATTTACATGTTTCATCCAATCGATGTGTTTCATATGGTCTTCGATTGAATAGACGCTGTGAAAGGGGAATGGAGAGAACAAAGGAATTCCCTGCACAGCTTCACGCATTTTTGCAACCGCGGGAGTGTTCTTCGTACCCAGCAAGTGGCCGCCTAAACCGGGCTTTGCGCCCTGGGCATATTTGAATTCGACGATAGGAACTCTTTGTATCGTTTCTTCCCTTACTCCGAAAAGTCCAGTAGCGACCTGTGTTATCATATGGTCGTCATACGGTCTCAGCCGTTCCATGTAACCACCCTCGCCGGAGCAGGAAAAAGTATTCCATGCAGATGCCGCCCTGACCTTCGATAATTGAGTGACATTACTTATGGAACCGAATGACATCCCTCCGCCGTACCAAGGTACATCAATTTTTATCTTCGGCCTTCCGTCGTTTCTTTTATTCAACTCAATACTAATATCAATTTCATCAGAGCCGATTTGTGTAGGTTTATCGGGAAACACAATTCGAATTCTATCGAATCCTCCGCCGGAGTCACCGGTTTCATATACAAAATCGGAGTCCTCGGGAAGTATTTCTCCGGTTTCAGCCATTCTCCATGTTGCAAGAATCATATCCGACGTCCATCTATAATCTCCCATAACTTCCATCATCGGATTTTTTACCAGGCTTAGAGCATTGTTGGGACATTTTGCAACACAAAAATTTTCGGTTTTCTCACAAACAAACCCGTTACATTTATAGCTTAGTGGTGAGCTAAACAATTTATACCCATTTTTCAGAACATGAACACCTTTTGTGCATGTCTTAGCACACATCCCGCACATGACACATTTTTCCTCATCACGATAGATGAGATATTTTGCTATTTCATTGCGGTACCTTGAAGGAACGGACTTAACAGTTCTTTCGATCTCGACCTGTGGAACACGGGTCTTAAAGGTGTTGCTGGGAAGAATTTCTTCCAGGTTAATTTTATTTTCTAAAGATCGGCCCATAAATTTCTTCTTCAATTTCGTCTTTAAACATTGCGCGCCCAACATCGCCGCGAAGCCTGCGCGCTTCACGCATACCCATCGCTCCCATAAGCTCTACTAATTGCCAATGCCATGCGCCGATTAAATTAGTCATCCGTGCTACCCCATAATGCAAATCGATTTCTGTATCTAATTTGGCAGGACAATAATTGCCAGGTTTGCAGCTTTCGCACAAACGGCACTCAATTGCAATTAACAATGGCAAATTAATTGAGACAAGATCGGCGCCGCATATAATAGCTTTAGCAACATGTTCGGATAAACCGATTCCTCCACCGGCAATGAGAGTAATTTCATCCCTCTTTTCATTTTTTATCAAACACCCATGAATTTCTCGAACAATATCCTTTATAAACCGCGGATTTTTTGCACCAATTTCATTGCCGTTAAGGTCGGCAACTATATGAACGGCTTCAATGTCGATTCTTGACAATTCATCTACACGCTTTGTAACCCTTTCATCCATTACTATCCGCACGGCTATAATTATTCCAGGATGATTTTTCTTTATCGATACGATTTGCTGTTCGATGTTATCATTATCAGGAATTTCCACAAACCTTGTTTTATCGAGAATTTCTTTTGATATCTGCGGCCCCTTCGGATTTAAAAAGAAGCCAATATTGTTCAGGTAGTCCTCTTTGTTATGCAGTTTTATTGATTCCCATTTCTTTGAATCAATAATAGCGATAAGACCCGTTTGTTTTGCTGTCTCAATAATACAAGGCTCGAGAACTGGTAGCGTATGTTTTTCGGAAGACATGTCAAAAATAACAGGGAATGGAATAGAAATAAGAGGAGGAAGTATCGTCTCGAGTTTATTGTTTTGAAAATTCAGGAAGAAGGGTTTTTTTCCGATATCAACGGATGTGCTAATATACTCTCTTCCGTGAATACCGTCGCGTGTAGGACGGACAATTTCGGACATATCAGTCCACATCGAATCAAACCCTGGACCTGAGAATTTGCCCCTGTAGCCAGCGCCCGAAACTGGTACTTTTCCTGTTTCCGCCTCTAACCAAGTCGTGCTCAAAATTTGTGGCTTCCAATATTCGTTACCAAGTTTTTGGTATTCTGAATTTAAAGTAAGTGTCAATAAATTCTTCGTGCAATTCTGGACACATGAAAAACATCCCATGCATTCATAATAGAGTGTATGAACTTCGTCCAAGTCTCTGATGAAGGTGCCCTCTTCCCGATATTTGTCATAAACGCAAGCCTTTTTTACGCAGTTATGACATCGTGCGCAGTCTTCGCGCCAGTCCACAATTCCACATTTCCCTATGCGTGGAAGTCTGGGGAGAACGTGGTTAGTTTTAATATGATATTTTTCAGGCATATGTAACTATTTATAATCCGGCATTAGAAATGATTTCATTGATGATATCTTCTTTTCCGCCCGAAATAATATGGATGCCGCTCAATCCTCTCATTTCCTTTATTTTATTAATCGTTTCAACACAAATTGCGATACCTCTTTTCTTTTGCTCGGCAGGACCGCCGGCATCTTTCATACTATTTATATGGGACTCGGGTATATAAAAATCAGTATGTTTTTTTAAAAGACTGATTGCTTCATCATAACTTTCAAGAGGATAAATCCCTGCTATGAATGCGGCCTTCTCAGTGAGACCCTCCTGATATGCCGCGTCTAACCATTCATGAAAATCGGTAGTATTGAAGACGCCCTGTGTCTGTATGAACTTTGCCCCGGCCCTGATTTTTTTAGCCAAACGCATAATGTTAAGTTCAAGAGGCTTTACGTAGGGATTTGCAACCGCACCGACAAGCATAGAAAAATTGCCGCCAATTTTATTGCCGTTGAGAAGGATCCCTTCGTTGTTCATCCTTGTCACTATGTCTATCAGTTGAATAGAGTCGACATCGTATACATTTGCAGATTGTGGGATTTCTGTTATGCTTTGATGGTATCCAGAAAGGCATAGAATATTTTTGATGCCCAGAAATGCAGCACCCAATATATCGGATTGAAGAGCGATCCTGTTGCGGTCACGGGTAACAATTTGATATATAGGCTCAATTCCTGCCTGGTTTAATTTTACGGCTGACGCCAGTGCTGATATAATAGGGCCGTACGGATTATCTGCTACATTCACTGCCAACACACCTAATATTTGTGATTTATTGACAGGATCGGAGTCAATATTAGTACCGGCAAGATATTCGGCAGTAATAATAAAATCTCCTTCTTCAATTTTTTTTGCTAGTAAGCTGTCCATTTTATTGTCTTAGAACGTTTCGGTTGCTTTTTCCTGTACGTTAATTATTTGCCGGATACAACTTGTTAATTCACTAATAGTATTTTCGGTTTTGTTTTTATTATCAATTTGAACAAACCAAACGCAATCGCCCCCCATGCCTGTTTCGTTTAAAAGACTATTGATGGCGTCTATTCGTTTACGTGCACGGAGGTTGCCTTGAAGTAACTTGCATTCACCCGTCATACAACCGGCAAGTATCGCGGTGTCGGATCCTGTCTCTATAGATTTTAAAATATATTCAGTGGCGATTTTTCCTGAACATGGCACACTGATCGTATTTAATTCACATTGACCCAATTGCGAGCCTATTTGATTTATTTCTTCGGGAGAAATTGAATTTGAACAATGGAAGAGAGAGATTTTGATGTATTGATTTTTCATTTTAAATATTAGTATTGTCCGGCTACATTTTGTGTCTCAATAATTCCATTGTAGCAATTACTTTACTAGTCATCCATCCTCTTTATGGTCATCGTTTTGTTCTACCCGTGACCGTAGTTGTTTTTTGAGATCTCACGTTTTGCTTGCTCGTATTCATATACAACGGGAATCGATACTGCTCAATTTTTACAAATTGGGGTTACCAATTAGGATGTCATTGAAGGAAATTTGATATTCGGTGGGTGTTCCGCCTATCAATCCCTTTAAAAAGATCGATGAAGTTTTTGCCTATCTATCACCTACATACTAAATTAATTTAGTGAAAATTTAGATATATTCAAAAATATGCTAAGTATTATATAAAAAAAGATTAATAATTAATCAAGTAATGGCATACTTCTTTACACAATATTTTGAGAACTTATTCTCACAGGATTAAGAAGTGGAAAACGCGGTTAGGTATAATTTTAAGGAATATAGAAAATATATTTTCCCTCCAATGCCAATAATCTTTTGCCTTAATAGTCTTAATTCGGAATAGGCCTCTCGATAGCCGTATTCATAGAACCCGCAATCCCTGAGAGAATAGATACATTGAATCATTTAACGGAAAGTTCAGAGAGGAGTTACTTAACGGAGAGATTTTTAATACAGTCATTGAAGTACGGGGGATCACAGAACAGTGGAAAAATCATCCACAGAATCAGACCCCATGGTACGTTAGGATATCGTCCTCCAGCACCAGAGATTTATTTTCCTTATCAAGTGGCCAGTGCTTGATATTCAAAAAACCAACTTATCATTGGCATATAATCTGGGGGGGGCAGGTCGACCTTATATTGTTTATTGAGAAGACTTATGAGAAAATTTCTTCTCTTCATTATCATGTCTCCTTGTTTGATAAACGATCAATCGAATGAATTTAAAGAGACACTATTACGTCAAGGTCACTTATTCAATAACCAATCTGCCGCCATAGTTAAGAACATGAAATCAGTTGCTCCTCCTCCCATCACATATTCCGTCTGCTGCCAGAAATAGGGCCAAACTTTTAGTTCCGGCAAATCTGGACGAATCAAGGCCGTTCCGCTCCCTACACCACCTGGAATATATGACCATTCATCTCTGTTTACACCGTATGCCACTGTTAAAGATTTTACACCTATACCCGAAGCGAACGATGCAGTGTTTTCACCAGGATGACATCCAAGGATGAAATTCATCGCATTGAATGCATATTCGGATGTGAAGATTTTAGGAAAACCTAAATGGAGAAAGAGTTGCTTGACACCGAATGACTGGATACCCCACCCCGCTCCCCAAATATATGGCTTATAAGGTACACCGTAAGGATTCTCTTTTTGCAGTTCAGCAATTTTCTTGAAAGCTCGCTCAACCCCTTTTTCGATTTTTTCTGTGAATTTTCGATCATTGACTTTGGCTGCGATTCTTCCAACGATCTCACTAAACCGTTCAATATTGTTGCTCAACGAATCTTCGTTTGTTAAAAGCATAGTCTTATATTCTTTTTTCGAAGTTGTTAAAAATAGCTCAGCGGCTGCTTTGATTCTGTCCATTGCCTTCATAGAGGAATTACTTTTGTAAAGTTCTTCTGAAGTCGTTAAACATTTTTTAGCCAATTCAGGATTATATGTCCTCAGCATTCTACTCGCTGCAGCTAACACTTGTGCAACATAAAGTTCTCTCTGGGGATTCTTTTCTGTGAAGACTAACCGGTCATCTTTCGGCAATAGTTGACCGAGTATTTGGTCTTTTTCATTCTCTTTGTAAATAAGATTATCAGTTATTGTCGAAGCGTCACCAAGATGCATATATTGTTGAAGAGATACTTCTTGAATTCCTCTATATAACCTTCCCATTGATTCGTATGAGCTAACGATGCTTAAAACACCATGTTCAATTTGTTGTAGGATGTCTGGTTTCCCGTCCGGCTGATGAATTTCTGCAACTCTCGTCTCTTGATTGATGGACGTCTCGTCATAATTGCATCCGAAGAACTCATATGCTAATGCAAGTTTATAGATTGTTTCAGCCTGCGATTCTATTCTCAGATCGTAATCACCGGCATCATGCCACCCACCAACATTTAATCCAGGCACATGCTCTCCGGATTTGAATTTTGTTAATGTGGATTCTTGCTGATAATAACCATCAAAGTGAT
>Ga0182017_10003411_pt1 | contig 11864 bp, 11 predicted proteins | sample 712E3DmetaG_FD_120492 | JGI IMG/M metagenome (GOLD analysis project Ga0182017, IMG submission 120492) | Permafrost microbial communities from Stordalen Mire, Sweden - 712E3D metaG | ecosystem: Environmental > Terrestrial > Soil > Wetlands > Permafrost | place: Sweden: Stordalen | collected... | reverse complement strand
CACCGGTAGTGTTGGCGATCTTCGTTTATAGATCTTCTCCGGGAGGACCGGCCGGAGTGTTCCGGATGTCGAAATTCTCATCTACTTTGTGAATGCATCTCTTCTGGAGAGAAGCATGGAGAGCCACCGGGTACAGGAAATGATGCGGCTGATGGCATCAAAGATCAGGGAGATCGCCAATACCATCTCTGATGAGGATGCAGAGAAGTTCATTCAGGAACTCCTGAGTGCAAAGCGGATATATGTCATCGGGGCCGGCCGCTCCGGCCTCGTGGCAAAGGCGTTTGCCATGCGGCTCATGCACCTCGGGCTCCATGCGTACGTTGTCGGTGAGACGATAACACCTGCACTGAACAAGGGCGATGTCATGGTCATCTTCTCGGGCTCCGGGCGCACAAAAACAGTGGCCGACCTGGCAGAAACAGCCCGGGATATCGGGGGAAGGATCTGCCTGATCACCTCCAATGCCGATTCACGGATCGGGAAGATTGCCGACTGCATCGTCATTATTGAACACCACCGGGATGCAGTGGCTGACGATGCAGCAGAATTTGAGATCCGCCAGATGATGGGGGACCACAAGTCCTTTGCACCGCTCGGGACCCTGTTCGAGACCGCCTCGATGGTCTTTGCCGATGCCGTGATCTCGCGGATGATGGAGATCACGCAGGTGGATGAAAGTGCCTTAAAGAACCGGCACACCAATATCGAATAGATGAGGAAGTGGCATATGGGTATGAAATTCTCTGAACGGGTGGCGGGGATCGAGATCTCCGGCATCAGGAAAATTTTCGAGGCTGCCGGCCCGGATTCCATCAACCTTGGCCTCGGGCAGCCGGACTTCGACACGCCGCAGCACATCAAGGATGCAGCGATTAAGGCAATCCAGGAAGGAAAAACAGGGTACACCACGAATAACGGGATACCGGAACTTCGTACCGCCATCAGCAGAAAATTCAAGGCTGAGAACGGGATAAAATACCACCCGGACCAGCTGATCGTTACCGCCGGCGCGAGCGAGGCGCTCCATATTGTGATGCAGGCGCTCCTCAATGACGGTGACCGTGTTCTCTGTCCGGACCCCGGGTTTGTCTCATATGCATCGCTCGCCACCCTTGCTGGTGGGAAGCCGGTCAGCGTGCCGCTGACAAAGACCCTCCATATCGATGTCGAAGCGGCCAAGAACCTGATGGACAAGGCGAAGATCTTTGTTATGAACTCGCCCGGTAACCCGACCGGTGCGGTCGAGAGCAAAGAATCTATCAAAGCAATTGTGGAATACGCGGCAGACAAGGGCGTGATGATTGTCTCCGATGAGGTGTACGAGCACTTCATCTATGGCAAGAAGCATTACAGCGCCGCACAGTTTGGCGAGAACGTGATCACCATCAATGCCACGAGCAAGACCTATGCGATGACCGGGTGGCGGCTCGGGTACCTCGCAGCATCGCCGGAGATTGTCGGGCAGTGCCTGAAAGTCCACCAGTACTGCCAGGCCTGCGCAACCTCCATCTCCCAGTACGCTGCAGTCGCCGCGTATGAAGGAGACCAGAGTGCGGTTGCGGTTATGCGGGACGAATACCAGGTCCGCCGCGACCTCATCTGGGGCGGCCTTGCGAAGATGGGATTTGACTTCCCCAAACCGGAAGGCGCGTTCTACATCTTCGTGCCCATGAAGCCGGCGCTGACAGATAGGATCATCTCCAGCGGTGTGATCGCGGTGCCCGGCTCGGCATTCGGTGTCAATACACCGGAGTACACCCGGTTCAGTTATGCCACTTCAAGGCAGAATATTATGACAGCACTTGAACGTATCGAGAAACTCGTGAAGTGATACCATGGTCAAGGAACTCTTACGCAAATTATCCAATGCCCACGGTGTGTCGGGCAGCGAAGGCAGCGTCTATTCGGTCATAAAAAAGGAGCTCAAGGGGTATGTGGACGAGATTCACGAGGACCCCATGGGCAACCTGATTGCCATCAAGAAGGGCAACAGGTTCAAGGTCATGCTTGCCGCCCATATGGACGAGATCGGGCTCATGGTCAAATACATTGACGAGAAGGGTTTCATCCGTTTCATTGCACTTGGCGGCTGGTACGGCCCCACGCTCTACAACCAGCGCGTGATCCTGCATGCTGCCGATGGCCCGGTGTTCGGCGTGATCGGCGGCAAGCCCCCGCATATGATGGATGAGGAGGAACGCAAGAAGGGCGTCAAGATCGACGACATGTTCATCGATGTCGGGGCCACCAACCGGGAGGAGATCGAGCACCTCGGCATTGACGTGGGCACGCCGATCACGATTGACCGGGAATTCCGGGAACTGGCAAACAGCCGCGTGACCGGGAAAGCCTTCGATAACCGCGCCGGCGTGGCGATGCTTATAAAAACCCTGCAGACCGTGAAGTCACCCCTCACCATCTACGGAGTTTTTACCGTCCAGGAGGAAGTGGGTCTCAAAGGTGCACGGACGAGCGCGTACACGATTGAACCGGACGTTGCCATCGCAACGGATGTCACGATCCCGGGCGACCACCCCGGCATTGAGATGAAAGACGCTGCGGTCGAGATGGGGAAGGGCCCGGTCATCACCATCGTTGACTCCAGCGGGCGCGGTCTCATAGCCGACCGCAGGGTCGTGAAATGGTTAAAGGATGCCGCAGACGCCCACGGGATCACGGTCCAGATGGAAGTGGGGACGGGTGGGACTACCGATGCCACCGCAATCCATCTGACAAAAGGTGGCATCCCGAGTACGACCATCAGCCCGCCCACCCGCTATATTCATTCACCGGTGGAAGTGCTGGATATGAAGGATATCGAAGCCGGCGTTGAACTGCTAATCGCTGCGCTGAAGAAGAAGCCGGTGCTGTAAATTTTTTGAAATTCTTTTACCGGATTTTTTAAAATCATCCGGACTGACTTCACGAATTTTCCGGGTTTTATTATCCGGAAGACCGGCCACAAAAATAACGTCCCTTGACCCGGGTCAATGCAGTGCCCGCACGGAGGTTGCGGGAGACGATCCTGAAAACCTCTTCGTCGGGGGCCACTCAACGGAAGGGATGGGGAAATATGGGCCCGTACAGGGCTCCGTTTATCTTTTTTTGGTGAAATATTAGGATAGTTATTTGAAAATACAGGATAGTTATTGTGTTTTTGGGATACCAGGATACCGTTTTCACGACGGAGAATCTGGTTCTTCCGATAGGATTGTATAGGACAGTTACAAAGGGCAAAAATTCCGCAAACGAGCCCCAGTCCGTTTGAGCTGCCCAAATGTGAACCGGAGTGCAATGGTGACCGTTTAAGGGGTGTTCTGTTTTTACGTCGTAGAATTTGATGTATCGGAGATGAAGAACTGGTGATTAAAAGTGGGTTGGTTTGGCAATCGGATCATGCTGAAAAAAATAAAATCAAGGATTGATTGATCCGAATCGGGATTTTTATCGCGATCGTGATCGCGCTAAAAATTTTCAAATCGAGATCCGATTGAAAAAATAAAATCAAGGATTGATTGAAAAATAAAAATCGCGATCCGATTGTAAAAAGTTAAACGGATCTGTATAACCATACGAACTTCCTTTCAGACGGCGAACGGTTTTTGAATTCTGTTTTTCAATCACGATCTGATTAAAATTTTTAATCAAGGTGCGATTGAAAAAACAAAATCACGATCCGATTGAAAAATGAAAATCGATCCTTGATTAATCTGAATCAGGATTTTGATCGCGATCGAAATAACAAAATCAAGGCCCGGTTAAATATTTTCAATCAAAGGTACCAGTGATATAAATATCTCAATTGACATATCAACTAATAGCAATGAAGCACGAACATGTCACAAAAAAGCTAGCGTTCCTCTATTGGTTCAATCGCAAACTGTTTACCAGAAAAATTTTCCCTCATCCAATCGGTCCGGGTCAGGGCGCATTTCTGATATGTCTGGCGCAGGATAATGATATGAGACAGGATGACCTGGTCTCTCTGGTTGGTGTAGACAAGGCAATAGGCACCCGTGTTATCAGGAAACTCAATGACGCAGGGTATATTCGGCGCCGGCGTGATCCTGAAGATCACCGGGCATATCTCCTCACTCTCACGGATAAGGGTGCCGCGATGAAACTGGTTATTCTCAACGTTATCGATTCTGTTAACATGTCACTCTTCCAGGATTTTACCGAAGAGGAACGTGACACGATGCATAATTATCTGGACAGAATGATCGAAAATATGCGCCGGGTATCTTTATCCGGGGCTGAAGAAGCCGCTTTAGAAAAATCCACATTTCCAACCAGTCCGATGAAATTACCATAAACAGGAAGGATATCCGTTTGACTGCTCCACTTACCGAAACCGATCGCTATAAATGGGTCGCACTCACCGTTGCCTCGCTGGGGACCCTCGTTGGTGTACTGAATGCAAGCACCCTGATCATCGCACTCCCGACGATAATGCTGAAACTGAATACAACGCTCATCGGGGTAATGTGGGTGCTTATAGCCTATACGCTTATCATCACTATCCTTGCACCGGCATGCGGGCGTCTCGCCGACATCTACGGGAGAAAAAAGCTCTATGTCTTCGGACTCGTTGCATTCACCATCGGCTCACTCCTGTGCGGGTTTGCCGCAGATATCACCCAACTCATCATATTCCGCATACTCCAGGCGGTTGGAGGGGCATTTCTCGTTGCGAATGGTACCCTCCTCGTCGTCGATGCATTTCCCCGTTATGAACTTGGGAAGGCGATGGGGATCCTCTCCATGATCATGGCAGCTGCATTTGTTGTCGGCCCGATCCTTGGAGGCTTCCTGACGCTCATCGACTGGCGGTTGAACTTTTTTTTCAATGTTCCCATCGGACTCGCTGTTGCATATATCGCCCATACCCGGCTCCGGGAAGTGAAAGAATTCCACAGCAACGAACCATTTGATGTTCCGGGAATGTTCCTCTTTACGGTTGCATTCGTGACGCTGACTGTCTATATGAGCATCGGCCTCATCGTGGGGCTCCTGTCAGCGCCGATGCTGGCCATTTTCTCGGTCGGAATTCTTTCGCTTGCTGCATTTATCCGGCGGGAACTCACCATCTCACACCCGCTCATCGATCTCTCCCTTTTCAGGATCCGCATCTTTGCCTATGGGCAGGCAAGCTCGTTTTTGAACTCAATTGCCCGTGGGGCTGTCATGATCCTGTTGATTCTCTTCTTCCAGGGCCTTCGGGGGTACGACCCGCTTATGGCAAGCATCCTTATCGCACCCCTGGCGATCGGACTCATCATCTCCGGGCCGCTGGGAGGAAACCTTTCCGATAAATATGGATCACGCTTAATCAGTACCGGGGGTCTTATCATCTCTGTTGTGGGGCTGGCCGGGCTTGCTCTGATGCAGTACGACACACCCTACTGGGTTCTTGCGGTCTGGATGTTTGTGAACGGGTTCGGAAGCGGGCTTTTCCAGCCTCCGAATACCAGTGCGATTATGGCATCTGTGCCATTCGAACGCCGGGGGGTAGCATCATCAATGCGGGCATTCCTGGTCAACACCGGCATGGTAATCTCCATGACCATTGCCCTCCCTCTGCTGATCGCTACTATCCCTCTGGACATGATGATGAACATGTTCGTCGTTGGTGGCATGAACATGCCCATGGCAACCCAGATCACGTTCACCCACGGGATTGCATTTGTCCTCCTTATCTCGTCGCTGCTCACCATTCCGGCAATTATTGTCTCGGCGCTTCGGGGAAGTGAAGATGTAGGAAGACACAAAGAAAGGACAGACAGGAATTAAATCTTTTTATGAAAAATGCAACATCGTGAAGTAATTTCCCGGACATATCGGTTCGATGGTCATTCAGTGATGATAAACAAAAAAAAAACGACATGATAATGCACCGCGAAAAAACAGAAATGTCTCTGAGCCGACCGGAACGAAGGATAGCAAAGCGAGCCGGAGTGCAGCGGAGAAAAACAGTCCCGACCGCGCTGATAGCAATTTGAAGTAAATTAATGGAAAGGTTTGGATTTAAATTAATGCATCGAGTCCCCAACATATCAGGAAAACTGCTAATACAAGTCCTTCATTCGACAGAGGGAAAAACCTTGCAAACGATAATACGATCGCAATCGCTCCAACGATTACTGCTAATATACGTGCCACTTTAGTTATTTTTGTCATACTTACTCTCCTTCCTGTTGGCATGCTCCAACAATTACCTCATTGTCCTCCTTCTTCTTATCCTCTTCCGTAGATTATAAAAATTATAATGATTAAGATCCGATCAGTTTTAATCTCGACCCGGCAACATTCGTAGATCCGCAATTTCTTTTACAGAACCATGAGGATCGAAGAGCGCTGTTATGTGGATTATAAGCGGTTGAGAGCCGAAAGTAACAGTTGTCAATCACAATGTACAATTTAATCAGAGAAGAGGTTTTCACGTGAAAAGTGGAGCGCCTCGGCCGGGACTTGAACCCGGGTCAAAAGCTCCGGAGGCTTCTAGGATGTCCACTACCCTACCGAGGCACTTTTTACCTTATGTAATATCTCGCACACCCATATAAAGACGGAGGATGAACCGGACCTTCGGTTTTTAATATTCGCAGCGGGAATATTCCGCTGATGATAATCCGCGGAACTATCGGTGTTCTTGTGCTGGTGCTTGCCTTGCTCGCATGCAGTGGTTGCTTACAGCCGGATAAAACAATGGAGCAGGTCCCGGTGAATACTTCTGTGAACAGTACATCCGTTCCTGTTTTTGTCCCCGCCCCAACGGTTACCGGGCAGACTGGTACCATTCCCGCCCCCGTCACCATCGTGGCCACCACCGGCCCGGCCGGGCAGGCAACTCTCCCGGCACTTCCGGCAGGGAACCCGGAGCCCGGTGTTTTTGTGCGGTATACCGGTGCGGATTATTCCATCGATTACCCGGCCGCATGGAGTACCAACAGTACCATCCTTCCGCTCCGGGAGTATCGCTATTTACCGCCCGAGTGCTCGGTCACGTTCGCCTACAATCTGGATCAGGAACTCCGTATGTACTATTCCCGAGATGGCAGCACGCTCTTCTATTCCGGGATCGTGAATACTGACAGGGATATCTGGCCCCGGAGCGGGGATCAGGTTGTCTATGTGGATATCATCAATTCTGTCCTCGGGTACCCGGAGTATTGTGCGAATTACGAGGGCAATGAGGCGTTCACCACTGGCGGCATCTCCCAGGTCCCCCTTGAAGGTGTCTCTTATACCGGGGTACGGGCGGATTTTGCCAGGATTAATGCTACCGGGTTCACTGTCGGGACTGGAACCGCGTACGTCGTGACCGGGAAGAACCATAGCGGGGTATTCACGTTCTACAGCACCTCCATGGACGATACGCAGGCCAATCTTTCGGAATATATATTCAACAGCCTTCACCTGGATCCCGGATTCTGAAAGCCGGGTGTGAAGGGCCCGGAAGGAAACCCGGAGAACCGTCCGGCAAAGGAGTTGTCTGCATGGGAGAGCACATTACCGGCCAGCCTCTGCCTGCAGGGTTTTCCGGTGGGGGCTGGAAACCAGGGTTCACCAGAAATACTCCGGGTCAATCACGGTTGCGGATAGGGGAGGTCTGAAAGGTATAAAAGTAGCCGGTGGATCCAAAATCACACTTTCTTCATCTGGTACATATGCCAGATCTTGCAGGCGCCTTCGTGGCTGACCATGCACGGCCCAACGGGTTTCCTCGGGTTGCAGACTTTCCCGAAAAGTTTGCAGTCAGATGGCTGGGCAAGGCCCCGGAGCACCTTGTCGCAAATGCAGGCCGAATGCTGGGTGATGCGTTTGAACTCAATCCCAAACTTCTTCTGTGCATCGTACTGCTCGAACTCTTTCTTCAGCCGGAGGCCGGAGCCGGGGATGACGGGAAAGCCCCGCCACTCGACATCAGACGGTTCGAAAACCTCGTACATGATTTTCTTTGCCTTGACATTTCCTTCGCGGCTGACGGCACGGGGGTAGGCGTTATCAACGCGGTGCATGCCTTCCCTGACCTGCTTTACCAGCATGAGAAGGCCAAGCAGGATATCCTCGGCCTCGAACCCCGCCACGACCTGCGGGACCGGGAAGACTTCATACTCCTCATACCCCATGACCGTGCAGACATGGCCCGGGAGCATGAACCCGTGGAGTTTTGCCTCGCCCTGTTCGAGCAGCCATTTCATGGCCGGCGGGACGATGCGGTGGCAGGATAGGATCGAAAAGTTCTCTGGAGGTTTTGTCAGGAGCATGGCGGCAACGGTCGGTGCCGTGGTCTCGAACCCGACCGAGATGAAGACCACCTCCTTGTCGGTCTTCTTTGCGATCTCCACGGCTTTGTGGATGCCCTGCACGATCCGGACATCACCGCTACAGGACTCCAGTGATCCCTGCGATCCCGGGACATGGAGAAGATCGCCATACGTTGTTATGATGCAGTCCCTGCGTGCAAGGTTAATGGCTGCATCGATCTCACCCTGCGGAGTAATGCAGACCGGGCAGCCTGGGCCCATGACGATCTTCAACTGCTTTGGGAGCAGGCTCCGGAGCCCCGTGCGTGCAATGGCCGCCTCATGCGTGCCGCAGATATGCATGAATGTCATGTCGCGGTCGACCATGTCGTGGAGTTTCTGTGCGATATCCTTTCCTGTCGCCATGTAATCTCAAAACTATTTACTGCCAAATGTCATAAGAGTACGTATATGGCGTTTGAATTTGCGGATATGAACTACTTCTACGCGGTAATAACAATCCTATTCGGTATCCTGCTCGCTCTTGTGGCACGAACCGTTGTCCGCTGGCTCGAATCTAAGGCCGGAGAGACTGACACAAAATGGGATGACATTATTATCGCTGCAATCGGCACGCCGGTACAGTTCGCAATTATCATGGTCAGTATCTATATTGCATGTAAATATTTTGCCCTCCTTCCGGCAAACTTACAATGGATCCTGGACCCGCAGAATATCATCGCATTTTATATTTTTATCGGTGCCTGGATCCTTTCAACCCTCCTCCACGATATTGTCTCCATTTATGGGCGTCAGCTTGCGGAGAAATCCAAAGGCGATATAGATGACCGTCTGGTGGAACTGTTCGAGCTGGTCATCAGGTATGTGATCTGGTTCCTTGCACTGGTGCTTATCCTGTCTGTCTATAAAGTGGACATTACACCTTTCCTTGCAGGTGCCGGTATCGCTGGTCTCGCCATTGCGCTGGCGGCACAGGACCTCATCTCCAACTTTTTTGGCGGAGCCCTTATCACGATCGACAAGCCGTTCAAGGTTGGAGACCGCATAAAAGTGGATGATTATTACGGCGATGTATTAAGTGTCGGCCCGCGGAGCACACGCCTCAAGACCATGGATTACCAGATTGTAACTATCCCGAACAACAAAATCACCTCCAATGTCATTGTAAACTATGCAGAGCCGGACCAGAAGCTCAGGATAACGATCCCGGTATCCGTTGCGTATGGGACAGACCCGAAGAAAGTCAAGGAAATACTGCTCGATATCGCTCAGAATACCATAAAAACTACTGATTATCTGCTGGATACTCCTCCTCCGAAAGTTTTTTTCATTGAATTTGCAGCATCGAGCCTTAATTTCATCCTGTATGTCTGGGCGAGAAAATACAACCTTCCTGATGAAGTCAGGGATTCGATTAATTCCCAGATAACTGAACGGTTCGAAGCTGCGGGCATCGAGATCCCCTTCCCCCAGATGGAAATACGGATGAAAAAATAGGTCACACGTTCCCATTTTTTTCAACCGTCCTTCTTCTCGTTATAATCTGTACCGGATAATAACCTGCACACGGTCATATCAGCTCCACGCGTTCCTCTGATTTTCTTATGTTCTTTCTCAGGGTTTTACCCAATCCTTCCGCAATGTTTTATAGGGATTACTCACAACGTTGTTAAGCAACCTGTCAAAGGTGATCTGCAGAGCATTTTCCCTTGTCAGGCCGCAACAGAATACCAAAGTCCCATGCCTGTGTGACACAGCCCGGCAGTGTGCTTCCTTGGTAAGGAAGAAGCCGCGAGTTCAAATCTCGCCACAGGCTTGAATCATCCCGTTCAAATCTTTTAACCCCTTTTCTTGATTAGATGCCTTTAACATCGTCCGATTCCTTTTATCCGGTTGAAAGTTATATACATCTCCATGGACATCAACACAATCTCGGTAAGCCATGGGTATCTTTTATCCCTGAATGCCCGTCGTAAACCATGGGTATTTAGGTAGTGCAGACAGCAAGTAAAAAGTGTTATCAGTCAAAGTATATTTAAAAAAATATCATTTTGGATTAAGTGTTGCATACCTCAAGAGGTATCATCATGGTCCGTGTAAATGCACAGTCATATACTTATGAACACATCTCAAAAAATGATGAAGATACACATTGGTCACGAGTCTACCCGAATGAAGAAATTAATGATATCATATCATTTGAAGAGTCCTACCATCGTAAAGCGGATCATATATTATCTATTACAAGCCAATACTCGAGCAGGGCTGCATTTGAAAAAACAATATCAGAAGAATCTTGCAATTCGTCTTCATTCTGTCCGGTCTGACAACGAGACACCACGCGGAAGAACAGCGGCGGGAACGGAAGCCGGAAGAAACTATCAAGCAAGCATTGGTTAGGATCCCGAAGGAACCGGAGATGCCGGAGTTCATCCGTGGCCGGCCTGCCGTAGTCAGGAATTGACGGCGAACCCGTAAACTTTAACAGTATTTATTTAGGAAATGAAAAAGAAGGGAGGACCGGATAAGCCATGACCCGAACCACCAAAGATCTCATAAACGAACTGGATAATGCAGTATCAGATCAGGAGGCGTCAGGCAATATTACGCAGACGGCTCTTGTAGTTGGTTTTGATCTCGAATGTAAGATGATTTTTCATGATGAATCCGACAGGCTTAACAAATTAAATACTATGGTCCAGGATGGGGGTATTCCATTAGGGTTTATCAAGGTTGCCAAGATCGGGAACGAGCTTCAATTTTTTTCCAAACCGCTTATTGGATTTAAAAAGAATCCGAAAATACAGAGAATTTTAAAAGAACTCTGCACTACCGTTGGGAAGACGATGACTACTGGTGATGAGGAGACGTAACCCATTTTCCGTCTTCAATATGGCAGGAATATTCTGTCCCTATACCGTTCGCACGCTTCACGGAGTTAAACAAATTTGGGTGTGTTCGGATTAGTTACCCTGCCCTGGTTACTATAACCTTTTTTAACGAGGACACCTCAAGTATCGTTTATCAGGAACGGGTGTTTTGGCATGGCGACGGATCCGGTCTGTTTTGCAATCATCGACGAGGATACGGCACAATTCAGGACTACATACAGGGACAGAAAGTATTACTTTTGCACCAATTACTGTAAAAAGCAGTTTCTTGAGAACCCAAAGAAGTATACACGCCTCAACATCGACATCAGCATTGAACCCGGTGGGGCATCATGCTAACCGAGGCTCTATTACTCTGTCGTAAAAACACGTATGCGCTAAATCCCCTCTATCTATCATATATTATAACACGAAAAAATTGTTGCATCTGTTTTTCTTGCCGATTTTTTAAAAAATGTGTGACAGATTTCTTTCCAAGGCAGATTACTGATATTTTTCCCTTCCTGAAATTCTTAAAATGGGAACTCTTGACATCAATGGGTTTCCATGATAGAGGACACGAGATCGATAAATAGGGGAATATTCCTCCGGTGTACGAAACTATCCGGAGTACCAAACATCGGCGGGGCAGATAACACTCCAGGAAAAATTAACGGTTATTTTCGGTAATGAAAAACCGACGAAATCCGCTCAGGGAAAT
>Ga0182017_10003410_pt1 | contig 11867 bp, 11 predicted proteins | sample 712E3DmetaG_FD_120492 | JGI IMG/M metagenome (GOLD analysis project Ga0182017, IMG submission 120492) | Permafrost microbial communities from Stordalen Mire, Sweden - 712E3D metaG | ecosystem: Environmental > Terrestrial > Soil > Wetlands > Permafrost | place: Sweden: Stordalen | collected... | reverse complement strand
GATGAACGTTGCCGTTCATAAGACGATGGATATGCTGCAAAGCATTCACGGCAAACACAGCGGCGTGACCGGCGTCCCTTCCGGTTTTGCCGACCTCGACAACCTGACAGGCGGGTTCCAGGCTTCCGATTTAATTATCATCGCCGGGCGGCCTTCCCAGGGAAAAACCGCGCTCGTGCTTTCTCTGGCGCGGAACGCCTCTATTATACACGATATTCCGATCGGTATGTTCAGTCTGGAAATGTCCGCGCAGCAGCTCGTGATGCGCCTGATGTGCGCGGAGGCGCGCGTCGATGCGCATAAGGTTCGTACAGGCCGCCTGCCTGAAGATGAATGGAAAAAACTCAGTACAAGTGTGGGACGTCTCTACAAGGCTAAATTTTTTATTGACGATACGCCGGCCCTTGGTATTCTGGAACTCCGGGCAAAAGCGCGCCGCTTAAAAGCTGAGCACGATGTCGGTCTGGTTATTGTCGATTATCTGCAATTGATGCAGGGGCCGCGTTCCCAAAGCCGTGAACAGGAAATCTCCGCTATCTCCCGTTCGCTTAAGGCGCTTGCGAAAGAACTGAATATTCCCGTGATTGCGCTTTCCCAGCTGAACCGTTCAGTGGAAGCGCGGACGGATAAAAGACCGGCTCTTGCCGATTTGCGGGAGTCGGGAGCAATCGAACAGGATGCGGACGTCGTTATTTTTGTCCATCGCCCCGAAATGTACGGCATCGATGAGCAGCAGGGCGAAGGAACGGAAGGACTGGCGGAAATTATTATCGGCAAACAGCGGAACGGTCCTGTCGATACAATCAAGCTGCAGTTCGTCAAACAGTATGCCCGGTTTGAAAATCGTCTCGGGTTCAGGCCGGATTCCCTGATGCCTGCTGAACCGGCGGATGAAACGCCTTTTTGACGACAGTAAATAGTAAATGGCAAATGGTAAATGGTTTTTTCTGTTTATTTGTAATCGTTCAACGTGCATCAGTGCTGCTGTTCGAAGTTCTTCATGCGTAGTTCTTAGTTGTCCATTTACTATTCACTATTTACTATTCACCGTTTACAGTTCACAGTTTATGAATTACTTCCTTTCCATATTCTCCTTTTTTGTAATCCTCACAGGAACTGCGCCGGCGCAGACGTCCGATACGAACGAAATTATTTGCATATCGAAATTTAATTGGGCTGCTGCGAATCAACTGCAGGCGAAACCGATCGGCAATGTGATTGCAGAGGTTGGGGAATCGTTTATCGGAACCGATTATGCTGCTCATACGCTGGAGTCCGCGGGCGGGGAAAAACTGATCGTCGATTTGCAGACATTGGATTGCGTGACATTCTATGAAAATTCACTCGTTCTGGCGCGTTGTATAAAAAAAGGAACGGCGACGTACGGCGATTATAAAAAAGAACTGCAGCACGTACGGTACCGGGACGGAATAATCGACGGATATCCGAGCCGCCTGCACTATACCTCCGATTATTTTTACGACAACGTGAAGAAGGGAATCCTTAAAGACATTACATTTGAACTTGGTGGAGTGCCGTTCAAAAAGAGAATCGATTTTATGTCCGCGCATCCGGATTCATATCCAGCCTTAAAGAATGATCCGGAATTTGCAGATCGAATAAAAAAGATCGAGGATTCAATTAACTCCAGGCAGATTTTCTACATCCCCAAATCGCTCGTCAAGGCAATCGCTTCGAAAATCCGGAGCGGCGATATTCTCGGCATTACGACGAGTCTTGATGGAATGGATTGCTCCCATACAGGGATTGCACTATGGAAAGACGGGGAACTCCGCCTTCTGCATGCCCCTGTGCCCGGAGCGAAGGTGCAGATCACTTCGATGCCGCTCTGGGAAAATCTGGCAAAAAATCATAAACAGACCGGAATTATCGTTATGAGAGCTGTAGAACCATGATTTAACAGAATATAGAATGCAGAAGACAGATTTCAGAATGTGAATTATAGAATAAAATCAAATAACCGACGAACCAAAGAACCAATAAACAGAAGCACCGCAGAACATTGAACTGCAGCACGCTTATACATGAACCCGAAAATAAAGATAGTGCTCGGTGACATTACAAATCAGCATGTTGATGCGATTGTCAATGCTGCGAACAATTCACTGCTCGGCGGAGGCGGGGTCGACGGTGCGATTCATCGCGCTGCGGGACCAAAACTGCTTGAGGAATGCCGGACGCTCGGTGGATGCGCAACAGGCGAAGCAAAAATAACGGATGGATACAATCTTCCTGCGCGGTATGTGATTCATACGGTCGGGCCAATCTGGCATGGCGGCTCCCGGCATGAAGACGAATTGCTGGCAAGCTGTTACCGGCGCTGTTTTGAGATTGCCGCTGAACAGAAACTTATATCCATCGCATTTCCCTCGATCAGTACCGGTGTCTACGGATTTCCGGTTGAACGCGCTTCCCGCATCGCGCTCAAAGAAATATTTCATGCTCTGCAAAATAATTCACTGATCGAACAAATTGTTGTCGTTTGCTTCGATCAGCGAACGCTGGATGTTTACACCGGGGTGGAAAAGGAAATGAGATAATGCCGTATGTAACTATTTGTCGAAAAATATAGTTATACTCTAAGAAGAAAACGAATGAAGAAAAACTCAAATATATTTTTCATCTGCATAGCGGTCGTTCTTATGACAACCGGGTCTTTTGCACAAAAGCAGGCAATTGCTCCGCGGGACTCCGTTAAGGCGTTCTTCGGCGGAAATAAAATTTTCGTGAATTACGGAAAACCGTCGATGGAAGGCCGAAAAATATTCGGTGAATTTGTCCCGTATTATAAAGTATGGCGGACCGGCAATGGAGCGGCAACCACATTGACGACTGATGCCGATATCGAAATCGACGGAGCTGTGGTACCGCGCGGAATATATTCCCTTTATACGTTTCCTGCAAAAGACAGGTGGAAGCTCATTATCAATAAACAGACCGGACAGTGGGGAACCGTTTATAATCCGCAATTCGATCTTGCACGTGTCGACCTTGATGTTAAATACCTGAAGTCTTCCGTCGAGGCACTGACTTTCAAAATAGAAAAGAAATCTGAAGGCGGCGGTATTTTCCGTATCGAATGGGAACAAACCGAACTTTCTGCTGCATTTCAAATAAGCAAAGACGGATTGCTGCCGAGTCCCCGGGATTCCGTATCCGTAAATCTCGACGGCAAAATCGTCAGCATCGATTACAGCCGTCCTTCGATGCGCGGAAGGAAAATCATGGGAGGAGTCGTTCCGTACGGAAAGGTCTGGCGCACAGGCGCAAATGCCGCGACCGGATTGGCAACGGCAGGCGACATTCGTATCGGAAAAATGATTTTACCCAAGGGTACATATACGCTCTTTACGATTCCGTCGGCAAAAGAATGGAAGCTTCTCATCAATCGGCAGACTGGACAATGGGGTACCGTGCACAACGCCCGGCTCGACATGCTTGCTCTGCCGATGAAAATAAAAAAACTTGCTCAGGCTGTGGAAAAATTTACAATTATTATTGAAAAAACCGGGCCTCGAAAAGGACTTCTTCGGCTGTCGTGGGAAAAGACCGAAGCGTCGATTGATTTTTCATTGCGCGCCGAATAGCGGCGCCGAAGATGGGAGAAAAACGTATGCCGGCAAAAATTACGATTAAAACAAACGGAAGTATCCGCGTTGAAGGCGATTTTGAATTGTATGATGTTGAAGGAAGGAAGTTCGATCTCAGCGGCCGGGAAAAAATTTCGCTCTGCCGCTGTAACCAGAGTCAGGACAAACCTTTCTGCGACGGTACGCATAAAACCTGCGGTTTTCAGTCCGAGATCATCGCTCGCGTTCTTCCGGCTAAAGAAAAATAATGTTCAAATATCTAAAAAAGTTGTTCGCGCCGCTTGACAATCTCTCAGGAAAAGTTATATTAAAAGAGAGCAGTACCTAAGATAAAAAATTGAAAACGATGAAGAATACATTATCCTTGATGCAGACATCAAAGCCGTTCGCCGGAATGGCGGAGAGTTGTTGCTGTCGCTGTTGTTGTTGTCGGACGCACGTTCGCGCAACGATGTCGGATAATGGTTGTTCATCGGCCTCCTTATTGTAATATTTTCTCAAAACAAGCTTTTTTACAGGTCGACGGAGCAAAGCCCGATGCGGCCATAACCAGCCCTTTCTCCAATGGTGCTGATCATTATCCTCAATCGCCGTGCGATTGAGGGAATAACGAGATGAGGAAAATTGAAAACCTCTTCCGGAAAATTCCCGGAAGAGGTTTTTCGTTTTTATTCACTTCTGCTTCATAGAAGGACATGAACAAGACAAAAAAGAACATGAAGAGATAAAAAAGAAATGGAAAAAAATCACATACACACGCTAACGTTGAAGCCCATCTTCTCCCTTCCCCTTATTGCCGGGAAGTGGGCTGCATATTTTTTGAAAATAATTCACAACAATCATCAGAAAGGTTCACCCATGAGCAATCAAACGCATAAATTCGAAACACTCCAACTGCATGCCGGGCAGGTTGTCGATAAAACGACAAATGCCCGTGCCGTGCCTATCTATCAAACGACATCGTATGTTTTTAACGATGCCGGCCACGCCGGCCGCTTGTTCGGATTGCAGGAATTCGGCAATATATACAGCCGTATTATGAATCCGACAGTCGCCGTTTTTGAAGAGCGCATCGCTGCCTTGGAAGGCGGTGTCGGAGCGCTGGCAACTGCGTCCGGACAGGCGGCTCAGTTTTTAGCAATCTCGACCATCGCGCAGGCGGGAGAAAATATCGTTTCATCCAGCCTGCTGTACGGCGGAACGTACAATCAGTTTAAAGTGACGCTGCCGCGGCTCGGAATCAACGTCAAATTTGCAGATGGGGACGATCCGAAGGAACTGGAAAAATTAATCGACAGCAAAACAAAAGCGGTTTATGTGGAGACCATCGGAAATCCCCGGCTTAACATTCCTGATTTCGAGGCGATTGCAAAAGCAGCTCATGCGCACGGAATTCCGTTTGTCGTCGATAATACGTTCGGACAGGGAGGATACCTTTTTAATCCGATTGCCCATGGTGCAGACATCGTTGTTCACTCGGCGACAAAATGGATCGGCGGGCACGGAACTTCCATAGGCGGCGTTATCGTCGATTCCGGAAAGTTCGATTGGGGCAGCGGCAATTTCCCCATCTTCACGGAACCGAGTCCCGGTTATCACAATCTCAACTTCTGGGACGTCTTCGGTTCCAAGAGTCAGTTCGGCAATATTGCCTTCATCATCCGTGCGCGTGTGGAACAGCTTCGCGATATCGGTGCAGCTCTCAGCCCGTTCAATGCGTTTCTTTTTCTGCAGGGTCTCGAAACGCTGTCGCTCCGGGCAGAGCGCCATAACGAGAATGCTTTAAAGCTCGCAAAATATCTAAGCAAGCATAAACAGGTCGAGTGGGTTTGGTATCCGGGACTGGAAAATCATCCATATCATGAGAGTGCGAAAAAATATCTGCGCCAGGGACAATTCGGCGGTGTGCTTTCCTTCGGTCTCAAAGGGGGAGTAACGGCAGGCAAGAAATTCGTCGAAAGCACGAAGCTTGCAAGTTTACTGGCAAACGTCGGCGATGCCAAGACGCTGGTTATTCACCCTGCGTCGACTACGCACCAGCAATTGTCCGATGCAGAGCAGCGTTCTTCGGGCGTCGTTCCGGAACTGGTTCGCGTATCTACCGGAATCGAACATATTGACGATATACTGGCCGATTTCGAACAGGCTATAACTGAAGCCGCAAAAGCCTGATATCGACACCTTGCGAAGGTGGTATCAAAAATTAGCAGAAAACAAAAAATTCATAAAGGAGAATACCATGGCATTAGCAAAAAATATTCTGGAAACCATCGGCCGTACGCCGCATGTGCGCGTGAACCGGCTTTTTGGAGACAAGGAAGTATGGATAAAACTCGAACGATCGAATCCGGGCGGAAGCATTAAAGATCGTATTGCGCTGGCAATGATAGAAGATGCGGAGCGGCGCGGAATTCTGAACAAAGATTCCGTCATCATCGAACCTACATCGGGCAATACAGGAATAGGTCTGGCTTTTGTTGCGGCAGTAAAAGGATATAGAATCATCATCGTTTTACCGGAATCGTTTTCAATAGAGCGGCGGCGCTTGATCAAAGCATACGGAGCGGAGCTTGAACTGACCCCCCGCGAAAAAGGAATGAAAGGCGCAATCGAACGTGCGACAGAATTGGCGGCTTTAACACCGAATTCCTGGATCCCGCAGCAATTTGAAAATTCAGCCAATATCGAGATACACAAAAAAACGACGGCAAAAGAAATTCTTGAAGATTTCCCGCAGGGTATTGATTTCATCATTACTGGCGTCGGTACCGGCGGGCATATTACAGCCGTAGCAGAAGAGCTGAAAAAGGTATGGAAGAATCTTAAAGTGTTTGCTGTGGAGCCTGCGCTCTCGCCTGTTATCAGCGGGGGAAAACCCGGGCCGCATCCGATTCAGGGTATCGGTGCAGGTTTTATACCGAAAAACCTTCATGTCGAAGCGATCGACGGTGTGATTCAGGTTACAAAAGAAGAAGCGTATGAGTACGCGCTGCGTACGGCGCGGGAAGAAGGAATTCTTGTCGGAGTCTCATCCGGCGCAGCTTTAGCGGCAGTTGCCAAGAAACTTCCCGATCTTCGTCCGGGCGGCAGAATTCTAACATTTAATTACGATACCGGCGAACGGTATCTCTCCGTAGACGGACTTTTCCCGGCATAAGAAAAGTTCGTCCATCATCCGGAGCCGGCGGTTTTTCCATCATACTGCCGGTCTCCGGAATGTTTTATCTTACATGAAAGGGAACATCTATGAGCGCATCGTCGAATTCGGTCGATCTGAATGCATTAAAATTCAACCAGCTTTCAATTATAGCGCTGACACTTCTCGGTTATATTTTGGATGTCCGGCTGCTGCCTGGATTCGTTGCTGCATTGATGGTTCTCGGCGGCCTTTTTCCGCAGGCGGCTCTCTTTAAAATACTCTACCGGCGAGCGGCCGTTCCGTTAAACATTTTGAAGCCGGAAATTTCCGAAGAATCGTCCGCGCCGCATAACTTTGCGCAGCTTTTAGGGGGAGTTGTTCTGACGGCCGGGACCGCTTTATTGTTTTTTGGTTCGGCGGCAGCCGGCTGGACGCTTGCATGGATCGTTATTCTGCTGGCAGCGGTGAATGTCGGTTTCGGTTTTTGCGCGGGCTGCTTTGTGTACTTTCAGCTTGCCCGGTTGAATGTCCCCGGATTTCGTTCGGCTCAATCCGGCCAGGTGGGAATATCATCATGATCGAAAGACTTGTTCTATCGTTCTTTTTAATAGCTGCATTGTCGGCAGCGGCGAAAATCATCCTTTCCTTTTTAGCATGGCGAATGCGCAGAACATTCCTTGTTCACAGGACTTCCGTCCATCATTCCCAGCCGGTCCTTCTTTATTTTTGGTCGGACCGGTGCTCTCAATGCAAAACGCAGGAACGGGAAATATCCGCCGCACAAAATATTCTTCGTCAATTCGGAAAACAGTTTGATATCCGGAAAATCAATGCGCTCGAAGATCGAAAAACTGCGGAATTATACCGCGTTATGACCGTACCGACCGTCATTTTACTGGACGAGGACGAACAGCCGGTTGCCGTCCATCCCGGATTCACCCGGGCAAAGACGATCTCGGAACAATATCTGCGAAGTGCCTGACGATCCTGGAAAAGAGTAAGCTGTTTTTCCGAAGGCATCCGGAACCTCTGAAACAATCGGAATCATAATAATTTTCATAATCCTCCATCCAATACCGTTATCATGCGAAAAATAGTGCAGCCGTAAAGCGGGACATTTACTTAATTTACGGTATAGAGACTTGTTCATCATAAAGAGATATGGTATTTTGAAGAGTTGAGTTTATAAAATGACGGAGTCATGATGAATAAAGTTTTTCGGTCAGCCGTGTTATTCTGGATTATTTTCGGATCCGGTATATTCGTACATGCCCAGTCCAGTCTGGTTTCATTAAGCCTGAATAAGCAAAAGTGGACGGTCAATGCTGGAGCGAATTTTACAGTCGCTCTCCATGTAAAAATCGAACACGGATGGCATATCAACTCGAACAAACCGAACGATGAATTTCTTATTCCGGCAGTACTGGCTTCCGGCAATACTTCGTTTCCTGTGGCGGGCATCCGTTTCCCTGTACCGAAAGAAAAAAAACTCGGCATCTCCGAAAAACCGGTTTCCGTTTTTGAAGACGAGATCAATATGCAGGCCACGATTGCCGTAAAAAAAACGACGACCGGCGGCACGTATTCCATTCCGCTTCGATTTAGTTATCAGGGGTGCAACGACCGGATGTGTGCGGCCCCGGCGAGCGAAACAATCGAACTTACCCTGGAGGTCAAATCCGGTGCAGACACATCGGCTGAAACTCCTGAAGACTTTGCGCAAAAGAAAACGGGGGATATAAAGAACGCCGCTTCGATATCGACGCCGTCAAAGATGATGCAAGAGCCGAAAATTTTGCAATCTCAACAATCGCAGCCTCTTCCCGTTGAAAAACATGCGGAACAAATTTCAAAGAACGACGCATCGATCGCTTCTACATTGGAAAGAAGCGGATTGATACTGAGTCTGATCTTTGTCTTTATCGGCGGACTTGCGTTGAACCTGACGCCGTGCGTGTATCCGCTTATTCCGATCACCGTCGGCTATTTCGGCGGACAGGCGGAAGGAAAAACAAGCCGTTTGTTCCTTCTCGGAATATTATATGTTCTCGGCATGGCGCTGACCTATTCAATCATTGGTGTCGTTACTGCCCTCAGCGGGGCGGTGTTCGGCGCGCTGCTGCAGCAGCCGGCTGTTCTCATCGGCATCGCTCTGCTGTTCGTTGTGCTGGCATTGAGTCAGTTCGGTGTGTATGAATTTAAGCTTCCGGACTCGTGGGCTGCTAAAGCCGGCGGGGCAAAGAGCGGCGTCTTCGGCGCTTTTTTTATGGGACTGACCATGGGAATTGTCGCGGCGCCGTGCATCGGTCCCTTTGTGCTCGGGCTGGTAACGTATGTTGCGGCAAAGGGGGATCCGCTCTACGGATTTTTAATGTTTTTCGTTCTTGCTGTCGGACTTGGATTTCCTTATTTGATCCTTGCGCTTTTTTCCGGAAAGATCAAGAACCTTCCACGTGCAGGGGACTGGATGGTCGGTGTAAAACATATTTTCGGATTTTTACTGACGGGCATGGCCATCTATTTTATCGGTCCGCTCCTTCCGGCGGCGGCTGTGCATTATGCGCTTCCGTCCTTTGGCATTCTGGCTGCGTTTATCCTGCTGTTCTTCGATTCGACTGCCGCGGGGGTCAAAGGTTTTAGAATATTTAAAATAGCATTCTCCGTGATGGTAATCGTCGTTTCTGTCTATGCATTGATTCCGCAAAAAACTGTTTCGCCGGTGTGGCGAAGTTTCAACGAAGAGGCGTATGAAGCGTCGATCAGGAATAACGAACGTATGGTTGTAGATTTCTATGCGGATTGGTGCATACCGTGCAAGGAACTCGATGCGCAGACTTTTTCAGATCCGCTGGTCCGGCAGGAACTGATGCGTTTTTCAAGCTACAAGGTAGACATGACGCAGTCGGCCTCGCCGTCGACGGAACGACTGCGCACCAGGTTTAAAATTAGAGGCATGCCGACCGTTCTAGTTATAAATGCGCGCGGAGAAGAAGCAGAACGCCTCACCGGCTTCGCGGGGCCGGAACGGTTTCTGGAAATATTAAAGAAAGCAGAGTAGTTTGCGGATAATCAGATTCGCATCGTTCGATCCGTAGAGTCCGACTCGTAGTCGGACAATTACAAAGCGTTTTTTCACACTCGCCCGTTTATTTCTCCATCCCGATAAAGCACCGGCTTAATCTTGTCATTTTGTCATTCTTCATTCTCTTTTGTGTAAAAATAATACACTGTTAGCAAAATTCCGGCAATACACATTGCGGCAATCACACCGGCCGCTGTCGGCTTGTATGTGAAGACTTCCAATGCCGGACGGTCATCTGGCGTCTTGTATAACGCAAGCACGGCAAACAGGTTGTTCACAAAATGCGCCGCCATACCGGGGAAAATGCTTCGACTCCGGTAGAAAAAAAATCCGAACAGCACGCCAAGGATAACAAGCGAAAGCAGGTTGATGGGCCGCATGTGATATAATCCGAAGATCACGCCGGTGATAAAGATGCTTTTCATGCCGAGCGTTCGTTCCAGTGTCCGCTGCACATATCCGCGAAAAAGTATTTCCTCGCAAATTGCCGGTGTAAGGCAGACTACAACGAGAAGCCATATTAATTCTTCGCTGCTGTACGAAGTGAACAATTGTTCGTTGATGCGCGATAAAAAGTCCGGAATTTTCAGGCGTTCTATAAAAAAATCGCCGATGTAATCGTTGAAAGGCAGAACGCAAATCGTAACCGAAGCGGCGAGTATTATCTCGGGAACGGAAAAACGATTGAGCCGCAGATATGAAGCCACATTCGTAGAATGCCAGTGTTTTACGATCCACAACGTGGGCAGAAGCATGCAGAGGAATTGAGAAACAAAAACGGCGATGCGCATCGGTCCTTTCATCGCCATTGTCATCCGGGTTAATTGTTCGATGAAAGTTTTTCCGTGCAGAGATATATGATGCCCGGCGGTATCGATAAGAAAAAATATTACGCCGATAATTGCCTGAGCGTGAAAATACACAACACCGACTATCAGAAATCCGAGGAATGCAGCAGCCGCAGAACTTCGTCCGGCCCGCTCCCACGATCCGTCAAGCGCGAGCGGTTCCCGCGGGTTTTGTGTCTCCGCCGGATTCACGGTCACATTCGGTCAAAATCAATCGACGACGGATCTTGCAAGGCCGGGGTCGAATAAGATTGAGCCGGAGCCTGGCTTCTGGCGCGCAGGTCAAAATACATGACCACAGTATACACCGGAGCAATCAGCAGTGTAAGCAGTGCACTTACACCGGTGCCGATACTGATACCCGGGCCGAATGAAGCTTCAAGGTTTTTCATTGTCACCGGATCGATTTTGCCGCCGGTTTTTCCCAGAATCGTAAAATATTCTCTGTAGGCATCCCACATGCTGCCGAATGTGATCGGCAGTGATACAATCGTGATGACCAACTGCATGATCAGCGAGAATAAAAACAGGATACCGAAGGTTCTCCACCAATATCCTGTTACCAGATCCCAGCTTCCTCTTAACGATTCGACAGCGGTCATATCGTCCACTGCGACGGCAGTCAATGAAAAATACCATTTCAAAAAAACATTTAACATCAGCGGCACAAGACCGATACAACAGATCAAAACAAACAGCACCATGAGCAATTTTGAAACGACTGCAAGCATAACTGCGGCGATAATTACGATTATAGCAGCGCCGGCAACAATAGCAATTTTAAGCAAGGCCTGGCCGATTCCATGCAGCCATCTGCCGCTGAATGTTTCATCGATTGCGTCCGTAACAGAAATGGAATAGGACATCAATTCTTCGCTTACGACAACACTAATGGCAATTTCAGCGAGCAGCGATCCAAGCATCAGTAAGAGTGATGCAGCGCCAAAGAACGATAATGTTTCCAGCATCGAAATAAAAACGTCAAAGATGCTTTCTCCATGTGCATTTTTAATTGTTTCCTGCAAATCTGCGATGGAAGAAGAGAAGTCATCGGCTGCAATCGCCATCAGGATGAGCGGAAGTCCGAGGAACAATAATGCAATGATGAGATTGCGGAAAAATGTTTTACCGATGAGAGTAAATGTTTTTTCAAAAATATCGCTCAATTCCATCGGAACGATCTGCTT
>Ga0182017_10003409_pt1 | contig 11869 bp, 18 predicted proteins | sample 712E3DmetaG_FD_120492 | JGI IMG/M metagenome (GOLD analysis project Ga0182017, IMG submission 120492) | Permafrost microbial communities from Stordalen Mire, Sweden - 712E3D metaG | ecosystem: Environmental > Terrestrial > Soil > Wetlands > Permafrost | place: Sweden: Stordalen | collected... | reverse complement strand
TGCGTCTACTGTGGACATCGCTACGGGCCGGAAGACCAGGTCAAGGAGTCGATGCAGCAGGTACTGTACGATCACATTAAGGTGTGTCCGAAGCATCCTTTGAGCGCTGCAATTAGGGAACGAGACTACGCTAGAGCGTTGTGTGAGCTAATGCGAGACGCATTGGAAGCACAAGTTCGAAGTGGTTATGCTATTATTCGCAGGGATCCTGATGTCGTGACGTACGCCGAAATTGCTGACGCTAAGATGCGAGATGCGTTGACTGCCAACCTAGATTGGATAGAACCATGCAACCTAGAACAAAAGAAAAATTCGCCAGAATAGTCTGCCCAGAATGTATCGAAGTTTCCGGAGGTAACTGTAGCGGTGTGCGTTATCTTTCGAAAGAGGAATACGACAGGCAGATGGATGATCCTCACGTAGGGTGGCGTTGTCCCGTCTGCAGAACGTATCCTTGTATCTTCGACGACGATTACTTCGAACGTCCTTATGAAAAGAAAACCTAAGATAGTTAAATACCTGTGGATGCGTCCAGGCGACATGGCTGATTATGAAAACCTTGGTTCATCAGACGCGTTCGATGATGCTCTTTCGTCTATCGAACACAGCGCTCTCGGAGATTTTTATACGTGGCATAGAGATGGTTTAGGCTTCGACACCCTATCTGGAATTGACGTTAGTATGTTCTGGGGAGATAAATACGCTCAGTTGATATCGAAGCTTCGTAAAAAAGAATGTAGGGCAGTGCGTCAAGCACTAGCTGATGGAGTTAAACACAGATGAACAAAATGGAAAATACAAGTTGGTGGATTCTGTCTCAGAACAGGTACATAGAATTCGAAATTGGTCCGTGTGTTCTATTGGATGAACACGGAAACTGTCACGCATTATCAGAGTTTGACCCGGAGAAGTCTCGACTCTGGATTCTTGAAGCGTGCGATAGAGATTGTCCAGACTTGGTATTCTGGTCTGTATTTGGAGTCCTCAAAGATGCGGGTCGGGAATCTCTTGCTGACTTCAAATTGGAAAAGTCGGCTCAAGCTGTAGCTGATATGCTAAATATGGGACTAGACGTAACCGACCGCACTACTCGAGAAGAGTGTGAGATCTACGAAAGAACATTAAATCATGAATGAACAAGCGATAACAGTAACTGAACAAGATTGTGATAAGTGTGGTAAAAAGCCGGCTTATTGTAAGTGTGAGAAGAATGTGGCGGTCGTACCGGTGTCAACTCAAACCGCTTCGGTGGTTCCACTGGAGAATGATAATTTTGAGCTGTCCGCTCAGAAGATGCCGCTTGGATACTATTCTCGGACGGTCACGAAATTCAAGTACTTCTACAAGAACTAACATGAGTAAAACAAACTACGCAGGTCTAGATTACTCCGGCCCAGGGTCAGATGTTAATCGAGATAAGGATACCAGAATACGCTATGGAATCATGTCGACACACGCTGTGGCACCGGAAGCGTTGGAAGACATATACACTCACGGTACCGATGTCGATTATGAGAACTATATTGCCGAATTGAAGGATAAGCTTCGAGGTGTATTGTCTGATTACTTCTCGGACGTCAAACTGAGTGGCGACGATATCTCTGCTCTGGATGCCGCTGTAGACGGAGCTTTCGAAGCTGTTAATGATGATCTAGATTATCAGAACAATAATGGTTGTACCCGAATGCTGTACAAGGCTGACGGGTACGTTCTTCAGACAGATAGCTACGGTGACCTCTGGGTGATCAGCTCACCATATTTCACCTATGCTCAATTCTGCAGTCCATGTGCGCCTGGCGCGTGTCATCTCGAGCATCCTCTGGAAGGGTACGGCATGACAGAGGAACAGAAGTCAGAGAAGCTGGCTGCCAATAAATGTTACTGTCTGAGTGGTGATTGGTTCGATAAAGAGAATCCGTGTCCTTACGATATCTATTCGGTAGAGACTGGAGAACTAGCGCACGATGAAACAACCGAGAGTGTACAATGAGAATATCTAAACAAGCTCTTAAAAATGTAAAAATCTACAACGGTCACGATCTCTGCCGTCTGGGTGGTGGTAAGATATTTTTATCATACTATACCGGCAATCAAGCAGCTTGTTCTGTCTCACACTGGTCTGTAGTAGGTATAGGATTTAACACTGATCCGAAAGCGCAGTGGGCGGATTACGGATGTAAGACGTTTTCTGGAAACATGAAGTCTCCAGCTCTGGATGAGGCGAAAGCATTCGCTTCTGAAAAGTACGGTATCAGAGCCTGGGACCGAGATCCATTCGGTAATTGGCAGGATAGGAAAGTGATGGCGCAAGTGATTAAAAAAGTATCTTCATGAAATATCCTAAATTGAGTGACGGAATGGATTATGGTTTTGGAGCTAATGGGGAACGTGTCTGCCTAGGATCCAGAATGGGGCGTTCTAACATCCTGCCGTTTGATTCAAACGTGGCATTGAAATTCATTCTACGGAAGCTGCGTTTTGTGGATGGTTGCTACGACCAGGGTGGAGCATACTGGGGAGCTCCTGAAGACCTATATCGAGCTGTGACTCTTGACTGGCATCCCTGGAAATCCAACTGGGATGGGACTAAGGTAGAAGAGCCAGCACACATTGAGGTATTCGTTCGGGCTAATTCTCATAAATCCGCCAAACAAGCTGTTCGAGAGATTCTTCCGAATGCTAAGTTCTACAACTGATTATGAGTAAATACCACTACGACATTGAGCCGAAAGTAAATAACTACCAGCCTAGCCAGGACTACGGCAAGGTCTTCGGCTGGGAAATTATTGATCACAATAAAAATTGTGTCGTGAGGACTTATCTGTTGCACGAGACGGGAGTAGCTCTCACTTGGCCTTTGAGTAAAAAGGTTAGAGTGTGGGCTTTAAACCTAGCAAGGCAGAATGGTTTCGATGGGAAGGTCTATGTATGAGTAAAGAAACTAGATGGAATACAAACGATAGCGTAAGGGCTCATCGCAATGGTTGGGATGTGTTTTACGTCGGTAGTGGCAAATGTGAAATACAACGTCTAGATGAAGGAGTAATTTATTTCTTCTCAGATGCTAACGCGATCGAACATGTGCTTCAGCATGCTAAGAGTAGTAAACTTTGCCGCAAGGCAATTAAAACAGTATATGGATTCTAAACCTGAAACTAAAAAGAAACTGATCGTCCGGTGGATCGCGTGTTATGAGACTGTAATAGAAGTTCCTCATTGGGTTTCACCTGATTGTAGGGAAGCACAAGATGCAGCTGCTCGTGTCGATATTGACGTACCAGGATCTGAGTATCAGCAGGATACTTGGGAAGTAGATTCTATTCGAGAATTCGCTGGAGAGATTAATTACGAACAGGCATTAAAATGAAATTATACTATCACAAAACAGACGGTGGTGCGGAATACTTGATGGACACTTACATTGACACAGGGATGGATATAAAAACCGGGAAAATTTTGCACCGGGAAGGAGTTGTCACTGATAAAACAAAATTCGTCGTACGTATTGACGGTGACATAACGAAAGATGCGGAGCTTAGTATCCGAGGTGATGAACAGGTTCGTTCAGGATACTGCTCTAAATGTGGGGAATTTAACAATGGGTTAAACCACACATGCAAGCCGGAAAAATATCCCACCGGTGACCCGGCAGGACATTTCTCAGGTTGTCCTGCTTTGGACGGCAAGCCGGTTTGCACATGTGGAAGTGGGAGGTGCGCATGATACTGTGTGAAAAATGCGGCAAGATGAAGGGCACTCCAGAAGAAGTTAAGAGAGTGGAGCGTGCATTCCTCACGAGTGTAAAGCTCCATATATTGAAGACGATGATGCCCTAGTACGTTGTCCTGATTGTGGTGCATTACTTAAGTTAGAATTTGTGAAACACCACAGCTAAGTCTTGTATTGACATTACTTTCTAGCTGTGTGATGGTGCATTCATGAGTGCACCACTTAATAACAAATTCGCTTCGAAGCCAAAACACACTTTGGCTTCGAGTCACCTCAATATTCGGTGTCATCCTAAGGACAAATCGGCCTGGCATCGACAAGCCAGGAAGTGTGGAAAGAGGCTTACGCCGTGGGTACTGGATACTTTGAATGGGGGCGTGAGGTGAGTGTGGCCGAGCGTATCTATTATAAAAGTAACCGCGAAAGAATTCTAGCGGACAAGCGGCGTTACTATAAAAGGAATCGTAAAAAGATTCTTGCGAGTAAGCGACTATATCATGAACTCAATAGCAGAAAAATTTGTTCAAAGAAGCGTCGTTATTATAGAACCAATCGCAGAAGAGTCCTTGCGAGGAATTGTTCCTACTTCAAAAACAATCGTGAAAAAGTCCGCGTATCAAGGCTTCTCTGGAGAAAGAATAATCCAGAAAAAGCTCGTGCGCAGCGTCATCTATGGGCTAAAAACAATCCAGATAAGGTGCGCGAGTCGACTAAACGTTGGTTAAAGAGCGGCAGCCCTAAAGCTGAGAACTACCGAATATCGAATTTGCTTAGGCGTAGGATACTTGGCGCACTGACCGGTAAAACGAAAGCTGCACACACTCTAGAACTTCTAGGTTGCTCAATTGAACAGTTTCGAGAGCATCTTCAAAAGCAATTTAGATCTGGTATGCAGTGGAACAATCACGGTTCGGTATGGGAGATAGATCACAAACTACCTTGCGCGTCATTTGATCTCTCGGACCCGTCGCAACAGCGTAAGTGTTTTCACTATTCAAACATGCAGCCACTGTTTAAACAAGAGAATCGGGAAAAACGAGATAAAATCTTATATGAATAACTCAAAGCCGCCAGCGGTGCCAGCCCCTCTACTTGACGTTGAGTCGAGTGTTACATACGACCTAATACCCATGACGGACGGCGGTAGCACTACTAAGAAACCATTTAGGTTGTATCCAGAAGCCTTCGACGGATGCTCTCAGCCGAAACAACTCTGGACTTCCAGGCGTATTGGTAACAAGGAGGTTGTCTTACAAAATCAAAAACGTGTGAAGGGAGTACTACACGTCTGTGGTCGAGGTAGTAAGACGGCCAATGTGATGTTTGTTTCTGGATGCGTGTACAGAGAAGAGGAACTCACAACGTTCACATCGAAACCTTCGCTCTTGAACGGCCCAGCGGGAAATTTGTTCCTGAGATCTTTGTATCGCTGCGGTATACCGGAGGAGGACTGGTTCTACACAAGTGTGGTCAAGTACAATGTGCCGAAATTGAAGCCCTCATCAGCCGACATCCGATGGTGCTCGCAAATGCTTAAGGATGAGATAGAGACTATAAAGCCTAAGTTGATAGTTTGTCTTGGCAAAACAGCGTTTGATGTTCTTTTCAAGCTCAAGCTGAAAATGAAAGACATCCAGGGAGGCTTCTTTGACTGCCCTGAATTCGGGTGCGCATTATTTCCGATGGATTCCCTTCTGACTCCTCTCATGAAGCCGGAATTTCTGGAGCGCCAGATCGTAGATCTTAAGGAAGTTAAAAAGTTTCTCGACGAAATTAAAGGTATATCCCGAATCAAAGTGGCTACTGAATATACCACGATTGATACTTCAGAGAAGCTGCAGAACCTCATGACCTATCTGGGCGACGAGGTTAAGTCTGACCGTCTCCACATGGCCTCGATAGACTCCGAGTGGCACGGACAGACTGCCTGGAGTGGACAGCTAAGGGCTTTCCAGATGTCCTGGAAGCCAGGTAAAGCAGCCTACGTCCGCCTCACGGCGCCCGTAAATGGCAAGTCCATCTACGTGATGGATCAGCCACTCCCGGTAATTCGAGAGATCATAAAGCCGGTGATGAACAATCCGGCTTTAAAGTGGATAGGTCACAATGCTCATGCTGATATGGCGTGGATGGATCAGCACCTGGAACTGGACGTCTTCGATCGTTTCGGTTTCGACACCATGTTCGCCCAACAGCTGCTGAACGAATACGCCGATCTGAAGCTGGAACGATGCAGTGTGCAGTACACAGATCTAGGGCGCTACGACATCGATTTGTTGTTGTGGAAGAAGAAGACCAAGTTCGATGAAGAAGATAATGAGGGGTATGGGTTAGTTCCGGATGAGATACTGATACCGTACGCTTGTCGTGACGTGGACTGCACGATTCGCATTTATCCCATCTTGATGAAGCAACTCATCCAGCAGAAACTATCCACCTACTACTTCAACTACACGCTACCGTTCGTGACGAATGGTTTCTACGAATTGATGTCTACTGGCATACCGATCGAGAAGGAGTATCTGGACGAGATGAGGGAAATGTTCACGCATCACGGAGCTGTACTCCTAACCGAATTCCGAAAGACTGTGAAGCAAGAAGCAAACGTGCTCCTTCATTCCGCTCTTCGAGAACGCTCGGTTACGCTCTATGGTTCTCCTGACCAGGGAACGAAAGCATTCTTCGAGATGTCTAAATTGGCTCGAAGAGGCTCGGAGGTGGAAAAGGAATTACGCCAACAACTCCAATCATTTGCTTCGGATTCAACCGAGTTCGCTCAGTTGCTTCCCCTGTATATGCACTGGCGTGAATGTGATCAATTCAACATCAGCAGTACAGATCATCTTCGTAGATGGTTGTATGATGTAAAGAAGTTCCGACCGATCAAGACCACGAAGAAGGATGGTATCCAGATGGCGTGGGATAAGGTGATGAACCTTACTCCGGATAAGAGGCGGCAGTATACGCCAGCGGCGGACAAGCAGACGATCAAGGTCTTTGCTGCCCGGGATCCCTTGGTGGCACAGATTGAAGAATTGAAGGCAGTACAGAATATCACCAAGATATTCCTGAAAGGACCAGATGAAGAAGGAAGGGAACAAGGCCTGCATAAGTGGATACAGCCTGATGGTAGAATTCATACCAACTGGGCGCTGGCGGAAACAAGTCGTACACGTACCTGGAAACCAAACATCCTCAACTGGCCGAAGGCAATTACCAAGCCCATCGAGAAGGCGTTTGAGAGAATCAACATCCTGGTAGCTGACACTAAACGGAAGGAATTACAATTACGAAATGCAAGTGACGAAGAAGTAGCCAAGGCCGTAAATGAGTTGATTACCAGACCGATATCTCTTCGTTCGGCTGCCAAAGCACCTGAAGGTTGTGTGTTGATCGATATGGACCTTAAGACGGCCGAAGTGGTAGCTCTGGCCTATTTGTCTGGCGACGAGAACATGATCAAGGTTCTTACTGAGCCGGATAGTCAGTTTGCCAGGATCGATAAGGATAATCCGAAGAAGGCGGTTCGCATCTGTTACAATGACAATGTGGGACTTCCAGAGTCGGAGCAGGATCAGTCGGTTCTGGTACCAATGGACGACCCCAGAATACTTCGGGATGCGTGTGGGGAAATACTTCATCCATTACGTGACATACATTGGGAAATGGCTGAAGAGGTGGCTAATAAGCCTAGAGAAAAGCTAGAGGAAAGACTGTATAGAGATGGCGCCGGCAAGGTAGGAAATTTTAGTATACCTTACGGTGCTGCATCAACTCTATTGGAGAGAATGATAGAAGCAAATACTGGTATTAAGCCTCCAGAAGGTACAGGCCAGAAAATGTTAGATACTCATGCGACTAGATATCCTCAAGCCACCGAATTTCAAAAGGAGATGGAAGAATGTATTCAAGATCCTGGTTTCTATCGATCCATATCAGGACGTGTTCGTCACTTCTTTTACACGAATCTCGGAGATGTGGACGGTCTGTCGGATTACACTATGGAGGGAATACTTTCTCCATTGAAACGTCAGGCCCGTAATTTTCCCATGCAGGAGCTGGTTGCGGCTACGGCGACGAGAGCGTTGATCAGATTCATTAAGGAACGTCGTGAGCGAGGATTTAATTCTCGTATTATGATGTCCCTGTATGATGCTGTGACGTCCATTTCGACGTTCGAACAGGCTAAAGAGACCGTGGAAGTGTTACGTAATTGTTTGACAGTATGGTGTCCTTGGACAGTACATGGCAGGACATTCAACTTTGACGTCGACACCAGCATTGGTTTTCGGTGGGGCGTCAAAACATCAAAGGAAGAAAAGGAATTAGTGAAAAATATCTATGACAGAACGACAATCGGTTGAACAGCTGGTTTCTGATCTTTTGTTTAAACTTCAATCTGCTCTCGAACAGATTGGACGAGATCAAGAACCCATGAAGAAGAGAGCTTTAGACTATGTTTCTCAACTTCGAGAAAACTTCGACAAGCTGACAAAAGTCAAATGTGGCAATGCAAAGATTTTTGTTGCGCTCGACAATAATCAGGTGAATATTGAAAGTACAGTGTCGATAGATATCATATTGGTATTGTGTAGTAGTGGTGGTAGGTACAAAGCAAGTCTAAGACGAGAAACGCTGGTTCCCCTGTCCGAGGAATCATTTTTAGAATGTGTTCACGATACACTGGCAGAAGACATCGCGTCAGGTCGTATCGGAACAGAGCAGTTGCAGTTAATCGAAAAATAAACAAATATGCCAAAAGTAAACAAATCATTAGTTGGTGGCTCCGAAGGTGAGCCAGAGTCAAATTCAGCACATCCTTTCTTCTTTCCGGAAGTTAAGGCTTTGCAGTTGCTGAGCAAAAACACATACGGTCTCCGTCTTCTTCCCGCATACGATAAAGCTATGTTGGAAGCCGGCGACGAGAATTACAAACTGAGCGTGGCACCATATCGTGATCGGGACAACATTGATTCCTCGAACGATCTGCCGAAGTTCACGGCGTGGTACTATGTAGTTACTGGATACAAGTTCGTCGGTAATGATGGGAAGCATTTTCTGTCTCCGCTGACACTTCATTCCAAAGCGCAGCGTGGGATCGACCCTTTGTTTGACATATTCTTCACGGCGAAGAATAGTGGCAATCCGGATTGGGTCAAGCTGACGGTTAAGCCGGCGACTACGGCAGAAGGTTATCAATCAGTGATTCCTCTTCCCAAGCGGTTTGGTATTGCAAACGCCGTAGTTAGCATCGAGAAGACGCAGACAGTTGAGAATCGTGTCATTGTGTTCGGCAGCATGGCTCTTGATATGCTCAAGGCCACGTTGAATACAATGCGTCCCGCTGTGGTGGCTAGTCCGGTGGATCCGGAATGGTCAGACTACCTGTTCGGCGACGTCACCAGTCCCGCCTATGGAGCCTGGGCTACCATCAAGAAGACGGTGTTTAACACGGCCGGAATGGCTGATGCTGGATTCCACTTCTCGTCCAAGGCGAATCAACTGGTAGGTTATATACCCTGGCCCGTAGAACTCGCTTCTGATTGGGGTCAAGCTTACTTGGCTGGTCGTCTCAACATTGGCGATACTGATAAAGTTACTCGCATCTGGTCTGCGGAAGAAGAGCTGGAATATCTAGTGTCGGATGACTTCCTTCCGTATGAACTGATTGAAGCAGCCTGTAAGAATCACTGGACTGTTCCAGCAGCTTCTGGGAATCCTTCGTATTCCACTCCTCCAGAAGATGATGGCTCAGGCGGTCAATTCGGTCCAGTTCCGAAGGCACCTGTGGCACCTGTCGCTCCTCGAGCAACTGGTGCTCCTGTCGCACCTAAAGCGCCCGCGGCTCCTCCGAGGGTAGCGGCTCCTGGGGCGTCAGCTCCACGTACGGCAGCTCCCGCTGCAGCACCGAAGGTTGCGGCTCCTGGGGCTCTTCCGCCACGTCCAGCAGCTCCTGGTGGTGCTTCTAGGCCTCCTGGCATACCTGGTGGCGCTCCAAGACCTCCTGCAGGTGGTCCCGCGAAGCTCCCACCTCGAGTGGCAGCGCCTGTAGCAGCGGCACCTGCAACGCCCGCACCTGTAGCTGCAGAGGTCCCCGCTCTTACTCAAGAAGAGGTGGACGAGTTCAATGCGTTGCAGGCTGCGTTTGATGCTAATCAAGAATCACTGACGGCCGAGCAGGTAAATCGGTTCGGTGAGCTTGGCGAGCGTGTGGCGCTGCAAGCACAACAACAGTAAACAATCCAACTCCGGGTGCGTGCGTCTTGGTGGCGCACGCACCCATTTTTATCATTATGGGAAGACCAAAAGGATCGAGAAATAAAACAACACAGAATTCAACAGTAACAAAGCCATCACACACGTCATCGTCTCGCGTATTCAATATACTTGATGATGGTGCAGATTTAGTCAGCGCAGTTAAAGAGACACTAGCTCGTTCGGAAGCTGACGTCATGATTGCTGGTGATCCGAACAAACCTAAACTCATTTTGCCTGTTCCTTCCTTTGCTTTCTGTTCCCTTATTAAGGCTAGAGGTTTGGTAGCTGGCACCGTGATTGACGTCATAGGATCTGATGGTATCGGTAAGACTAGTTTTCTATTTACTCTAATGGGTTGGGGTATGGCTGCTAATGGACCATGCATGTATGTGGAATCAGAAGCCAAGCCGCTGGATCGTCGGCGTGTCGAGGCGTGTTTACATCCGGACAGGGCTATTGCTGCCAAGATGTATGATGCTATCTACATGGCGCCGGCACGAGAGATACGCGAGGCGGTCAACAAGATTGAAGAGTGGCTCATCACTATCCGGGCTCCCGGTTCTCGTATTCCTCCCACGTCTACGGCCATTATCGGTCTTGATACATTCAGCAAGTTGATGTCCCCAGATGAGGCTTCGGGTTTTGCTGTTTATGATAGTTCCAAGGATAAAGAGAAAAAGAAACTTGAGGAGAAGAAGCAGGCTTTCAAGGCAGCTAAAAAGGGAATAGAACCGGACAAGATAAAGAAGAAAGATGCTCCGGTAGATGAATCCAAAGAGCTAGGTACAGGCAGTAACTTCGGTCATGCCAAGTCTGCGCAAGAGTGGAGTCGTAGACTTCCCTACTATCTATCCAAGTATAACGCTATCTTGGTTCTCAATCGTCACCAAAATGATAAGATCGACATGGGTGGCGGTGGCGGTATGATCATGTCTGCCGAAGCTAAAGACAGCATTAATCGCACATCGATCGGCGGTCGCGCATTTTGGCAGACTGCCGCGTACGAGTTCATTCTTTCACGTAAAGACTATGTGAAAGCATCCATCGCTGGAAACACTGTGAAAGTGGCTGGTAACATCAAGGTCGTAGTTGCAAAGAACAACTGGGGTCCGGCGCCTTCAGAAGGTGCGTATAGGATATCGTTATTGCCCAGACGCAATACCGAAGCTAGATTCGAACCAGTCATAGACTTCGATGCCTTTCTGCCAGAACTCCTTCAGTCGCACAAGCTGATGAAGGTCACCACGAAGAACATCAACACTGTAGTTTGTTCGGACTTTAATCCTCAAGGTAAGGCTGAGGATATCGACATTCACACATTCTGTGAAATGTTCTATCAGCGTCCAGGACTAGTGGAAGAACTCGGCAAGAGAATGGGTTTTGCTCATTATGATGATCGTAGTACTATGCCAAAGTTAATTACGGTGCCGGTGCCGTCATCGGTAGAAGTGGAGACGGCTGAACCTGCTACTGCTGAAGTAGTACAACCAGAAACAAAAAATGAAACAAGCAATGAAGAAAACAAAGTCTGAGTTTGATGTGTGGTTTAAGGCTCAGTATGGAGCCTTGCCTAATCCCACCAAGAGAGTTAAGTTATCATGTAGGATTAATGAGTTGAGAACGAAGGCGAACTTCATGGAACAAACAGCAAATGACATGAACTCGCTCGAGTTGCTCTATCAAGGTGCCAAGATCGCATATTTTCGAGATGAAAATAACCCAACATCAGTTTAGGCAGGCCCTAGCTTCGACAGCGAAAATACCCGTCAGTTCCGTCTCTTGGACATCGGCCAAGGATGATCTGACGGATGATTTTCGTTGTTTCGTAACACACGTGGAAGTGACGTGGCCTGTAGAGACGGATTCAATATTTGTAATGCCT
>Ga0182017_10003406_pt1 | contig 11875 bp, 14 predicted proteins | sample 712E3DmetaG_FD_120492 | JGI IMG/M metagenome (GOLD analysis project Ga0182017, IMG submission 120492) | Permafrost microbial communities from Stordalen Mire, Sweden - 712E3D metaG | ecosystem: Environmental > Terrestrial > Soil > Wetlands > Permafrost | place: Sweden: Stordalen | collected... | reverse complement strand
CAATCCTCGCTCGGTCCGGTATTTCTTGATTTTTCCCGCCGAGGATGCTGCTGGCGAGTTTGTCGGATCACAGCCGAGGAACTGCACGATTTGGGGGATGAACCGGATTTCAGGGTTTGTACGGTTCCTTTCCCAGTTGTATACCGTATCAGTTGCTATATTCAACGCATGGGCAAGTTGCGTTGCCCCCATCCGAGTTGAAGTCTGCTTTTCTTTATGTGGTCCCCTATGGTCTCCGGCGGTTCAAGGAATTGCGTTTTCCAGGGTTTCTGGGCCATTAGGTGAACATGGCAAGAAGGCAACGCAAACCTCGTCCGTGTGGAGAATATGGAACTCCATCTCCTCGCAAGGTTGTCAGGATGAAAAACCGTATGCATCCCAAAAGACGACGGACTCTGCTTCCAAAACGCTTCCAATGTTCCACCCTTTGTGATGTTGGCACTGCCATAACCCGGTCAGCGTGAGTGCTTTTTCCAATGTTGATTGTAAAGTTGACCTCTTATTCCTGATCCTCTCAATTAAGGTGCAAAGGCGAGCATAGGTAATTTCGAATAAGATCTTACGGTGAATCATCGCGGTCGCATGAGCTTCGTGGCCGACAAAGAATTCAAGATGCATCTGGCAAATCTTATCTCGAGGTTCTACTTATGCCGATTGATATAGGAGAAGTGCTTTCGCATCTTAGCAACTCGATGGTTTGCAGCTCTTAGTTTTGGATGCCCTTCGCTCGAACCAGCCGATGTTCTCAACCGATTGTAGAATGAAGACTGGAAACCAGTTCCACGATCATGAAAGATCCGTTGGGGAATGTTCAAACAAACGGCCGAGTGACAAATATTACACATCGCAAAGGGGCAGAGGAGGCAGTACACGAGAGTGAGGAACGATATCGCCTCATGGTTGAAGATTTGATCGATTTGGTGGCAGAAGTCAGTCTGGACCTGCGATTCCTGTACAAATCCCAATTTTGATACCGTGTCGGGCCATAAACGCTCCGAATTGGCCTATAAGGCTGTTCGTGAGATACTCCGGCTCGATGATTTGCTGTCAGTAAGAGAGGAAGTTGTGACAGGCGAAGTATCCGGAATCTTCCTGTATGCCGTGAGGACGGTTCCTGGCAGTGGCTGGAAATCGAAGGCCAGAAGTTCCGCATCTCCTCGAGACAGGTTCGGGTTGTCGTCATAGCGCATGATCTTATTAATGTAGGAAAAGGAGAAAACGAACTCCATCAGTGCAGGACCCGAATGCAGCGGTTTTCTGAGCATCTGGAGGACACGTTGGTGGAAGAACGGAAACGGATCTCAGGAGAAGTTCGCGATGAGTTTGGGCATCTGAGTTTGGGCATCTACTGACGATCTTGATGTTTGATTTGCCTTTGCTTAAATTGAATTGGCGCAATTAGCACATGGACTTTGAAGGGAGATTAGAGACGATGGGGACTTGCCTGAACTAGGCCATCGCCTCAGGCAATAGAATCTTGAAGGAACTCCGGCCTCCTTAACTCGATGAATTGGGGATTGTTGGTGCCGTTCAATTGGACGTAAATCAAATGGAAAGCAAAATCGGATTCACGGCCCATCTGATGATTGATCCACCGGAATTTTCACTCCAAAACTAATCCAGCATGACAGTAAATCAGGTGTTCAATAAAATCCTGACAAACATCGTTCGTCATGCGGGAGCGTGTTTGCCTGTGGGGTGGGCGTTTGAGCGTTTATGGGAGAGAAGAAAGGGCACTACCGTGACGGTTCGGTTACCTTTGCACAAGAAAAGAAACGGAAGGTTTGCTTTATGATACGGGTATTGATAGCCGATGATCATCCTGTGGTGCGGCGAGGGTTGAAGGACATCTTGGAGGAAGCGTGGGATATCGAGGCGGTGAGCGAAGCTTCCGACGGCTTGGAGGTTATGGAGAAAATCCGGAAAGAAGAATACGACGTTTTGCTCCTCGATCTTTCGATGCCTCACCTTGATGGCCTTGAGGCCATTTCGCGTATCAAGTCCGAGAGGCCGGAGATCGCCATTCTGGTACTCAGCATGAATCCCGAAGAGATCTTCGGAATGAGGGCACTTAAGCTCGGGGCCTCGGGTTACCTCTCAAAGGAAAGCGCCCCAGAGCAGCTTATTGCGGCGATACGTCGAGTTGCGAGCGGGAAAATCTTTGTCTCTGAAGCTCTGGGGGAGATGCTTGCCATGAATGCGAGCAAAGGATCTCCTCAACTTCCACACGAAATGCTCTCCGATCGCGAATATCAGGTGATGATAATGATTGCGAAAGGTAAATCACTCAAGCAAATTGGCATTGAACTGTCGCTGAGCGTCAAGACGGTCAGCACTCATCGAACACATATTCTCCGAAAAATGCAATTGGAGAACAACGCTCAAATTGTGACCTATTGTCTCCAGAACAAGATGCTTTCCTAACTGCATTTCGTAGCCTCGTCGGCCTTCCCCACAGCCTGAGCCTCATAGGATTTTTCCCAGATTAGTAATTCGATCGGTAGTTTTCGTGACGCGCCGTCCGAGAATCGAGCATTCCTCTATTACCTTTGTTCTGCTCATCCTCCTTCTATCCGGTCAACACTCACCGAACACATATTCTCCGAAAAATGAAATTGGGGAAGAACGCTCAAATTGTGGCGTATTATCGCAAAACCAAACTGCTTTCCTGACTGCATGTCGAAGCTTTGTCAGCCTTACCCACAGTTTGACCTCATAGGATTTTTCCGATTATAGGATTTTTCCTAGTTTAGTAATTCGATCAGCATTCCTCCCGGCGCTCCGTCAGAAGATAGAGCATTCCTATATTCCTAACGTTCACTAGTCTTCCGTACCTCCTGCATAGGATACTTCCCACGTGCGATTCAGATTCGTGCCGATTGTATTCGCATAAGGGCATGTGCATATTGTCCTCCGTGGTTTCGATAGTAATGTTTCTGAATTTGGAATAAAGAAGAACAAGAAAACGGTGAGTGAACATATGACCTCCTTCTCAATTTCTCTTCGGCCTTTCATCTTCGTCTCATACATGCTTTCATGTTTGTTACCGACGATAGCCCTCGGTCAGACGACAATGACGTTCGGCCAGCAGTTGTTCTTGATGAAGACTCTTAAGCCATCATTGAAGAGACTTGGCATCATGTCGTTCACCTTGACCAATGAAGATGCTCAAAGATTTGTCCGCGCCGGCCGCAGCCTGGGTGTGACGGTAACGGTAGGAAAAGTGCGCGGGTTGACTGAGTTATCGAGTTTGTATAGAAAGCTTATCGTCGAATTCAATACCGAGATGATTTGCATTCCTGAGGGCGATGACAAAATGATGCTTGGCGTTGGACTGGATTTTCTGCGTGAGAGCACTCTCGAAGACAAGATCGGCCTCTGCGTCCCGACGAGAGAAGCTTTCGCAAAGGGTGCGCTGTGCAGCTTTGAGAACGATAATAACAAATTTACTGTCTATGTCAATCGACGAATCGCCGAGGTGGTCGGCGCCACCATCCCATCGGGACAGAGCTCCACAATCATCTACATCGTCCAATAAACCTGGAAAGACAAGCCATGACCGTGCGTCGTAAAATTACGCTCCCCGTTGTCGCTTTGATCATAACAGTGGCAATAGCAGTCACAATAGCTAATCTCACTCTCATGGGAAGATCGGTCGAGAGTGAATTTGAGAAACGAGGGGTTTCCATCGCTACAAGCCTTGCGCTACAGGGCAGAATGGGGACTCTGCTGCAGGATACCACACAGTTAGTAAACCTCTTGGTTACGCAGATGACCGTGGAGGAAATCAAATCTATTGCTTTTTACGGCCGTGATGGCGCCAAGATCGCAGGACGCGGACATGAAGTCTCAATGCTCCCAAGAATTGAAGAAAAGAACTCTAAGGTCGTTCTGCAAACCATCACCGGTCCGAACAAGGAGGAGCTAACTCAATTCTGTGCTCCTGTTTTCTTCCGCGGTTCGGAAAACACCGCATCCATTGGCGGAATGGAATCCACGCCCGTCGGAATTGTGAAAGTGGAGATTTCCAAGAGCGGCCTCATAAGGGACAAACGCAATTCCTTTTTGTTGTCACTCGGTATTTGCGGTCTCTCATGCCTTGCGGCGTTTCTCATAGTCTTTTTCATCGTTCGAGCACTTGCACCTCTGCAGGAGCTCGCTCGCCAGGCAAGAATGGTTGCGGAGGGGGATCTTACGGTGGATGTCATTCAAGAGTCACAAGATGAAGTTGGCCAGCTTGCGTTGTCCTTCAAGGTAATGGTGGAGAATTTGCGCAAGGCCATCGGAAAGGCAATGGAAGCCTCGAGCGCTGTCGCCGATGCAAGCAGTGAGATCAGCAGCAGCACGGAAGAAATGGCGGCAGGGACACAGGAACAGACCAACCAGGCCGGAGAGGTATCCAGCGCGGTCGCAGAGATGACAAAGACGATTGTGGAGAATTCGAAAAATGCCGTTCGCACAGTCGAAACGGCAAAACAGGCAAAAGCTGCGGCTGAGCAGGGCGGCAAAGCCGTCGAAGAGACGGTGGCGGGGATGAACCGCATTGCGGCGGTGGTGAATCACTCTTCAGAGACGGTCAAAGCGTTGGGGAAATCCAGCGATCAAATAGGGGAGATTATCGGTGTGATTGACGATATCGCGGATCAAACGAACCTCTTGGCTTTAAATGCTGCGATAGAAGCCGCGAGGGCCGGAGAGCAGGGGAGAGGCTTCGCGGTTGTGGCGGATGAAGTAAGAAAGTTGGCAGAACGGACGACGAAAGCAACGAAGGAAATCGCATCGATGATAAAGGCGATCCAGAACGATACGATAGGTGCAGTGACATCGATGAACGAAGGGACGAAGCAGGTGGACGAAGGGATTAAGTTGGCGGAGCGGGCGGGCTTATCACTGAAGGAGATTGTGGATGCATCGCAAACGGTGACGGAGATGATCGAACAAATCGCCGCGGCCAGTGAACTACACGTAAATAGAAGCGAAGCAATTGAGGGAAATTTCAAAATGATCAGCCGGTGTACGCAGGAAACCGCTGATTCGGTTGCAAGGATAGCAGAAACCGCTTCGAATCTCAACGGGCTCTCCGAACAACTGCAGACGATCACGAGAAAATTCAAGATCTCGTCTACCACGACGGCGAAGGAGGCTTCCGCTGGCACTCCGCTCGACAGAGAAAAGGGAAATCGTCTGCACTCATGGCGTGTAAAATGGTCTGAGGGACATATTGGAATGAAGCACATCGTCGAACCAAACACACTACTATCATGAACAACACGATAAAGCAACATATATCGATTCTTCTCACGGACGACAATCCAGAGAAACGACTTGAGGCGGCAGAAGGCCTGGCCGCAACAAAGGATCCCGCGGCAAACATCGCGCTCGTGGCGGCACTTGGCGACAAAAGCAAAGGTGTTCAGGACGCCGCTATGCGTGCGCTTATCGAGATCGGCGGCGGAGACGTTGCACGGATTATGGCTAGTCTGATTGGTAACGATGACATTGCGATGCGAAACCTTGCTGCGAAAGTTCTCATCAGTATCGGCGAACCGGCCGTTCGGTATCTCATCCCCTATTTGAGGGATTCAAGCAAGGACGTACGAAAATTTGCGGTCGACATTCTCGGGAGAATTGGAAGCGAGGAACCTCTCTTTGAACTTTTTCCCTTGCTCAAGGACTCGGACCCAAACGTTCGGAACGCGACGGTCGAAGCCTTAGGCCTGATTGGGAGTGAAGATGCCACTCTACCACTCTGCGATGCTTTTATCAGAGATCCGTCGATTATGAGTTGTACGGCAGACGCCCTTGGTAGAATTGGTGACACGCGCGCTCTTGTGCATCTCAGGGAATCGTTGTCCAAAAGGTTGAACGAAGCAACGCCCGATCCGCTGGCGATTAGTCAAATCATTGAAGCTTTGGGTAAGATTGGAGATATGGAAACGCTCGCCGAGCTTCGACGGCATGTGCGGGACACTCAAGGCGAGCTTCGGTTGATTCTTCTGGATGCCGTGATTCGGATCGCGGTGCGATATGGCGAGCCGTTGCTCCTTGATGACTCCGTCCGCAGGGATCTGTTCCACGGTCTTGAGTCTGACGACGACAACATTCGAATGAATTGTGTGAAGGGTCTTTCGACGTTCCAGGGTGCAGAAGTTACGTGGTCACTCATCTGCGCCCTAGAGAAAGACGATGCACTTGAGACACTCTTGGTCGACCACCTTACAAGTCGGCCCGATACATTCATACTCTGTGTAGAGTTTCTTGAGAAGCCTTCCAGCAAGAACCGCAGCCGGATCATTCGACTTCTTGGTAAGATCGCGTGGAATTGTGTCAATCTGTTCTATCACAACATGGATTTCTATGTGAATTCGGACCTCCTACAGCGTGCGTTTGAAACAGTCCGCGGGGAATGGGAGACATCGGATGAAGAAACCAAAGAATCCATAGTCGATACTCTCTTTCTGATTGACGGTCGACGTGCTGTTTCTGCACTCAGCGAATTCGTCGAGGATTCCGATTCGTGGCTGCTTCCCCGCGTTATTGACCAGCTCACCAAAATAGAGATCGCGGGGCGGTCCAGTTTGCAATAATCTTTGGATAATGAGCCCGCGAGGCATGGGTAGCAGCCATTGACTACCATGACTTCAGCCGGCAACGAATGGGCTGGAGTCCATATTGACGGACACAACATCCCAAATGAGAGGAACCAAGCGTTGAACGATCCGAGCGCATATAAAGAATACACGGAAGAGGAGACAATAGGCGGCCTCACGCAGCAAACGTTTACGTCGCTCAGCAACTTCATCTACGAACGCACAGGGATCTTCTATCCGGAGAAAAAGAAATACTTGCTCGAATCCAGGCTGGGTAAGCGCGTTCAAATTCTCGGTCTCGGAACTTTCGAGTCCTATGACCGATACCTACGATTTGGTTCCCATCAAGGCGCTGAGTTCACGTTTCTCTATGAAGCCATCACAACCAACGAGACCTGCTTTTTCCGAAACATGCCTCAGCTGGAGGCATTTGAAAAACACGTCGTGCCCTCCTTTCTTCGTTCTGACGGTCCGTCGGTTCTACGGATCTGGAGTGCCGGATCGTCCTCTGGAGAAGAAGCGTACAGCTACGCCCTACTCTACCTTGAACGCTTGCTCCCGGCCAATCCGAAACTCAGAATAGAAATTGTTGGAACGGACATTAGCGAATCGGTTCTCAAAACAGCGCGGGCGGGAGAGTATCGACGATATTCGGTGCGCAACCTTCCACAGAAGTACCTTGACAAATACTTTGTCGTCGATGGGGAGCGATACTTGTTGCGCGAGGAAGTTAAGCAACTTGCCAAGTTTCAACGATTGAACCTCATCGACCAACAGCAAGTGCGTTCAATGAAGAATTTCCACGTCATCCTCTGCTGCAACGTCTTGATCTATTTTGACCAGAAGGCGAAAATTCAGGTCGTTGCGGATTTGTACAAAAGCCTCAGTTACGGGGGGTTCCTTTTCGTGGGATTCTCAGAATTGTTGCATGGTATTTCATCGGCATTCAAATTGATCAGTTTGCCGCAGACAACAGGTTACAGGAAGGAGTAAACAAAACATGCCCAGAGTAATTCTTGTCGTTGATGATTCAGCGACGGTAAGGAAATTCGTAGCAACATCTCTCCGATTATTAGGCTGCAGGGTCATCACGGCCGCCGACGGGATGGAGGCATTGGAGAAGATGCCAAACGAAAGTATCGATGTGATCATAACGGATCTGAATATGCCTGACATGGACGGGTACGAATTCATCAGAAATCTTCGCACGACACCGGAATACCAGGCTATTCCCATCATTGTCTTGTCTTCTTTGACCGATCAAGCGGAAAAGGAACGCGCGATACATCTCGGCGCATACTCGTACTTGGAGAAACCTTTTACCGTTGAATGCATCCAGCGGGAAGTCGTTCGTTGCACGCAAGGAGCGACGGTCGCGGCGCAGTTTCAACCAAAATAAATACACGATGATTGCTCTAAAATCTGAAAAGGGTATTACCATGGCATCACTCAAAATCCTCATTGTCGACGACTCAATCACCATTCGTCGCATTATAATTAACGCCTTAAAGACCATCGGGTACCTCGACGTTGCAGAGGCATCGAATGGCAAGGAGGCTCTCCTTAAGCTGGAGATGGGGAAGATCGATTTCCTCATAACTGATTGGAACATGCCGGAGATGACCGGACTCGAACTGACAAAGGAGATTAGGAGGAATCCGGCGACAGTGCATCTTCCAATACTCATGATAACAACCAGGGGTACCGAAGCCGATGTCATCGATGCGCTTCAGGCACGAGTCAATAGTTACATCGTGAAGCCCTTTACACCACAGGAACTGAAAGCTAAAATCGAAGAGGTTTTGAACGCCGCCCCCGTTGCTACTTGATCCACAGCAAAGTTGTATCCGAAGAATCGGACGAGAATGACTCAAATCGTTTTTTAAGGTATAAGGAGTGAACGACTCATGAGTATGAACTTGAGAGAGCTGGATGATGTGCTCCAAAAAGTCGCGGAACTTAGGGTGTTCTTCGATTTTGGACAGAAGACAATACCGCTGCTTGACGACGTTTTTTCTTTCGTGAACGAAATCGGGCCGGCAATCGAAAGCATGAAGGCGCTTGTACGCGTAGCCTCCACAAAAATCCCGAAAGCCTCTGATCAACTCGTGCGCGTGAATCAAACGTCTGAACAAGCTTCGAATGACATCCTCAACACCATTGACCGGATGATCGAAGTGATAGAGAATATCAAGACCCAGGACGCTGGTAACGGCCCGGCAGAATCGGTCCTCCAGACCGCGGCAAAGGTTGCGCAATCGGTCAACATTCTAGTCGATAAATCAGGATGGGACGATGATGTGCGACAATTGCTGACGGATTGGGAGGCACATTATCAGAGTCTGAAAGCCGGGAATTCCGCGATCGACATTCGCCCGAAGCTCGATGATCTTCACAAAGACTGTACAGATGTCATCATGGCGTTGCAGGTTCAAGACATCACGGGCCAGCAAATTTCGATGGTGATTGGCACAATGCAGGCTCTCGGTGATGTGATCCAGGATCTGTCTGAGCACTTCGCCTTTGTCGCGGAAGTCTCTTCAGCTAAGTCGGAAAGCCCCGTAGCTCCCGTTGCCGAGAACGTGGGCGCGGATGAGCGGAAAAAGTTAGTGGAATCTCTGCTGGTGAAGGCCCGGTCGGGCGAATTGTTGCAGCACTGAGCGGATACACGTGTCGATCCACCAAGATTGCGTTTCAATGAACTATCTCTGACGACAAACAAACTGCCATGGATGAAATGATGATTGAACCCACAAATACCGGAGCTGCCGAAAACGTCATTCTGGCACTTCAGAAGGTGATCACCCTTCTCGACAAGATCAAGAGCACCATCGAACAAAGTTCCGGCAAAATACCGAAAGCATCAGTGCAATTGAACACCGTCACACAGGCAACAGAAATGGCGACGGTTGAAATCCTCAATGTTCTGGAAACCATAAGCTACAAGATCGCAAGAACTGAAAGCAGGCTCCTTGATCTTAGAAATCTGGCTCCTTCGAGTCAGGCTCAGCTCATCACCGACGATATTGGCTGTCTCTTGGAAGAGGTGAAAGATGATACGATGAACATCACGATGGCGATGCAGGTCCAGGATATCACCGCTCAAAAGATTGCAGCGGCGAATCATCTCATAGAATCAGTTCGCCTTGAGTTGCTGCACGAGCTTGACTACTTCGAATCGACAAACAGCAGGGATGAGCGGTCCGAAGAGGTAGTCGGCGTGCCCAAGAACCAAAGACCGTTGCAGGAGTCGTTTGACAAAAACGCATCTTTCCAAAAATCTGCGCGGGACCAGGAAAACATCGACCGAGTTGTGTCTGAGTGGAAGGATAGAAATGCTGCAAAGAGCTGAACATATTTGGCTTCGACCTTTTTCACTCGATAGGATGGATGTACAAAATGGCTGATGGCATTTCATTAAATGACGCGAATGGTATTTCCAGCGGTTTCGACCCAGAAATGGCCGAGATTCATGAGAGTTTTATGGTCGAAGCGAGTGAAATCATGGAGGGCATGGGACGTGATCTGCTGGAGCTCGAAAAGTCTCCTTCGAGCGTTGATATTCTCAATCGCATATTCCGGGCAGCACATACACTCAAAGGAACGTCGGCTTTCCTCGGATTGAAGCAGATGACCGAGTTTGCACATGCCTTGGAAGATCTGCTCAACAAGCTGCGAAAGGCGGAACTGATTGCGAATCCCGAAATCATCGATGTTTTTTTCGAAGCCTATGATGTGTTGAAAGAACTTCTCGGCAGGATCGAGAAGAACAATCAAGAACCGATGGATCTGGCCTCGGTGCTGGCCAAAGTCGATGCCGTCACACATGATTCGCGTGCCGCCGAAACCGGATCTACTCCAATTTCCAACGCCGCCACCACCGATGAAACACACAAATCTGACCCAAGCAATCAACAAAGATTGGTGGATACCACGGTCAGGGTAGATGTAACCCGCCTCGATGAATTATTGAATCTCGTCGGCGAACTTGTTCTCGCGAGAAATCGTCTTTCGCAGTCGGCGCATCGCCTTGTGGAGGAGTGCGATACGGTCGCTGAGTCAAGAGATATCCACGAATCGAGCCAGCAGATTGACTCTATTACGACTGAGCTCCAAATGGCTGTCATGAAGACCCGCATGGTTCCGGTTGCAAAGGTGTTTAACAAGCTTCCCCGGCTCGTCAGAGATCTTGCACGTGAAACGCACAAGGACATCGACTTGCAGATTTATGGCAAGGACACGGAACTCGACAAGTCGATCATGGAAGAATTGAACGATCCGCTCCTTCATATTATCCGGAATGCTGTCGATCACGGAATCGAGAACCCAGATGAGAGGAGCAAGACGAAAAAGCCCAAGAAAGGGACAATCGTCGTCAATGCGGAGCACGAGGGGAATCATATTGTCATTTCCGTGGAAGACGATGGGCGAGGCATGAATGCAGAAGCCCTCAAGTTCAAGGCAACAGAAAAGGGAATCATTACTAGCGAACAAGCCGGAGAAATGTCCGATCGGGAGGCGTTCAATCTTGTGTTCACGCCGGGGTTTAGCATGGCGGAAAAAGTGACAAATATTTCAGGACGCGGTGTGGGAATGGACATCGTGCGGACAAACGTCGCGAAGCTTAAAGGACTCATCGAAATCGATTCACAAATAGGCCGCGGCACTGTGTTGACTCTCAAACTGCCCCTGACCCTGGCGATTATTCAAGGACTTCTCGTGAAATCATCGGGCGAAATCTTCGCGATCCCCCTGAGTTCTGTCGTCGAAGTAGTCCGGGTTCGTTCCACTGAACTTGGCACGATAGGGGGGCGAACGGTCATGCGCCTACGCAATTCTGTTCTCGCGGTCGGCCGGATGTCAGATGTTCTAGGCCTCTCAGAACATCAGCCTCCTCCTGAGTGGTCCTATGTAGTTGTTGTAAGTTGGTCCGAGCAAAGACTTGGCATTGTCGTCGATGCCTTTCTTGGACAGAAGGAAATTGTCATCAAATCGATCGGCAATCCTTTGGAAAGCGTCCCTGCTATCGGTGGTTCGACGATTTTGGGAGATGGAAGGGTTGTTCTCATATTAGATGTTGGTCAGTTCGTGAGCATCTTTGAAGGGCAAGAATCACGAATGAAGGAATACGGTCCCAATGAGTTGTCGCATGCGCAATGAAATCTCGAACGGCGATGCGCTCGACCTCACGCAAATTTTGAAGAACGAGCATTCGAAATGAATCAGAGAACCCCCTCCATAGCCGTCCTTGTTGTCGATGATTCGGCTTTCATGCGAAAATCGAT
>Ga0182017_10003404_pt1 | contig 11876 bp, 27 predicted proteins | sample 712E3DmetaG_FD_120492 | JGI IMG/M metagenome (GOLD analysis project Ga0182017, IMG submission 120492) | Permafrost microbial communities from Stordalen Mire, Sweden - 712E3D metaG | ecosystem: Environmental > Terrestrial > Soil > Wetlands > Permafrost | place: Sweden: Stordalen | collected... | reverse complement strand
GGCATTCCGGGCGAACATCCGATGAGTGTTAAACTCCGCGTGAATAATACGCGGATGGGTCAACTGCATCGTAGTCAGTCGCTGACCATTACAGATACTATCTTTTATAATTTTTGCTTCAAAGGCCATAAATTAAAACTTAAATTTCTTCAATATGAACACACCACCATCTCTTGTTACGCCCCAACAAAAACCATAATTGGAGTTGGTACCAAGCACTAGTCCACCACAGATGTCATTAAAAACATTAACTGTAGCTTTAGACTTGCCTCGACCAAAACGATCGTACGTAGACAACAGCTCCAACTCTAATCTAGTATTCTCGTCGCACTGACGAAGATATTCGCTACCAAGAGCTTCGTATTTATTGGAAGAAGTAATTAGCGCGCTCGTAAGTACCGAAGCGACTGAGTGAATCTGCACTAGCTCGTTAGACTGACAACCGATCGTCACGTTCTGCTCTACCATCTTATGCGTGGCTTTTACAAAAGCTGCAAAAGCTACAGCCAGAACCACTACTGTAATAAGCGTTATATTTTTCATGGTTTCGTTGAAAACACTAACTCTTGTGTAACCTGTACCACCCAACCACCGAAGTGCCTGGCCGCTGAGACGGAAGACCTCCTGTTGAATGGATTGTATTCGTGGTCCTCGTTTGCAGGATCCACCAGGAACCAAGAATCGGCACCATCGCAACCAGCAACTCTTACCTGATAATGTACACTCTTGCGTCTATTATTCATGATCAAAATACCTTCCCATCTTCGGTGAATTCATAGTCGTTGCACTTTATGGTGTCAGCTACCTGCTCGTCCGCATTCCACCAGTAGTATTCTTTCTCCAGACTGTCGTATATCCACACCATCAGCTCCCTGGATAAGCTCATCAGCTGCTTTTCCACATCGTCGGCAGCCTGCTCACCGTAGACAGAACGATAACTTTCCAGTTCGTTATCCTCATTATCAGTGAACGAGAAGTCAAACGCCGTGCAGTATTGATGATAATAATGTCCACTATGATTCACCTTGAAATACATGTGAGGAAACGATGCACACACCAACTGCAACGCGTCCGCTGTCTTGTGAAGATCTTTATCTGTAGGAGCGTGCGCCTTCAACTGGTCAGCGTGGCATTGGCTGTTGCGCCAGGTAGCCTCGAAACAAGCACCATCGCCCTGGCACCAAAATCCGGAATAGTAAATCTTTATAGATTCAAAACCCAACATTCCAAGAATAGTTTCTGCATCTTCAATCACACTTTCAGCCCAGTCGTCGTCACTCTCAGAGGAACGGCGCCACCAGTCTCTGGCCTTCTCTTGAGCCTTCGGAGAAAGCTCGTCGTACTCGTAAACGTTTATAGGAATTGTTCTCACTTAATCCTCCTCAATATATTCCACCTCAAGGTCTTCCAGATCGCTCAACAAATCCCACATTATTTTGGACAGTTTGGAATCCTGACGAACATACAAGTTAGCACATCTCAATTCCACTTTAGCAACAGCAAATGAACCTTTGAATTGTTCGAAAGCATTCTCGCTCGCAAACGCTTTTCCATCGTCATAATTAGCATTCGGAGATATGTCGTTTTTAGTAATTTTCATTCACAATTCTCCTGTGTTGTGTAACCCACTACTTTACCAACTCGTTTCGTACCCTTATCAAGTTTCATCGGAATCATCTTTTCGAACGGAATCTCGAATGTGACCTCGTGTGTTTCAACATCCTCATCAAGATCTACTGTGAAATCCACTGCTATTGTGACCAATCTTCGTTTCTTTTTCATAATTGTAATTTAACGTGGTGCTTTCTCGAAAGCCTACTAAGTACCCGAAATAGCCCGTCCTTCTCTTCTCCAGTGCAGGTAAACACACCTGGATTCAAATAACTTCCGCTGGACATTCTTCTAAACAAATGTCCCAACAGTTCCGTAGCCACTCCTTGTCGTCGTCGACTCTTCACTACGTGTAGAGAAAGTATCCACGCGTTCTTCCAGTCGGTAGTATACTCAAATTCTACCTCTGAACGGCCTGAGACAAACCGGCCGACGTTAACATCTGTTGTTATGCCGCCAGCAGGTTTAAATTTAAATTTCATACTTTCAAACCCCACACTTCTGCCGAAGCCTTTAGATTCGTGGCAGATTCGAATTCCCTAGTTGCTCGTTGCTGCATAGCCGACCACATCCACGGCTTTACATCCAACATTGACGCCAACTCGGGAAGCTTCCGTAACTGAAGCCCGAAAGATGGGGATTGCGTCATAGACAATCGAATTGCATTGGCATCAGTCTTAATTAACTCGGCCAGCTCGTTCTGCATTCCTAGTCGGTGATAAGCGACAACGGCCGGCAACTTGTGGTCATCACGAAAAGGATAATACGCAGTTTCAATCTGTATATGACTGATCACATTCTGAACTTCTAGCTCCAAGTCCTGTTCGGCTGTTTTTATTGAATTCAGAGTAGCAGAAGCGAAATCAGCTCCAGACATCACCAAGTCTTCCTGTTGCATTTTTTTCAATATCAGAGGCCAAGAGTTGAGAAACACTTCAAGTCCGCAGGTATATTGCCACGCACCATCACTGAGAGATACAGGACGGAGTTTGAAATACTTCTGTAATTTCGGCAGAGACATTCTCCGGGAAAGCATTCCATTACAGGCGTAACTACGGACCCGGGAATTGTGTTTATATGTCCAAGGCTCATCTGGAAACTTAGAATGAATCAGGGCAGTTAGCTTTCTGAATTCAGGATCACCTTCCTCCAAAGGAGGAACCAGCGCCGGAACGGCGACATTTCCTTTTCCTTGGGAAGCAGATAAGGAGATTGAGGATAAGCTCCCGGTGCTAAGCTCATCAACTCTCTCTTTATGTATAATACATGTGTGCTTGTGTAGCAGCACAGGTGGAGCGATCAACATTGCACCTTTTTTAGCCACCTGTATTCGGTCGAAATCTGCCATGATCTTGTCGGCCCTAAGTCTCAGGAACAGCGTTGTTTTCTCTGTGTTAGGATTGAACTCCCGGCTCCGTTCAATCCATCCTCCAACTTCGAACACCCTCAGATACTTCGTCAATTGGTTTCGTGATAGGCTACTCACTCGTTCGAGCTCCGCCCTGGATATCTGACGCCATCCTGCCTTGTCGAACATCTTCTCGTGATGACGGAAAGTAGTCTTCTCAGTGACGGCAAATATGCGCTTGAGTGCCTTCAGCAGCCTGAATGCCGATGGGCACACGTTAGTACGCCGTCTGTCGGCGTCTGGCATGATGTGTAGTGGCTTGCCAGTTATGAGTCTCACCAGATCCTCGGAACACCGGCCGAGTTCAGTGTGCATGTCCATCTTCCTGATGTTGAATCTTGTTTGCGCCCCCTCTGCGATTGATTTCTCAACTGCATCTGAAGTTCCTAGTAACTCGTTGTTGATAAACATAATATTTTATTTGACTTCTTACGTCATTGTGACATATTGTCTCTGTAGTGACAGAATGGCGCAGCCGCCTATTGTCCGTGAGACAACATGGCTCTATCGCCTACTTGGTTGACATCCCAAGTATTCACTGACACTGCTCGTTGCCTAACTAGCGTTCGAAGGCGCCACGGTTCCCCACCGTTGGCGCCTTCCCCTTTTCAACTACCACCTGCAAAACTTGTACCCTTTGACTCTGAAAATCTCTGAAACTTAAAACATGCTTCGACTGGAATTTTTCCACCTTGCCCGCGGGTTGACTTTCCAACACAGAAATTCTGCATACGCTGAATTGCAGCCACTCCTTCTCGAGGATCCTTATCACGCTTCGCAGTAATACCAATGAAGTTAGTAGTAAGGTCCGGCATCGATTTGCACTCTGCCAACATCGACATATCCACCCATGAACACGAGCCGGTCGCTTTCATTTTATCCAGTTGTGCAAATGTAATCATTATTCGGTTTGTACGTTTTCCGTGATTGATCAAAGTGTCTATGGCTTCCTTATAGTAGAGCCGTAGAAAATCTTTATCTTTTACATTAATACCGCCACCAACCCAGTCAAACAGAACGATCGCCGGCTCCCAACCAGTCTGAGTGATCTGGTTCATAGTCATCTCGAAATTCGCAGGTATGCTATTACCCTGTCCCTGACTCCAATCGACAAATAGGAGATGCTCGTTGTACACTTGCTCCATCTCCAGAAGTGCCTTGGACATACCAGCATTAGCCCAAACCCAATCAGGAATGTACGCCACTTCGACTTCGATTTCAACATTACCAGGAACTGAGTTCGTCAACTGCGTCAGTTCTACATTCAGTTTGTTACTCACCGAACGAACAAATAGCTCGTCCGGCCGACGTTCAGTAGTGAATAGAACAGTATTGTATCCCATATAGGCGAATCCCTGAGCTAGCTGTGTGGCGCATATAGTCTTCCCGCCACCAGATATGGCCGCTATGAGTGTAGTGTCGCCCCAGAAGAGTCCACCACCTACTGCTGCAGTTAGCTTCGGAAAGTCAGGAATAGGTACGCAGGGTTGTACTTTTCTGGTCCCCCTGATAAAATTTGCCGCATTAGCGAAGTGATCTGTTCGAAGTGGAGTTACCGCATGCCTGGCCTTTGCAACCTCCGCTTCCAACGTATCCAGAGTGAGATATCCCAACTGTCTCTGTGCGGCAATTCTACCTGTTGTCTGAGATAATATTCTAGCTTCTAACCAGGTCTTGAATCCATCGGACTCTACCAGAGCTCTAGCAGATTCGTACGTCAGACTAGCAGTAAACACGGCCTCTTCTGCTATCTCGTCCGTAATCGTCGTAGCAATGTCCGCAGCCAACCCAGATCGGTTCGCTGCATCAATGACATACGCCGCCAGTACAGTTGCCGGTATGCTTATGTCCCGGGTAAGAGAGAGATGAGAGAACCGTTGATAATACGCAGTGATGTACGAAAAGAGTATATTGTACCTCTCGATACTGAAGTCACTACGATGACTGCGTTTGAGGGCGTCCCAGGGACAGATAACGTCTTTTATGGAGCTGAAGAATCGATATGAAGCAACGCAGCTAAATATGAGTTCTCGCTCTAATCCTTCGTAACCCTTACTAACCTCTACCGAATCTGGCGGCAACGGTGCCCGCTTAAAGTTTTGAGTGATACTGCCCATATTTTAAAATGCTCGTCTCGTAAAAATAAAATGGTCGTCGTACTGTTGCGTTTTGAAGTCACAGCCCCGGCAAAAAGGCGCGAAGGACACGCTACAGAACCGACGACCAAAATCGAACTTTCGCGCTACAGATTTTGCCGATCTGTGATTTCGTGAAAGACACTAAGCCCGTTCCCCGGATCTGTCAACAAGTTTTTTATTTACCTGCACAAATACCCAGTTGGTTCCAGAATATGGTCGGTGATGCATATCCAACTTTCCTCTAAGCCTTCGGCTCAACACCCGTACCTTTCGGTATTTCAGCCCTTGTCGCTTTGCTTCATCGATTGTGATCTCGCTCTCCACGCGACCGAGATTAGGGTGTCTATTTAATAGCTCTGCTCCCCCATCCGTTCTTGGTCACATCTACCCCGGCGTGTTCTATCGTCAGAAACGGCTTATTCTCCAGATGCCCGCCAATGACAGGTTTGAGTACGGCGCCACAAGGAAGTAGTATTTCCTCTGGAAGGTCATATTTACTAATCATGAATCTCTTCTTTCATATCCTTGTCCCATATTCGGCCGTTATAAGACACACGCCCTATCGTAAAGCCTTGATCGTTCTTGATCGTTCCTCCGCTCCAGTTCCCTCCACCCAGGTCGTACATGGAGATATAGGTCAGACACAGATCAGAACACTCCTTCAGTGTATCTGCGAAAGCCCAATGACAGCTGGTGTCGTAAAGCTTCTTATAGGGGTCCTGACGGAAGTCAGGATTACCAACATTGGAAAGTCTAACCGAATACTTCGCAGATTTTCGGTTGATGGCCTTCTCGATCATCTTGATTTGTTTAACTGGATCGATTTCCATTAGTCCTCCGAATTCTCTTGGTCCACTTTTTGTAATTGCTCAAGTGCGTCTCTCAACTCGGCGTTCGATGAATTGAAACCGTTGGCTAAGTTGGGATGCCTGGCGGCATTAGCTACTGCCCGAAGAGCTTGGTAGGTATTACAACGAGTTTTTATTTCGGTAGCCAACGCTTCACTTTCTCCGAGATACCCACGGATAGACGCTATGTGAAGTGTTCCTGAGTCTGCCATTATCTCGGTTTCTTCTTTGGTAACGAAGTGTTTAATAACCGATAACGGAAAATACTTTTGAAACGGTCGTTTTTCCCACGGCCTAATTTTCGTAGTTTTCATACTTTACGTACTCCACTTCAAGCCCCATTTCCCTGGCGATGGCTAGCTCTCCGGTCACACCTTTGCTCTCCTGCCAGCCCGGTAACGTTAACACAATGATTTTGTGACAGTGAGCCAAGTATGCTCGATCAAAGTTCTGCCAATACTCCCAACCTGGGGCTAGAGCGCCGGCTAGAGCTATCGGATGTGTGTGGCTTATAGGCGAAAAGATGTATAGTCCTTGTGTTATCAGCTTCGCCGCTACTTTGTTCACCAACTCAAATCTGCGTTGTCTAACGGTCGGGTCTGGATGCGAATATGGAACTGCTAGGTATACTAAAGGTCTTGATTCATTCATTTTGGTTTAGAATCACGCGCCGCAGGTTTCTCATCCTCGAATTTTTTAACTGGTATTATTGATCCGAACTCAATTTTGGCACCTCGCTTAATGGCCTTCTCGAGATCTTTTTTAAGTCCTCTCATGAACCTTTTATTGTCGTGATCGCCAGTTTGAATCGGCGTCGAGGCGCCCTTAAAATGAATCGCAGCGTACATACCTACTATGTACGACTGCATATAGAACCTTACTTCCGTTCCATCATTCTCAGTCACCTCGACAAAGTTGACGTAGTTTTTTCCGGGAATTATCTTCGCTAATGCTTTTTTAGTTTCGTTCATAATTAATCTGTCTCAAACCTATAACCTAAAGGTTCGTATCTGGCTCGTATTGCTGCTTCGTCTTCCGGCAAGCTTCCACACATCTCGTCGTACTCAGCCGGAGATGTGCCGGTGATCAACACCTCTCGCAGTTGTGGCGAAAGCTCGGGAAAGATGTCCTGTATACACCTTCTTTGGGCAGCATTGAAATACTCCTCCGCGGCTTCCAACGGAACTATGAAGTCTAGCATTGCGTTCGGAAGAACATCACAGTCTGCTAAGATGCGACACATATTCCCTTCCACTACACCATAAACTTTTTTCCGAACCAAACGCTTCTCAAACGCTCTAGATGTTTCTGACACAATAATGATCATGACTTGTCAATATCCCACCAACCAAAGAACTCTTCTGCGAGCTCCGGTATGAAACAGACCAACTGACCCGACACGTAATCCTCATTGATACAGTGTCGGGCACGATCATTAGCGGCTTCAGTTAATAGCTGTTTCTGATCCTCAGTGAGTTCATACTGACCCACATCGTACCAAAATTTAACTCGATGGGCACAGCAGTGAAAATTACCCTCAAGCGTATTATTTGGCTTTGCACACAACGAATTATTCGTAGACGATTTTTCCATGTTTTACAGCAACCTTATTATTTTTACAAATTATGATCCCGACATCACCTTGTTCCTCTCCGGACCAGGTGACTTCTCCATTGAGAACATAACCCCACGGAGCCAAGAAGTGTCCAATGATGTATCTCAGCCATTCCACATAGGAGTAGAATTTCTCTCCTCCGTCCCAGGTAATAGCGGTACCATCTTCGTTAGGCACCCATTGATTCCATAAGCCTGGCTGACCGTTCGGAGGTGAGTTATAATCGATAATGTCGGGTGTCCGACCTTGACCGAAGTCTTCGGTATCGCCAACGAAATATCCACCCTCAACACCGATTGGCAGTTTAACTGCCTTGCGCACAGGATCTGGTAGTTTCTCGGTCTCTATCGAATTTCGCTTCATACGCCGGGTTTCAGCGAATTTTTTCAGATACTCTATTTGTTTCTTTTTGAGTGGTTTGTTCAACTTGAACTCACCGTCGAAGACAGTCTGATATCCCATAATATTATATTTCTGTATAGACAACTGTCACGTTTTTCCCCGGATATTTCTTCTGCGCCTTCTTCTCAGCCGAATTGTGTGATCCAGCCTTAATGTAACCGACCTCGTTTCCATCGATGTATACGATATACGTTTTCATATAGTTCTGCCGGCGCTAGGTAGTCGCTTTACGACTCCATCGCACCAGTCTCTCAGTTTCAGATCGATCCCTACTATCATATCCGACGTCGGCTTGAATCCCTTTACACCCTTCTGTGTCGCCAGATCCACCAGCAATTTTTTCACTGCATCCTTCGGTACGAGTACCGGTTTATGCTTGTCTGGCGTGTACTCACTCACAATACGGTCGGCCATGATACGAACCTCTGTGTTGGCGCCGTGAAGTGTATTATCGCTCACCTGGGTGAATTTATGCGCCCGGGTGGCTTTTGCTTGCTGTAGCAATTTACGCTTCACAGTCGCGACCTTGATGTAAGGTTTGTCCGTTTTAACCATTTTGTCTTCTTCATTCATATGTCTAATACTTTCTTAAGAACGCATACTGGACATGCCTCACTGGACAAGTCGTCGTGATCACATCCCATTTTCGACAAGTCGTGGTACGCTAGTTCACACGCATTCAACAGTTCCGGAAGTTTTGTTACCTTGTCAATTTGCAACGCCAGTCTGATTTCCTCGTCCCTGCCAATTCCGAATTCTTCCCAGTCGTCCGAACGAGTTAGTATCTGCGCCGCACTCAACGCTTGAGGTGTTGGTTTATTTTTCATTGTCTAATTTAGCTTCGAGTCTTATAACTGCTGTGTCCATGTCGTAACGAAGAGATCGCCTCGCGGATGGTCTACTAGAGTCTAGGAAGCTGTATGTAGCGTTCAATAGTTCCACCAGCTCCTTGGCACAATCCGGATCTGCATAACACAAAAGAGCTCCGGTTTCCGATACATGAATCTCACTGATTTGCTCACGACGTGGAGGATTCTCGTTCTTTAGATCGGCGTCGTACGTATCCAGTATTTTAAATTTGTCTTTCATACTCAATATCTCTCCGTGAACGCTGTGTCGTATCCCATCCTCTGAACGACCTCGATTAGATGAGGATTGCTATTTAATTCTTCCGTGGCGAGTCTACCGTACTTCTCTTTAATGTCCTCATCTTTCGACATGATAAATATCCTCACGTAAGCCGGCACCACATCCAACCGAACCTCGTAGTTATCCAGTAAGAACTCCTTCCAGGTCTTTCGGTTCTGACTCGTAAGCATCCTTAACGCATGAGCTATGGTGCTTTTTACTTCTTTCTCGGTTACATCCTGCAACGTCAGACCACTGGCTCCACTAGCCTGTAGGAATTGATTGTACCACTTGACCACAGCCTGCCCTGTCATCTGATGAGGATAAGGACCACCCGCAACATTGTTATAGAGAAAGGCAGCCTTAACGAAGTTGAACGGATCGGCTTTCAAATCTACACACCTTTCGGCCGCAGTGTTCCATATCTCTGGTTTACGAAACCTGTCGGCCGGCGTATAGGATTTACCTATCTGCTGGCGTTTGAAGTCATAGAAGTACTTCTTAATCTCCGCGGCGGTATTCTGTATATCTGGGTTCATAATTTAAGTTGGAACAAGCATGGTGTGTCCCGCATGTCCGCTGTGACCAAAACCATATTTTCTAACACGCTTGATCTTACCTTCTTTCAGAAGTTGCTTAACTTGTTTTGTCACATCGAGGTAAGGTGCATATTGATCATACCACTTCTGGCTAAGACTAGGTTCTGGACGATACCCACGAATTACGATTCTTGTGTTGTCTTGAATCGGCAAATTTGCCAGAACAAAGTTCCGCAGCTCCTGATTCGTCATCTTGATCATAGTCTCAACTCCATTTGTGGTTCTTCGTATCGTACTCGACAGTCACTTCGAAGATAAGGTGATGACAGGTTTCCTTTCAAGAATTCCTCGTGAGTATCTCTGACGAATTCTTCAACAGCGTCCTCTGCCAGCCACCTGGTAGAAAATCTCAGTGGTCGATCTACGTCATCAGCTCCAGTTTCTGTCCAACAATCCTCCCAGCCTCCGAAAAGGAATTTTATTTCTACTAGCCAGCTCATGATTTTATTTCCTTAACGGATTCAATACTATCTACTTCTGCATCTTCGGCACTGAAGATAAGTTCTTTCATAGGCATTCTTGCCATAGACCACCAGTCGAACGCATCTAAATCTTCGACGCTATAAGCCTTCTTCTTAAACTTCACCTTTACTCTTACGTACGCTTCCACCTCGAATAGTTTTCCGACAGGTTCTGGTTCTTCCGGCCGAGACATAGAGTCGTAATATCCAGGATCTTCTATCGAATCTCCATCGTGGTCATCAATATACTCCCGGGCTTCTTGAATGAACTCACGTGCAGGCTTGTTGCACCTGGGGCAGTCTACGGTACCGTCTGTGTAAGGTGTGCCATTACACATATCCTCGACGTTGCTATCAGATCTGAATGTGAGAGTAGATTTTCCATTACAGTGCCTAGTGCTCCAGCCGAAGCTCGAGGCTATTCCAGGCCAGTCATAATCGGTCTGGATTATCATATCACTACCATCTTCCGCTATGAGCTTTATACAACACGGTGCATCTGAAGGATTTGTATCTAATGTGATTTTCATGGTTTTTGAAATACACCCACACCGAAATCCCAGACACACGCATTTTCAAACTCGTGACCGCAGTCTAGAAGATACTCGGCATCTTTCCTACTGATGTGCTTGGAAGTTGGCTCTACCTTTTCGTCTCTAGCGTGCAGCCAGAACTGACCGCCTCGGTTACTTAGCAGGAAATGCCTGGACCTTCTCAGACACACTGGTTCTCCAGGTTGCACCGCACCGAAGTCTATGGGATAAACGCTACCTCCAATTAGGGGATTTGCATCCCACGCTTCTTCGGCGCTATCAAATCCCATCCTGGATACTATGCCGTAGGTTCTATCCCAACGTTCGAGTTCCTTCAGACTGCTGTACACTTTCTGCAATCGATCGCTCCAGTCCTTCATGTTGTGCTTTTATTAGTTTCTCCGGCACAGCCGGTAGTGGGTATTTATCCGGCTCTAGCTTGTGTTTAACTCTTTCTGCGAAGTAGATCAAGGCATCCAGTGCCTCCATCTGATCTTTTGCTTCAGGAATACCAGGAACGAGAAGACAAGTGTCTTTGCCACCACGTTTTGTCGGATAGCTTTCTCGCGCTAATACCTCGATAGCGTCGTGAATCTGCTTCCGTTTGGGGCCTTTGCAGATGAGCAAAGCGCCGTTGGGTATCTTAAATTTCTGCTGGTGAGAAAACTTTATTACTCCATTTGCAAAACAATATACTGTTGTCATATTAGTTTTCGAATTAAAAGGTTTAACTTAGATCTTACTTTTTCGGCGTCCTCTGCACTGGTGTGATGAATCATATCCAGTTTTATCTTTGCGGAGATGATGAACTCCAACGCCGACGTGAGTTCCTTCCTAGCTTCAGCGACGTACTTCTTGGTGTTCATTGTTCAAAGATACTTTTTCCATTCCAACTGTTATCTGGCCAATCCTTGTCGTGAACAGCAGAGGCTTCAGACCAATTGTATAATGCCTTCATGTAGGCGTCCCAGGCCTTCATGCGGGCGTCCTTGGCCTTCTCGCAGGCGTCCAGGGCCTTATTGTAGTCATCGCCAGCCTTCTTTATAGCTTCAGGAAGTTTCACCCTCGCCGGCCGGAAATTACGGAAACGTATAGCCTGTTCACTTTTAGACTTGTCAGTATCTATATATTCG
>Ga0182017_10003403_pt1 | contig 11881 bp, 10 predicted proteins | sample 712E3DmetaG_FD_120492 | JGI IMG/M metagenome (GOLD analysis project Ga0182017, IMG submission 120492) | Permafrost microbial communities from Stordalen Mire, Sweden - 712E3D metaG | ecosystem: Environmental > Terrestrial > Soil > Wetlands > Permafrost | place: Sweden: Stordalen | collected... | reverse complement strand
GTAGGCATTGCTGATCTTGTAGTTGGCGGCAGTAGGCGAGAAGGTCGCACCAACCCCGGCGTAGTTGTTGGGGGCGGTGCCAAAGCCGGAGCCCGTGGTGTGTAGCGCGTACTTGCTGCAAGTGCCGCCGCTAGTATCGGACGCGACCGCGATGGGCTTGCCGTTGTTGAGCGCCGGCGTCTGGCTCATCCCACCCGCAGGGACCGCCGTAGTGTCCGAGTTCGGGAAGTATACGTACCAGAAGCCTGTCCGCGAGCCCTGCTTGATCATATCGCCCGTGCCTGACTCGAAGTCGGAGATCACATCGGCCCCGGCGGGGCAGGCGGTATTGCCGCCGCTGCTGGTGGTCGTTCCGCCGCTGGCGTTGCCGCCTTGGCTATTGCCACCGCTGTTGGTGGTGGTGCCGCCGCTGTTCGTGCCGCCGCTATTCGTGGTGGTGCCGCCGCTGTTCGTGGTGGTGCCGCCGCTGTTCGTGGTGGTGCCGCCGCTGGTGGTGGAGCCGCCCCGGTTGGTTGCGCCGCCGCTGCTGCTGGTCGTGCCGCCGCTGTTGGAGCCGCCGCTGTTGCTGGTCGTGCCGCCGCCGCTGGTGGTGGTGCCTCCCTTGTTGGTTGAGCCGCCGCTGTTGGTGGTTGTGCCGCCGCTATTGCTGGTTGTGCCGCCGCTGTTCGAACCGCCGCTGTTCGTGGTGGTGCCGCCGCTGTTGCTGGTCGTGCCGCCGCTGTTGCTGGTCGTGCCGCCTTTATTGCCGGTGGTGCCGCCGCTGCCGGACGAGCCGCCCGACCCGGTTGAACCTCCGCTGCCGGAGTTGCCTCCTTGCGCCACGCCGCCGCCCTTGGCGGGCGAGCACCCCAAGGAAGACATGAGAAGCCCCACTGTCAGGGGGATGAGCAGAAAGTACGTTGAGCGGTGCATGCGAGTTTCTCCTTCCGGCGATAGGGGACAGAAACGTTTCTTGGGCGCGCTGCGCAGTCGATCTGCAATGCGAGATTGAGGATATCCAGCTATCACAAACACTCCCGCGCATCCACAGCGAGCTAACAGCTACCACGGGAGGAAGGGGAAAAAACAACTTGGATCGCCTGACGGAGCGGTGTGTCTCCAAGAGCATTGCGGTAGCCTGATGCGCCATCGACGGCCCCGTTCCGATAGTGAACGACGAACCGAGGATCAGGGCCAAGTGGAGCAGGAATGGAGTACATTCCCGGCGTGGGAGGCCGCGAACAGTGCGTCCCGAGCAGCAACTGACGATCCGAACGTAGCACCGTGACCGCCTTCCTCGTCATGCTGCTGGCCTTGGTCCTTCGGGTGGGCTGGGTCCTGCTCGTGCCGACCAAACCCGTGGGTGACTTCGCGATGTATGTCGAATCGGCGGCCCACTTGCTCAAATTCGGCTCGCTTGATCCAGAGTACATCTTCATGCCCGGGTATGTGCTGCTGCTCGCGGCGGTACAGGCTCTAGGCGGGGGATGGCTGGCCTGCAAGCTCGTGGGTGCGGTAGCGGGCAGCCTGGCTGCCGGCGCGGTCTACGGGATCACGCGCCGGTTGTGGGAAAGTCGGGCAACCGCGCTGGTGGCCGGGCTGCTGTGCGCGCTCTGGCCGGCCGGCGTGGCCGCGGCCAGCGTAACCGGCACGGACATGCCAGCAGCAGCGCTCATTGCCTTTGCTTGCTACTTCTTGCTGCGCCACTCGCCCAAGCGGCCCTTCCTTGCTGCGATACTTTTTGGCGTGTTCATGGGTCTGGCCACATATGTCAGGGCCATTGCCCTGCCCCTTTGCACACTGGCGGTTTTCTGCCTTCGCGCCTCGGGGCTGGGCTGGAAGTCGGCTTTGCGCAGCACCGTCATTTCCTGCGCGGCGGCCGCGCTGCTGCTCTCGCCCTGGGCCGTGCGCAACCGGCTCCGCTACGGGGAAACCTTTGTCACTGACAGCCACGGCGGCGAAACCGCACTGGTGGGCGCCAACCCGAACACCGATGGCCGCTATTCGCGCTCGCTGAATCGGATGTTCCACGAAGCAACGGGCTACACGACATTGGCCGAACCGCACCGCGAAGCCGATCGCGCTGCGCTTTCCCTGGCCAAACGTTGGGCGCGTTTCGATCCCGCATTTACCCTTGGCCTGGTTCTCGGCAAAGCCGAGCGGCTGCTGGTTCACGAACGTGCCTTGCTCTACTGGCCGCTCTTCCGTGCCGGCGTACTGCCCGAACCGGCGCTCAGCTTGGCCAGCCGTTGGCGGTCGGCCATGGAGTCGGTGGTGGACAGCTTCTGGTTGGCAAGTGTGGCGGCTGCGCTGGCCGGCCTGGGCGTTGCGCTGGCGCGACGGCGCTGGCTAGCCCTAACGCTGCTGCCGTTCATGGTGGTGCTAGCCGGCCTATACGCAGTCATCTTTGCGGACCCGCGCTACCGCCTGCCCATCAGTGTACTGGTGTTTCCTTTCGCTGCCGGCGGGCTGCACTGGGCGGTCCAGGCGGCTAGGGACTCCATACGCGAGCGTCGGTTTTCACGGGCCACGCGCTGGGAGGCCGGCCTTGCGTTGGGCTTGATCGTCATCATCTTCGCGGGCTCTCCCGCGCTGGCTTGGAGCGGCGGCAAGTTGCGCGAGCACCACCGCTGGGCCGTGCAGGTCTGCCATGTGAACCGAGAGGCACGCCTATGTTCCTGGCGCAGGACTGGCCCGCGTGATGACGATGGAACGCCCTGGGTGCGCGGCGTGTGGAATGGCGTGGGCCTGGCCATCCCGGCAGCCGTGTCGGATCAGGCACGGGCGATCACTGCTGAAACGGAGTTGGACGTGCCGCCTGGCGACTACACTATCGAGGCATCAGTCGACATCGCGCCGCTGGACGCATCGGCGAGCGTTCCGACAGGCGAATTGAGCGTGCAGGTCGGCGCAGACGCACCTGGCACAACCGTCTCGTTGGCCTTGGTGGCGCAAGTCACGCGGGAATCGGGCAGGTTGCTCTTGCGAGCCGAGACTCACCACCAAGGGGGAAAGCTGCCTGTGCGGTTGCGCATCGCAGTCCCACCAGGCGTACCGCCTACGACGCTGCCGGGCCGGCTTTGGGTGAATGAAATCGCGGTCGTGCCCCTGGCGCGCTAGCCCCAGTCAAATCTCTTCTCAATGGCCGATAATCCGCTAGAACTGCCACCCCGTTCATGAAGTTCGAAAACGTCTCCATCGTCGGCGTGGCCCATGTGGATGCCCCGCACCGCATCCCGTCCGAAGATCTGGACGCGCGGCTGGCCCAGACCTACCGCCGGTTGGGCATGCCTGCCCGGCTTCTGGAAAGCCTGACCGGGGTGAAGGCGCGCCGGTTCTGGGATGTGCAGACGCAGCCCAGCGACGCGGCCACGCTGGCGGGGCGCAAGGTGATTGCCGACACGGGCGTGGATCCGGCGCACATCGGCGCGCTCATCAACACCTCGGTGTGCCGCGACTACGTCGAGCCTTCGGTCGCGTGCTTCGTGCACGCCAACCTGGGCCTGCCTGAGACTTGCCTCAACTTCGACATCGCCAATGCTTGCCTGGGCTTCATCGACGGCATGCACCTGGTGGGCAACCTGATCGAGCGCGGCCAGATCGAGTATGGCTTGGTCGTCGACGGGGAAAGCAGCCGCACCGTGGTCGAGGCCACGCTCGCGCGTTTGAGCCTGGGCAGTTGCGATGCGCAGATGCTGCGCGACCAGCTCGCCACCCTGACCGTGGGGTCGGGCGCCGCAGCCATGATCCTGGCGCACACGCGCTTGGCTCCGGCCGGGCATCATTTCCATGGCGGGACCAGCCTGGCCGCAACCGAGCACAACCAGCTCTGCCGGGGCCAGCTCGACGTGGGGATCACCGACACGCGCAGCCTGTTGCTGCACGGGGTGGCGCTGGCGCAGCGGACCTGGGCGCAGGCCCAGAAGGAACTGGGCTGGAGCGCGGATTCCGTCGATCTGTTTGCCTTGCACCAGGTGAGCGAGCTGCACACGCAGGAGCTGGCCCGCTCGGTCGGCTTCGATCTCGCGAAGGCTTTTCTCATCTACCCGGAACTGGGCAACGTGGGTCCTGCGTCGGTTCCCATTGTCCTGTCCAAAGCGGTGGAGGCCGAGCGCGTGTCGCCAGGCGACCACATCGTGCTTGGCGGCATCGGCAGCGGGCTGAACTGCACGGTGGCGGGCGTGACCTGGTGAAAGCACGCGGTCGTGATGGATCGCTCCCGCGTCCCGCAGTCGCTGTATCCCTTCGCCGACCACTTTCTTGATCGCGGTGGGCTGCGGCTGCACTACCTCGACGAAGGCCAGGGCGAGCCGGTGGTCATGTTGCACGGCAACCCTACCTGGTCATTCCATTTCCGCGCGCTGGTGCTGGCCCTGCGCGGTCAGTACCGGGTGGTGGTGCCCGATCACATCGGCATGGGTTTCTCTGACAAGCCCAATGATGGCCGATACCGCTACTGTCTGCAGAGTCGCGCCGATGATCTAGTGGCGCTGCTCGACCACCTGGGCCTGGTCCGGGGCGTGACCCTGATCATGCACGACTGGGGCGCGATGATTGGCATGGCCTGGGCGGTGCGGTTCCCTGAACGCGTCGCTCGCCTGGTGGTGCTCAACGGCGCGGCCTTTCACGTGCCACCCGATGCGCACGTGCCCGCGGCGTTGCGCATCGTACGCAATCGCGTGCTCGGAGCGCTGACCCTGCGTAGCTCGGACTTCTTCATCCGTACCGCCGCGCGCACCTGCTGCACGCGCCAGCCTTTGCCAGCCGAGGTGATCGAGGCCTATCTCGCGCCCTACCCGAACTGGGCCGATCGCATCGCGCTGCTGCGCTTTCCGCAGGACGTGCCGCTGGTGCCCTCGGACCCTTCCTACAGCCTGGTGAGCGCTATCGAGGCTGGCTTGGCGCAATTTCGGCAAACCCCTGCCATGATTTGCTGGGGCGAGCGCGACGTGGTCTTTCCACCAAGGGTACTCGACATCTGGCAAGGGCACTGGCCATGCGCCGAGGTCCACCGCTTCCCCGACTGCGGCCACTGGGTACTGGAAGACGCGCCCGACGAAATCGCCGCCTGCGTGCGTGCGTTCCTGGGCGCCCCACCCATACCAGCTCAGAACAAATAGTCCGTATTAGAACCCCCTCAGGGCCGAGAGGGTGTGCTCGGCGCCGCCGCTTGATGGCGGTGTGATGACGAACGCCTGCGCCACGCGGTACATCTGCGTCCCCGAGAACGCTGCCGACCGCGAAGGGGGTGGCTGCAGCCAGGCGTGGCTGAACATGGGCTCCAACTCCTGCTCGGTCACCGTCGTTGCTGTCACGGGCGAGCGACGGACGGTAGACGTGCGCCGGTTCTTCACGGGGCACCACACTTGCCGGGCCGGGTGCGGCGGTCGGTGGGTCGACGTTCCGGACTTCGCCACCGATCCCGGAGAGATCATCGTCACCTTCGCTCTGCCCGACGGAGGATCGGTGAACGACGCCGACGTTGCAACCTGCGAGCCGTCGGCCGACGGCAGCGCGACCTGCTGGGGCGACGACTCGGCCGGGCCGTCCACTCCCCCGGCAGGCATTTGAGTCGGCTTCTTGCCAGGTGCTTGGAAAACCACGGCCCGCGCCTCGTCGGCGCGCCGCCGCAACGGCGGGGAATCATGGACGTGCAGTTCGTCGTGGACACCGGCGGCGAGGACCGGCAAAATACCAGCCTATCGGTGACGAAGTAGTTCGGTCCATCCGTCCCACGGATCCTGCCGAGGGAAAGAGCATGCATCGCGCGATCTCGTTCTTGTTGAGTCTACTGGTGGTGCTGTCGTTGAGCGGTTGCCGCACGTTCGTCGAGTTGAACTCGGATCGATACGTCCCCAACATGCCCGACACGATTCGCGGGTACCAGGGAACTCAACTCTTCCTCCAGGGCTTCGAGAACCGGGCGAATGACACCACTATCTTCTACTACTACTCACCCAGCTCGGGCGCCTCCTATGGTGGACCAGTGCTCGCGTCCTATCTCTGGTACAGTTTCCAGAAGGCGCTGCTGCGACTTGGAATCCATGTCTACGATTCTGCGCCCGGAGTTCCTGTTCCAGAGATGCGACTCGCTTTTTCCTCGTGGAGCGACCAGCATTTTGTGTGCGATGTCCAGTTGCTCTTCCCCGGGCAGGCGCCACTGGCCAAGCGATATGATCTTGCCTTCTCCGACCCGGGGGAAGATCCAGACCACATGGAGCTGCGGGCCTATCGACAGGTCGATCAGATTGTGGGTCGGATCTTCGGCGATCCCGAGTTTGGTGCGGCGTTCCTCCGGGGTCAGCCGCGCTGGCCCGCACAGCCCCCAGCCTTGTTTCCACCTCCGCCTGTGCCTTCGCCACCCTCACCTGCTCCGTCTGGCTTGGCTCCACCCGAGAAGAATCCAGTGCAGGCGCAGCCGACCGTGAAGGCGCACGGGGTGGTGCCAGACGCACGGGGTGGTGCCACGGGGAGATGCCCACGGGGTGGTGGCAGACCCCACGGGGTGGTGCCAGACCCCACGGGGTGGTGCCCCACGGGGTGGTGCCCCCACGGGGTGGTGCCAGACGCTTCCGCCCCCACGGGGTGGTGCCAGACGCTTCCTGAGAGCTTCTTGAGACCCCAGGGTGGCGTCGGATTCCGGATGGTCCACAACTTTTTCCCGTGGTTGCCGACAACCAGGCATGCCACGACCGCTGCGCTTCGTCCCTGAGAATGGCCTCGTCGAAATCACCACCCGCACCCTGCAAGGCAGGCTGCTGCTCAGGCCATCGCCTGAGCTAAATGACCTGATCCTTGGCGTCATCGGTAGGGCCCAAGACCGCTACCGCATGGTTATCCACGCCTTCGTCGTGACTTCGACCCATGCGCACTACATCTTGTCGCCCGCCAGTGCCGAGCGACTCGCCAGGTTCATGCAGTTCGTGAATACCAACATCGCCAAAGAAGCCGGGCGGCTGCACCTGTGGCCTGAACGGCTTTGGTCGCGACGTTACCGCTCCATCGTCATCGCCGACGACCAGGCCGCCCTGGCCCGCCTTCGCTACGTGCTGGCCCACGGCGCGAAGGAAGGACTGGTGGACGACGGTCCGGGCGCTTGGCCAGGCGCGAACTGCATCGCTGCCCTGGGCAGGGGTGAGATGCTGCGCGGAACCTGGTTCGACCGCGGAGCCGAGTACAAGGCCAGGAAACGGGGCGAGACGGTCCTGGCGATGCAGTTCGCCACCACCTACGACGTCAAGCTGACCCCGCTGCCGTGTTTGCAGCACCTGACCGAGAGCCAGCATCAAGCCGAGATCCGGCGGATGGTGAAGGAGATCGAAGAGCAGGCCAAGGCGGTGAATCTGGCCAAAGGACGCACACCGATGGGTGTGACTGCGATTCTCAAGCAGGATCCACATTCGCGGCCAGCAACAACCGATCGCAGTCCGGCTCCCTTTGTCCACGCGTCGGACAAGAAGACGGAGCTGGGGTTTCGCGCGAAGTATCGCGCGTTCGTCGACGCGTTCCGCGCCGGTGCCGAGCGGCTGAAAAAACGTGCGGCCGCCTTCGCGGAGATGTTCCCCTTGTGGTCTTTCCCGCCCGCCTTGCCCTTCAACGCCCCGGCCTGATCTGGGACAGCTGCCACTACGCGCCTGCCAAGCCACTTGACGAACCAGCGACGGGACGAGTCTGCCCGGATCTCGCAGCCCCAGCGAAGTTCAGGCAGGTCGGGCCTCGCTTCATGTCGTCGCTGACCCCACGAAGCCTTCGCACGGGTCTCCATCTATTGTTTTCGTACCGCGCAGACCCCTGCATCGGTGCTTTCGGTCGCCGCTGGTTGGCGTCCGCGAGAACCTCCCGCAAGACTCTGGAACCACTCTCGGGGCGAGAACCTCCTGCAAGACTCTGGAACCACTCTCAAGGAACCACTCTCGGGGAGGAACCACTCTCGGGGAACCACTCTCGGGGAACCACTCTCGGGGGGCGTATCTGTGCTCAGGTTCGTGGCTGACGCTGGTACTCCGTCAGCGCCAGCTGCGACCCTCCTTTTGCCCGTGAAGCAGGAAGTGCTCGTATGGATCCACCTCCGCCTCGAACAGATCGGCATAGTTCAGGATGTATCGAACCGGGTCGAAATCGGCGGGTAGGTGGGCTGCGTTGCGGTGCGGCGATGTGCGGACTGTTTCCATTATTCGTCCGAACCGGCTCTTGTGGGGCTCTTCACCCTTCAATATCTTTTCATGCAACAGAGGAATTCTGTTCAATGCGGCGATGTCCGCCATCTGATCCGCAAGCGTCGCGATTCGCAGCTGGCGGATCGGTAGACTTCTTCGCAACGAATAATTCACCGACGCATCCTGCTCGGTGACGTAGGGCCGGGGGCGAAAGGAGAGTTCTATCCAGCACCCGAACAGAACCCTGGCGGGAACGAGTACCACGTAATCCGCAACCCGCGGCCGCTCCCTGAAATCCACGAAGGCCAGGAACTGCCCGTTGGCAAAGACATCAAACGACGCAGCCGGACTGGCGAGCCGGTGGTCCGCGAAGGAAATGGTAAGCACATGGTCAGCTCGACTCTGTGTCGGGACGAGCAGGCGAATGTCAGCTCGATCGGCCCAGAAGCAAGTGTGCTCGGGTTCGGGCCAACCCCATCCCGGCCCGCCAATCAGGTCCATTCTTGCGCAATCACGGAGGTCGTAGCTTGTAGTTGCACCATCGGACCTCGCCAGGGTCCGCGACATTGGACCGAAAACTCCGAGGAGCGTCCTCTCCACGATCGACAGGCGACCGAGCGCCTCCCAAGCGCGATAGAGGGCTGGGTGGCGCAGGAGTGAACGTTCCTCACGATCGCGAGGAACGCGAGAGGCCCGACGCTCCTGAATGGTTTCAAGCAACGCCCAGCCGGTCGCGGCACGTCGGTCGCGCTCGTGATGCGCCGACCCTTCTGCGCCGCCCCCGATATCCACTGGGCACGGCCTGCCCGCAGAATCGAGCAAGCCCCGCAAGATCTTGAACTCCACATTCAGGCCACCTTGTGCCAGGAGTGTCGCCAATTGTTCCTGGTTGCAACTTGGCAGCAGATCAACGGCATCGACGATCGTTTGCAAAGCATCCGCCCGGGTACCCTGTCGAAATCCATGGGCAAGTGCGCCGAGAAGAGACATCTCCGGGCTCGGCAGCAAGATCCGCTCGCCAAGAAGTTCCGCACTCCGCGCGTTGTCCCACATTCCCCTCTCAAGCTGCCTTTCGGCAGGACCTTCCAGCACACGCCAGTGAAGATCCAGGTCCATCCGGCCCTTTGTCAGATTCCAGCTATCACGCCGGAGCGGGGTACGGTAAAGCAGAGACTTCCAGGTCATGCCGTACTTCGGCGTCCACCCGTCGTCAGCCAGGAAGCCACACGCTTGCCCCAATTGGTCGAACGGCACGAGGATATCCACATCCCCCATCGGTCGGCGCGCCCAGGCGTTGGAGCGCACGCAGGCGGCGAGTCCCTTGATGACGACCGTCGGCACCTGCCGGCTCAGGCGGGCCAGTAGGGGCAGGACATCCCGCGCGCGCAGTGTGTTGTGGGTGAATGTGGCCCTCGCCTCTCCGCGCAGCTTCTGGGGCAACTCCAACTGCGGTGCGACTTGCCCAAGGTGAAAATGGACCGCCGGCAGCAATCGAGCTTCAGCCTGGGGCGCGGCCTCAATCGATACGTTCGCGTGCCAGGACTTCCAGCCGGCAGCCGCGATTTCGGGGTCTGGATGAAGAGCCGCCTTCAGCAGCCATTCCTCATGCAAGGTTAGTTGCATGTCACGGGCTTCGATTGCGGGCATGGTGGTCCCGAACGATTCGAAGTAGGTCGCGCCGCGCGGCTACTCGATCGCGGATGCCCATGTTTCCGCCGTGTATGCGCCGATAGACGACAACCCTATCCAGTATCGCGAATCGCAGCCCCGCCAGTTCAGCGCGGCTGGTCCAATCGATATTGAACGCGTGCGCGACGTCAGTGCGAAACGGGCCGACTCTCTGAAATGCTGCCCGGCGTATGACACCCGCCGTGTGGATCCTCGAAGCCAGCGGTTTGGCGACGGGGCGCAGATTCTCATCGGTATTGACCACCTTCCCGTACACCGCATCAGATTTCTGGTCAGCGCAAAGGGCCTCCAGCATGGCCCCTAGCCTACCGGCGGGCCAAACATCATCAGAATCGAGAAAAGTCAGAAACTCGCCCGAAGCATTGCCGATTCCGTGGTTCAGGGCCACTGCAACCCCAAGCGGCCCTTGGTGCAGGACAGTTGGGGCCAAAGCATGCGCCAGGGCAATCTTGACACTGTTGTCAGTGGAGCCGTCGTCAACGATCAGGATCTCGCTCCCGGGCACGTCCTGCCTGCCAATGCTGTCGAGCGCCTCGCCAACATACCGTTCGCCATCTCGAACGCACATGATGATGCTAACTTGCCTATCCACTCGCTACTCCGCCTCCGACACTGCTCGAACCGCATCCGTCACACCTCCGATGTCCGTACCCAGCATGAGATGGTACAGCGGCACGCCGCAAACCGTCCTCAGGATAAGTCCCGGGGTCGCAGCAGTTCCCCCCATGAGACCGCCGATCGTACTGGGCAATAGCGCGGCAATTGCCTCCCGTCGTGATGCCCGGGAAATCGTTGTCCGCTCGCCGCCGGCCAACCTGGGTAGGACAATCGCCGCCAAAGGTGCCGATGCAGCGACGGATACTTGGGACGAGTCGAGGAAAATGACACCCTTCTCTTCCGTGGCCCGCCTCGGATTGCACAGCCATGCACGGGCTTTGGGCAGCATGTCCAGCGCTGGCTGGAATAGCTTCGCGGTCCTATACAGAAGATGAACCATGTTCATGCCGGGTTCCACGACGCAGTAGTCGTCACCAAGATACGCCATTCCCGCCATGGCGCATGCCAAGGCAGTGGTGGATTTTCCAGAGCCTCCCGCGCCTGCAAGCAGGACGGCCCGGCCCCCAATCGATACAGCCGCAGCATGCACGACCTGCATCCGATGCGCGTTCGCCAGCCAGGACAAGGGCACGCGCAGCGGCGATGCCAACGCCCATGCCGGCAAGTCGGCAAGCTTGGGAACCCAGACATAAGATGCGTCGAGCCTGCCATGGCGCACTACCAGCGAACTGGTGTGGATGTCGAACGCGCACCGCACGGTGTCGGTGCTGTATTCCGCGACAACTCCAAGCGGCTCGTGCGCCGTGGGTCCCCACGGGCGAGGCGGCGGCAAGAACTCCGGTCGGGTACCGTCCCAAGTCGCGAGGCAGTGCTCGCGGTCGGGTGCTTTGGCCGCCGGTACCACATTCGGAAGGAATGCTCGGCCTATCCACGGGCGCGCCTCATTGCAGGGAGCGACAAGCTTGAAAGACATCGCCCCGATGGAGAAGCGTTCGATTCTGCAGATCGTACTTCAGGCCGGCGCGGGTGCGTGCGCGACCGCCGAGATCTTCGCCCAGCGAGGCCTGCCTGAACAGTCGAAGCGCTGCAGCGGCAAACTCCTCGGGCTTGTCCGGCGATACGACAAAACCAGTCACGCCGTCACCGGCGGTGGCCGCAGCCGAGCCGAGCGAGCAGCGGATCTTCGTCGCCCATGGTCTGTGTGGCCCAAACATCCCGGAAGCATGGTTCGACCTTCATCCCGCTGTCGTCCACCGCCAGCACTCCGTTCACCCAGGCATCGTCCGACGCCCGCGATTTCGCTATCGCGCTTCCAACGACTCCGGTGAGCGTTACCCTTCCGTCTCTCACATCGACGGGAGTTGTGAAAGCTTCGCTGTTCCGCGCGAGGCCCGCGCGTCTGGATTCGGTCGGCCAAGCTGAGCGGGGCAAGATGTCACACGAGGCAAAGTGCCTCGCTATGGCCGTGCGTCCCGTCGTGGCCTGCGCCTCGAACATTT
>Ga0182017_10003400_pt1 | contig 11884 bp, 12 predicted proteins | sample 712E3DmetaG_FD_120492 | JGI IMG/M metagenome (GOLD analysis project Ga0182017, IMG submission 120492) | Permafrost microbial communities from Stordalen Mire, Sweden - 712E3D metaG | ecosystem: Environmental > Terrestrial > Soil > Wetlands > Permafrost | place: Sweden: Stordalen | collected... | reverse complement strand
ATCGCGCGCAGGATCTGGATCTTCGCCACTCCCGGTGTCACCTTCGCGCTGTGCTTGCGCATCATGGTCTCGGTCCCGGAGATAGCGATCGGCACAATCGGCGCGCCCGTCTCCATCGCCATGAAGAACGGCCCGCTCTTGAACGTCGCCAGCCGCCCGTCCTCCGAGCGCGTTCCCTCGGCAAAGAACAGAACGTGCAGCCCACTGCGCAGCGCCGCCTGCGCCGCGGCAACGCTGGCCTGCGCCGCCTCGCGCCGCTGGCCCCGCTCCACCGGAACGAATTTGCCCAGCCGCATCGCCGTCCCCAGCAGCGGAATCCGCATCAGCCCCTTCTTCAGCAGCACCGAACACTGGCCGGGAAGCACCGGCAGCAGCACCGGCGGGTCCAGGTTCGACACATGGTTCGACAGAAAGATGCAGCTCACGCCCGCCGGGATGTGGTCGAGGCCACTCACCTCCACGCGAATCCCGCCCGCGCGCAACCCCAGCGGCACGATTCCCCGCACCACCACGCGGTACAGCAGTCTGATATTGCCCACCACCAGCGAGTAGGGAATCCCGATGATTCCCGCCAGGGTCCCCAGCGTCACGTACACAAACACAATCTTGAAGGCGACAAACATCTCTTCGCAGAATACCGCACCCGCCACAAAAGGATCCTCGCGCCGAACGGTAGTGGGCGGATTGTGCTTCCTGTCTAGGACCTCTCCCTCACAGGTACCAGGGGATGTTGACAACGATGATGCGCTGTTTTCCCTTGAGCAGGAGAAGCAGCTTGAGCATCTGCACGCGCTGGTTGTGCAGGAAGTACTCCCACCAGTGGCGGACCACGAGTTCGGGCAGAAGCACGGTGATCTTGCGGTCCGGGTTCTGCTGCTCCAGTTCCAGGATGTAGTCCATCAGCGGGTTGATGACCAGGCGGATGTTGGAGTGCAGGGTGATGAGTTCCGGCTCGTGCAGGCCCTGGTCGCGGATGGGCTTGATGACATTCGCATCCCAGACAGCATCCAGCGTCTCTTCGCCGTCGGCGCCGATGACGTTGACGACTTTGATCTCCTTGGAGAGCAGCAGGCCAAAGCGCAGGGCCTTCTCGGTCATGCGGTCCCAGCGCGCCATGGGAATGACCACCAGCGGCTGCTGCATGTTGGTCAGGTTGAGCGGGGACATCTCGACGACCTCGCCGTTGACCCGCCGATAGTGCTTCTTGATGACCACCATCAGAATGATCAGCGTGGGCACCAGCAGCGCAGTGATCCATGCGCCGGAGGTGAACTTGGCGACCAGCACGATGAGTGTGGTGATGCCGGTGGCGATGGCGCCGGTTCCGTTGACGAACATGTGCCAGTGGCGGCCTCTATGCTTGTCCCCCTGCTTCTTCCAGTGGATGACCATGCCAGCCTGGGAGAGGGTGAAGGCGAGGAAGGCGCCGATGGCGTAAAGCGAGATGAGGAGGTCGACGCGGCCTTTGAAGGCAATCAGGAGGACCGCAGTCATCGTGGTGAGCGCGTAGATTCCGTAGGAAAAGAGCAGCCGCCGTCCGCGCAGGACGAAGACGTGTGGCAGGTGGTCGTTCAGGGCAATGGCGCGGGTAAGGCGTGGAAAGTCGGCGAAGGCGGTGTTGGCGCTGAGGCAGAGCGCAAGGAAGACGGACCACATGGTGAAGTGGAAGAACCAGCCTCGTCCGAAGACCGCCATGACGATGAGGCTGAGCAGACTCTGGTAGCCTGGCAGGTCCTGATACATGGCCATGATGCCGTACTTCTTGGCCAGCCACGAGATGCCGAAGAGCAGAACGATCAGAATGCCGATGATGACCGACAGCGTGCGCTGGGCGTTCTTCGCTCTCGGATCGCGGAAGGCCATCACTCCGTTGGAAACGGCTTCAACGCCGGTCATCGCCGCGCAACCGTTGGAGAAGGCCTTCATCAGAAGCCACAGGCTCAGAAACCCAACCGTCGCAGGCATCGCATGAGGCATCTCCGCCGCAGCTACCGGATGTCCGCCGGACTTGAAGACATGAAACACACCGATGGCGATGGTAACTATCAGAGTGCCGACGAAGAGGAAGGAGGGGATGATGAAGGCGGCTCCGGTATCCTTGACGCCGCGCATGTTGACGACGGCCAGCACGGCAAGGACGATCAGACATAGCATCAGTGTGTGGGGCAGAAGCCACTGCTGGTCGCTGACCACGGCCTCAATGCCTGCGGAGACGCCGACCGCGGCGGTCAGAATGTAGTCGATCATCAGAGCGGCCGCGGCCAGCAGGCCAGGCATGGTGCCTAGATTTTCTGTCGCAACGGTGTACGAGCCGCCGCCGCCGGGGTACGCTGCAATCGTCTGGCGATAGCTAAAGAAGACGATGACAAGCAGGAGGATGATCGCCGTGATGATGGGGACGATGTAGTGAACACCCATCAAACCCAGCGGGATCAACAACGACAGAGCCGTCTCCGGCCCGTACGCCGCCGAAGTCAGCGCATCCAGGCCAAAGATGGGAATGCCGGCGGCCACGCCGATGTGCTCGGCGCGTTCTTCGCTGGTGGCCAAGGGCCTGCCAAACAGGGTATCAGCTAGGGACATGCAACTTTAATAATAGATCGTCCGGCGAATAATCCGGCCTTGATTGCGGATTCTATGGAAAAACTTGCATCGGGTCTTGCGCGCCCGCATCTCATCCTTGGTGAATTGTGATCCAGAACGCGGTCCGCAACGGGCTCGTCTGGATTGCTCCGCGGCAGCTTGCAGCGTCATGAATCCGCACAACTATAATCGTCGAGAACAACCAGGAGAAAATCATGTCCACGCCCATCTACGAACTTCCCGTCCATACCATCACCGGAGAACCAACCTCGCTTGCGGCATTTCGCGGCCATGTGCTGCTGGTGGTCAACGTCGCGTCCAAGTGCGGGCTGACGCCGCAGTACGACGCGCTGGAGAAGCTCTATGAGCAGTACAAGGAAAAGGGCCTCGCCGTACTCGGCTTTCCGGCCAATGACTTCGCGGGGCAGGAGCCGGGATCGAACGACGAGATTGCCACCTTCTGCCGCTCCACCTTCGGGGTGAACTTCCCCATGTTCGCCAAGATCGCCGTCACCGGCCCCGCGATCGACTCGCTCTACCAGGCCCTGATCGCCGCCGAGCCCAAGGCCGCGGGCGCAACGCGCGAGGCATTCCGGGCGAAGCTGGCGGGTTTCCTGGGCAAGAGCGGCGCGACGCCGAATCCCGAGCCGGGAATTCTGTGGAACTTCGAGAAGTTCCTCATCGACCGCCAGGGCAAGGTGATTGCGCGCTTCTCGCCCGAGGTCGTGCCCGACGATCCGGCGATCGTCGCCGCCATTGAAGCCGCGCTGGCGAACTGACACGAACGGTGGAGGACGACCGGATTTACCGCCCGAGGAAGAGATCGCCGAACGGCGGGAAGGTGAGCAGCAAGCCAAGCGCCAGCAAGAGGAATGCGAAGGCGCTGAGCTTGCCAAAAGCGAGACTCCTGTTCCTCCAGCGCGTGGCGAGGACCGCCCAGCAGACGAGCCAGAGGGCGATGGCGACGGTTGTGACACCGGAGAGTGGGCCGGAGGGGTGATAGAAGTTGAGCGTGGCGGCGAGGCGCTTGGAGCCGTCGGCGGCAACGGCGAGGACTCCGAGGAGGAAGCAGCCGACTGCGCAGGAGAGAACTGCTGCTGCGACGGGGCCGTTGGCGGGATTCTGTGGGACGAGCCTGATCTCGGTCATTTTGTGCTCCCCATGAGTTGAATGGATTGTCCGCCCTGGACGGGCGCTTTTTTGTTGATCATTGCTCCCCAGCCTCCGGCGATTGCGGCAGCGAGAAATGCCACGGCGGCGAATCCGAGGACGGTGGTGCGGACCGCTCGGTGGGCGTTCCACGCGGCACGGTGTTTAAGCAGAACCCAGGCCACCATGGTGCTGGCCATGGGCGCGATCCAGGCGACGTGCTCCTTCCACTCCATGCCGAAGTTGTGCCAGCCGGCGGTGGTGGGGTGCGACATCAGCAGCCGCTGCGGATAGAGCGCGAGGTCGGCTCCGGTTGGGGCCACGGCGCGGTACCAGGGATAAATCATGTATGCGCCGGAGAGTACAGCGGCCCAGCCAGCGGCAACCATCGCGACGAGATAGATCGTCTGCCAGCGGGGCGCGGGCCGCTCGGGGCTGACGTCACCAGCAATCCGGTCTGGGTTGTTCCAATCGAGCAGCAGGACAAGCGCGCCGAAGAGCGCCATCAGGAAGAAGCCGCCAAAGAGCATTCCGTGAATGCTGGTTACAAGTTCGCGCAGTGTGATTTCCATAGCAACCTCCATACTTCTTAATGCAGCCGCATCCTAGTTAGAGAAGAGAGCATCTTGGAGCTTGTACCGCTCGCCGGTTGTTCCGCGTCGCCCGCGCCGCCCGGGCCCCAGATCCAGTAGAGCGAGAGGTAGGTGTAAGTCTCGGGCTGACCGTGGATGCTGCGTCCGGCGGCGAAGAGCAGGTCGAAGCCGGGCTTGAACTCGACGATGCCGCCGAGGTCGAGCATGGTGGAGGCACGGGTGCTGGTGGCGGCTTCGCCCTCCGCGCCGTGGCCGAAGAGTTCCGTGCCGAGTGTGAGCTTCTTACTGAGTTGGCGCTGAACGAGCCATCCGGCGAAGGGGTAATTCTTGTAGCCGGTCTGGGGGACGAGGGCCTCGCCGCCGCCGCCGTAGCTCGTCCACTGCCGATCTTCCGCGCCCCAGCTCTTCTGCAACCAGAGCGGCATGCGGTACCAGGTTGCGCCGACGCCGAGGCCCTTGTCCGCGTTGCCGCTGGGAAGCTCAAAGAAGGGGAAGATGCCAACCTCGGGAATGCGTTTTGTCTCTTTGACGAAGCGGACCTTTGCGCCGAGTTCGGTGTCGCCGATGCCGTAGTTGGTTGTGCCGCCGGAGGGAGCAAAGCTGGCGGTGAGCGGCAGGACCAGGTGGAGCTGCACGTTGGGTACGACGCCGTAGTTCACCTCGTAGGCGGGAACTTCGAGGGCCGTTCCGCCGGCGTTCTTGCCGGTGCCGTCGGAGAGCTCGAAGGCGTACATCTCGAAGTGGCGGAACTCAACCGGGTCGGGATCGTCGGTCTGGAAGGGAGGGCCGGCGTGGGCGGTTGTGCTCGCAAAGAGCGCAATCAGGACGGCGGCGAGTGGGACGCGCGGGCGCGCGGGTCGAAGGCTTGGGCGAGAGAACACCATCATGCGGTTAGATTCCCGAATGCCCGGCAAGGTGCGTTAAAGTTGCGATAATGGAGGGGTGGGGCCATTATGACGCAGCCGTCCGAGACCATCGCCGTTGCCATGTCCGGAGGGGTGGATTCCTCCGCCGTCGCGGCGATGCTGCGCGCCCAGGGGCACACGCTGGTCGGGTTGACGCTGCAACTGTGGAACCAGCGGCGGCTGGCGGGTCACGAGGGGATGCCCGAGGCGGTGCAGGGACGTTGTTGCTCCATCGACGATGTGTACGACGCGCGGCGCGTGGCAGAGCATCTCGGCATTCCGTACTACCTCGTCAACCAGGAGGCGCGCTTCGAGGCCGAGGTGGTGCGGCCATTCGTGAACGAGTATCTGGCCGGGCGCACGCCGATTCCTTGTACGCTGTGCAACAACCACCTGAAGTTCGACGCGCTGATCACAACGGCGCGGCAGATCGGCGCGGAGCGGATTGCCACCGGGCACTATGCGCGCAACCGGTACGATGCGGCGCGCGGGCGATGGATCCTCTCGCGGCCGGAGAACAAGTCGAAGGACCAGACCTATTTTCTCTTCGGTCTGACGCAGGAGCAGCTCTCGCGCACACTCTTCCCGCTGGGCGAGATGCAGAAGCCTGCCGTACGGCTGCTGGCCGCCGACGCCGGCCTCGCGCTGGCCGACAAGCCCGACTCGCAGGAGATCTGCTTCATTCCCGGCGGCGACTACTCGGCGTTTCTGACGGCTTATCTCGACGAGCAGGGCGAGGCGTTGCCCAACTCGGCGGGCGAGCTGGTAACGGCGGCCGGCGAGGTGCTGGGACGGCACCAGGGGATTCACAACTTCACCGTCGGCCAGCGCAGGGGGCTTGGCGGCGCACTGCCGGTTGCGCCGAACTCAGGTCCGCGCTATGTTCTGGCAATCCATCCCGACTCGCACCGCGTGACCGTGGGCGCGGACGGCGAGCTGATGTCGCGCGAGCTGCTGGCGGAGCGGCTGAACTGGATCGCCGTCGCGGGGCTTGCGCGCGAGATGCGCGTGCGGGTAAAGATTCGCCATCGCCACCAGCCGGCCTGGGCGACCTTGCGCGTGGACGGAGAGGACCGCGTGCGCGCAATCTTCGACCAGCCGCAGCGCGCCATCACGCCCGGCCAGGCCGCGGTCTTCTACGATGGCGACGAGGTGGTTGGTGGGGGATGGATTGTCTGAGGCCCTTATTTCACGGTCTCATTTCTTTTTGTCTAACCCGGCAGGAACGCAGCTTTGCGGCTTGCGGATGCAGCCATCATCGGCGTTCAGCAGTTCGTCTCCCAAATAAGACTTAAAGAGCTTCTTGGCGGTCAGTTGGTCGTAATGGGAGACCACTTTGCCGCTCGGCAACTCGATTTCAAAGGCCTCGAAGGTTCCCATGCTGGCACAGCTGGAATGTGGTGGAACCTCGACAGCAATCAGCAGCGATCTTGAGTCTGCCCCCATCCATTTGATTGCTCCGACATTTGGAAGCTCCGGATCGAAACATCGTGGCTGAAATATCGTGCGACCGTCTGGAATTGGTTCGAAGACTTGAAAACCGGAGTCCGATACATAGAATATCTTTACGTGGTACCTTCCGATATTTCCGTCGTCACTGTAGGTTATGAAAAAGGCCTTGGAATCAGGTGCCCATGCGGCCTCGGCATTGATCCACCAACCTACGCTGATCGGATAGCTCTTGCCGTTAGCAAACAATGTCACGGGGCGAGGATCGTGGGAATTGGTATTTTGGGGTGCGTCAACGTTAATGGAATTTCGACCATCTGGCGAAGGTATTATCAATCGTTTGGTGCCCCAAATGCTCTTGGCGGATCGCGAGAAAGTACCTCGCGTCGTGTCTGCGGCCTGGGCGGTCAGGCAAGCGACGGTAAATAGCACTAGACTGATTGCTCGAAGACGTGGACTCATCGCACTCAAAGTGTACGCTGGGGCGCGATCCCGCGCTGGTAGAATCTTGGGTGACGTGACTATTTTATTTTCAACGATGTGTGCCCAATGAGATGTCCCTACTGCGGCTTCGCGCAGGACCGCGTGGTCGATTCGCGCGAGAGCAAGGAGGCGGACGCGATCCGGCGGCGGCGCGAGTGCGAGGGATGCAACAAGCGCTTCACGACCTACGAGCGCATCGACGAGATCCCATACATGGTGGTGAAGAAGGACGGCCGGCGCGAGAAGTTCGAACGGCAGAAGGTCCTCAGCGGGCTGCTGCACGCCTGCGAGAAGCGGCCGGTTTCGGCGGCGGCGCTGGAGCGCATTGTGGACGAGACCGAGGCGTATGTGGTCGATTCCGCGGAGCGCGAGCGCTCGACCAGCGCGGTGGGCGAGCTGATTATGGCCCGGCTGAAGGAGATCGACACGGTGGCCTACATCCGCTTCGCCAGCGTCTACCGCGACTTCAAGGACGTGCGCGAGTTCAAGGCCGAGCTGGAAGAGTTGTTGGGCGGACGGGACGCGAAGAAGGCTAAGGGTCCGAAGGGCTAGGTTCGAGGACAGGTGAGGCGATATGAGCTTACAGGTGTTGATGGTGCTACATTCACTGCCGCTGTGGTTTCTGGTCTTCGCGCTCTTTCTGCCGCGGATTGCGCTCCTTCTGCTGTGGCTTGGCGGGCCGATTGCGCCGTTCCATCTGCATGGAATTGTGCCGCTGGTCTTCGCGATCCTGCTGCCACGCGTGCTGGTGCTGTACCTGATCTATCTCGATCAGGGGGTCAGCCTGTGGTTCATCATCCACCTGCTGGTCGCGCTGATGGTGTGGGGGGGGTCGGGCGGGTACAGCGCGCGGCGAAGAAGGCACAGGGCAGATTACTAGAGTTGGATAACGGATTAGCTGGGCGCACGTCTCTCGAAGGAGCACCTATCTAATTCCACGAGGACAATTCCATGATGTGTCTGCGCTCTGTGATTCGCGACCTGGCTCTGGTGTGCCTGGCCGTTGCGGTTGGCTGGTGGTGGCATAGCGCTGGGTCGCCTGTGCTGGCGCAGCGTTCCAGTTCGTCTTCCTCTTCACGTGGGTCGTCGATCGGCGACTCTAACCTTGCTTTTCAGTTTGATGCGGGCGGACCGCAGCAATCGTTGGCTGTGTATGATCCGGCCAACCATACAATCTATGTGTATCCACGGGTGGGTGTGGGGAACGCGTCCATCAACTGCGAGTACAGTTTGACGATTGCGGTCCCGGGCGCGCCGATTCAGCGGCAGAACTGCACGATAGGAGAACAGGCGCCGCAGCGGTAAGGGGCGGTATGGGCAATGCCCCGATTCGCGACAGAATACGCCGGGTCTGCGGTATTCTTAGTAAATATGGAACGGCGAAGAGTTGGAATCCTTGGGGCGACCGGAATGGTCGGCCAGCGCTTTATTCAGCTGCTCAACAACCACTCGTGGTTCGAGATCGCGTGGCTTGGGGCCAGCGACCGCAGCGAGGGCAAGACCTACGGCGAGGCCTGCCGGTGGAAGCTGGACACGCCGCTGCCGGCGCGCATTGCGGCGATGACGGTGATGCCGAATACGCCGGAAGCCCAGCCTGCGGGCGAGCTGCCCATTCCGAAGATCATCTTTGCCGCGCTGGACGCGGAGCACGCGCGCGAGCTGGAGCCGAAGTTTGCGGCGGCGGGCTGCGCAGTGGTCTCCAACTCCAGCGCCTTCCGCATGGCTCCGGACGTGCCGCTGGTCGTCCCGGAGGTGAACGCCGACCATCTGGCGCTGATCGAGCAGCAGAGCTGGCGGCGGCAGAGTGGTGGGTATATCGTCACCAATCCCAACTGCAGTGCGATCGGCCTGGTGCTGGTGCTCAAGCCGCTGGAGGAGCGATTCGGAATCGAGAGCCTGTTTGTGACGACGATGCAGGCGGTGAGCGGCGCGGGCTATCCCGGCGTGGCTTCGCTGGACATTCTGGGCAATGTGGTGCCCTTCATCAAGAACGAGGAAGAGAAGCTGCAGGAAGAGGTGGGCAAGCTGCTGGGACGGCTTGCGGGCGGACGCGTGGAGCTGCTGGACGCGAAGGTGAGCGCGCACTGCAACCGCGTGGCGGTGGAGGATGGGCACACCGAGTGCGTCAGCATCAAGCTGCGGACGAAGGCCACACGCGAGCAGATTCTGGCGGCGTGGGCGGAGTTTGCGCCGCTCACTGGACAGAAGCTGCCCAGTGCGCCGGAACAGCCCGTCGAATTCGACGCGAATCCCGACCGGCCGCAGCCGCGGCTGGACAAGATGCGCGGGCGCGGCATGGCTTCGACCGTGGGACGGCTGCGCGAGTGCAACCTGCTGGACTGGAAGTTCGTCGTCCTCTCGCACAACACGATTCGCGGGGCGGCGGGCGCGGCGGTGCTGAACGCGGAGGTGCTGGCGCGGTTGGGCAAGCTGGAGATGAAGTCGGCACGGCCCGATGCGGTGCTCGTATGAGCGCGGCGCGCAAGGCGGTGGCGCGTGCGGGCGAGGCGCGGGCCACTCTCGTGGTGATGAAGTTTGGCGGGACCTCGGTGGAGGACGCTGCGGCGATCCTGCGCACCACAGCGATTGTGCGTGGACGGCGCGAGCGCGGGCTGTCACCGGTGGTGGTGGTGTCGGCGATGGCCAAGGTGACCGACCAGTTGCTGGCCGCGGCCTCGGCCGCGGGGCGCGGCGACAAGGCAGGCGCGCTGGCGATTGCGGCGCGGCTGCGCAACCGGCACATCGATACGGCTGCGGATTTACTGAGCGGGGAGCTGCTGGCGGAGATCGAGGCGGCGATCCGGCGCGGGTTCGATTCGCTGGACGATCTGCTGCGGGGAATTGCTGCGGTTGGCGAATTGACTCCGCGGACCAGCGACAAAGTGGTGAGCTACGGCGAACGGATGTCGTCGCGGATGGTGGCGGCGGCGTTTGCGCAGCATGGGCTGAACGGCGCGCATGTGGACGCGCGGAAATGCATCATTACGGACGACCACTATGGCAAGGCCGCACCGCTGGAGGCCGCGATCGAGGCCAGGCTGACCGAACTGGTGCTGCCGCTGGTGGAGGTAGGGCAGACGCCGGTGATCGGCGGCTTCATCGGTTCGACCGCCGAAGGAATTACGACAACGCTGGGACGCGGAGGCAGCGACTTTACGGCCGCGCTGGTTGGCGGCGGACTGTGCGCGGGCGCAATCGAGATCTGGACTGACGTCGACGGCATCATGACCACCGACCCGCGCATCTGCCCGGATGCGCTGCGGGTGAAGACGATCAGCTTCGAGGAGGCGGCGGAGCTGGCCTACTTCGGCGCCAAGGTGCTGCATCCGGCCACGATTCTGCCTGCGGTGCAGAAGAGCATTCCGGTCTGGGTGCTGAACTCGCGCAACGCGGAGAACGAGGGAACGAAGATCACGGCGATGGCGCCGCCCTGCGCCAGCCCGTTCAAGAGCATCGCGGCGAAGAAGAAGCTGACGATCATCGACATCGTGGCCGGCCGGATGCTGATGACGCATGGCTATCTGAAATCTGTGTTCGACGTCTTCAACAGCTTCGAGTGCGCGATCGACATGGTCTCCACCAGCGAGGTCAGCATCTCGCTGAGCGTGGAGTCGAACGAACGGCTGCCGGCGATCTGCGCGGAGCTGGGCAAGATCGCCGACGTGAAGTTCGAGGGGAACAAGGCCCTGATCTGCATGGTGGGCGAGGACATTCGCGGCCAGAGCGGCATTGCGGGACGCGTCTTCTCGGCCATCCGGCACATCAACGTGCGCATGATCTCGCAGGGCGCCAGCGAGATCAACATGAGCTTCATGATCGAAGAGTCGGACGTGGACGAGGCGGTTCGCTCGCTGCACGCGGAGTTCTTCGCCGATCCGGACCCGGCGGTCTTCGATACCACGGGGCGTGCGGTTGCGGCCAAGGTTTGAGCGCGTCGCGGTATAGCATTTCTCGAATTGGTGTAGAGGGAAACCACAGCCTTTGAGTGGCTTTTTCTTCAACCGGGGTCCCCAGCGACAGGTCCTCGTCGCTGGGGTGGAAGTAAAAGCCACCTCGCATACTTTCTCCAACTCCTCGTGAAATCGAGAAATGCTCTAGACTACCTCTATGCGAATCCTGGTGCTGGGACAGGGCAAGACGGGCAAGCTGGTTGCGGAGGTTGCGGCCGAGCGCGGCCACGCCGTCAGCGGGTTGGACATTCAGGAGAATGCGGGCGCGGCTGCGCTGACGCCTGCGTTTCTGGCGGGCTTCGATGTGGCGATCGACTTCACCACGCCGGAGGCTGTGGTGGAAAACATGCGCGCGTGCCTGGCCGCTGGGTCCAAGATCGTAGTCGGCACCACGGGTTGGTACGCCAAGGTGGCGGAGATGCGTGCGTTGGCGGAGAGCAGCCACGCCGCGCTGCTCTACGGGACCAATTATTCCATCGGCGTGCAGGTGATGTTCAGGCTGGCCGAGCAGATGGGGGAATCGCTGGCCGGCGTGGGGTACAAGTTCTCCATCGTCGAGACGCACCATGTCAGCAAGCTGGACAAGCCCTCGGGCACGGCGATCTCGATTGCGGAGATGGTGGAGCGCGGCGCGGGCAGCAAGATCGATGTGCCCATCGAGTCCGTGCGCGAGGGCGACGCGAAGGGAATGCATGTGCTGGAGGCGGTGAGCGAGGCCGATCGCGTGGTGCTGACCCATGAGGCGTTCTCGCGGCGCGGGTTCGCCCTGGGT
>Ga0182017_10003399_pt1 | contig 11886 bp, 9 predicted proteins | sample 712E3DmetaG_FD_120492 | JGI IMG/M metagenome (GOLD analysis project Ga0182017, IMG submission 120492) | Permafrost microbial communities from Stordalen Mire, Sweden - 712E3D metaG | ecosystem: Environmental > Terrestrial > Soil > Wetlands > Permafrost | place: Sweden: Stordalen | collected... | reverse complement strand
GTCCACGCCGTTGTTCTTCATGTCGGTGAGGTCCGTTGTACGCGCGGCCTTGGCGCCCGCGACGCCTTGCTGATTCCAGGCCGAGATGCCGCCGAAGTCACCGCCATAGTACGACCAGGCGTAATTGACCCCGTACGCGAAGCGCTTCTTGCAGTTGAACGTCAGGCCGCCGTTCGGCGCCGGGCAAGTGTCAGCGGAAGGGGAACATGTTCCGGTTCCGCCGCCCGTGCCGGTGGAGCCCCCACTTGCAGAACCACCCATACCTCCGCTCGATCCACCGGTACGCGTCGACCCGCCCGCGCCACCAGATGCACCTCCCGTACTGGTCGTTCCTCCCCTGCCACCAGAGCTGTTGCCGCCGCTGCCGGTAACGCCGCCGGTTGCAGAACCACCCGTGCCACCGCTCGATCCACCAGTCCCCGTCGAGCCACCGGTGCTCGTCGAGCCGCCCGCGCCACCAGATGCACCTCCCGAGTTGGTCGTTCCACCCCTACCGCCAGAGCTGTTGCCACCACTGCCGCCCGATGCGCTGCCGCCCGATGCATTGCCACCGCTAGCGGTCCGCCCGCCTGACCCGCTGCCGCCAGAGCTGTTGCCACCGCTGCCACCCGATGCGCTGCCGCCCGATGCGCTGCCGCCCGATGCATTGCCGCCGCTAGCGGTCTGCCCGCCTGACCCGCTGCCGCCAGAGTTGTTGCCGCCGCTGCCACCTGACGCGCTGCCGCCCGATGCGCTTCCCCCTGATGCATTGCCGCCACTAGCTGGGTGTCCGCCAGTTCCGCTGCCACCAGAACCGTTTTGGCCGCCGGTATGCGAACCGCCGCTTGAGGTCGAGCCACCGCTGCCACCCCCGCTCGGTTCCAACGAGCAGCCATTTGCAGCCAGAGCCGCTGCGCAGAGGGCCATTGACATTGATCGAATGAGCTTCATGGGGCGGAATCTAAGCATGTCCCGCATCCCACCCTCAATAGGAAATCACGAATCTTCCGACCCTGACCACCTGCGGCAGGTCTTTCAGCAGCGGAAGAAAAACCTTTGATGGTTTCCCGATAACCCACGGCAACTATCCCGACTCATCCTGGGTACGTGAGATCGAAGGATTCACCGGGGCTCATCGCCGCCGCGACATCCGGCTAGCGGAGCGGGAACCTCCGAGCACTATCGAAAGACAAGTCTTCAGTGGCAGGCAACAGCTGAGCCGCCTCTTGAAGTGAGAAAGACGCACACCGGCGGATTCCCGGAAAAGCCGCATCCGAGGCCAATGGAGTGGGTGGTGCCGCAGTCCTCGGTGGGCTCCCCAGGTGCGGTATGGGCAACGCAAGTGCCAGATACGGAGTCCAGCGTGCAAGTGCTGCCAGCGTCGTCCATCGTCGCTTTCTCAACGGTGCCATCACAATTATAGTCATAGCCTACAGTTCCACAGCCCAGCGCAGAATTCGTGAAGTACTGGGTTTGGCCGGGATGGACGTCGGCCAGACTATCGCAGCAGTCCCATTGCTGATCTGATCGCGCGGGGATGTACCCTGAGACCTTCGAAGTGCTGAGATTGCACCAACCCAATCGGTAGAGCGAGTTTGGATAGAGATCTCCATCCGCATCCTGATAGAAGAGAGAACATCGGCCAGTCGCGCACTGGTTGTCCGTGGCACATGGCTGGCCATCTCCGAGCAAGCAAATGCCGTTGTTGCATTGCTTGCCTGCGGAACACACCGAACCCGCCCCGGAGCAGGATCCGCAATGGGCATTGTCGGTCTGCAGATTCGCGCACAGGTTTGGACAAGCGCTTTCACCTGCCGCGCATTGAACGCATTTTGAGTTGACACAGGCAGCGCCGACGACACACTGGCTGTTGTCCGAACAGCTCGAAAGGCATGCCGTAGTTCCGCAGGCAAACTCCCCACAGGGGGTGGACTGGGAGGGACTGCACGTGCCAGCCCCGTCACAAGTCCGCGCTGAATAGGCAGTTCCGTTCGCACAGCTAGCCGCACCGCAGTTGGTCTGTCGATCCGGAAGAGAGCATGAGGCACCCTGGCCGCTGCAACCCCCGGCACAAATCCCCATGCCCCCGCAGGCAGGATGACCGGGGGCGGGCGAACCAGTGACGTAGCTGCAAGTTCCGACCTTCCCTGCCAGGGCGCAGTACTCGCATGCACCCGTGCACGCAGAATCGCAGCATACCCCATCGCTACAATGGCCCAGAGCACAGTCAGACGGTTTGATGCATGTGGCACCGAGAGGCGAGCCGGGTGGGGCTGTGTCTGCGGCCGGGGCGGCTTCGAGTGGTGCATCAGGGACAGATCCAGACGATGGCGCATCGAGATTAGGCGACAGGTCGAGTGCGCTGCTCGGAGCGTCCGGTGCGTGCAAAATGTCTGGACTCGCAGAATCGGCCGCGCGCGGAGCCTCAGCGCCAGTCTCCGGCGCCGTTGGGCCCATGGCATCGACGCTTGTTTCTGCCCCCATCGAGCCCGTCGCATCGACGCCAGTCTCTGGCGCCGTTGGGCCCATGGCATCGACGTTGGTTTCTGCCCCTATCGAGCCCGTCGCATCGACGCCGGTTTCTGTCCCCATTGGGCCCATAGCGTCGGAACCTCTTTCGGAGCTGGCGGATGCGTCGCCGCCTGGCTGATTCTGAGCAGCGTCGCTACCGCTGTTCTCCCCGGCTGGGCCTTCTGCGCCACCGTCCGTTGCCCCACCGTCGGTAGCCCGCACGCATTGCCAAGTGTCAGTGCATACGAAGCCCGTCTGGCAGGGATCCTGCGGCGTGCAGACGCTCCAGTCTCGCTCCGCGCAAGCAAGTCCCAGCGTCACTGACACGGCAAGCGCTACAATCGTCAGATGTGCGACGTCTCTGCTTGTCATCAACGTAGTTTTCGGAAGCGGCTTGAAGAAGTTGTGTGGAAAGTGTGAAGGAGCGGGCGGGGCGAGTTGGCTTTGTGTTCGCCAGCGCTGCGCAGTCATGGTCGGCAGGCGCCATTACAGTAACGTTGCCCAGGCATGTCAATAGGTTCGTCTGCGGGCTGGGATTGGCCAGAAAGTGATCGGTGAGCAGAAGCGGGGCGTCATGGCGTACGGGCGTTTCCCAACCCCAACCTCTTTCGTCTCCGGGCCGGAATGGCGCAAGGCAGGTGTATCTGAGGCAAGTCTGGTACGGATCGTCGCTGGCTGGTTGGGTTCAGCCCCTGTAGGGCGCAGCGCGCTGCCAGTGCGAGATGCGTTGCGCAGTGGCCAGCCGCTTCTAAGGTCGTGTTTTTTCTTCGACGGATGCGTTTCTTTTGCCAAGTTTCTTGTTTCCATTCCCTTTTTCTTCGCCGAATCTCAGGTTTGTGGAGGAGCCATGAAGAAGCACTTGCTATTTGCCGCGATGTTAAGTCTGAGCGCCTGCGCCGCCGCCGAGGGGAATGGAAACTCCCCGGGCGCCAGTGGTGGTCACACCGGTTCAGGCGGAAGCACGGGCAGTGGCGGGACCGTTGGCTCAGGTGGATCGTAAGGCCTCGCCCGGCCCCGTCCCCCTGGGCGACTACCGCCGGGGCCGCTGGCCGCCTACTCGGACGCCGTGGGCAGCGTGACCGTGCCGGGTTGGCCGATGGCGGCCGTGGCCGCCCGCTGCAAGTAGGCGGCAGGGTCCTCTCCGCGTAGCTGGGCTGTCTCAATCAGCGAGTAGAAGAGCGCGGCCACCTCGGTGCCACGCTTCGACTTGCTGCCGTAGTGATTCTTGCGGCCCACGACCAACGGGCGGATTTGCCGTTCCACGAAATTGTTGTCCAGTGGCACCCAAGGGTTCTCAAGGAAGACCGTCAGGCCATGCCACAAGTCGAGCATGTACTTGATGGCTTTGCGGAATGTGCTCTCGGGCAGTCCTTGCTGCCGCTCGGCCCACTTCTTGATCTCATCGACCACAGGCGCCGAGCGCTCGCGCCGCACGGCCAGGATGCGCGCCAGCGCCGCCTCTCGCTCCGCGCCCGTGAGTGCGTGCGGGTTCGGCAGGTCGCGTTCGACCTCGTACAGCTTGCCGATCAGGTCGATGACCTCGGCACACGTTGGTGCGAAGGGCTCAGCCTTGACGTACTTGCGGCGCACGTGCGCCCAGCAAAATGCGAGGGTGTAGCGCGGCACTCCGTCGGGACCGGCCCGCGCCACAATCTGGTACGGCTCGTATCCGTCGGCGACCACGTTTCCGTGGTACTCGCCCAACACTTCCTTCGCCGTCACAGCAGACCGGCTGTCGAAAATCCGGTGGTACACCGCCGACGGTGACGCCACTGTCCATGCGTACCACTTCTTGCCCGTCCCCTTGCTCAGCATCAGCCAGTACGTCTCGTCCGCGTGGATGAGTGGCGACGCGAAGACCTCGTCGCGCAATGCCTGATAGCTGAAGCCCAGATGTTTCGCGAGCGCCTCGATTTGGTCCCACAGCGTCTGGCTGTCCACCACCAACCCGTTGGCCGCGTACATCCGCACCTGCCGTTCCAGTGGCAGGTGGTACAGGTGCTTGGCGATGGCCACGTAGACCGCGAATTCCGTCGTGTACCGCCCGCCCACCACCAGCTTGGGCGGCGCTGGCGCCGTCACCGGCGCGCAGCCGTGCTGGCAGCGGTACTTCTTCCGTCGGTTCTTCCGCACTACGAAGTGCCGCTCCACCACCGTGATCTCCTCGGAGTCCTCGGTCTGTCCCTCCCACTCGGCCAGCGGCGCGCCACAGTCGGGGCACACGCGGTCCGCCTCGGGCAATTCGTGCAGCTGCTCCTCGACAGGAAGCTCGTTTTGCTGCCGAGGCCCGTGCCCGGTTCGTGGCGGGCGGGGCGCGGGCGACTCGTCCTTCGCCTTCCGCTTCTCGCTCGACGCCCCGAACATGTCCTGGCGCAACGTCGCCATCTGCTCCTGCAGCTTCACAATCTCCAATTGCAGCTGCTTGTGACCGTCGTTGCCCTTCAGTCTGGCAATTTCCGCAACAAGCTCCTGCAATCGCGTGTGCAGCCGGGCATTTTCCTGCTCAAGCAGGAGCGCCGCTTGCTTCACCAGCGCGGGGTCATTGAGCTTCTCGACGGTGCTGAACACATCTCTCTTAAGATCATATCGGGATCTTCACTGCAAGCTCTTTTTCACTGAAAGTGGGCGGCGCGAGCGATTTTCTTCCAATCAGCTCGCTGCCTTCGAGAAACAGCGCCAACTCGCTCAACGTCAGTGACAGCACGGCGCCGCCAGAGCGCTCCCACGGCCGCGCAAACCGGCCGCGCTCCAGCCGCTTCGCCAGCAGGCACAGACCCGTGCCGTCAAAGTACAGCACCTTCGCCCGGCGCGGCTTGCGCCCGACGAAGAGGTACACATCGCCGTCCAGCAGCCGGTGCTTCATCTCTTGCTCGACCAGCGCCGACAGGCCGTTGTACCCCTTGCGCAGATCCACAGGCGCGCCGTACGCGAACACGCGCACGGCACGAGTCAACCCGATCACGGCCTACCCAAGCTCCCGTAGCAGAGCCACCGCCGTCGTTAGGTCTGGCACCTCCACCCGGTATCCCCGCGGCGACACCAGCTGGACCGTCGACACGGCCACACCCGAACGCGCCAAGCCCGTGTCGGGCGCTAGCCTGACCGCAAGCAGGCCAGCGCGACCCGGCATCTTCCATGCGTACAGCGTGGCTGCCGAGATTCCCACCTGCTTCGCGGCAGATTCGACCGTCAATCCTCGGCTCCGCAATCCCGCCGTCAACTCCAGGGCCTTTGCCTTCATTGCGCTCGTATACGGCCGCGCTCCTTGGCGCCGAGTCCCACGCCAACGCAGCACCTCGTTGCGGAATACTTCGATTTCCTTGTCCATGTCGACCTCCCTGCCCAGGAAGGTCCCACAACTCGCTGTCTACGTCAGGACGGGGCCGGGCGAGGCCTTACGGTGGATCACGTAGCAGCGGCGGGACGACGAGCTCAGGCGGAACGACCAGCTCAGGCGGAACGACGAGCTCGGGCGGAACGACGAGCTCAGGCGGAACGACCAGCTCAGGCGGCACTACAAGCTCGGGAGGCAGAACCAGTTCAGGCGGAACGACGAGCTCAGGCGGAACGACGAGCTCAGGCGGAACGACGAGCTCAGGCGGGACGACGAGCTCAGGCGGTGCGACGAGCTCGGGCGGCACGACGAGTTCAGGCGGAACGACGAACTCGGGCGGTACGACCAGCTCAGGCGGAACTAGCGGCTCAGGGGGTACGACTGCCATGGGCGGCGTGACAAGACTTGGCGGTTCCACCAGCAGCGGAGGTGCCACGGGCGGCGTGACAAGACTTGGCGGTTCCACCAGCAGCGGGGGAAACACAGCCACCGGGGGAAGGACGGGCACAGGTGGTTCTAGCAACCGCGGGGGAACCACGGCCACAGGAGGCAGCACCGCTGCTGGGGGATCCACTGGCCCCACTTCCGTCTGCAGCTTCGCCAGCGGGCTGAACGTCGCCTGGGTTCAGTTCGCCGGCGACGTCCCCAACCCGAACCTCACCACGTTCAATACCATTTTCAAGAACACCTACACTTATGGTGGACGCGTTATCCGTTGGTGGTTCCACACCAACGGAACCGTGACCCCTGGCTACGATTCGAACGGCCTGGCCGTGAAGCTTCCCCAGACCCACATCGACGGGTTGAAGGCCATCCTCAACGCCGCGGCTACCAACAAGGTGGCCATTACCATCAGTCTCTGGTCCTTCGATATGCTTCAGGGCGCGGCGAGCGGCGAGAATATTTCGGCAACCACCTTGGCAAACAACAAATCCCTGCTAGAGAACGACACGAACCGCCAAGCCTACGTCGACAACTACCTAACTCCGCTCGTCACCGCGATCAAAGGCACTCCCGGCTTGTACTCCTGGGAAATCTTCAACGAGCCGGAGGGCATGGGTCAGAGCGGTTGGACAACGGGGGCCAAGACCACGGAAGCGTATATCCAAAAGACCGTGAACTGGTTTGCGGCGGCGATCCACACGGCCGATCCCACGGCGCTCGTCACCAATGGCGCGCAGACCTTCGACTACTGCTCAGGCGTGAGTGGCAAGAACAACTACTATTCAGACACAGCCCTCAGGGGCGCGGGTAGCAAGCAAAACGGAACCCTCGACTACTACGAAGTCCACTACTACACGTCGAATGGCGCCTCCAATTCCTGCTTCACGTACCCGGCGTCACACTGGGCACTGGACAAGAAGCTCGTGATGGGTGAGTTCGCGGCCGCGGCAACTGACGGTGTCGCGCAGGATAGCCTATACACGAATATCTACTCGAGCGGCTACAACGGCGCGTGGGCTTGGGCCTACACCGTAAACTGGCCGTGGCCAGCTATGCAGACGGGGATGCAGGCCCTCTACACCGCGCAGCAGGCGACAATTAATAGTTGTCCCTGATGAGCAGGCGGCTTCCCAAAATGGCGGTTCGAGCTCTGATCGTTGGCGGAGTTGCGGCTTTGGCTTTGGTGACGGCCGCTCGCCGGTGTGACAAGTCCAAGCCGGGCGAGTCCGAGCAAGAGAACGCGTCTGAATCGTCCGCGCCGGCCCCGGCGCGGACGGCCGCGGCGCCCCGCCCGCCCGCGCTGCTGCCGCCGGCTCCAACGGCCGCGCCCGCTGGTTCGCTCAAGGAAACCCAGCTCATGGCGCAGCTTCGTAGCATCAAGGACAGCAATCACGCTGCTGCCATCGAGCTTGCGCGCGATGGAAATCGCCGCTTCCCTGACAGCGCGGACGCGCCCGAGCGCCATGCGATTCTCATCCATGCCCTGGCCGATGCCGAGCAGCGTTCCGAGGCGCGTGGTGAGGCCGAGTATATGGTGAACCACTACCCCGATTCCGAGTGGGTGCGTGAGGTCGAGCGTTTCACCGGGGCTCACCGGCATCGCAACCTTCGCCTCAACGACGCGGGCGAGGTCGTGTCTTACTAGTAATTTCGCCCACTTAGACCCGCACTTTGGCGGAGTCTGCGCAGCCGTGCGATGCTCCGCCGCGATGAAGACGTCGCCCCGAGTTGCCGAGAGATTGCTGCCCACGCCACGAGAGATCGTCGCGCATTTGGATCGCCACGTGGTCGGCCAGAAACGCGCCAAGCGCACGGTGGCCATCGCGGCCTACAACCACCTTAAGCGCTGCGAGCAGAAGAACGCGGCTGACAAGCGTCTCATCAAGAAGTCGAACCTCCTCTTCATTGGTCCTACCGGCTGTGGCAAGACCCACATCGCCCGCACCCTGGCCGAGTTTCTCGATGTGCCTTTTGCCATCGCAGACGCGACCGAGTACACCGAGGCCGGCTACTACGGCAAGGACGTGGAGGTGATGATCGCGGAGTTGCTGCACAAGTGTGGCCAGAACGTCGAGGAGGCCCAGCGAGGGATCGTGTTCATCGACGAGGTCGACAAGATCGCCCGCCGCACGCACAGCGCGCGCACCGGTGCAGGCGCGCGCGACATCGGCGGCGAGGGGGTGCAGCAGGGCCTACTCAAGCTGCTGGAGGGCCGCGAGATCTTCGTTCCGCAGAACCTGACCCAGCACTGGAACAAGCACGACTTCACTGTGGTCGACACGCAGGATATCCTGTTCATCGCCGCGGGAACTTTCACCGACTTGCGCCTGTACCAGGAAAGCCGCACGGTCGGGTTTGGCCAGGCGGATGCGGATGGCCGCGCAGCACCGCCCATCACCGAGAAAGAGTTGCTGGACTACGGTCTGCTTGCCGAGTTTCTCGGCCGGCTTCCCCTGCGGGTCGAGCTTCACCCCCTGTCAGGGAACGATCTCTTCCAGATCCTGACCGTGCCGTCGGATTCCGTGGTGCGCGAGTATCAGGCCTTGCTCAGGATGGACGGCGTGGACCTGCGCTTCGAGGACGAGGCGCTGCGCGAGGTGGTGCAGTTCTCCTTGCGGCGCAAGACCGGCGCGCGCACCCTGCGCGCCCTGGTCGAAGAGATCTGTCATGAGGCGATGTTCGAAGCACCCGAACGCCGAGGCGAGACCATCGTGATTGACGCCCAGACGGCCTCGACCCGGCTGGCGCGTCTGGGCGAGGGCGCCGGTGCGCGCGATTAGAAATACTCCATCAGTTCTTCGATTCGCCGACGGCCGACGATCCGACCCGCTGGGTGTGCCGTCGCTGTGCTCCGGTGCTCACATAGCGCGTGTATGCTCCGCTCCGGTGCTCGCGCCGGCGAAGGCGCGGCGAAGCCGCGGGGGCAGGTGCAGGGTGGGTGGGTCCGAGTGCCCGAAGGGCCTTCGCCATCGGGCCGGCTTGTCGGCCGGCTCCCGAAGGCGAAGCTGGTGTCGTGGAACCAGTCGGCTTCCCTCCCCTTGCCACATTGTCCCCATCTAGTACTGAAGGGCCTCAATAGCGATGAAGATTCGTGATCTTTTCGGCAAAGGAAGCCCGCTCTTCTCCTTCGAGTTCTTTCCGCCCAAGACCGAGGCGGGGGTTGCGAACTTGGAACACGCCCTCGCCGAGCTGGAGGACCTCGCCCCTGCCTTCGTCTCGGTCACCTATGGCGCCGGCGGCTCGACCCGTGATCGCACGGTCGACCTGGTGACCCGTATCCAGCGCGAGCACGGCCTGTGCACCATGGCGCATCTGACCGGCATCGCGTCCGCACGGGACGAGGTCACGGCGTTGGTTGCACGTCTGGTCGACGCCGGAATCGAGAACCTCATCCCCCTGCGCGGCGATCTGCCCGCCGGCGTGGACAACTTCGTGCCCCCGGCCGATGCCTTTGCCCACGCCTCGGATCTAGTGGCCTTCATCCGGCAGCGCTACGGTCAGCGCCTGTGCCTGGCCGGTGCCGGCTATCCCGAGGGCCATCCCCAGTGTCGCGACCTGGCGCTCGACATGCAGCACCTTCTGACCAAGGTACGCGCGGGCGTGGATTTCATCATTACCCAGATCTTCTTCGACAACCGCCGCTATTTCGACTTCGTGGCGCGCGCCCGCACCGCCGGCATCACCGTGCCCATCATCCCCGGGATCATGCCGATCACCGACGTGGCGCAGATCCGACGCATGACTCAGATGTGTGGTGCCAGCATCCCCGCTGTCCTGCTGGCTGAGCTGGAAAGACGCCGCAACGACGCAGTGGCGGTGGTCCAGCTCGGGGTGGCCCAGGCGACCGCCCAATGCGTGGACTTGCTCTTGGGTGGCGCACCCGGTGTGCACTTCTATACGCTGAATCAGTCGCCCGCGACGCGGATGATTCTGACCGCGCTCAAAGCCCGGATGTGACCGCAGGCACCGCACCGGTCGGCGACTTCAACTCTTCTTCTACGATGCGTTTGACCGTGGGCGGCTCGAACTTGCCCTTGTGCGCCTTCATGATCTCGCCCATGACTTTGCCCACCAGCTTGGGATCCTTGACCTCCAGTCGGGCAATGGTTTCTCTGACCACGGCGCGCACTTCGTCGTCGCTGGCGGCCTTGGGCAGAAACCTCGCGCAGAACTCGATCTCGAAGTCGATTTGGGGCAGGTGCTCGGCTCCCCGCTCGCCCAGCCCCGCGTACTCTTCACGCGCTTTGCGCATCTGCTTCTGGTAGGCAGCGATCACATCCAACCACAGGGCATCGTCAAGCGGCCCCTTGAATCCAGCCGCGGTTCGCCGCTCCATGTGCTTGGTCTTGATCATGCGAATGCAATCGGCCGTGCGGCTGTCCTTGGCGCGCATGGCGGCCTTGAGCAGGTCCTGAAGCTCGGTTTCTATGGCCATGGTCATCTCCCCTTGTCGCATCCTGACGGGTGGCCCGAGTCTGCCTCCCATCACCCTGGCGGTGAAGCAGATTCACACCACCTGCGCGCATTTTCGCCACGCTATGAGTCGCGCGCCCAATCGGGGCGATCGGTCATGGTCGCAGACCTGGTCGTCCTCGTGCCGAAGCCCTGGCCGACGGTGATCACTCCGACCACGGCCGCCTCCACGACCGCGACTTCATGCGGCTATGCGAGGGCTGCGGCCTTGGCCCTCCGATTGCTTGGTATACTTTTCAGTGAGGTTGGCCATGCTACGTCATGCAAGGTTGCTCGCCATCGTCCCTTGGTTGGTCGTGGGCTCGGGCCGCCTATCCATCGCGCAGGAAGAGACCGAAGGATTTGTCGAGGCTGCGGCTGGCGAACTGGCGCAGCAGGCACCGCCGCCCGAGTACGGCCCACCGCCTAGCAATGCTGCTGAGACGGATCCTGCGCCTCCGCCAATTCCACCCAATGTCGAGGGAGTGGCATTCTCGGTTCCCGGTGGAGGGTACTGCTACTACGGGCCCCATCCGGTCGACACGGAAGTCTCGGTCGGCGAGCCTTGGGACGACACTCCGGGCGCGCACATGCACGCCTACCCGCCCTTGGACTTGCGTCTCTTCGAGCTGAGAGAAGGCTGCTACTACTTCATCGGGGATCCGCGCGACTTCGGCTACGTTGGCCCAACCTACAGCTACTACGGCGCGCACCCGATCCTGGACGTCTATGGCGGCGGTTGGTGCTTCATGATCGGACCCCACACGCACCCGTGGCGGCCCTGGTCGCCGTACTTCACATTGGTGGGCCCCTGGTACTACTGGGAAGGGCCGTATGACCCGTTCTTCTGGTCCTACTGGCCCTACTACGCGTTCTATTACCGGAACTACTATCCCCACTACTACGCCGGTGGCCGCTTTTACCATGGGGGTCACGGGGTGGCTCCGCCCATTCACCGCGTTCCCCCGCCTTCGCAGGTCGGAGCGCCGGCGGGCGGCTGGCAGGCTGGGCGTGGTTCGCCGTCTGCACCGCGGTCAAGCGCAGCTGCGGCCGCCCCGTATCGACCTGCAACGTCGGCAGCTGCGGCCGTCCCGTATCGACCTGCGGCGCCGGCCGCCGCGGCTGCCTCATATCGACCCGCAGCCGCGGCCGCCCCGGCTGTCCTG
>Ga0182017_10003398_pt1 | contig 11888 bp, 9 predicted proteins | sample 712E3DmetaG_FD_120492 | JGI IMG/M metagenome (GOLD analysis project Ga0182017, IMG submission 120492) | Permafrost microbial communities from Stordalen Mire, Sweden - 712E3D metaG | ecosystem: Environmental > Terrestrial > Soil > Wetlands > Permafrost | place: Sweden: Stordalen | collected... | reverse complement strand
TCTGGCTCCGGCGGGCAAAGCCCGCCTTCACCCACGCGATCAACATGGGAACCCTCAGAGGGTTCCCAAACCCTCCCGCGCTCTGGCTCCGGCGGGCAAAGCCCGCCTTCACCCACGCGATCAGGCGACTCCGGCGGCGATTCGGGAAGGGGTACGGGACTCATGCCCGCAGCCCCTGGAAAAGCGTGGCCACGCGGCTCACCACCTCGTCGGCACCTGCTAACTTGGACACGAACGCCTCGGGCCGAATGGCGTCCAGGCGGTCGCGCAGTTCGGCCTCGGAACGTCCGGAGATCAGCAGGATTGCCGTGCGCTGCCCGCGCGTCACCTCGCGGAAACGCTGGCACAGCTCGGCCACATCTAGATTCGGCATCTGAACGTCCGCCACCAGCACCGCCGGCGAGAATGACGCGCACATCGTCATGACAGCGCCGAGCGAAGTGGCGGTGCGTACCTCGAAACCCCGCACCTCAAGGACATCGGCCAGGGCCTGCGCCGCCACCGGGCTGTCGTCCACCACCAGAACGCGGCGGCCGCCATCCGTCGTGCTCGGCGCCTCAACGGGCGCCGGGGTGGGTCGCTTGGCGGAGAGCCCTTGCAGCAGATAGCTCAGTCTGCGCAGCAGGCGGCCGCAAATGACCCGCGCCTGCCGATCCGATGCCGTGCCGAGGAGGTGCGCCGCTTCTTCGCCCTCGCGGGCCGCCCGGGCCACCTCGGGCAGGTTGACCATGGCGGCTTCTCCCCCAATCTTGTGCAGATCGCCAGCCAGGTCCCAAACCTCGCCCGCCCTGCCGAGCAGCCCTAGGTCACGGGAGACCCGTTCCTTTGCGGTGGATAGGAAACGCTCCTTAAGCTCGGGACTAGGCGTCGCACCCATGGCCGTTGATGTCGATATCGGCCCTCTGGGCGAAGAACCTTAGAACGGCGTAGGGCAAGTGGCAACACGCCCGGACGGCCACCCCGCTGGCCGCGTGATGTGTGGAAATCTTGCTGGCGCATCGGCCTAGTCCCTCGGGGCTTGCCAAATATTCCGGACTCGTCAGGCGTACGGTTCAGGTCATACTCCGAGCAAACGCATGGCCAAGGACTTCGCATTCCTGCAGACCGGATTGGAAGCATTCGCGTGAGGGGATTTCTGCTCGGCCTGCTCGTCGCTGCGCTGGCCTTCGGGGGCTACCTCCTCTGGCAGCACCAGCGCGGTCAGGCGGCCCGGCCAGTTGTGACGACCGCGGCTACCCGCCCGGCCCCGGCGCCCAAGAAGGCCAAACGGCGGGTGCGCGGCGCCGTGCGTGTAGCGCGCGCCCCGGCCGCGCCTGCCGCGCCTGCCGAGGCCGAGGCCGAGGCGAGCGAGCCCGAACCTGAACCGGTCCGGCTGTCGGCAGCGGATCTGCGTCCCGTGGCTCAGGGCGACGACCTGTCCACGCCCGACGTCTTGCGCCTGGACATGTCGAACGACAAGGAATTGCCCGAGCTGAGCCAGGACCAGATCGACGAGCACTTCCGCAGCGAGGAACCCGCGATTCTTGCGTGCATCGCGCACGCGCGACCTGACCCGGAGACCTACGTACCCGGCCGCGTGACCATCAAGTTCCGCATCCAGCGCGCCGGCACAGTACGCGGGGTCCGCGTCGAGGCGCCGGCTATCTTGCAGAAGGGCGGACTGTTTGGCTGCATCAAGGGCGCGGTCGGCCGGCTGCGCTTCCCGCCTGCCGGCACCAGCCAGATCCTCAGCTACCCATTCACGCTGAGCTGAATGGCGGGCACGCCGGCCGCGTGATATGGGAAAGACCTGATGGCGCATCGGCTTTGTCCAGAGAGGTGAGTCGATGATGCAAAGACGTGCTCTCATGCTGGTTGCCTTGATACAGCATGAAGGAAAGTGGGCTTGTCTTTCCTATCGCCTGGGCTGGCGGTTGGCTTGCGGGGGGACGATAGCCATTCAACCTGGGCCCGGGCTGCCTGCAAGCGGGAGTCGATCTCGTCGACGAAACGATTGCTCGTGGCCAGGGCACCCAGGCGGGGTACCACCAGGACGGTATCGCGGGGCAGTTTCAGCCACGGCACCTCGTCGCGTGCCGAGGCCGCCCGGCCGATGCTTTCGAGCGTCTCGACCAACGGAGACCCCGGTAGCTTCTTGGCCAGGTGGGCTGCCGACTTCAGCACCGAGGACAGGGCCGGGCTCTTGCGCAGGGAATGCAACTCGGTGCTGGTCAATACCAAGGCGATCTGCGAGCTGGCGGGACCCGCGCGCAGCACGCTGGCAACATGGTCTGCGTCGTTTCCCGCCGCACGCAGGATGACCGCATAGCCAACCGGCCAGGCGAGAAAGCGGATGCGCTGCTCGATACCGTCGCCCGGGCCTTGGCTGAATAGCGGCATGCAGCGCGATCCAGGTGAGCAGGTCTTCACGACCCGCACGGCAAGATCGCCTTCCGCTGATAGCCAGCGTCCGCGACTCAGCGCCGCAGCGGCTGTGAACGCCGGCGCGGTTTCCGCAAACAACTTCTGCGCGGCTGCCTGTTCCTCCGTGTCGTCAATCGCCACGTAGAACGGATTTCGCTTGCGGGCCGTGGCTGCGGCCAGGCTGTGCAGCGATTCGGCGAGCTTGCTCCGCTCTTGCTCGGACAGGCTGTTCAGCACCAGCGCGGCTCCCGAGGGTGACGGCCGGTCCGTCTTAGCTTTCTCGCTGCTGCGCTCTGCGGTCACCACTTCCAGCGACAGGTCGGGCCCTGCCAATGGGGGCTGCGGCGCAGCGCTGGCCATGGTCGCCCACACGGCAGTCACTGAAAGCAGCGGCCACCGGCCAGGGTGCATGGGCTAGCGCCTGCGCGCGCTCAGTTCCCAGCCGCTGTTGATGGTGGAACCGCTGGCCACGCAGTCGCTGCCAACCGTGAGTTGGGTGATGCCATTGAACGCGTTGCCGGTCTGGCAGTCGAACTGCACCATGTCGTTCTCCACCCTGATGGAACAGGTCTCGTCGTCTTTGTCATTGACGGCCTGCCACTGGCCGCCAAAAACCCCGAATTGCGAGGCGAGCGGAGTCAGCCGGCTGACCGAGTAGGTCTCGCCCAGCCGGGGCCTGGGAATCCGGTCAGGCCACGTGCCGCCAACCAAGGTTCCCGTCGACAACCGGTCCACGATCAACGACGAAGCGGTGGCACCGACGCTTACAGAGAAGCGCCACATGTTCGCGCTGAAGACCCACGAGCCGCCCAGCACCAGCGGGAAGCTCCCTGCATCCAGGGCTGCGGGGGTGTTCTGCACGTCGATGGGAATGGCCGGATTGGGGGTTCTTTGCCAGCTCAGCGTCCGGCTCCCTTGGGTCGAGTAGGCAAGGCGATCGAAGCCAAATCCACTGGTCGACCCGTGGTTGATGGTGACGGTGAGCGCGTCGGCGCCGATGACCAGGGTGCCCGAGCTCGGAGATTTGTAGGCACGCGTGGCGATGAGATCCCAGGTGCCGGTCAAGTCCGTGTCGCATCCGGGGGCGGGGCCGGCTCCGCCCGTTCCGGCCGAGCCACTGCCACCCGCGGCGCTACCACCGCCGCCACCCGAGCCCGCCATTCCGCCAGCTCCACCAGTTCCTGCAGAACCAGGGTCGTCGCCTCCGCCCAGGCAGCCGAGCAGGAGAACTGCGGCCAAGAGAAGTGGGCCAAGAAAATGGGGGCGCATAGCCTGTCTCCCAGATGATACAGCGATGCCACCATAATGCTACGGAAAGACCGAATCAGGCACGCCGACCTTCGGACAGAATACCAACGCCTGCCACGGTTCGCGTCGCTTACCGCTCGTTCAATTTTGCGGAATGTCCGCGGGCGCAGCTAGGCTCATGTGGTCTAGGCCAAAGTAGCCGGACGCCACATAGATGTCATCGCCGTATGCCTCCATGTAGCTAGCCCATCCCAGGGTACGCAGGAACTTGACTCCGGCAGGCTGGGCCGGATTCGACACGTCTATCGCCAAAATGCCATCGTTCGAGAGGTTGACGAACAGGCGGCCCTGGTTAGCGCCCATGATCTGCAGGTTGTACGCCTTGGTCGGCTGGTCGTAGAGCGTGGCAAAGGTGTCGTTGCTCAAGTCGAAGATCATCAGGCGGTCAGACGTGGCCTCCCAGCTTGGGGTGCTGGAGCCACCCGAGCTGGCGCTCCCCCCGGTCGGCCCGTAGTAGTAGTCGTAGTAGTTCTGCTGGCCCGTCACGTACATGGTGTTGGCCTGGACGGTCAGCCCGCCCAGGTAGAGGTTGCTGAACACCTTGCTGGCCAGCAATTCTGCGGCTGGCTGGTTGTCGACGCCCACCTGGCGCAAGAGGTGCAATCGGGTGTCAGGCCGATAGTATCCGTAGGTGTCGGTTCCCGTCGGCGGAATGTAGACATACTGTTGATCTTCGGTCATGAAGTGCCGGCTGCCCACGGACGGCGCCCAGGTACGCACCAGCGGACCCGGAATGTTGATCTTCTCGGCCGCTGCGAAGCTGCTGCCTGACTTGTTCCAGCGTTGGGCGTAGTACTTGTATTCGGTGAAGGAGGTGCCGTCACTCCGCTGCTTCTGGCCCACCAACTCGCGCCGGCCCAGGTAGAACCCAGTCGGGTCAACCGGATCACCGACCAGGCTATACCCGTACCAGTCCGTCGTGGAACTGGGCAAAGTCACCTGCTGGAAAGTAGGCGCATTGGCATTGGTCAGATCCAGGTACACGAGACCTGCCGAGTATGTACTCGTGTTGTTCGCGGAGTTGTAGATGTACCCGTCGAACACCGTGACCAGGCCACTGTCAACCTCGGTCCAGTTGTTGTATCCATTGCCCCAGTAGCCGCCCCAGTAGCCATCCCATCCGCACCAGTACGGATAGTACGGGATCACATTGCTCGGCAGGATCACCGAGCCTCCCCGTCGCGGATGTGTCGGGTCGGTCAGGTCGTAGACCAGAACCTGGGTTTGCTGTTGATAGTATCCGGTGGTCGTGTCGTACGGCAGGTAGCGGAAGAGCAGCAACTGGTTGCCGTGCTTGACCGCCTGTTGCACCTGCCCAACCGAGAAGCTGGCAACCGGAGTCGCGCCATCAAGATCACCGCCGGCGGCCAGAACCCGGAACTGCGAGAGATCCTGGTTGGGATTGTTGTAGTAGCCCGGTTGCGACTGAACCTCGGCCACCAAGTAGCTGCCAAACCGATAGATCTGATTGTAGTAGGGGGCGATTTCGATGATCGACTGCAACTGCGGATTGGCAAGGTCCTGCAAACTGGCAATCGAGGCATGGGTGTCGGACAGGTTCACCATCATGCGCTGGCCCGTGGCCTGGTGCCCGAACACGATGGTGCGGCGGACCTCGCCGTTGGGATGGATGAAGGTGCCGTAGTTCTGCAACACGGTCTGCTGGGTCGGGTCCTTGCTGTCGTCGTACTTGGTCAGATCCCACGCCATGATCCCCACCGCGCTCTTGTACTGGTACCACCACCAGTCATCGTTGGGGTCGCTCTTGGTCCAGTAGTACACCGGCACAGTCACGACGTTGGCTTGGCTGTCCGAGTACATGCCGATCATCTTGTGGGCCTGATCCAGGTTCGAGTTGATGGCCGAGCCCACCCATTCGGCGTTCTGCACTGCCACGCATTGACGCTGCACCAGTCGCACCTTGGTCAGATCGCGAACGTCGATGATGCTGACCGCCTCGTTGGTCGACCAGCGGCCGGACCCGTCCTGGACTCCGGTGCAGGTTGCGCTGGTGTCCTGACCGATGCCCAGTAGGAAGTTGTTGTCGCCGATCAAGCGAAACACGTTCATGTTGCCTGACAGGCCGTCCACGGCGGAGAGAACCTTCAGGTTCTTCGGGTCAGCAAAGCTGAGGGCGTAGAGCGGGTCGGTTCTCTGCGCGGTGACGGCGTAGACCACGTTGCGGTCCACATCGAAGGTGCTGCCCGCCACCGTCTCGTTCAGCTTGCCAAAGTCCAGACTGGCCAGCATGACCGGGTTGCTGCCATCGGTGATGTCCCACGACTCCAGGGTATTCTGCGTGTACATGTTGCCCGTGCAATTGGACCCAGACCATCCCTGGCGCGCGAAAATGCCATAGAACGTACCCGTCTTGCCGGTCGGGTCGAAGACATAGGTCATCTTGAATTGGTCACCAATCTGGCCTGCGGCCTCGAAGCGCGTGTGACGGCGAATGAGCCCCGTGGGATCGCTCACGTCGATGATGGAAACCACCGACTGCTGCTGGCTGGAGTAGGAGTAGGAGCCGCAGTCATAGTAGCCATTGTTGGTCGACCCGGTGGATGTGTATCCCCAGACCGACCAGTTTTCGTCGACCATGAGCGCGTTTGAGGTGGCCGAAATGGTCACGTCGTTGAAGGTCTTGCTGTAGGAGTAGAGGCCATGCGGATCGTTGACCTGGATGCTGCCACCTTGGAAGATTTGCAGCTGGCCGACCTGCTTGAGCGCCTGCGGGTCGGACACGTCAAATGAGTAGACCCACGCCTGCTCCGGCTGCGGGTTGCTCGCCATTTCGTAGCCCCAGCCCCAATAGTAGGATTGCGAGATGTACGAAACCAGGTAGATGGTGTTGTCGATCTTGCGGGAGACGCCCTCGCGCAGCTCGCCGATGATGTCGGTGGTGCTGATCACACGCGGGTTCTGCAGATCGCTGACGTCGATGGCCAGCAGTTGTGAGACATAGTGACGCTCGAACTGAAGCTTGCCGTTGACTTGGGTAAGATAGAGGGCATCGGAGAGCAGGGCGTACACGGTGTTGCCGGTGACGAACATCTCAATGGGATAGCCATAGACCGGCAGGCGCGAAAGCTGCTTGGGGTTCTTGGGATCGGTCAAATCGTAGATGAGGAGGCCGCGGTAGGTATTGAAGTAAAAGAGCCGGTCGTTATCGATACGGTAGATGTCCGCCTCTTGGACTGTGGCATCGCGTCCGCCCGGGGCACCTGGAGCAGTAGGACCTTGCGTGCCGGTTGATCCACCGGCGCCCGCTGCCGGGGGGGTAGCCGCCGCCCCATTGTCTCCTTCGCTGGTAGGGCCATAGCCCCCCTTTCCAGTTCCGCTCCCCTGCTCCTCAGTCGTGAAGTCGGTCTGGCCCGGAACCAGATTGCCCCCGTCACTATTGTCGCCTGGGGTCAACTTGCCCCCGTCCGGCTGGTCGACAGGACCGGAATGACTGGAACCGCCGCATGACGCTGCAAACCCAGCGGCCAGGAATGCAAGGGCAAGTGATCTTGAGAGTGAGCGCATAGCAGGCCTCCGGCGTGAACAGGCTAGCAAGGCCTGTGCCGTGTGCTTGTCCTGCGAGAAACATGGACTAAGCGGCGTTCACCCTCAGAAAACCGGGACGCAGCCTGCTGCGCCCATCGAAAATCTGCGGACCCCCATGACGTGGGCGTCATGGACAAGCCGCGATACCGCGCTAACCGCAGGGGGTATCTTGCAAGCAGCATCCCTGCCCGCGCGGCCGGGCTGCAGTCCGTCGCAAATCTGCCGATGGTTGCTAGCGCACGATGAACTCCGTGATCCGAACCGTCAAGGTGTTCGAATCGCTGTCTGATGAAGACTGCGCCGAATTGCTTCGCTTCATGCGTATCCGGCAGTACGAGGCTGGCGCGCTGGTCTTCGAACGCGGCAAGCCAGGCGACACGATGTTGGTGGTCGCCGATGGCGCGCTCTCCGTGGTCATGCCGGGCCCGCGCCGGAGGAACATCGAAGTGGCCCGGGTCGGCGTGGGCGAGGTGGTCGGCGAGACGTCGTGCATCGAGCCTGCCCCGCGCAGTGCCACCATATTGGCCGCCGTGCGCACAACCGCCTACGAACTCGGGCGCCAGGAGCTGACCAGGATGCGACACCGGGCGCCACGCGTGGCAACGGCCTTGGTGGGCGCCGTCGTCCGTAGCGTGATTCTGCGCCTGCGCCGAGTGGACGAACGCATCGAACGCGAACTGGCCGGCCACCTGGCGGCACGGCTTCCGGAGCTGCGACAAACGGCTGGCAAGTCTGCGCGCAACCTGTCTTTCCGCACCCCTTCACCCCCCGGAGCAGCGACTGGCTCGACGGGGCCAAGCGCATGGACTGCCCTGTTGGGCCGCCTGCGAGGAAGCGCATGAATGCCTCTGCCCTGCGCGCTCTCTTGCCCGGCTACTCGAGCCACGAGCTGGATCAGCTCTTGGGCGCAACCCGGACTCGCCACTTTCCCGCCGGCACCTGGCTGTGCCGCGAAGGCGACCCTGCCTCATCCTGCTTCTTCATCGCGATCGGCGCGGTCGAGGTGGTCAAGTACCTCGACGGCGAGGAGCGCGTACTCGCCACCCTGCGGCCGGGAAACCTGGTCGGCCAGACGGCACTTGTCGAAAGCGCGTTCCGCTCGGCTTCCGTGCGAGCCATGTCTGCCATCACAGCCCTTGAGATCAGGCGCAGGACCTTCCAGCGCCTTGTGCAGCAAGGAAGTCCCCTAGCCCTGCGCTTCCAAGAACAGATCGCCAGTGCCGGAATCCGCCAACTGCGCGCTGCCTCCGACCGATTGGCGCTGGTACTGGCACATGCGGTCCGGCCCTCAAGCAAGCGCCCCGCCACGGTCGATCGCCTGGCCCTCGCCTTCATCCAAGCTGGTACCGGCGAATGGGACGTGCCTCTGGCCCCCACCGCCTACCCGTTGCCTGCAGTCAAAAAGCGGCTGTCGTAGGTCCTTCCGGCGCCCTACCAATTCCGCCCGCCGCGTGCTAGCACCCGACGCAAGGGCCATGGACCAGCTCAGCAACCTCGCCATCAATACCATTCGCATCCTTTCCATCGATGCCGTGCAAAAGGCCAACGCGGGCCACCCGGGCTTGCCCATGGGTGCCGCACCCATGGCCTACGTGCTCTGGCAAAGATACCTCAAGCACAATCCGCGCAACCCCAAGTGGTCGGATCGCGACCGCTTCGTGCTCTCCGCTGGCCACGGCTCCATGCTGCTCTACTCGCTCCTCCATCTGACCGGGTACGACTTGTCTTTGGATGACATCAAGACCTTCCGCCAGTGGGGCTCGCGCGCGGCCGGTCACCCGGAATCCCTCCTTGCCCCCGGTGTCGAGGCCACAACTGGACCGCTCGGCCAGGGCGCCAGCAACGCGGTCGGCATGGCCGTGGCCGAGCGCTTCTTGGCCGGACGCTACAACAAACCGGGCCACACCATCGTGGATCACTTCACCTACGCCCTGGTGGGCGACGGCGATCTGATGGAAGGCATCACCCACGAGGCAGCCTCGCTGGCAGGTCATCTTCGGTTGGGCAAGCTGGTCTGGCTCTACGACGACAACCGGGTCTCGCTCGACGGCCCGACCTCCCTGGCCTTTACCGAGGACGTGGGCAAGCGTTTCGAGGCCTACGGTTGGCAAGTCTTGCGCGTCGAGCAGGGCGACACAGACATCGAGGCCATCGACCGTGCTTTGCAGGCAGCCAAGGCCGAGACCACCCGACCCTCACTGGTCATGGTTCACACCACCATTGGCTACGGCTCGCCCAACAAGGCGGGCAGCAGCGAGGCCCATGGCTCGCCCCTGGGTGCCGAGGAAGTGAAGCTGACCAAGAAGAATCTGGGCTGGGACCCGGACAAGCAGTTCTACCTCCCTGACGAGGCGGTGACCCACTTCCGCACCGCTGTCGAGCGCGGTGCCCAGGCCGAAGCCACCTGGCAGAAGCGGTTCGACGTCTGGGCTGCAGCCAACCCCGATCTGGCGAGCGAGTGGCACATCGCCTTGCGGGGCGAACTGCCCTTGGGCTGGGAATCCGCCCTGCCAACATTTTCGCCAAAGGATGAGCTGGCCACGCGCCAGTCGGGCGGCAAGGTCTTGGCTGCCATCGCCAGCAAAGTACCGTGGCTGCTGGGCGGCGACGCCGACCTGTCATGCTCAACGCTGACCACGCTCACCGGCCAGGGTGATTTCGACGGCAAGACCGGCCTGGGCCGCAACGTTCACTTTGGCGTGCGCGAACACGCCATGGGCTCCATCGCCAATGGCCTCGCCTACCACGGTGGGGTGCACCCCTTCACCGCCACATTCTTCGTGTTCTCGGACTACGAACGCCCGGCCCTGCGCATGGCGGCCATCAGCCGCTTGCCGGTGACCTTCGTGTTCACCCACGATTCCATTGGCGTGGGCGAGGACGGCCCCACCCACCAGCCGATCGAACAGCTCATGTCGCTGCGCCTGATTCCTAACCTGTGGGTGATTCGCCCGGCCGACGCCAACGAGGTGGTCGAGGCCTACAAGATCGCGCTGAAGCGCAGCGACGGTCCGGTCGCAGTCATCTTGACTAGGCAGAAGACGCCGACCTTCGACCGCAGCAAGCTTGCTCCGGCCGCGGGGGTGCAAAAGGGCGGCTATGTCCTGGGCGACGCACCCGGTGGCGCACCGCAAGCCGTGCTCATTGCCACCGGCAGCGAGGTGGCGATCGCTCTCGGCGCGCAGGAAAAGCTGCTGGCCCAAGGCATTCGGGCGCGCGTGGTGTCGTTGCCCTGCTGGGAGATCTTCGCGGCCCAGAGTCCCGCGTACCAAGACTCGGTCATCCCGCGCGCAATCAAGGCACGCCTGTCCATTGAGGCGGGCGTGACGCTCGGCTGGCAACGTTGGGTGGGTGACGAGGGCGTCGCCATCGGTATCGACCGCTTTGGCGCGTCAGGCCCGGGGGGAACCTTGATGAAGCAGTTCGGCTTTCATGCGGACGCCGTAGTCCGCGCCGTCACAGATATGGTGAAGCCATGAAGAACCTCGGTCTTTCTCTCTCGATTGCCGCTCTTCTGACCTGCGGGCTCGCCGGGACGGCGCGCGCGGATAGTGACAAGCCCACGGTCTTCACCCTGGCCTACGAGGGACTGATGGTGGGAGCTGGGGCCGGACTAGCCGGTGGTTACCTGGTCGCGCGCGAAGATGGCTTGCATACCTCGGACTGGAAGCCCTTGGTGTACGGGCTCGGCATCGGCGCGCTGGTGGGCAGCGGGATTGGGCTGACCCTGGGCATTGTCGACGTCACGCAGGACAAGCCAGGCCGCACCCGCTACGTCTTGCGCGACATGCTCTACGGCGAGGGGTTTGGCGCCACGGTGGGCGTCATTGCGGGCGGTCTCACCGCGATCTCGACCAAGAAGCGCGAACACATCCTGTTGGGCGCATCCATCGGCGTGCTTTCAGGAGCCGTGCTCGGGGCGGTGTTCGGCTTCATCGAGGGCAGGCACGTGAGCGCCCACGGCAGCCTCGACACAGACAAGCAGCGCTTTGCCCTGTCGGTCGTGCCCGTGGATGAGGCAGGCGGCAAGCTCGCTTTTCTGCCGGCCCTCTCGGGTCGCTACTAGACTAGCACCGCGCGTCACCAAACTAGGTGAGCCGTGTGGCTTTCGCAAAGTCACTGCGTGAAGTGTTGAAGGGGGAAGGATCGACCAAAATGGGTCATTCAGGGAGGCTGTTTTCCCTCAGAATGTGGCCACCCCCTCCTTCGGTTCCTCGATGATGCATCACACAGGAGTCTCTCCGCGATGAAAGCCTACCTCACCCAAGTCGCTGGCGTTTTCGCTCTCTCCGCTTTTTCACTGCTGGGCTGCACCTCCGACACCGGTGGCGCCCCGTCCGGCACCGGTTCAGGAGGAAGCCAAGGCGGAACGACAACGGCTTCCGGTGGCGCTGGTGGCGCCTCGACGACTCCGCCTGGCTCAGGAGGTGTCGTGACTAGCGGCGGTACGCCCGCATCTGGTGGGCAGACTCCGCCTGAGGGCGGCACGCCTGCTCAGGGTGGCGCGACTTCAGGTGGCACCACCACGAGCACGGGCGGCCAGCCAGTCACTGGTGGCAGTGCCTCGGGTGGCCGCGCGAGCGGCGGGGCTGCCAGCGGTGGTAGCGCGACAGGCGGCAGCGTGGCCGGAG
>Ga0182017_10003396_pt1 | contig 11889 bp, 5 predicted proteins | sample 712E3DmetaG_FD_120492 | JGI IMG/M metagenome (GOLD analysis project Ga0182017, IMG submission 120492) | Permafrost microbial communities from Stordalen Mire, Sweden - 712E3D metaG | ecosystem: Environmental > Terrestrial > Soil > Wetlands > Permafrost | place: Sweden: Stordalen | collected... | reverse complement strand
CTGGACATGGACGGAGTCTTGAGGATTGATGACAGGTGCGATTGTGCTCTTAAGAGTTCGAAGGGGCCCGCTGTCATCGGTAAGAAGAGTGATTAATACACTATCTGCCGGCGATGAGCCCACATTATACACGCTGGCTCCCACGTTAATGATCTCCCCTTCCTGCATCGTTGACTTCTGCAATGACACTGTGTTTTGAGAAAGTACCAGCTCAGGAGGCAATTGTGCTTTGATGCTCCAGTCGCTTATCGCGGGAGAATTCAGGGACGGACTTACCACAAGATTGAATATCAACCGCGCGTTGGGATACCGAAGAGCAGAAATATTCTGAAGGTTCACCGATGATGAGTCATACGAAGCGAAAAGTGTATCGATTTTCCCGCTTTTCGAAATGCCGAGCATGGAAACGGTCAAATGAGCTCCGGCGGGAACTACCCTGTCGATGGAAAGCTGTTTCCATCCGCTGACCGGACCAATAGTAGAGGTCGTTATACTGCCAGACTGCACGATCTGGACGATCGTTGTATCAACAATAGCTTTTCCCGTAGTGCTCCGCTTAAATGCTTCAGGTACACTCCCTGGAGAAGCCCCCTTTCTGCCAATGATGGCCCATGAATCCCTGTATCCTACCGAATCGATGAATTTACCCCCTATGGAGTGAAACGCGTTTTTTACCGCGTTCGTTAAATTGTAAGAGCCTTCGTCAATAATGACTGCAACTACAATATAACTGGTCGAAACAGAGTTGAGAAATTGAATAATGGAATCGGCATAAGCTGCATTGCCATATAGATCAAAGCCTGCTTGTGCAATGACCGTATCCGCACTCGGGTCGATGACAACGATAAAATAACCTATCCCGAAAGTGCTTGGCAGCTTATTTACTCCGTTTATCTCGACCGCACCGAACTTCCCATCTAAGAACCCCCCCGAAATCGCCTGAAGGGAGACAGTAGTATTCTCTATCTTTGAACCAAATCCCGGAGAAAAGAGAGTGTGAAAAAATGAATTTCCTTGCCATCCTACAGAATCAATTTGCCCGATACCTTTCGCAGGGTCTGTTCCTTGATAAAATGTTCCCGTCGACCAACTGCTCGTACCATTTTGGAGTTTTGCCCGCCAGTAATATCTCGTCAGACTCCGTAACGACGCGAGGGGAAAAGAGGTGGACACGATTCCCATGGGCAAGTTCATTGTTAGCGGTATTACCGAAGAAGAAAAATCGCTGAGGGTATCAACTTCTAGTGTGACAAGCTTGGTCGGGTCATAGATCTGCGTGGTCGGATTCAAAAGAACAAGATTTGAGACCGACGATACGGACAGGGGTTGAGGCTGAACGATTTTAAAGTCAGTGGACAAAACAAAAAATGCTTTCGTTGCAGAATTATCACTCTTCGTCAACTCTGTTATTTTGTTGGAAGGGTCAAGCGTGACAATGACGTCATGTTCATCGGCTTTTTGCTTGACGCCAATATACACTCTAATCGTATCGTAGTTCAATGGCATCAGCCTCCGCAGCATCCATGACTGAACCATCTGAGAATGATAAGTGTGTTGGATTTGAACATCGACACTGTCGCCGGTAACCGACCCGTAATTAGCATAGACAATATTCACTGCAACGCTATCCTGATCGTCGGTCAAAACGGGAGACGGAGTATTAATGAAGTTTTGCTGAATAAAGAGATTAGGGATAAACGGAATCTGTAAGTCTACGGTCGGATCGCCGATCAACGTATTATTAAACAACATGATCTGATTCACCTGGCTCAATCCCTGTTGGGTTATTTGCCTGAGCTTTGCCGTCAAATGCGTTTCCCCTAGACGAACGATCGAATCTTTAAGCATGGCAGAATAGAATATTGGCGGGAGCGATGTTGCAATACTTTCAAAACCCAAAGACGAATTGCCGATATATCCTATCGCACTTGCTGCCGGGCCGATAACAAACAGTTCGCTGAATGATTGGATCTGCGGCTCGGCAAATTTTCCAGTGGAACATCCCATGTCTGTGATCAGAGGGTAGCGTCCTCGCGAATTCTTCAATTGAAGAGGATCCCCGATGCCGTTGTCCCACGTTTGAGTACCACTATGGCCAATATAGGAGATGAAAACACCGCCTGTAGAAACCGCATCCGTAACCTGCTGAGGTGTATATGGGCCAAGGTCAGATTGGGGGTTCATCGTCTTGTAAAAATGTGTAGCAAGACCGCCGATGGGCGCTGGAGTTACAAGCGTAGAAACGACCTCGTCGTTGACCGATTTCAAAAGATCAATCTGTCCCGCGACCGTGGGATCGCCGCCAGAAAAAAACAAATAATGTTTATTCCAATCATCATCCGGTGTTGTTATAGCAGAGTTATAGAATGAAAGATACTGGGTCAAATCTCCGACATTGTTCACGGGAATTCGACCGACATACATCTGAGGAAGATTCATAACGGTATCAAGAAGAGCGTAGGCCACATCACTAACCGGATATCCGAAAGAAGGAACATAATTTATTGCACTCAAATTATTAAAATAATATTTATAGTCATACGATGCATCTCCAAGCAGGGCAAGATACGATGGGAGCGGACTATTCCATTGAAACGAGGATTGAACAAAAGCTTGAACCGCTTCTGAAGTCGGGTAGCCGAAGCCAAATTCATCGAAGATATCGTCAACACTGAACAGGCGCGCGGTAAGGTGCTTGGCAGCTGACACATTCTGAACATACTGAACTGCCTCAGGGTAAAATTTTGAATGAGTTATAGCAATGTAATCGGTCTGACTCTTGTTCGTCCTTAGCCCTAAGAAATTCTTTATCGTTTTGAAGACAGGGCTGTATACTTTTGACTCCGGAAGAATGACGTATTGCTCCTGGGGACCAACGGTATCACAGAATGTCAGAGTGTACGGCGACGAACCCGAGACTGAATAGTTCGATATTCTTTTTGCAGTCGGTCTTACTTTATAGAGAAGAATATTCGACGATTGCAAGCCGGAAATTTGAACGTTCCGAAGATGCCGGTCGGAAAGATTCCGAAAATCGAAAAGGAGCGTATCACCTACTACGTTGAGCTGACGCGGATATTCAATTTCAAACCAATCATAAATAATGCTGTTCGTGGTTGCAGCCGTCGGATATGAATACAACGAGACGGAATTCGACCCTGCATTAAGTGATGTCGCCGGGGCTCGCCCCGACAGGACGGCTTGATCTCCAAGGTTGAGAGTCACGGTGTTCAAATCGTTCCCGGCATTCAACCGGATTGCAATTTTGTGCGCGGCCGTAGTCACATTGGCTCCCCAGCTTGAAAATTTAGCATAGAGTGTAACGCTGTCCGCATTGGGGACAACATTGCTTACAGAAAAATTCGCGGTGGCTGTACCTGAGCCGTTTAAAAAATCCCACGGCCAAATGTCAAAAGGGTTCCACCGGTAGTCTTGGGAAGAATAAACGTCGGTCGCCGAGGTCTGCAAACCCGGATATGGGCCTTGAGTTTCCAAGTGGATAAAAGCTGTGTACGCCTTTAACGTATCCGGCGTCGGAGTACTCACTGGATTTGGACTTACACGCAATCCGTTTTTGGTCCCCCACGTCAACCAGAGGATGGTCGAATCGGTATAGCGATTAAGGTACTCGTTGTACTGATCGGCCAGCGCTGTCGTAATAATCCGTTGCTTTCCTGTATAGTTGCGCAAAGCGGGAAATTCGAGATAATCGCCGGGGCTGAAAATCCCGTCGCTGTCGCCCAAAACAAAAATCGGGATTTCTTTGCCGTGGTCAAAAATTTGAAAAGTGCGTGGGTCAACACCTACGATAGAAGGATATACCGAGTCCAGTTGGGTTTGAGTGATCCGGTACATCCCGTCGTTCGGGATTGCCAGCTTGACATATTTCGCCGATGTAGTAAACCAACCGCCAGTTGTGTCGTTGACCGTCGGCATTTGGTAGGGCTGGGCTTCATCAAAATTAACAATAAGTTCACGAAGAATATGGTTGAAATGAGGGTCGCTCATCTTTATTTGCGGATGTGCAGTGGTGGCTTTTGTTCTCACCGTGCTGAGTTGTACGTCGATGGATTGTGCGACCGATGCCGTGTGGGTCAAGAAGCTACTATAGAGTGGAGTGACCTCAATCCGCGCCAAATAATATCCGCGATACCACCCGTAACCGATAACCCGAGCGCTTGGAGCTGACGGCAGATCTCCTGCGGGAATCTGCTCAAGCGTTTGCCTGACAGTAGTTGTGTCGCGTGTCGAGGGGGTGCGTTGCACACGATAAACATTCTTCAAAGAAGAAGGAGCGGCAACAAACCCTGTCACATTGCACTTGATTTCCTCGGAGGGAGAAAGTGCATAATACAAAACTCTTTGGGAAATTACGGCGGGCACGGCGTTGAAGTCTTCTGGTTCAAGATGCAGTTTCATCGTCACGACACCGGACCCCTGTGCCAGCACCTGCATTGATCCCCATGGATACTTCTTCAGAGTTGGAGCGGCTGAAACGAGGAATTCCGATTGGAAGAAAATCATCCATGCAATGAGAGTTGATATTCGAACCATTTCTCTCATTTCCAGCCAACTTTTTGAAGAAAAATATAAAACATGAATTTCGGGATACCGAGAAGATATCTCCGCCACAAGCGCTGCGGCTCTTGAAACAATCTGAAAAACCATTCCATATGAACCTTGCGCAGCGCCTTCGGCGCCCGTCTCTTTTCTCCCGATATGAATCTGATACCGGCACCGACCGTCATCATTACCGGAACATGAAGGTCGTGATAGTGTTTCCACAGCCAATAATCTTGCTTAGGTGTTCCCATCCCGATCAAAAGAATATCGGCCTTGCTTGCATTGATCGCAGAGACGACCGATACGTCGTCGAGATCAACAAAACCATGATGAGTACCGGCAATAACCAGACTCGGGAATGTATCATGAAGTCTTTGCTTTAACGCCTCTAGAACGTTTTCTGTTTCGCCGAAGAAAAACATCCGCCGGCGGTGGAGATCGGCTTCTTTCAGGAGCCGCTCATAAAAATCCGTTCCGTTGAAAATTTTCTTGAAGGACCTCTCCCTTCCATACAGGAATTTACTTGCAATATACACTCCATATCCGTCGGGTAATACGCAGTCGTGTTTTCGATACAGATTAAGAATCTTTGAATCGCTCCTACCAAGTACCGCATTGAAAAAATGCGAATAACCAATCGTCAACTTGGTTCTTGTTCGAACAGACTCGTGGATGCGGTCTAAAACACCTCTGTCATCGTATGTAGAATACGAAATTCCGAGAATATTTATATTATTGGTTAACACTTGTTCGGTCTGAAAAATAGGGCCTATATACTTCGAGCGTTTGATCAATAAATCTCTCGTACGTAAATTGCTGGAGATACTTTTCACGAGCGTTTCTTCCAAGCGTTTTAACTAAAGCAGGTTTCTCTAAAAGCTTCTTTATCGCATCGGCAAGCTTATTGGGATCCCCCGGAGGGATAAGGATGCCCGTTTCACCATCGACAATAAATTCGGATACACCACCAACGTATGTCGCGATATGCGGTTTGCTTAAGCTTGCAGCTTCTAGTATCACAAAGGGCAACCCTTCTCGCATTGATGACAAGACCATAAAGTCGGCTATATTAAACAGTGCTTCCACGTTAAACATACCGTGAAGAAATACTACGTGATTTTGTACATCCTCACTCCTGACTAATTCCTCGAGCATTACTTTTTGTTCCCCCTCTCCGAGGATGGCAAAAAGGACGTTTTCGATGGCATGTTTTTTTTTGAGGATCCCGATGGCGCGGATCAGAGTAGCCCTGTCCTTTGATTCAATCAATTGACCAACGCTTGCGACAATCCTTTTATCGCTAAGGATATCTAATTGATTGCGAATCCGGCTTTTTTCATCCTCGTGGAATTCCCTGAACGGCGAAATACCGTAATATATTGGCGTGACAGACTTCGGGTCATTCCCAAAATCTCTGATGAGCATATTCTGCACTGCTTTACTGCAGGCAATCGTTGTATCACCAAATAATGAAAATTGTCTCAAAGAGCTAAATATATTATGGCATGTCGAAATATGAGGAAGTGACATCCTTCGCGCAAGAAGTCGTCCCAATACGTCGGTATAGCGTTTGTGCGAGTGAATCAGAATAATTTTTTCGCGACGAATAATGGGCGCAAGAATCTTATATGAAGAAAGGAGACCAAGAAAACGTTTGCGTCTACTCTCCGGCATGAATAACGGGAGACTCACAAACAATATTCGCTTGTGCAGCCGGAGGCGAAATGGCCCATCATTCGCGGCGACAATCGGCGTTATGCCCTTTTCTACAAGCCCATTGGCCAGGTCCACCACATGACGAGCTACACCTCCGGGGTTCATTTCATCTGTCAGTAAGAGTATTTTAATGTTCTGTTTCAATAGTTGAGTTTCAGAACGACATATCGCCGTTTTCCTTTTTCTTCTCGCCAATCGATGAGGTGGGCCCCTCGGTAAATGATTTCGTAGTGTCCTGCCGGAATGGCTTCAAGAAAGGAATACCGATCAAATTCCTTTTCGAAGCCGGCATCGGCGATATAGCGAATATTATTTTGCTTAATATAATCCCATATCGAATTTTCAGATGTTAAGCCGCTTAACAACAATTTATACCGTCTGAAAACTTCTGTCGTGTATTTCGGGCTATTGGCCAAACCATCCAAATTGATGACTGTGGGGCCATTCGAAAAATATCCGAGGATTCCACTGCTCCATGCACCGACCCGATCTCCAGACCGCAGATTATGATTCATCCATTGCTGAGCAAGCCACGCTTGTTCTTGAAATTCTGAAGTTGAGTGAAATTCTTTCGGAGATAATGTGACCGTGCCGATAACTACCAACAACAAAACGCCAAAATATTTCATCCAGCGAAGTTTGGGTGATATTGGTACGTTCTGCTTTCGTATAATAGTTGCTAATGCTTGAAAATAGTAAGAAATGAGAATAATGTAAGATAATAATTCCGGTACGGCATACCAAATGGACCATTGTATATGCTTCGGCAGTAACAGACTATTCAGGAGACCGTTCCCGATAGCAAAAACAAACAAAAGTATGATTGGCTTTCGTTTATCGCACCATTGAGCGATGTCTGCCCTGCTACGGAAAACATTTCCTTCCGTTCTGAACATTACCAAAATAGTGAGGACAAGGACAAAAACGAAAACGATGTAAAATAGAATTGTAATATCAGTTTTTGCGGCCATCGGCAGCGTGCTGATGATTTTTCTTAATCCAAATCCGTATGAGAATGCAGGTGCATAGCGTAGAAAAAAATCAAGTGTATTTGAAAGAGAGGGCAAAAACAATTGCTGAGGGGCAGCAAGAAATATTTTCTCGTTATAAGACATCAAAAGCTCAAACCATTCTAACTTCAGGAACGGAAAGACAGAATGAAAATAGTATGCAACAGCCGCACTGGCGCCAATTAATTTCTGTGTTCCACTATTGGGGAACATGGTGCCAAAATGGAGTTTAGCATATACTATCCATGGCAGATTGACGGCAACTGCGATACCTAGGACAATCAGGGCGTCAAAAATCCTATTTCTAAACGCTACTTTAATTGGATTGATAAGGATGTAAATCACCGCCAGGCATAAAAATAGAATCATATTGACCCGGGTTAGCATTAGCAATCCGGAACATAAGCCGATGAATACTATCGTTCCCTTACTTGACTGAGAAGGCCGTTCATACCTGAATAATAAATGCAGAACCCATAATAGAAGAATCGCAAACAAAACACTTTCTTTTCCGGAAACAAACACATAAATCAAATCCATATTGAATAACCAAATCAGACTTGGAAGAATGCAAAAGTTCCCAGACATGACTCGACGCATCAGTCGATACAGAATATACCCCGCTACACAATACAAGAGAGAAGAGAAAAAAAGAATCTCACGAAAAAAAAACGCTTTATCTGAGGTAACTGCCGCAAGAAGAGAAACGATGATCATCCATAAGGGGTGAAATCCGTAGGTTGGGTTGATACCGTCAAAAGTAAAAAAACCAAATTGCTTAAATTGCCAGGCAGGTTGTAAATAGTAAAAGGCGTCATCTTTCACCCAATCCGCTGCCAGGTATGCAATATCACTCGCGAAAATGAAACGAAACTGCAAGATAAAACTTATAATACATAAGCCTATAACTAGTATATCTGGATCAATATTTTCCTTAAAATAGAATCGTTTGAAAAATAGTTCGGTGGAAATCATTCTCAACCTTTTCAAGCAATGAACTCCGTTAGAATGTTAATGATTCTAAGCAAGTGGATTTAAGATAAATTTCTCACTATGGTAAATCAACATTTCCATAGAATGGTCTGCGCAATTGGCCTGAATGGATTCGCTCACTAATGCCCGAGAAGACTTTCGCAAAAAAAAGTTAACTCCTCCGCTCTCATTTTCCACGTATTGTGTGACACAAAATCTTTAATCGTCTCCGCTGCCAGCCAATTTCTCTTGTCCGACAACACATCCGCGGTTTTGGCTAAAAATTCCTCGTGGCTTTCTGCGATATGAATGACGTCCCTGAAATACTCGGCATCGGCGAATTTAGTAGACACAACTTGAAGCAATTCGGAGAGCAAGTCATAAACCCTCAAAGGACTTCCCTCAATGTTCAAATTATAAGGTAAGATGCCGACATTAAAGTGATTGATATTCGAATGCAATTCGTCTTGCAGCATTGGAGGCATAAGAACAATATTTTTTTTTGTTCTCAATGCGTGTGCGTTCTTGCTCACTGTGCCAATATTGACAATGGAAGAGGCGGGGAAACGGTCAGCAAGTTTTAGAAGAAGAGGAACATCAATATTATTTGATATCCTCCCCACAGTTCCGATAACGGGATGATCCAGCTGCTTTCTATTATCGGAACTAGTCAGTCGCCTTGCAATTATATCATTTCCCGCGTTGCGAATTAAACATACTTTTGAAGGCTTACGATACATCAACAAATTTCTGTAGTTGCTCTCGGTGTGAGCGATGATACCGCTAACGTGAGAAAGTAACTCTGTAACAAGTTCGGACATGCGTTGATGGATCCTATCACTGCGTGCATAGGTACCAATCGAGTCTTGATAATCAAAGACAGTCGCCGAGAAATCTTTTACATAGTCGTTAAGGTATCCATCCCACCAAAATGGCATCGCAATGATGGCAATAATTGGTTTTGTGATTTCGCTCATTTTCCTATCGAACCATTTCTTAAACAACCATCGATCGAAACCGGGTGTAAGACTACCCCTGTAAAAAGTCGGAAGAATCGGCGGGGACCAGATATTTAAGAATTTGGAAAAATAATTGAATCGTATGTTCTCTCGGCGTACTGGATAAACAACTGTGGAGATAGTTTCTCGAAGGACATTCGCGAATGAGGAAGGGGGGTTGACATAGATCGTTTGTTCTCCCATTTTCGATAATTCGATGGCAAATGCTCTTGACCTGCTATGTTGGCTGTTCCAGTCCTGAGGTGAAAATATTATATATGTTCTATTAGAGTCCGACATATTAGTTCGAAACATTCGTATGCGAAAGCAAATAGTAGGAAATGCAAAACATCTACTGCCTACTAGTATTGTCCCCGTCATTTCCGAACGATGAGAGAAGATCAACTATATCAATACCTTAGTATGCAACTGAAAGTATTACCCCGAGCCTTCCCCCGGTAAGTTATGAAGTCTTAACCACTAGTGTGACGGAAACGACAATGAAATGACTCTGGATTAAGGATGATCGTATAATCGAAGATATTGTGAAATAATATGTTCCCAGTCCCGCGATTGTTTAAAATGTTTCATGCTAATTTTAAAGAAGAACGGATCGCGGCGCAGCGTATTTACTAATTCTCGGACTGCCGCTTGAAAAGATATTGCATTGCCGTATTCAAATACCATTCCTATTTTCTCTTTTCTTATTAGCATGCCGGAATGCCCATGAGCAGCAGCGAGAATTGGGATTTCGTATTCAGCAGCCTGCAACAGTACTCCTGACTCTCCCGCAAACTCTGGCCTGGACGCTATGATAACAGCATCACAGGCGCGAAAGTGCACTTCAACTTCTGTTTCCGGAAGGTATTGTAAATTGCATATCACATTTTGCTGTGCGCCTTCTTTATCGATAAAGGATTGGACTCCTCCTGGCGTCCAGTCTTCACCTACAATATAGAGCATAATGTTGTCAGAAAGAGTTTTTGCCAGACGTAGGATTTCAAACACACTCTTCTCTTCTCGCAACACTCCAAAGAGAAGAAGCAAGAACACCCCCGGCGGAAGGCGGAGCCGCCTTCGCGCTTCTTCTTTTGTAATTGTCGGATCATGCTCGTCAATTCCTGTCGGAATAATGGCTATTTCGTTTTCTCCAATACCAATTGCCTTCGCTTGCTTTGCCATCTCCTCCGTATGCACTATATACGAGTCCGCAATATTCCTGAGCAAGTAATAGGATAAATTTTCTTGCAATGACGCTAGCAACTTCGACCGAAGTATTGGTGCATGTGAACGCTTCACTGCCTTAAGCGTCATAATAACCTTCGGATTGTTCTTTCTGCACCGGAGAAACCTCCACAGTGGAAAAGTCGATTTATAGCCCCATACATGAACAATGTCAGGCTGCAGCCGCTTAATGTCAAATGTTGCACGCTTGTAAAATTGCCATTGTACTAGGTATCCCGGAGCGGACGTGGTTTCATACCGAGCAAAGCCCGTCTTTGAATCAACAAGAAGTTTATATACAGTACATGAATCAATGTTACGCCATTCTTCCTTGAATCCAAATGGAGTTAATACATCTACCTTATCAACATATGGCGAAAGACACCGACAATAGGAATACAACTCCTTAGTGTAATGTCCTGCGCGGTGAGCAAGAGGCTCAACGATCACGATTTTCATAGACGCTCGCAGTCATATCGGCAGCATGCTCCATTGTCCGCTCATCACAAAAATCTCTGATACTTAGTGGGGCGGGCTTACAGCCACTGTGGCCTGGAAATGCTATGCACTCCGTCAGAAAAGAAGAACCCCCCCGCAAACGATCCATAGTTGTATAATCCTTGCGTTCTTTGTTTCAGCACCAATTTTTTTTTACCTATGTTTCTAACGTCCCAAAGGAATGAAGCAATGCCGTTAAGAATTGAATAAAGACAATGATATTTCAGCCCAAAAACAACTCTTCCAACGATGATTCGCGGAATTCTAAAAATTAATCTCGTAAAGGAGAAATGCAGAACCAATATCAAGAGAATATTCCTAATTAAGTAATATTGTCGCCGCGAATCGACGCCGGATTCAGCGTTAACGCCTCGATGGGCAGGCGAACTGATGTGCTGTACGATTGCTTTGGGTTCGTACAGTACGGTGAAGCCGGCATTAATTGCTCTCATCGCAAATTCATCTTCATGCATATAGAGAAAAAGAAGCGGCTCAAACATTCCGATCTTCTTCAAAATGTCAGCTCGGAGTAGCGCGCCGCAACCGATAAATGTAGTATTATTTTCCGGGATAAGAGAGGAGGTTTGAACAAACTGCCGGTGCAGATTGTAGACCTGCATTGCAAGAATGCCGCATCGCGGTTCTTGCATCACTCGTGTTATCCCGATTGATAATGCATTTTTTTCGGGATAGCTGTCATCGTCCAGCACGAGAATGTATTCACCTTTTGCAATTTCAAAACCCTTATTCCATCCCGCAATGCCAATGTTTTCCGCCAGCGGCACGACGATGACAGCCGGATAATTCTCTTTCACCATTTCGACCGTTCCGTCGGTGGAATGGTTATCCACGACGATGACTTCGACTGAAGGATAGTCCGCATCAAACACATGATTGAGCGAAACCCG
>Ga0182017_10003395_pt1 | contig 11894 bp, 22 predicted proteins | sample 712E3DmetaG_FD_120492 | JGI IMG/M metagenome (GOLD analysis project Ga0182017, IMG submission 120492) | Permafrost microbial communities from Stordalen Mire, Sweden - 712E3D metaG | ecosystem: Environmental > Terrestrial > Soil > Wetlands > Permafrost | place: Sweden: Stordalen | collected... | reverse complement strand
TTGTATAGATTTTTAAAAGTAGAAGTTATTAGAAGCAGAAAAAAATAAATCAGGAGGAAATTTAAGTTGGCAGCTAAACTGGGGCAGAAAATAAGAATAAAACTAAAAGCTTATGACCATGAAGTCATCGATAAATCAGCGAAGAAAATCGTTGAGACTGCTGAGAATTCAGGTGCAAAGGTTTCTGGTCCTATACCGCTACCGAACAGGAAGAATGTTTATTGCGTAATCAGGTCACCTCATGTTGATAAGGATTCAAGGGAGCACTTTGAAATAAGGGTACACAAAAGGCTTATCGACATTATAGATCCTTCACCAAAGACGGTTGATCTGCTTATGAGACTTAGTTTGCCGGCCGGTGTGGATATAGAGATAAAATCTTAAATTATTCATGTTTAAGAATTTGCAGCTTTGAAAAACATATATTTACAAAAGCGTGATTATATCGGTTTCGATTGTTTTTTAAGGATTTAATTTCTTTTTATAAGGAAATCGAACGTGGGTATATTTATTATATGCCCGGCTTACAGGAAATTAAATTTTTCTTGAAAGAAAAAAACAATAAATATATAATAACGATTTTGTCTTTGTCCACTAATAGTTTGGAAAGTGATAAAAAATGGTAAATGCAATTTATGGAAAAAAAATCGGGTCAACCCAGATATTCAGCAGTTCGGGAGCAGCAATTTATGTAACTGCAATAGAAGCAGAGCCCTGCATGGTTGTCCAGGTTAAACAGGAAGCAACTGATGGTTATAAAGCCTTAAAAGTCGGGTTTGGCACCATCAAGGAAAAAAATGCGACAAAACCTGTTAAAGGAGTTTTCAGTAAAAACAATTTACAGGTAAAGAGATATGTAAAAGAGTTAAGGGTCGATGAGTTTGATAAGGAATATAAACCTGGCGACCTGATTGATGTGCAGGTATTTAATATTGGAGATAAGGTCAAGATAACTGGGATAGCCAGAGGAAAAGGTTTTGCGGGAGTTATAAAAAGATATAATTTTCACAGAGGTCCCGTGTCTCATGGGTCTCACAGCATCAGAAAAACCGGTGCAATAGGTATGTGCGCAACTCCTTCCAAAGTCCATAAGGGTAAGAAAATGCCTGGAAGAATGGGCGGGAAAAGAGTGACAAATCCGGCTACTGAGATCATTGACATTATTATGGACCAGAACCTGATACTGGTTAAGGGAAGTGTGCCGGGAGCTTCCGGTAATGTAGTTATGCTGAAAAAAGCATAGGTGTTGTTTTTGAGGATGATTATGGCAGTGATAATTTTGAAATAAAATTTGGAGAAAAAAATGGCAAATTTGAATGTCTTGGATTTAGAAGGCAAAGAAAAAGAGAAATTCGATATCTCAGATGAGATTGTGAACCACAAAGCAAATGATGAGCTGATTCACCAGGAAGTCAGGAGATATCTTGCAACCGGCAGGGCCGGGACCCATAAAACAAAGGGAAGAAGCGAAGTCTCGGGCGGCGGAAGGAAACCATGGAGACAGAAAGGAACAGGAAATGCAAGAGCCGGTTCCAACAGATCTCCGCTATGGCGTCATGGCGGTGTGACCTTTGGCCCGATACCTAGGGATTATTCATTCAAATTGAATAAGAAGGTTATTAGAAAGTCGCGCCTTATAGCATTGTCTGAGAAATTCAATGAAAAAAGGATAATAGTTGTGGACAGCCTTGATTTTGAATCACCAAAAACTAAAAGGGCTTACGAGATCCTTGAAAACCTCAAAGTCACAGAAAAAAAAGTGCTGCTCATTTTGGATAATATAAATGGAAGCACCTGCAAATCGTTCAGGAATATTCCTGAAGTTAAAACAGTAAGCGCCAGGGGACTTGTAACTTATGATATCCTGGTTGCAGATTATTTGTTGTTTACAAAAAAAGCGTTAATGGATTTTACCAAGGGGTTGACAAATGAAAGATTCTAGAGACATAATTTTAGGCCCTATAGTGTCCGAGAAAAGTTATGCTGCCGCACAGAACAAGCAGTATTCTTTCCTTATAGACACCAGGGTCGACAAGGTAGAAGTTAAAAAAGCGGTTGAGAAGATTTTTAATGTAAAAGTTCTTAGAGTTAATACGATAAATGTAAAGCCTAAACCCAAAAGACTGGGCAAATCAAGCGGTTACACCTCTAAGAGAAAAAAAGCTATTGTTACTGTTAGTGCAAAAGACAAAATAGACTTCTTTGAATCAACGGTTTAACAATTGAATTCAATTACGGTTTGGAGGTATTAAGTTGGCTTTAAAAAAATATAAACCAGTTACTCCCGGGAGGAGATTTGGAACAGTTTCTGATTTTTCTGTCTTAACAAAGAAGAAACCTGAAAAATCTTTAACAGAATCTTTAAGTCAGACTGGTGGAAGAAACAATAACGGCCGAATCACGAGAAGGCATGCCGGCGGAGGACATAAAAGGCTTTACAGGCTGGTTGATTTTAAAAGAAAAAAAGACAACATTCCTGCAAAAGTAACAGCAATTGAATATGATCCCAACAGGAGCGCAAGAATTGCGCTTATCCAGTATGCTGATGGCGAAAAAAGCTATATCATTGCTCCCGTTGGTTTGAAAATAGGGGCAACAGTATTATCCGGCGAAAGTGTTGATATTGTACCGGGCAACTGTCTTCCCATAAGGAGTATACCTGTCGGCACCATAGTACATAATATTGAGCTTCGGCCCGGCAAGGGTGCAGAAATGTCGCGTTCGGCAGGAAGTGCAAGTCAGGTGTTGGCAAAAGAGGACAGATATGCGCAGATCAAACTGCCTTCAAGCGAAGTCAGGATGGTAGATTTAAATTGCAGGGCCTGCATTGGACAGGTCGGCAACGTTGATCATGGAATCATAAGCCTTGGAAAAGCAGGAAGAAACCGATGGCTCGGTGTAAGGCCAAGCGTAAGGGGCACTGCAATGAACCCGCATGACCATCCGCACGGCGGTGGTGAAGGCAAGAATAAGACTTCAGGAAGAAATCCTGTGACTCCTTGGGGCAAGCCGACTCTTGGATACAAAACGCGAAACAAAAAAAAGGCCAGCAGTAAGTTTATAGTCAGAGGCAGAAAGAAATAAGGAGGAATAATTATGTCCAGGTCTTTAAAAAAGGGACCATTCATAGATGAAAGTCTTTCAAACCAGATAGAAAAATTGAATGAGACAGGCCAGAAAAAGATTATTAAGACCTGGTCGCGAAGTTCAACTATTTTTCCGGAAATGGTAGGCCATACAATAGCTATATATGATGGAAGAAGACATGTCCCGATTTTTATAGCAGAAGCAATGGTGGGTCATAAAATGGGCGAATTCGCTCCTACACGCTCTATAAGGCCGCATATTTATAAGGGCAAAAGCGAAAAAGCAGCTACAGTTAAAAAGAAAAAGTAACAGAAGGGGCTTATTTTGGAATCAAAAGCAGTTGAAAAATATATCAAGATGTCACCAAGAAAAATTAAATATGTTATTGATACTATAAAGAAAAAACGTGTTGAAGAGGCAGTGGGGGTTTTATCGCTTATGCCTAAAAGTGCAGCTGTATATGTAAAAAAAGCCATTCAGAGTGCGTCCGCAAATGCAATTGAAAATTTTAAGGATTATAAGGTCAAGGAAGAGGACCTTTTTATTAAAGAAATATTTGTAACTCAAGGTCCGACTCTAAAGAGGTTTAAGCCAAGAGCAAAAGGCCGTGCAGACAGAGTTTTGAAAAAGTCTGCCCATATAACTGTTTTTGTTTCAGATGGTAAAAGTGGAAAAGACGAAAAAATTTCAAAGCAGGCTAAAAAGGAGGCTAAAGTCTAATGGGGCAGAAAGTAAACCCTAATGGTCTAAGGTTAGGAATAAATAAATACTGGCTGTCAAGATGGTTTTCATCTAAGGAATATGCAAAGTTTTTAAATGAAGATATAAAGATCAGGGAAGTCCTGGAGGAGCAGCTTGCAAATGGCGGGATTGCCAAAATCGAAATAGAAAGAACTGCCGATGAATTAAAAGTAGATGTATATACTTCTAAACCCGGAGTCGTAATAGGCAAAAGAGGGACAAACATCAACGATTTAAAAGAAATGGTTCAGAAACTGGTCGGCAAGAATATACAGTTGAATATTATTGAGGTAAAGAAACCCGAAATAATCTCAAAGCTGGTTGCTGAGGGAATCGCTTCACAATTGGTTGGACGCATCAGTTTCAGGAAGGCTATGAAGAAATCAATGACTCTTGCAATGAAATCCGGAGCAAAAGGAATAAGAGTACAATGTGCCGGCCGATTAGGCGGCGCTGAAATGGCGCGGACCGAATGGTACAGAGAAGGCAGAGTGCCGCTTCACACGCTTCGTGCAGATATTGATTATGGTTTTGCTGAAGCAAATACAACATTTGGAAAAATAGGCGTTAAAGTCTGGATTTACCTGGGAGATACTATTTTTGATAAGAAAGAACTCGAAGAAAAGAAAGCTTCGGTTGCAGTAAGCTAAAAGGAGATATCTATGTCACCAATGTTAATGCCCAAGAGGGTTAAACACAGAAAAGAACAAAGAGGCAGGATGAAGGGTTTGTCCAAAGGCGGGACAAAGCTGTATTTCGGTGAATTTGGATTACAGGCTCTGGAACCGGGTTGGGTAACCAGCAGACAGATAGAGGCAGCAAGAGTTGCGCTCACACGTTATTTGAAAAGAGGCGGCAAGGTTTGGATAAATGTCTTTCCGCATAAACCTGTGACAAAGAAGCCTGCAGAAACCCGTCAGGGTGGAGGTAAAGGCGCACCTGAGTACTGGGTAGCAGTAATAAAACCCGGCAGGATAATGTTTGAGATATCAGGCGTCCATATGATTGAAGCCAAAGAAGCGATTAGGCTTGCATCTCATAAGCTGGCTATAAAAACAAAATTCATTTATGAAAAAGAACTATAATTTTACCAGGTGATTTTGATGAAGATTAAAGAAATTAAAGAAAAGACAAAAGTTGAACTTGAAGCGAAGCTTGCGGAAGTCAAGAAAAATATTTTAGCACTTAAATTCAAGAAGGCTACAGGTCAATTGGGAAACCTGATGGCAGTGCATAACCTGAAAAAAGATGTAGCAAGAATTGAAACAATTTTAAGCAAAAGAGAAAAAGAATTAGTCTAAGGGGGATATTCTTGGAAGAAAGAGGAAAAAGAAAAATAAGAACCGGCACTGTAGTAAGTGACAAAATGGACAAGACAGCTACAGTACAGATCGAGTCTTATTACAGGCACCCTTTATATAAAAAGATCCTGAAAAAAACTAAAAAGTTAAAAGTTGATGATCCGGAAAATCAGCTGGGTACAGGGGATGTGGTAAAGCTTGCTGAAACCAGGCCTGTAAGCAAGACTAAAAGGTGGAGAATCGTCGAAGTCGTTAAAAAAGCTCAGTAATAATCATATTCCCTGTTGGTATCGGTTGGTGTGATTTTAAAACAGGCGGCTTTTAATTATGGTTTTGGTTTTATTGATAAGGTTTCCTGATTAAGGTTTTATTTTAAGCGGTTGGAAATCGGTAAAGTGATAAGTGTATAAGTTAAAATATTATTTATATTTTTTAAGGTTTATAGTTTGCAGAGTCGATGCGTGTTGTTAATAAGTAGAGAAGGGTTGGCAAGATGATACAACAATATTCTAGAGTTAATGTTGCAGATAATACTGGAGCTAAAGAGGTTCGTTGCATAACAGTACTGGGAGGCTCCGGGAAAAGATATGCCAGAGTTGGGGATATTTTTACTGCAACTGTAAAGGTTGCAAACCCTGGCGGTGTTGTTAAAAAAAGTGATGTTGTAAAGGCAGTTCTGGTTCGTTGCAAACAAGGGTACAGGCGCAAGGATGGTTCATATATCAGGTTCGATGATAATGCTGCGGTGATCATAGATGAACAGAAGAACCCGAAGGGCACACGTATTTTTGGACCTGTTGCCAGGGAATTAAGAGAAAAGAATTTTATGAAGATTATTTCTTTAGCACCAGAAGTAATTTAGGGAGTAATTTATATGTTAAAGATAAAGAAAAATGACAAAGTAAAGATATTGCATGGTAAAGACAGCGGCAAAATAGGGAAAGTCTTAAGGTATGAGCCGACAAAGGAATTCTTGTATATTGAGGGTGTCAATGTGGTCAAGGTACATACACGCCAGAAAAAACAGGGACAATCAAGCGGGATAATCAGCAAAGAAGGTCCCGTACATGTTTCGAACGTAGCCTTGGTGTGCCCGAGCTGCGGCAAGCCTGCAAGGGTTGGTTTTGAAGTGAAGGATTCAGGAGAAAAAGTCAGAGTATGCAAGAAATGTGGAGGACAGCTTTAATGAAACCGAGGTTAAAAGAAAAATACGAAAAGGAAATATTGCCGGCAATGTTCAAGGAATTGAATTATAAGAGCATAATGCAGGTGCCTAAACTTACGAAAATAACACTTAACATGGGTGTAGGTACAGCTCTTCAGAACCCAAAGGAACTTGAAGGCGCTGTAATTGATCTTACACGATTAGCAGGGCAGAAATCTGTTGTTACAAAAGCAAGAAAATCAATTGCAAACTTTAAATTAAGGGAGGGGCAATCGATAGGATGCATGGTAACACTTCGTGGAAACAGGATGTACGAGTTTCTTGACAGGTTGTTAAGTGTTGCAATTCCGAGGATCAGGGATTTCAGAGGACTTTCCAGGAAAAGTTTTGACAGCAAGGGCAATTATACTTTTGGTGTGAGGGAGCAGAATATTTTCCCTGAAATAGATTTTGACACTATTGTCAGTGTAAAAGGGATGAACATAACTATTGTAAGTTCCGCTAAAACCGACAATGAGGCTTTATTATTATTTGAAAAATTTGGATTTCCATTCCGAAAATAGAAAATGTTTTAACAGGAGGATTTTGATTGGCTAAAAAATCTCTTATAGCTAAACAAGAAAGAGCACCAAAGTTTAAAGTCAGAGCTTATCACAGGTGCAACAGATGCGGCAGACCCAGAGGCTATTTCAGGAAGTTCGGCCTTTGCAGGATTTGCTTGCGTGAATTGGCTCATGAAGGAAAAATTCCTGGACTTACAAAGTCCAGTTGGTAAAAAGGAGGATAAATGTCTGTTTCAGATCCGATTGCGGATATGCTAACAAGAATCAGGAACGCCGCTAAAGCAAGGCTCGACAGTGTAGCCATGCCTTCTTCAAGCGTGAAGTCGGAAATAGCAAAGATAATGTTCCAGGAGGGATATATTTCAAGCTACGAGGTAATTGACGGCGGCAGCACAGGTGAGATTTTAAAGATCCATTTAAGATACAGCGGGGATAAATCCGGAGTTATTGCAGGTTTAAAAAGAATCAGCAAACCGGGTCTTAGAGTTTATTCGGAAAAAGCAAAGATCCCCCGTATTTTAGGCGGCCTGGGTACAATCATCATTACAACCTCAAAGGGAGTAATGACCGGTAAAAAAGCCAAAGAGCTGGGCATTGGCGGAGAAGTCATCTGTTACATATGGTAGAAAATGTTTTAACGGGCCGGCAAGCCGGATTCTTAAGCCCTGCTTTTTAACAGATTCTTTTAATGGTTTGGTATCAGGGAAAATATTTATAACAGGCTGTATTTAAATATTTTTGAGTTTTAAAGATTTTAAATGTTTTAGTTCTACTAATGTTTAAATTTTTTATTTAAATTTTTTAATTTAAAAGTTCTTTAAGGATTTTTTTAAGTATGAGGGGGTTTTGAGGTTGTCAAGAGTAGGGAAAAAACCAATTTTAATTCCTTCGGGAGTTGAAATAAACATAAGCGGCAGCAACGTAACAGTAAATGGCAAGCTTGGAAAGCTAAGCCAGGTGATAGATGCACGGATAAAAGTCGAGATAAATGATAATCAGATGGTGCTTATCCCTGGTTCAGAAAGTTCTGAAATGAGTGCAAAACATGGGCTTTACAGAAATCTTTTGAGCAATATGGTCACAGGTGTAAGCAGTGGTTTTGAAAAGACATTAAAAATCATCGGAGTAGGCTACAGGGCAAGCAAGAAGGGCGAGGACCTGGAAATACTTGCCGGGTATTCAAATCCTGTGCCTTTTAAAAAGCCCGAAGATATTTCATTTGATGTACCCGATAATACAACAATAGTTATAAAAGGGATTGACAAGCAAAGAGTCGGGCAGATTGCTTCCCAGATAAGGGATATCAGGAAACCCGAACCTTATAAAGGAAAAGGTATAAGGTATTTTAATGAAGTAGTTAAAAAGAAAGTCGGTAAAGCTGCTTCTTCAAGTAAAGGTGGAAAATAAGGAGTGATTAATGGATACCAGAAGTGAAAGAAAAGACAGGACTTTTAGAAGAAAATCCAGAGTAACATTTAAGGTAAAACAGAATTTAAATAAAAATATCCTTTATGTTTTCAGGTCAAATAAATTTATCTATGCACAGATAGTTGACGCCTCAGGAAGGACAATACTTGGGATTTCCAGTAAAAATGTTGAAATGCCCGCAGACGCAAAGGGTAAAATAGATGCAAGTTTTAAAACCGGTAAAGCCCTTGCTGAAAAAGCAAAGGAAAAAAACGTCACAGAAGTAGTATTTAACCGGGGAAGCTATAAATATCATGGCAGGATAAAAGCGCTTGCACAGGGTGCAAGGGATGGCGGTTTGAAATTTTAAAGGATTATTGTATTTACGGTATCGAATTTAAGTTATGGAATTAAAACAAGGAGGATAAACTGGTGCCAGAGTTTTCTACAACAGATGAGTTTTCTGAAAAAGTCATTAAAATAAATAGAGTTGCCAAAGTTGTAAAAGGCGGTAGAAGGTTTAGTTTCAGCGCCCTTGTTGCGGTTGGTAATATGCGTGGTAAGGTCGGAGTCGGCTTTGGAAAAGCAAATGAAGTCTCAATTGCAATCCAGAAGGCAGTCAATGCCGCAAAAAAGAGCCTTTTTGATGTTCCGCTTATAGAGGGTACGATTCCTTATGAAATCAATGTCCGTTATGGCGCAGGGCATGTTTTTATGAAGCCGGCTTCACATGGAACCGGAGTAATTGCAGGAGGCGCCGTGAGGGCGATAATGGAGCTTGCCGGAGTCAAGGACATACTGACAAAATCACTTGGAAGTGCCAATGCCATGAACATTGTAAATGCGACTCTTAAGGGTTTGAAGTCTTTAAGGACAAAGGACCAGATTTTAAGCAAAAGATTTGTTAACGAAAAAATTTAAATTAAAGGGCTGAAGGATTTAGGCAGCCTGTTTTGAAAGGAGAATATCTTGAGGCTCTGTGATATCAAGCCGAATAAAAGTTCATTAAAAAAAAGTAAAAGAGTCGGAAGAGGAAACGGTTCCGGTCATGGCACCACTTCAGGCAGGGGCACCAAAGGGCAGAATTCCCGTTCAGGTGCAAATATTCGTGTAGGTTTTGAAGGCGGCCAGATGCCGCTGACAAGAAGAATCCCCCACCTCAAGGGTTTTAAGAATACTAGAAAAATAGAATTCAATATTATTAATGTCAGTGTCCTTGATAAATTCAATGACGGAGAGACTGTTGATTTTGATATTTTAGCTGCAAGAGGGCTCGTAAGGAAAAATGACAATCCCTTAAAAATACTTGGAAATGGCACCGTAACAAAAAAGCTGACAGTAAAGGCAAATTATTTCAGCGCAAGTGCCATTGAAAAGATTGAAGGTGCGGGCGGAAAGTCAGAAATCATAGATATCGGTAAACCGAAATCCGGTAAGGCTGGTTTAAGCAAATCCAACTTAGTCAGGAATGATGCAGGCAAACCTGTTGTAAAGGAAAGCAAGACTTTAAGCGGACAGGCATAAGCAGGCGGGCCGCAATTAAGTATATTCCGGTGGATTATTTGAATCGAGCCATATTTGAAGGGTTGCGGATTATAAAAAGGCCAGTTGAATTTATAAGTAATTACTAATATTTAATTTTTAAAAAGGATGACTATATGTGGCGAGCTATTCTAAATGCATTTAGAATAAAAGAAATAAGAAACAAGATTTTCTTTACAATCGGAATAATTGCCGTATACAGGTTTGGTGCAAATCTCACTATTCCCGGTGTAGACGCAACTGTTATTACCAAGCAGGTAGAATCAGGCCTTCTTGGTATGGTAGACCTTTTTTCCGGTGGCGCTCTTTCGAAGTTTGCCGTATTTTCCCTGGGAATAATGCCATATATCACCTCTTCCATTATAATGCAGTTATTGCAGGTTGTAATTCCAAAACTTGAACAGATGGCAAAAGAAGGTGAAAGCGGGCGAAAAAAAATCACACAGATCTCAAGATATATGACCACAGGTCTTGCTGTTATGCAATCGATAGCCATGGTATTTTATTTCAGGAATTTTAATGCAATACCAAAATTTGATGCAATGCATGTAATACTTATCGTTGTGACCCTGACAGCAGGAACCACGCTTATCATGTGGCTGGGTGAGCTGATAAACGTTCACGGAATCGGTAATGGAATATCGTTGATTATCTTTGCCTCCATAGTGTCCAGGATCCCCGGCCAGATTATCAGCCTTTTCAGGCTAAAAACAATTAATATTATTTTTATTATTGCGATTGCTGTAATTCTCGTCGGTGTGATTATGGGCATTATAGAAATGCAGCAGGGCGAACGGCGAATACCGGTGCAGTATGCTAAAAGGATAGTGGGAAGAAAAGTATTTGGAGGGCAGAGCACTTATATACCTTTAAAGGTAAACCAGGCTGGAGTAATGCCGATTATTTTTGCAGTTTCCATTCTTCTCTTTCCTGCAACGATTGCACAGTTTACCAGTGTAAAATGGTTACAGACACTTGCAACGCTTTTATCACCAAGTGCACAGGGCTCTATGAATCCTGTTTATGCGGTTGTCTATACGCTGTTTATCATTTTCTTTGCATATTTTTACGGGGCAATAACTTTTAACCCGATGGATACTGCAGACAATTTGAGAAGATACGGCGGTTTTATACCAGGACTGCGGCCGGGAAAAAATACAGCTGATTACCTGTCGCATATTTTAAACAGGATCACTCTGCCGGGTGCTATTTTTCTGGCTATGATCGCACTGCTTCCTGAGGTATTGATAACTTATGCAAATATACCGTTCAAGTTTGGAGGGACTTCCATACTTATTGCTGTAAGCGTTGCGCTTGAAACAATGCGGCAGTTGGAATCTCAATTGATAATGCGTGATTATGAAGGGTTTTTAAAGTGAGGATTGTTTTACTTGGTGCGCCTGGTGCAGGGAAAGGGACTCAGGCAAAAAAGATTTCAGAAAAGTTTGGCATAAGCCATATATCAACTGGTGATATATTACGAAATGAGCTCAGGAACAATACTGAGCTTGGCATTAAAGCAAATGAATATATGAAGGATGGCAGGCTGGTTCCTGACGAACTGATCATTGAGATAATCAAGGAAAAAATTGAAAAAGAGGGCAGGCAAACCCAGTTTTTGATGGATGGGTTTCCAAGGACATTAAATCAGGCGCGAAAATTTGACGAAATGCTTGCAAGCCTTGGAATATCACTTGATAAGATAATAAACATTGATGTTGCTGAAGACGAATTGGTGAATAGACTAACCAGCAGGCGCGTGTGCCATGAATGCAGCGGTATTTGCAGCATAAATGATTTTAACAGCGAAGATGATGCCAAATGTCCTTCCTGCGGCGGCAGACTTTATAAGAGAAAAGATGACGACAGCGAAGTAATAAGGGAACGGCTGAAAGTATATGAAAAACAGACCAAGCCTTTGATAGATTATTACAGTAAGGGCGGTCTGCTTTTTGATATAAATGGATTGGGAACCGAAAAAGAAATATTTGAAAGGGTACTGACACTTTTATGATTATTTGTAAATCTGCAGACGAAATTCATTTGATGCAGGAAGCGGCAGAAATTGTCGTGGAAGTTCTTTTACAA
>Ga0182017_10003394_pt1 | contig 11896 bp, 6 predicted proteins | sample 712E3DmetaG_FD_120492 | JGI IMG/M metagenome (GOLD analysis project Ga0182017, IMG submission 120492) | Permafrost microbial communities from Stordalen Mire, Sweden - 712E3D metaG | ecosystem: Environmental > Terrestrial > Soil > Wetlands > Permafrost | place: Sweden: Stordalen | collected... | reverse complement strand
GAGCGACTCGAAAAGGGAAATCGAAGACCTTCTATCAAAACAGAAACAGCTGACGAGCGACCTCGACAGCCAGTTCCAGGAGATCATCGGCATATCGGAAGAGATGAAACGGGTCTTCAGCATAATTCAGAAGGTCGCTCAGACAGACGCCAATGTGCTGATCCTCGGCGAAAACGGAACCGGAAAAGAACTAGTCGCACGTGCCATCCACCGACATTCGAGCAGAAGCAATAAAATATTTCTCAGCGTCGATGTAGGAGCGCTGAGCGAATCGCTGTTCGAGAGTGAACTCTTCGGGTATATGAAAGGTGCGTTCACCGATGCAAGGGAAAATCGTCCCGGGCGTTTCGAGATCGCTTCCGACGGCACACTCTTTTTAGATGAGATCGGCAACCTGAGTGCAAACTTGCAAGTAAAACTTCTCTCGGTGCTCCAGAACAGGCAGGTAACACGGCTGGGCGCGAATATACCGAAGCCGATCGACATCAGACTCATTTGTGCAACCAATCTTCCGTTGACCGAATTAAAATCCGAAAATAGATTCAGACAGGATTTGCTCTATCGTATCAACACGGTGGAAATTCAATTGCCCCCGCTACGGAAACGAATCGATGACATCCCGCTGTTGGTCGAGCATTTCATGACGATGTATTGCAGGAAATACAAAAAGGAACCGAAGTCGGTGAGCGGCGAGGTCCTGAACAAATTGAAGAACTACTCATGGCCCGGAAATATTCGCGAACTCCAGCACATGCTTGAACGAGTCATCATCATGAGCGAAGCGACTTCACTCCAGCCCTCAGACTTCTTTTTTACCTCGAACGATATGTCGAAGGATATGATGGCACTAAGCAATTATCGCTTGAACGAAGCCGAAAAAATGCTGATCATCAAAGCCGTCAGCAAACACGACGGAAACCTAACAAAAGCCGCAAAGGAATTGGGCATTACGCGTACGGCGCTGTACCGGAGATTGGAGAAATATGGTCTTTAAAAGATTCGGTGTCATCGTCTTTCTCCGAACGATAGTCCTCTGCGTTTCGGCATTTATCCTGATTTATCTGCTGACCCGGACTTCCTTCATCGCAACGCCGTTCATCGTTGCGTTGATTATCGTCGCCCAGATGTATTCGCTCGTCCATTACGTGCAAAAGACAAACAGGGACATTGCACGGTTTTTTGATTCGATAAAGTATTCAGATTTTTCACAGAGCTTCAGGAGCACCGTGAAAGGCTCGTCGTTTGAAGAACTGAGCAACGCGTTTTCGGAAGTTATCGATGAATTCAGAAAAACCCGTGCGGAAAAGGAAGAACACTATCGTTATCTGCAAATTGTCGTCCAGCACATCGGCATCGGACTCCTGGCATTTACGCAGGATGGTACTGTCGAACTGACGAACACCGCAGTAAAAAGACTCCTGAAAGTCAACAACATTAAGAACATTGCAGAGCTTTCAAACGTCAGCCCATCGCTCGTCGCGGCCCTGCAAAAAATTAGATCGGGCGATAAGGTGCTTGTTAAAATCGTCGCCGATAATGAGATTTCCCAGTTGTCGATCTATGCAACGGAATTCAAACTACGGGAAAATCATTACACCCTTGTTTCGCTGGCGAACATACAAAGCGAATTAGAAGAGCGTGAGATGGAAGCATGGCAGAATTTGATTCGTGTTTTGACGCACGAAATTATGAACTCTGTTACACCTATTGTTTCATTGTCTTCGACGGCGAGTTCGCTGCTCAATACGGGAGAGCCGGGAGACAGGAGGCAGGAGACGGGAGGGGGGGAAGAGGAGACAGGAGACGGGAGACAGGAAACGGGAGGCGATGATAACGCCTCCAGTCTCCAGCCTCCGGTCTCCGGCGTTCGCTCCAGAGAAATAAATACCGAGTCTTTGGAGGATGTGAAAAGCGCCCTCGATACTATTTCGAAGAGAAGCGAAGGATTGCTTCACTTTGTCGATGATTACAGAAACCTTACGCGCATACCCGTGCCGAATTTCCAGATCATCAAAGTGGCCGACCTGTTCGGCAGAATTCAGAAACTCTTTGCCGACAGATTTCACTCGAAAAAAATCGATTGCACTTGCTCGGTTGAACCTTCCAATTTAGAAGTGACTGCCGATCCGGACTTAATTGAACAAGTCATTATAAACCTTGTCATGAATTCGATGAGCGCGCTCTCGGCCACCGTTTCGCCTATAATAATGCTCGTCGGAAAAATTGACGTGCGGGGCGGAACGATTCTCCAGGTTGTCGATAACGGCGGCGGGGTTCCGGAAGCATTGCTGGAAAAAATTTTCATCCCATTCTTCACCACTCGGAAGGAAGGCTCCGGCATCGGCTTGAGCTTATCCCGGCAAATAATGCGGGCACATAAGGGAGGAATAACAGTCCACTCAACCACCGACAAAGAGACGGTATTCACGCTGAGATTTTAGGGAATCCTCGCTGGGAACGGTCTTTCGACCGTTCCTACCATCCCAAAATGTAGGAACGGATGGAAATCCGTTCCACAACTCCAAAATTTTTCAATCCACGAGCTGCGGACCTTTGCCGATTTCCATAATCCCGGCATAGTACCTTTTTTTGATCTCGGACGATTTTTCAACAAAGGCTTCCAGCCCGTCCCGCTTTATCGTGCAGAGGTTGTAGACTTTCATGTTGTGCGGCAAGACATCCGCTCTTTTCGATGAGGGGTGCAATTTAACGCACGGGAACTCCGAGCACTCGGAACAAAATTCCACTTTCTTTTCAGCAACACACCTGTATGTTTCGCATTCTTCTTTGATAACGGGACAATTTCCTTCGATCGACCTGCATCCATCGCAGGGAATTCTGTCCATTGGTATTCCTCTCAACATCAAAGCGCTGAAGAGCCGCGCGTCTGCGCGGCACGTATAGAGTTCACATATCCCGCAATCTATTCCACATGGAGCGACTAAACTGAGTCGTTCGGCAGACATCATAATTACATCATCCTTTCATTATCAAATATGAATATGTTTTGGAAGTAGAGCATTAATACGTTTTGTTCCCAAAGGGACTTTGAGAACGAAGTAACAAGCTGAATCAAACGGAACGCTGCACGTTTGGAATCGTGATTCGTTCTCGGAGAAGCTCCCCCATTTTATCGAGATTCATTTTCACTCTCCTTTTTCTTTCTTCGCCGGTACTCGACTATAATCGCCGACAACAATTCTATACGACACTTTCTCTCTCCGCAATATCGGATCGTACGTTTTTATCTTTTCAAGCTTGTAGGTTCCTTCAATGCTCCCGCCCGTCGGGCAGCAATGTGCATCGTCTTTCTCCCATATACCGAGAAAAAAAGATAATGTATCGTCTGCAATTGTATTGTCGACGCCATTCATAATTGTTTCACCTTCCTTCAGAAGGTTGTTGCATTGTTTATCCACCCGGATAAATTCCACGTGCCGCAACTCCTTGCGTTCTGTTATGACATACATTGAATCGTCATGATAACCGCCGTTGCCCCCAGAATTGATTTGTATATAAATGAACGTCTCTCCATTCAAATGAAAGACAACCGGCTTATCAAAATCGCCGTGATAGTCGCCTCCCTCCGATTCAAATGTGTCGATATGCCGGAACCCTTGATTGTATTTTTTCCAGATGTTCAATTGGTCGGGCCGGTCTCTGTCGGTATGGACCGTCAGAAAGAACAGGGTGTCATTCTTGACTGTCACGGGAACAGAATCCCTTATGTGAAGCGCTTCCCGGTAATCTGCATTCGGAGGGATGTCCGAAAAAATATCGTTCAAAGAAAATAACCTGCTTTCATGAGCTTGATATTCTTTATCATATTCCTCTTCCCGACGTTTTTCATCCTGTTTATAGACTTCAAGAGCTTTGCGGGATTCGGGAGTCTTCAGCCTGGACAAAACGGCCGCTGCGGTTTCGCAAACATCACTGTTAGAATCTTTGAGACATTGAATGAAAGCCTCTTCGATTTCATGTGTCACCGGCGTTATTCTTTCCAATGCCTCAACCGCAGACGTACGCGTATAAATATCCTTGCTCTTCAGGCACTGGATAAGAACGGATGTTCCCTTCTGGCCGAACTTCAACAACGATTCAGTCGCTCCATAGCGAACAATCGATTCACTATCTGCCAGGGCGGACGCAAGTGCGGGAAAAATTTCATCAAGCAAAATACTTCGATGCCCTAACGCTTCGGCGGCGTTTTTCCGGACAATATCAGACTCGTTGTGGAGCGCTTCGATCAATCCACGGACTATTCTTGGGTCTGAACAATTCATGGAATCAAGCAGCCGGACAGCCCAATCACCGTTATACTCAGAGTACTTGAGAACGAGAAGAAGCATTGGAACGGAATCTTTTTCCGCGATGCACAATTTTCCTATGGCGTTGCGGGCACTCCTGTTCCAATCCAAGTCGGCGAACTCAATGAGCGCAGGAAGCACCTTGGGATGTGATAACCCTGCGCGTTCCAGAGCCTCAATCGCCTCCGATCGCAAACCGGTATTATAGGCATCTTTTGCCCAGACCAGGATATCGACAAGCCGATCGTTGATAGGCGTGGTGTTTGAGGCAATCCCTATCGCTGTTTGTTGTCCAAAACTGCTTTCACTATGGATATAGACGTCCAGTGTGTCAAGGAGTCCTGGAATGTTGCGAAGCAGCACCGGAAGATCGTAGTGATCGCTGGAATCTTTGTACACTTCAACGCGTTCTTTGAAGGCTTCGACTCTGTCGAAAAATTTCCGATGCCTTTTCCGTTCTACGTTGTCGAGGTATGGTGAAAGAGCTGCAAAATCTCCCGTTTTTTGCCAGATATGTATAGGCTTCGCCCATTCAGAGCGGAGTGAAAAGTTTATCGTTCCATGCCCCTCTTTGGAGACCATGGTAAAGTTCATGGTGTCTTTGGAGACGGCATTGACGGTGATGTTTCCTTCCGATTCCGCCACGAGAAGTTTTGACAGATGGAATCCTTCATACGTATCACGCCTAATATTTGTTCGAAGAATGGCGTCTCTGTAATCGCAGGCAAGTCCGCAAATCTCACCCATATCGTTAAGAAGAGATTCATAATGGATCCGTATCTCTTCTTTTTTCTTGACTTTTTCCAGTGTGGGTTTCCATCGTGCATCTGACCGCAAATTCATCAGGCTTGAATCCCGCTCCATAAAATCTCCCATGTCGAAACCAAGAGCGATGGCCCGTTCAAGACAAGCCCATGCACTTTCTTTCATTCCATTTTCAGCAAGTCCACATGCTGTATTATAGAGGGCGATCGGGTTATCCGGTTTGTCGGCAGCTTCGGAATAAACCGGACGAGCCAGGACATTTGCATTCAGTGAAAAGGGATACGGTTGTAAGCCAAAGCAAATAAGTATGCAGGCTATTGCAGCCGGGAAATGCAATCGGGTTGCGACGGGATGGTTTGCCATGGATTATTTTACGAGGCGGGGTGGGGTGAGTTCAATATTGTTGTTTTGTTCTCCGCTTGGATTTTGGAAGCAAGGGGTTCAATACGTTTCGTTTCCAAAGGGACTTAGGCGACGAGAAAAAGTAGAATCCACAGACAGATGGTAACTGGACTCCCCCAAAAAACATAAACCTCCTTCATCCCACAACGTGGGAGTCGAGAGGTTTCAATTCTTCTTCTACCTTTTTATTTCCAACCAAATCCCCGGGGCTGTGTCCGATTTAGATTTGGCACCCTTATTCGCGGTCAAGTTAGGGAGTTGCAAGGTGGGAGTCAAGGGAAAAATGCGAATAGGCAAATCATTTCATCCTCAAAGCGAAGGGCTTGCCCTGCTATTATAAAGACTTATACATGATCGCGCGTGATATCAAAACCGAGCCGTCATACCAAGTGTCGGCAGAATCGGCCACAGGTCCTGCGCTTCAACTTGGGGATTGCCCTGATTGTCGAACCGATACCTGTACGCCTGGACGTTTGTGAAATTGAAAATATTGCTTATATCCAGGAATACAGACGATGATAATCCGAGCATGCCAAAATTTTTCGACACACGAAGGTCAACTCGCTTATATGCCGGCAGGTACGCCGAATTAGGGTTTCCCAATTGCCACTCCCATGCACCAGCCGATTTATTATAGACCGCGACCGACGGAGTATACGGGTATCCGCTCCCATAGACCATTCGGGTATTCAGGCTCCAGGCTTCTCCCAGATCAACATCGGCAACCACTGCCAGTGTGTGCCGCTGATCGGTATTCCTCGGGAAGTAACCGACACCATCGTTCGTTACCATCTTTTGGTCCGCGTTCAACAAACTATAGCTTATCCATCCGGAAAATCCCGATGTCGAATACATCACATAGGCGTCGATGCCGGAAGCTCTCCCGATCGCATCATTCCTCCTCGAGTAATTTATTCTGCCGGAGCTTGAGACGGTTGACGAAATAAGATCGCTGTAGGTTTTACGGTATGCTTCCAGTTTCAACTTGAGAAAGTTATGGTTCTCTTCGTCCGAGATGAGCTCATAATCGGTGCCAAGAACGTAATGGATCGCCAGCTGCGATTGTGTATTGGTGTCGGATGCGGTAGAGTACGCGAGCTGCTGGTAAATAGGCGATTGATAAAAATATCCCCATGCACCGCGCATCGTGAATTCGGGACTTATCTTGTAAGCAAAATTCACACGCGGACTCCACGTCAACTCCTTGTTTAAATTAAAGTAATCGAATCTTCCGCCGACGTTGAGGATCGCACTTTCCCCGATTTGAAAAATGTTTTCAAGGTATCCTGCTGCTTTGTATGACTGCGCATCGATGCTGCCGAAAGCATTATCAAGGGCGTTGACATTCCAGAGGCTGTCGGTGGTGTAGGGATAGTAATAATCATTAGTGGAGTACGAAAAAGTTTCTTGATTAATCAGTTCCTGGTAGTAAAAGATCCGTTGATAGCTCGCTCCGGCATTGATGCTGTAGAAGTGGAGTACTTGCATATCATACGATGAGTTGAATTCCAGCGTTCGGATATGAAGGTTATTGTTGTACAAGTAGTCCGACGTGCTGTTGTAGAAAGCGTCGATGGGACCGGTGATTGGAACGGAATGGAACATGTTTCCGTAGAGGTTGAGTTCGCGGGAATGTTCCGACTCGAGCTCGTCGTAATACGAAACTTCCGATTTCAGAAGAGCCACTGAAGAAATGATATCGCTGTTTTGGATGGCGAGCATGTTGCTGTAGTACGAAGCATGTTCTTCAGATGAATCATGCCATGATTGTGATAACGAACCGGTATACTGGCCGGTATAGTATGAGCTTGTGTACGACCCGCCAGAACTGATCGTCGGATCATACTTATAGGAGTCGCCCGCATGGATGAACTTCAGCAGTATCTTATCCTGAGGGGCAAGCTGGTATGCCAGGACTCCCTGGACATCATAGTACGACGGGTGTACCTGCGGTGCAACCTTGAGAAACTTCATTTCATATTGCAAATAACTTTGTCGTGCGCCGATAATGAACGACCCGTCACTCCCGACCGGGCCTTCGAAAAGCGCGTCGAAGTCAGTCATGCTTATGCTTGCCTGTCCTTTCATCCGATCCTTGCTTCCTTCCCGGTATTCAATATCGACCACAGAACTCATCTTGTCTCCGTAACGGGCGCTGAAACCGCCGGTCATCAAATCCATTTTCTTAATCATATCGACATCGAAAATCCCGATACTTACATTCGGAGCTTCCTTGATATGGTAAGGGTCATACACCTCGGTGCCGTCAATCAAAACAAGATTCTCGTTCACGTCGCCGCCATGAACATTAAACTTGGCGCTCAATTCGTTATCGCTCGAAACGCCCGGAAGCATCTGGACACTGCGGAGCACATCGGGCATCAGGCCGGTGATTTTTCCGATCGTTTCGCTTTGAAGAGAGAGGGCGCTCACCTCTCTTTGACTCGTTTCATCATTCCCATAATTCGCATACACTGTCACATCCTGCAGAAGTACATCGAGAGGGCTCAAAGCAACGAGAACCGCCGTGTCTCGATGAACCGAGAATGCAACGACTGCTGTTCTATAGCCGACATACCTGCATTGCAGCCGGTAATCGCCCGAAGCTATGTCGAGAGCGAACTTTCCATTATTGTCGGTAACGGTTCCGTATTGAGTTTCCTCCACCTGCACCGTCGCAAAGATGAGCGGTTCCCTTGTCGATCCATCGAGGACAACTCCGCTCACTTTGCAGGTTTGAGCATGAATATTTGAAATCAAGAATACGATTGACAGAACTACTGAAGGTCTTAGATTCACGTCGTCCTTTGTTCGTCATGAGGAATTGCATAAGAAAATCTATCCGACCTTATCGATGATGAAATCGGCGATCAATAACTATGAGGATTTGCTTGAGATTGCAAAAAACTTTCTCCTGATACGGCCACTCTCTTTCGAAGTTCCGAAGGAAGCCCTTCGCAAAAAGAGAGCGGCGCCACGTCCCTCGACGGCATTTTACATTTTTGTTTTTGAAGCGGGCGAAATCGACGACGTTTAAAAGCTCGTCGTTTCGCCGGCGAGTTGCAGCTGCGTGCTTATTTCAATAACAACAATTTTTTCGTCTCACTATAAGCTCCTGCCTGAAGCCTGTAGAAATAAACTCCGCTTGGCAGATCGGCCGCTTGAAAAATAATGTTGTGGCTGCCTGCATTTTGTTTTACATCGACCAGCGTTCTCACCTCCCTGCCCAAGACATCGTAAATCTTGAGGATCACATGGCTGCTTCCCGGCAGGCTATAATCGATAACGGTTGAAGGATTAAATGGGTTAGGATAATTCTGTTGCAGTTCGGGCTTTCCGGGGACGAGTGCGTTCGTCCGTTCAATAACCGCAGTAACTCCTCCATTCTTCGTGACCAAAATAACTCCGCTCCCGCCTACAGCGACACCGTGCAAACGATCAGCAAAATCAACGCTTGTGAGGCTTGATTGAACTGCGGTAGTCTGGTTCAGCCAATGACCACCCCCGTCCGATGTCTCGAATATCTTTCCGCTGTCTGCTGCCACCCAGCCTTGGCTGGCGTTGAGAAACTTGACAGCGTTTAATGAAGCACCCGGCGACGGCTGCACTTTCCACGTTGTCCCGCCGTCGGTTGTCTTGAGGATTGTCCCTCCATCGCCAAGGATATATCCATTAAGCGTGTCGGAGAATACCACCGAACGAAGCGTCGCAGTAACCGGGCATACCTGTGCCGACCAACTGTTGAAGGCATCAGAAGTTGTTATGATCGTTCCCGATTGGCCGACTGCCCACGCCTTCCTGGGAGACGCAACGAAAATTCCGTACAAGTTCTTTGCGGTGTTACTCGTGCGCGTTACCCACGTGCTGCCGCCGTTCGTTGTTGCGGTGATAAATCCGTTGCCACCGACTGCACAACCTATGCTGTCATTGAAAAAACTGATCCCGTACAACGACGGATCAAGAGTGGACATCGGATACTTAAACTCCTTCTGAACCGTCCATGTTGCTCCCAAATCGCTCGAGTGGAAAATCCTGGAGCTGTCATCAGCGATCCAGCAATTGAGCGAATCTCCAAACGCAATCGTGACATTGAGCCCTGAAGGCATATCGTGTTTAGTCCATGTCTTGCACGAATCGCTTGAGAGAAACAGCTCATAGCCATTTCCGATCGCCGCGATAAGATCGTTCGAGAGGTATTTCACAAACGTAAGCTGGATTTTCTCCGGCGGAGTCAAATCCTGCCAGGTGATTCCGCTGTCGTTCGAGACTATAAGTCTTCCGCCATCCCCAGCCCCTACCACTGTTCGCCCCCCCGCCGAGCACATATCCGTCAACGGAGCAAAGCTTGAAAATTTTTCTTCCTGCCACGTTTTTCCTGCATCGGTCGTACGGAAGATGGAGCTATTATTCCCAAATCCAAACCCCAAGCTTGTCGTCACAAAATATGCGTAATAAGGGGTGAAAACAACAGGAGACTGAGTAGAATCGATGGTCCATGTCCCCCCGCGGTCAAAGGTCCACCCTATTCGTGTTGGCTGACGATTGTTCTGGCCATTCCATGCGATAAAATAACCGGTGTCCGGATTCATGAACCGGACAGTCACGATCGGATAGTTTCCAGCACTGTCGGTCTGAACTTGTTGCCAGGTGTCTCCACTATTTACGGTCCGGAATATTGAAGGTCCGGACCATAACAGCATGGTTGCCGGAGTTGGGGAGACAATCCCATAAATGAGAGACTCTGAGACGGGAAAATTCCTGGAATAAGTCCAGGTGTGGCCCTCATCTTTTGAAAAGTATATATACCTCCTGGTAGGTGTGCTCGTGTACTTCAAGCAGCCTACGCCGAGAAGAGTACTATCACCTGAAGCAGTGAAGAAAAGGGGGCCCATCGCAAAGACACTGTCGGAAGCAATCGTAGAGAGGGAACTGTCGATCGTCCATGTGTCACCACCGTTTGTTGTCTTCAGAAGGGCGCCACAAGTTTCCTGATCTTCGACAGCAAAACCGATTTCCTTGTCGAGAAACTTAATTTGATTTACTCCGGTTTGGCCGGAGTCGGAAAACTGCACATGCCAGGAACTGCCCCCGTCCGTCGTTTTTAAAATTGACCCCGGAAAACCACCGATCCATCCGGTCAGGCTGTCGGCCATATAGACCGTCATATAACTGTACACAACATTGTTCACCGCTTGATTCACCCATTGACTTTTCACATTCGTCGAAAGAAGAAGCGAAATGAGAATCCCAAAGAAGACTTGTCGTCGAATGAACATTTTGATCCATCCTGTTTTTTTCATATCCACCTCCTGAAAACACAAAAACCTCCTTCATCGTGTTTAGCGAATCGAGAGGTCTTAGTTCTTCTATTTTTATTCGTTCCCATCCAAATCCCCGGGACGATGTGACTTGTTCAGAATTCGTACTGTCGCACGCCGGCTAAATTAACGAGTTGAAAAGTTGTAATCAAGGAGAAAATATACATGTGCAAATCGCATAAGCCTTAAAGAGAAGGGCTTGTTCTTTTACTAAGCAGCGATATGTTTCAAGAAGATGTCCGAAACGTACCTCCTCCAATAATCAACTCCAGTCGAACGTTCGCACGTTTCCGTTCAGTCTCCATTTTGCCGGCCACTGATTCGTCAACCAGTCGAGCGGTTCAGCCGCAGGCATTGGTTTCGCCGCTGTGGAAAAACAATACATGATGAATTGCCTTTGCTCTTCGCCGAGCGCATCCGGCTGTGCAGAAATAAACAACGGAGCGCTGCTTTCTGCCAACAACTGCATCCATTGTTTGTTTTTGTTCCATGGGACATCCTTGGTTAAGCCGACACAATCGCCGTCGGCGGCATAAAAATGATTGTGTTGTATCATGCGAAAGCCAAGTGTGTTCACCCCCATCTTGCGCGTGCGCTCCCATTCCTTTCCGCTGGTATCATCACCAATGCGGTTGAGTTCGAAAATACCCGCCGATAAGTGGCTTACCGTGTTGCAGCCGAGGAGATACATTTCGCCCGCCGCTTCACGTATCGATTGATACAAATGCAAAATGACTTCCGCTGTTGTTTTTGTGTTGTCATGAAAACGCCATCCGGCGACGGTTAGACCATCATTCATCTCGAATCCCCATCGCCCAGTGATATCGAAGGTGGTAAAATCGTGTTTGACCATTTCGTAACCCCACTGATTGTAGATAGAGATATTGCGCTGTACATGTGCTATGTTCTCCTCAATCGACGGATCGAGTACCGGGTTCTTGGGATTATCTCTGCCGGTAATTGACGGCAGCAGCAACTGTGGCTGGGCATCATGCGGCGCACACAAAGGCCTTGTCCACAAACCCGGACGCATTCCGAGCTTCTTGATGTCATTTGCCAGCTTCTGCATGTCTTTGAACTTATCATTCGGCCGGGCAAAGTCAT
>Ga0182017_10003392_pt1 | contig 11899 bp, 11 predicted proteins | sample 712E3DmetaG_FD_120492 | JGI IMG/M metagenome (GOLD analysis project Ga0182017, IMG submission 120492) | Permafrost microbial communities from Stordalen Mire, Sweden - 712E3D metaG | ecosystem: Environmental > Terrestrial > Soil > Wetlands > Permafrost | place: Sweden: Stordalen | collected... | reverse complement strand
GGGATGGAGGAGTTCGAGAACAGAAAATTCTCCAGGGAGAGCAACAGTTATTTCCGGACCATCCTCCGGGTGACGAACATACGTAACCTCGCATCGCCGACGACGGAATTCCTGAGCGCGGCCGCCGGCGGAGTTATCATCTGGTACGGGGGCCTGCAGGTCCTGGGAAAAAGCATGGAGGGGAGCGAGTTCCTCGGGTTTCTCTTTGCAATGTTCCAGCTCATGCCCCCGATCAAGGAGCTCAGCAACGTGAACAACCGGATCCAGGAGGCCTCCGCGGCGGGGAAGCGCGTCTTCGAGGTACTCGATACCGAGCCCAACATCAAAGACGCCTCCGATGCGGTGGATCTCCCCGCATTCTCTTCTGATATCCGGTTCGAGGGGGTCTCCTTCCGCTACGGCGACGGAGAGACCGTCCTGGACGGGATCACGCTGAAGATCCGGAAGGGGGAGGTCGTTGCGATCGTGGGGCCGAGCGGTGCGGGCAAATCGACGCTGATCGACCTGGTGCCGAGGTTCTATGATCCGACCGGCGGGCGCATACTCATCGACGGTGTCGATCTGCGCCGGGTCCAGCTCCGTTCGCTCCGGGACAAGATCGGCATCGTCACGCAGGAGACGCTCCTGTTCAACGACACCGTCCGGAACAACATCGCGTACGGGCTGGAGGAGTGTCCTCTCGAGAAGATTGTGGATGCGGCCAGGGCCGCAAACGCGCACACGTTCGTCAGCCAGATGCCCAACGGCTACGATTCCGTCATCGGTGAGCGGGGGGTCAAGATCTCCGGCGGGGAACGGCAGCGACTTGCGCTCGCCCGGGCGATACTGAAGAACCCGCCTGTCCTGATCCTGGACGAAGCGACATCCGCCCTCGACACCGAGTCGGAGATCCTGGTTCAGGAAGCGATCGAAAGGCTGATGGCGGGACGGACGTCCATCGTCATCGCGCACCGGCTCTCGACCGTCCAGCACGCCGACCGGATCGTCGTCATAGAAGACGGGAAGATCGTGGAAACGGGGAAGCATGATGAACTGATAGGGAAGACGCGCGGGCTCTACCGGAAACTCTACCAGCTGCAATTCCGCGCCTGACGATGGACCAACCCCGCGACAGGCTTACGGCGAAGGCCGCCCTCCTCCTCGAGGGGGTGTCGTATCTCTTCCTGGCATCGGCATTCATCTCGATCGCCGTCAATTCGCTTGCGCTGGGAGCGATGGCGCTCTGCTGGGTGCTCGTGTTGGTCCTCGGAAAGCGGTGGTCCGTCGTGCCGACCCCGCTCGACTACTTCTTCCTGGCGTACGTCGTCGCGGAGCTCCTTGCAACCGTGTTCTCCGTCAGCCCGGGAGAATCGCTCTACGTGTCGCGGCGGGTGCTTCTCATTGCCGTCGTGTACTATTTTGCGTCATGTGTCGCTTCCCGGACCGGAGCGAAGCGGGCCGTGGGAGTTCTGCTCGGCTCCGCGGTACTCGTTGCGACAATCGGCGTGGTCAAACTCCTGCTCGGCGGTCCGGGAGAGAACACGCGCCTAGAGATCTTCCAGTTCTACATGACGACCTCACAACTGATGATGATCGCGTTCCTTCTGATACTCCCGTTCGCTGTGCACCGGAGTGCTCCGCCGGCCGTCCGGTTCGCCGCAACGGCGGCTCTCATCCCTGTCGGGATATCGTTGTATGCCACGGTGACGCGGGGGGCGTATCTCGCGGCGGCGGCGGGGGTCGTCCTCATCGCCTGTGTGCGGAACTGGAAAGTCCTTATCCTCCTGGCCCTCCTCGTCGGGGCGATCGCACTCTTTGCTCCTCCGTACGTGACCGGCCGGCTTCAGAGCATCGTCGATATCCACCATCCCGAAAACGAAGCCCGGCTCCTCCTTTGGAGCACAGGGCTGAAGATATTCGCCGACCATCCCGTGACGGGTGTCGGAGATATCGACCTGGGAGTGCTTCTGAAGCAGTACGCCGGACCCGGGTACGGCGGCCAGTGGGGGCACCTTCATAACGTGGCGATTCACGTCCTTGTCACGCTCGGCGCACTGGGCGCGCTCGCGGTACTGGCACTTTTCGTACGCATCGGAGTCGAAGAGTGGAGGATCTACCGCCGCGTGAAGGATGACTGGTTTGCCGGGTCGTTCGCCCTCGGCGCCTTCGCCGTCTTCATCGGCTTCCAGGTGAACGGGCTCACCGAATGGAGTTTCGGGAACCAGATGGTTGTGATACTCGTGTGGGTCACGCTCGGTATCACTCTGGCACTCGGGCGCATTGCGGGGAAGGAGGCACTGTGAGCGCGGATCTGACGGTGATCACGCTGACCCGGGACGAGGAACACAACATCGCCGAGTGCCTGAAAAGCGTCGCGTGGGCCCATGAGATCATCGTACTCGACTCGGGGAGTACCGACAGGACGGTCGAGCTGGCGCGCCGGTTCACGCCGAACGTGACCGTCCTGCCGTGGCGGGGTTACGGCGCAGCGCGGAACGAGGGGCTCGCGCGTTCGCACTCCGGATGGATATTGTGGCTCGACGCGGACGAGCGCGTCACAACGGAGCTCGCCGCGGAGATCCGCGGGATCCTGGAGAAGGACGACCCGGCCGTGGCAGGGTATGAGATTGCGCGCCGCGCCTATTTCTGCGGGAAGTGGATCAGGCACGGCGGCTGGTATCCGTCGCGGGTGGTCCGGTTGTTCCGCAGGGACCAGGCCAGGTTCAGCGAAACCCGTGTTCATGAGCGGATCCTCATCGCAGGAGCGGTCTCGCGCATGCGGCACGACCTCATCCACCACACCGACCCGGATCTCAACCACTATTTCTCGAAGTTCAACTCTTACACATCGCTCGCCGCCCGGGACATGTTTGAGGCGGGAAGGAATTTCTCCGTCGGCGATCTGATCTTCCGGCCCCTGTTTCAGTTCTTCAAGATGTATCTGTTGCGGCTGGGGTTTCTCGACGGGATCCACGGGTTCGTGCTCTGCGTGGCCTCTTCCGCCTACGTGTTTACGAAATACGCAAAGCTCTGGGAAATGAAACTGACGGCAAAAAACTGAAGGACCGCACAATGGAATCACCCGACAAGCATACGATGATGTTCGCCCGGCTTGTGTTCATGCTGCACGCCGCTGCCATGCAGTATCTCGGCAAGATCAAGAATCCGGTCACGGACCGGGTCGAACGCGATTTGTCCGGAGCGCAGGGGATGATCGACACGCTCGAAATGCTGGAGAACCGGACGAAAGGAAACCTGTCGCAGGACGAGGCGAGGATGCTGACCCAGATGCTCCAGGAGCTCCGGCTCAACTATGTGGACGAAGTGCAGAAGCCCCCTCCGGCGTCCGCGCAAGAGCCACCGCCGGCCCCCGCGCAGGACGGGGGAGCGCCGGTATGAAATTCGCCATATTCGGAAACGCGGAGAAGCCCGGGCTGAAGAGGGCGCTCATGGTCCTCCTGGCAAGGCTCGAACACTCGGGGATGGAGTATGCCCTGGATGACGCGCTCGCGCCGATGGTGGCAGGGCGTGCCGGATTCGCTCCCGCCCGGTTGAGAAGCCGGGAGGCGTGCCTCGACGGCGCAGACATGCTTGTCGCACTCGGCGGCGACGGGACAATACTCGCTGCGGCGCGAGCCGTCGGCCGGAGGGGGACCCCGATACTGGGTGTCAACCTTGGCAAACTCGGCTTCCTTGCGGAGCTGGCTCCCGAAGAACTGGAAAAGGCGGTCGGAGACATACTCGCCAACAAGTATGTCGTCGAAGAACGGCTCGTCATCGAGGCAAGGAGCACGGCATTTCCGTCCAGGGTAATCCACGCAGTGAACGACATCGTTCTTGACAAGTCGCGTTCCTCGCGGGTGATCGATATCGAAACGCATATCGACGGGGCCTTTGCAGTCACGTACCGGGGGGACGGCGTCATCATTTCGACCCCGACGGGATCGACCGCGTATGCGCTCTCGAACGGCGGTCCCATCGTCACCCCGGGGAGCGATGTCATCGGGATCACGCCGATCTCACCGCACACGCTCAGCGGGAGGCCGCTCATCGTCCCCGCCTCGAGCGTCATACGCATTGTGGCCCATGCAGAGAACGAGGAATTGCTCCTGGCGGCGGACGGACAGGAAGAGGCGTTCCTCCGCCCGCCTGCAGAGGTCACCGTCCGGAAAGCGGACTACACGGTCAGTCTGGTCAAGCGGACGGACAGGTCGTATTTCGACCTGTTGAGGGCGAAACTTCACTGGGGGAGGGACGCACGCACGAGCAGGTGAGGTGGTGAACTCAGTTGTTCTTTGCGCCTTCGACAATCCAGGCCCGTATCCCGTTAATCTGGTTCTGGTTCAGCGGGTATGTCCCGGGGGGCATCCGCGCCCCGACGCTCCCCTGTATACTCAGCACGAGTGTGCTCGCATCCGGCTTTGCCGGAACGACAACGCCTGGCGTCAGCATCATCTGCCCGTACGACGCAAGGACAAGCGCACTCTGATGTGCTCCGTTGTCGTGGCACCCGGCGAAGTTGCACGCCTGGTCGAACAACGGCTGGACCTGGGCCGAGTAACTTATCGCATGATCCGGAAAGACGATCGTGGAAGGACTCCCGCCGGGTCCCGTTGGGGCGCTTCCTTTGCAGCTCCACCCTGCCATCGCCACAGCCAGGACCCCCGCCAGCACTCTCCCGCTCATCTACCCCACGCTCCGTTCCTCTGGAAGATCCAGATACAGGAGGCCGTGCATGGCGGCCGAGACCAGGTACACGTAAAACACCGTGAAGAACACCCCGATCAGGAAGAAAAGAATGCCGATGAATGCGAAGGACTGGATGCCGATCGCGATCAGCGCCACCACCGCCGTGTTTTGCCAGTTCAACCGGAAGTCCTTGAAAATCCTCGCCAGGTCGATCGCGTCGCTGATTTTTTCGCGGAGCGCGAACCGGTACGCGACGATCGGGAATATCGCCGTCAGGAGGAGGCTGTACGGGATCACAAGAAGCGTGAACCCGAAGATGTAGATGATGGAAAGTACGCCCACCATCTCCGGGGCATCCGTGGCGCTTGTCGCCACGGCAAGGCCGATGACAGGAATCACGAGCAGGAACACCGGTATCAGGTAGATAAGGTACACCACGCAGTATTTGAAACCGAGGACGAACTTGACGCCGATGTCAGACCACTCGGGGAGCGCGGGCTCTTCGTGCCGTATGACCCGCTGTGTGACCTGAATGAGATATCCCACGATCACGGGGATCCCGATCCCGAGAAGGCAGAGGAGCATAAACAGTCCGGCGATAATGAACTTGGACGCCCAGGATGGGTCTTTGAAGGGGAGACTGAATGCTTTTCCGATGTCTTTCATATCCCGATGTGTGAAGTGGAGAGACCCAACATTGCCATAACATACTGAATGCAGTGGGGAGATTCAAGCGGCTCCCCGGCGTTGACTTTGGGACCCGTAGTGGCTATATTTGATCTGCTTCTCCGTTCCTGTGGGGCTGTAGCTCAGCTGGGAGAGCGCGTGAATGGCATTCACGAGGTCAGGGGTTCGATCCCCCTCAGCTCCACAACAACGCCTTCCATTTTAGCGTGGAAGGCTTTTTTTGTGGATACGTATGAATCTTCAGAAGGTTTCCGCGGCCGACACCATCTTTCAGTTATTCTTGAATCCCCGTATTTCTTCAGGAGGATACCCGTGAACAAAGTCTTCGTCCTGCCGATTTCATTGATCGTCCTGAGGAGTCCGGGATTGTGATTGGTTCCCCGATTCGGTACCATTATGCCCTGAAGCTCCGGATTGGGGTTATTTGACGGCTCTTTTCCGGGAACCGGTTCTCCTCACTGACTGTTCATTCCATAATGCGACTCCTCTACGGCTACCTGCGCGGCTACTGGAAGCTTGTTCTTCTCGCCCTTTTCCTGGCGACAGTGAACCAGGTCTTCTCTCTCCTCGATCCGCTGATTTTCCGGCACGTCATTGACCAGTACGCAACCCGGTACCGGGACTACACGCATGCGGAGTTCCTCCGTGGTGTAAGCCTCCTCCTTGCCGCGGCCGTGGGAGTGGCATTCGTCTCGCGCGTTGCAAAGAACTTCCAGGATTATTTCGTCAATGTCATCACGCAGCGGCTCGGTGCCCGGCTCTATTCCGACGGGCTCAGGCACTCGCTTGAGCTCCCTTACGCGGTGTTCGAAGACCAGAGGAGCGGCGAGACGCTCGGAAAGCTCCAGAAGGTCCGGCTCGATGTCGAACGGCTCATCGCGGCGTCGATCGGCACGCTCTTCACCACGCTGGTCGGTGTGATCTTCGTGATGGTCTATGCCTTCACCGTCCACTGGGTCATCGCCCCCGTCTACTTCGCCACGGTCCCCCTCCTCGGCATACTGAGCAGCGTCCTGAGCAGGAAGATCAAGACGATCCAGAAGGTGATCGTTGCTGAGACGACCGCGCTGGCGGGCTCCACGACGGAGTCGCTCCGGAACATCGAGCTCGTAAAGAGCCTCGGGCTGGCCCGCCAGGAGATCGAGCGCCTCAACAGCACGACCGGAAAGATCCTCCAGCTTGAGCTGAAAAAGGTGCGCTACCTGCGCAGTCTCAGCTTCATACAGGGGACGTCGGTCAATTTTCTGCGGACGACGATACTGTTCATCATGCTGTATCTCATCTTTGCCCAACAAATCACGGTGGGTCAGTTCTTTTCCCTGTTCATTTATTCGTTCTTCATATTCGGGCCGTTGCAGGAGCTCGGCAACATCATCAACATCTACCGGGAAACCGAGGCGTCGTTGAAAAACTTCCAGGACATACTCGACACTCCGGTCGATGCGAAGCCGGTCTCGCCTGTCCCTCTCGGCCCGCTCACCACGCTCGATTTCGACCACGTCACATTCCAGCATCAGTCCGCCTCCGCGCCCGCACTGACCGACATCACGTTCGAAGCCCGTGTGGGCGCGACGATCGCTTTCGTCGGACCCTCCGGCGCGGGGAAATCGACGCTCGTCAAGCTCCTCGTCGGACTCTACAGGCCGCAGTCCGGTCACATACGGTACAACGGGATCCCGGGGACAGATATCGACCTTGACAAAATGCGGCAGCGGATCGGTCTTGTCACGCAGGACACACAGCTCTTTGCCGGCACGATACGGGACAATCTCCTTTTCGTGAACCCGGGAGCGACGGACCCTGAGTGCATGGATGTTCTGGAGAAGGCGGCGTGCCAGAGCCTCCTCGCGAGGGCCGACCGCGGGCTTGACACGCCGATAGGCGAAGCGGGAGTCAAGGTCTCCGGAGGGGAGAAACAGCGCCTCTCGATCGCCAGGGCCCTTCTGAGAAATCCCAACCTGCTGGTATTCGATGAGGCGACTTCCTCGCTCGACTCTCTCACCGAAGAGGAGATCAGCGAGACGATCCGGAACGTGTCCGACCGGCAGAACCATGTCACGATACTGATTGCGCACAGGCTCTCGACAATTATGCACGCCGACACAATTTACGTCCTTGAGAAGGGACGGATCGTGGAATCCGGACCGCACGAAGCACTTGTCGATTCGAAAGGGCTGTATTTCGCGATGTGGCGCCAGCAGATCGGGGAGGCGCGCGACGTGGAGCGCGGGTCTCTCGCCGGGGAGAAAGAACTTGTCATGAAGAACTGAAACGTGTTCCACGACATGCCGCCGTACACTGATGGACGCTGAGAGACGACCGAACCGCCTGATCCACGAAAAGAGCCCCTACCTCCTGCAGCACGCATACAATCCTGTCGACTGGTACCCCTGGGGAGAAGAAGCTTTCGCGCGCGCGCGAGACCGGGATGTCCCTCTGTTCCTCTCGATCGGGTACTCCACGTGCCACTGGTGCCACGTGATGGAACGGGAGTCGTTCGAAAACGGCTCCATCGCCGCCATCCTCAACCGTGATTTCGTCTGCATCAAGGTCGATCGGGAGGAGCGTCCCGACCTGGACAGGGTCTATATGACGGCTCTTCAGGCGATGGGTCAGAACGGCGGTTGGCCGATGTCGATGTTTCTCACGCCTGACCGGCAACCGTTCTACGGCGGGACATATTATCCCCCTGAGTCCCGGTACGGCCGCGCAGGGTTCCCTGACGTCCTCAGCAAGATCCGCAGCATTTGGGACACAGAACGCCCGAAGGTCGATGAATCCGCCCGGAGTATCACGACATTTCTCGAGGACGTCGCGAATGCCCGCGCCCCGGGGGGCCTCCCGGGAGTGGAAGTGCTGGAAGCCTCCTACAATCAGATCTCTTCGACGTACGATCCTGTTAACGGCGGATTCGGTGCCGGACCGAAATTTCCCCGTCCCGTCGTGTTCAGTTTCCTTCTCCGGTATCACGCACGGACCGGAGGGGATGTCCCGCTCGCCATGGTAACGCACACGCTTCTCAAGATGGCGTCAGGAGGGATGTACGACCAGGTCGGGGGCGGGTTTCACCGGTACGCCGTGGACGGTGAGTGGCGGGTTCCGCATTTTGAAAAGATGCTCTACGACCAGGCGCAGCTCGTCGAAGCGTACCTCGACGCCTCTCTCTGCTCTCAGGACCCGGTCTTCCGGGCCGTGGCACGCGAGACGCTGGACTATGTCCTGCGGGATATGACGGATCCGGGAGGAGGGTTTTATTCCGCGGAAGATGCGGACAGTCCGCGCCCGGAACGGCCGGAAGAATCGGGGGAAGGAGCGTTCTACGTCTGGACAAAGAAAGAGATCGACGACGCTCTGGAAGGCGACGCACAGCTCTTCAGCGAGTATTTCGGGGTGGAGGGAGCGGGGAACGTGCCGGTCGATCCACAACATGAATTCACCGGGCGGAACATCCTCTACCGGCGCGGCACGGTGGACTCAACCGCGAACCAGTTCGGGATCAGCCGCGAGGAGACGCTCTCCCGTCTCACAGTCGCGAAGGAAAAAATGTTCAGTCTGCGCGCGGGGCGGCCGCGGCCGCTGAGGGATGACAAGATACTGACGTCCTGGAACGGCCTGATGATCGGTGCTTTCGCACGCGGTTTTCGTGTTCTCGGGGATGAGCGGTACCTCGTTGCGGCGACGCGCGCGGCGGAATTCGCGACGGGGCGGATGTGGCGGAAGGGGACGCTTCTCCACCGGTACCGGCAGGGGGAGTGCCGGATCGAAGCGCACCTCGACGACTACGCCTTTCTCGTCTCCGGTCTGCTCGACCTGTTCGAATCCTCTGGAGACGGCCGCTGGCTGGAGCGTGCGGCGAATCTGACAGAGGAGCAGATCCGCATATTCCATGACAGCATGGGGAGGGGATTCTTCGACACCTCGGGCCGGGATGAGACCCTTCTCGTGCGGATGAAGGAGCAGTACGACGGGGCGGAACCGGCGGGGAACTCGGTGGCGGCGATGAACCTCATCCGCCTCTGCCGCATGACAGACCGGCCTGAGTGGGAATCAATTGCGGCCGGGACGGTGGCGAACTTCGGCGGGACGCTCCGCGCACAGCCGGGAGTTCTCCCTTTGATGGCAGCCGCTATTGATTTCCTTGTCACGCCGCCGCGCCAAGTGGTTATTGCCGGGGCCGCGGACGACCCCCGGACCGCAGGTATGATGAAGATCCTCTCCGGCCGGTATCTCCCGACGACTGTCACGATCCCTCTGGACCCCGGCGCGAGAGGGGACTCACCCCGCGCACTCAACCCGTTCCTCCGGAATCTTACTCCGGTCGATGGGAATCCGGCTGCCTACGTGTGCCGCAGGTTCGTGTGCGACCTTCCGGTCAGCAGTACGGACTCATTCGTTCGATTGCTCGACGAACAGGAGAGGGATCCTGCGTGAGAGGAGAGCGATGCCGGCGATGTGCTGCCGGCACCGTTGTTGTGAGGTGTAGCAGAGGATTCTTCAGCGTATGCGCCAGTATCCTTCGCGGTGCGACCACCCGTCGTGCCTGTGCCTCCACCCACCGTCCATCCAGGCCCATCCCTGTCGTTCCGCGACCCATCTTCCCGGCCTCCACACATACCTGCCGCGCCCCCACCCCCAGTCTCCGTGGACCCAGACATGTCCGGGACGGGCGACGACAACTTCGTGCCGCGGGGGAGGAGGCCCCACGCGGAGCCCCGCCCAGCCCCCCGCATTCGCCGGCGGTGAGACCGCTAGAAGTCCTGCAATCACAAGTCCTGGGAGCCAGAGCACTTTCCGTTTCATATCGTCCCCCTTCTCAACTTCTGAAGTTCTGTCCATGTTTTCGTGACTGATAAAAGAGCCCGCAACCAGCGTGCCAGAAATTGGCGCCTTTGCCGATTGCATCTCTCTCTCTTTTTCATCAAGATTACGCGGGAATCGCACGCGGCTATGCGGGGAAGAGGTGCGCAGTTCCTCTGATCGTCGAGAAAAGTGTACGGCGGGGCGGAAAATTGAATAGACCAGCATACAGTCAGGTGTGGAGCGGATCAGACGGGGAGCCGTTCCCGCGAGGATGTCAGCGGGCCGGCCTGTGAAGCGTCCATCCCGGTTTCCGGTCCCGGAGGTTTTCGAAACCTTTTCCGTTCCCGAGTTCGGCGGCGATCTGGTCGGCAAAGAGTTTTGCCTGGGCGCCGTCAAGAAACCAGTCCGAGCTTACGCTCTTCCTGAACGGGAACCTGTTGCGGTAGACGCTCACAATCCAAGCAGATCCGAGGGTGTCGGTCTGCGCGACGCGAACTGTGTAACCGTTGATTGACCTGTCTGACATAGTGTGTCCGGCTCCGGAAGTGCTATCATAGTACGTAGAACAGCCGAGAAGTTCAACATGGCGGAATTCATAGAAATCATGGACGGGCTCCGGATACCGGACAATGAGGTCTCGTTCGTGTTCGCACGGAGCGGAGGTCCGGGGGGACAGAACGTCAACAAGGTCTCCACGCGCGTCGAACTCCTGTTCGACATCGGGGCTTCCCGGAGTCTCGATGCAGGACAGAAGAACACTCTCCGGGCTGTGCTACGGAACCGGACTGGATCGGAGGGAATCCTGCGGGTCAGATCGGACGCATCCCGCAGCCAGTGGAAAAACCGGCAGGATGCCCTTCAGAAGTTTACCCACCTGCTTGCGCGTGCCCTGCGGCCCGTAAAGAAGCGCGCCTCATCCCGGCCGACCCGCGCGTCCCGTGCCGAACGGCTGGCGGCGAAAAAGAGGACAGGTGCGCTGAAACGGTCACGCGGGCATGTATCGGGTGATGATTGATTCGGTTGACGATTGATCCTGTTCGGCCTTTCCCTTGCAGGGGGCGTGATTTTTCCGTACCTTTTCCGGGCAACTCTCCGCCCTTCTCGTCATACGCTCCCGCGACATTTTTCTCATCGCACCTTCTTCATTCAAAGGGTCAGGCCTCCAATGAAAATCGATGCTATACTGCACGCTCTCCTTCCGAAAGACGACAGTTTTTTCACGCTGTTCGAAAAAGACTCCGGGAACCTGGTGATCGCCGCAGGTACATTCAGGGATCTGATGTCCAACAAGGTTTCGAAGGAGGAACGGGCGCAGAAAATCAAGAAGATCGAAGAGTTCGAGCACCGTGGGGATGAGATTACGCACCAGATCTTCAAGGCCCTGGGGACGACATTCATCACGCCGTTCGACAGGGAGGATATCCACGTGCTCGCCTCCAAGCTCGACGACATACTCGACTACATACAGGGTGCGGCGACGAGGATCATCCTGTACCGGGTGGATACGATCTCGCCGGAAGCGGAGCGGCTGGCGGGACTGGTCTACGATGCGGTGGTCGAGCTCAACAAGGCGATACCGATGCTGAGGGATCTCCGGCATGCGGAAGCGATCAAACAAAGTCTTGTGAAGATCAACAGCATGGAGAATGAAGCGGACGACCTGTTCGAACGGGCCATCGCCAACCTGTTCGACACATGCCAGGATCCCATACTGCTCATCAAGCTGAAGGAGCTCCTCGTCAGC
>Ga0182017_10003391_pt1 | contig 11899 bp, 11 predicted proteins | sample 712E3DmetaG_FD_120492 | JGI IMG/M metagenome (GOLD analysis project Ga0182017, IMG submission 120492) | Permafrost microbial communities from Stordalen Mire, Sweden - 712E3D metaG | ecosystem: Environmental > Terrestrial > Soil > Wetlands > Permafrost | place: Sweden: Stordalen | collected... | reverse complement strand
TCCGCTTCGCCCCGAGGCACGCCTCTGATCGTGGTGGTGACGAGACTGGCGGCGTCCAGGACGGTGCCGAGAGCGCTGATCCATGACAGGTTGTCGTGGCTCGATCGAAAGAACCCGAGCAACGGGTAAGCCACGTGGGTATCGAGCACCTCCGCGGCCCAACGCTCCCATTCGACGAACAAATCGGGCAGGCGATCGACCAGGTCGAGCCTGGCATAGGTCTTCAGCAGCGCCACGGCTGACGGGGGCGCGCCGGCGGCGGCTTGCAGAGTCACGACCTTGACTTCGCGCCGCTGGTAGGAGCCATAGAGAGAGAACAGGAAGGTGACGACAAGAGCGACGACGCCAAGACCGCTGGCCGCGGCCACTACGACAACGACTCGCGCCGCCGGGCCGGCCGCCACGATGTCGCCGTAGCCGAGAGTCAGCACGGAACTGGCCGCGAAGTACATCGTCGTGCCCAACTCGCTGGGGATTGGGCGAAGCTGGTCTCGCAATGCGAACAGGATCAGGCCGTAACCGGCGATCAGCGTGGTCAGCCAGACGACCAGTAGCGCGAGGGTGGCGGCGGGAGCGAAGAGTCCCAACAGAGTGTCGCGGGTCCGGCCGTCTCGACGACGTCCCATGGCGCGAACTACCCGCCAGGAGCCCCTGACTACGTATCGCCCGATGCGAAACTGGCCCGGAGTGGGCCGGGGCACGACGATCGTTTCAAACAGATCCCAGACGACGGCAACGACGAGGGCGATGCCGAGGACGAGCGAGATGACTTCCATGTTCGCGATCATGACCGGCCCGGGATCAGGCGTCCGGCCGCCGCAGGCAACGTCCCGTTCCGCACCGCCCAGATTGAGTGCATCGCCGTCTCAGGCAATGGCGGCCTCCAGCGACAGCCCCGTTTCGCGCTCGGAGATCTCCCAGAGCTGGACCAGCTGCTCCGGCTTGCGCATTCCGGCCCCGACGCCGCGCACGACCGGCGCCCCGAACGTGATCCATCGCGGCGCGTACAGCGAGCCCCCGACGGCGGCAGGATCGGTCCCGGCGCGCAGCTGGGGAAGGGCTCCCATCGCCGCCGACTGGCCCATGACGTTGGTCGCGTGGAGCCAGAAACGCTGCATGAAGCCGTTGTTCGCCGCAACGCTGGCAACCTGGAGATCGGTCTTGGAGAAGCCGGGGTCGGCGGCGTAGGCAGTGAGCCCGCGGTCCTTCAGGCGCCTGTTGAGTTCCAGGGCGAACTGCACATTGGCCCGCTTCGACAGCCCGTAGGCATCCCACGGGTCGTAGCAGCCGCGCATGTGCGGGTTCGACAGGTCGTACTTGCCGGCCCGCCAGCGCGCCGTGGAAGTGGTGCTGACCACGCGCGCCGCCGGTGCCGCCAGGAGTGAGGGCAGGAGATGCATCGTCAGCGCGAAGTGGCCCAGGTGGTTGGTCCCGAACTGGGTCTCGAAGCCGTCGGCCGTGGTCCCTTCCTTCACGGCCATGACCCCGGCATTGTTGAAGAGCAGATCCACTCTGGGGTGGGCGGCCTTGACCGCGGCCGTGAAAGCCGCGATCGATGCGAGCGAGCCCAGATCCAGCTGCAGAATCCCGATCGCCGCGCCTGGCACGGTCGACTCGATCTGGGAGCGGGCAGCCGCGGCCTTCTCGAGGTTTCGCGCCCCGATGACGACAGCGGCGCCGCGGGCCGTGAGTTGCCTGACGGTTTCGAGCCCGAGCCCGCCGTTGCCCCCGGTTACAACCGCCACTTTCCCCGACTGGCTCGGAATGTCGGTCGCCTTCCAGCTCATGGTGCTCCTACGGTTCGGCGTTGACGAAGGGCTTGGGGCGCCCCGCCATTATCCACCGAGGCTCGCGGCGCCGAGATCCACCGCCGCATGCGTCATCGGGAGCGGACTTCGAAGGGCGGCGACGGGACACCCGCCCGGCCGGCCGCTACCAACGAAAGTCAGCCCCCACGTGTCTGGAATGGCAAGCGGAAGTCACTTGCATGGAGCCAGACTTGATCGCTGTGACAGACATCAAGGGCGGCGCGAGTCCATCGGCGACGACGGACTCGATCGAGGACGGCCGGCGCGAAGCGTTCGGAAGGCTGGCGGCGACCGAACTGAGCGCGTCCTACCAGCTCGCGGCCCGGATCCTGGGCGACCGGGGCGACGCCGAAGACGCGGTCCACGAAGCCATCCTGCGGGCCTGGGATTCCTTCGATCGATTGCGCGACCTCGAAAGCTTCCGCCCGTGGCTCATGCGGATCGTCGTCAACGTCTGCCGCAACGACCTGCGCCACCGGAGAGTGCTCAGCATCGAGCCCATGGGTGAGGACAACAGACCCGCGGCCGACCAGTTCGAGAACAGCGCCGTCAGGGAGGCCGTGGCCCAGGCCATGGAGTGCCTCAACCCGGAGGAGAGAGTGGTCGTCGTCCTGCGCTACTGGAACGATCTGACGGTGAATGACATAGCTCGGATCGTGGGGGCTCCGAGTGGGACAGTGAAGTGGCGGCTCCACACCGCCAACCGGCGCATCAAGGCGGAACTACATCGCTTTGGGTGGGAGGTCACGCGATGAATCGCAAGATCCACCAGCAAGCCCTGGAAAGCGAGATTCGCTCGCATCTGGCCGGCGTCGTAAAGCCCGAGCCGGCGTCACTGGACCGATTGCTCGACCAGCTGCCGGTTCGGGCCGTCGAGGACCAACGCGCTTTGCCCCAGTTCCCGGTTCCGCTGCGCATCGTGACGCTCGCCGTCGTCGTTGCTCTCGTGGCCGCGGCCGTGGGGCTGCCGGAACTGCTGGCCAAGCCCGGACTGGCATACCCCAACCCAACCCCGGAGAGTACGGTTTCGAGCTCGACGATCGGCCCGACCGAACCTCCTGGGACGCCGACCCCAAAGCCCACGGCGCCGCCTTCGGGGACCTTCACCGGAACCGGTTCGATGATCACCGCTCGCTGGTGGGGCCAGACCGCCACGGCGCTCCTGGACGGCCGCGTGCTGGTCGCGGGAGGGTCGCGCACGGCGCTCTCCTCGGCGGAGCTCTACAACCCGAAGACCGGCAGCTTCACCTCGACGCAGGACATGATCACTAAGCGCTGCTACCAGACCGCGACGTTGCTTGCGGACGGCCGCGTTCTCATCGCCGGGGGCACGACGGTCATGACCGACGGTTCCGCGGGGCAGCTGGCCTCCGCCGAACTGTACGACCCGACGACTGGCACGTTCAGCGCAACGGGCTCGATGGTCACGGCTCGCGAGTGGGGCCAGACCGCCACGCTGCTCCTCGATGGACGCGTGCTGATTGCCGGCGGGTCGGCCTACGCAGGGATCATGGCATCGGCGGAGATCTACGACCCAAAGACCGGGATGTTCACCGCCACCGGCTCGATGAAGATCAATCGATTCCGCCACACGGCCACATTGCTCGCCGACGGTCGCGTCCTGATCGCCGGTGGCTACTCCGGTGAGGGCCGTACGGCCACGTCAGTCGCCGAGTCCGAGTTGTTTGACCCGTCGACGGGCACGTTCACTCCAACCGGGTCGATGACTACTCCTCGTGACGAACACACGGCAACCCTGCTGACCGACGGTCGGGTTCTCATCGCCGGGGGCTACTCCGGCAGCTATGGCAATGGCTCCGACCCGGCGAACGCGCTCTCCTCGGCCGAGCTCTACGACCCGACCACCGGCAGGTTCAGCGCCACCGGGTCGATGACGCAAGTCCGCTGGTGGGGCCACACCGCGACACGGCTCGCAGACGGTCGGGTACTCATCGCCGGGGGGTGGGGCTCCAAGACGATGGATCTGGCCGCGGCCGATCTCTACAACCCGTCGACGGGCACGTTCGCCGCGACGGGCTCAATGACCGCTCCAAGGATCGGAGCCACGGCCACGCTGCTGGCCGATGGGCGCGTCCTCATTGCCGGTGGCAGCGACAGCAACACAGTCTTCGCTTCGGCGGACCTCTACCAGCCGTAGGGTTCGAGGCGCCGCCTGAAGGATCTGCGGGGAGAGTCGATGGGACGCCAATCGGGATTACTCGCGGGACTGCTGACCGCGCTGCTCTTCGTCGGGGCATGCGGCTCGGCCGCCACAGACGCGACGTCTCCGGCAAGACCGCCGGCTTCGATCGCCACCCTTCCCCCCGGAGCGCTGACCATCGCGGCTCTCGGGGATAGCCTGACCGTAGGTGACGGCGACGACTCCGACAGAGGCGGCTACCCCGGACGCCTTCAAGCTCTCATCGCTCCCACCCGGCCGGGAACGCGGGTCATCAACCTGGGCCGGTCGGGCTGGTCATCGACGGATCTTATTGACGGCCAGGGGGGCGAACCCTCCCAACTCTCCGCGGCCACCGCGGCGCACCCGAACATCGCGCTCCTGTGGATCGGCTCGAACGACCTGTGGAACCTCTACGAGTACGGCCCGGAGCCGATGACGGCCGATGCGGAGCGGGCGGATCTGGCGGCGTACGAAGCCAACGTTGACACGATTCTGCGCCAGCTCACAGGCGCCGGGGCCATCGTCTATGTCGCGCTGCTGGACGACCAGTCCAAGCGGCCGGTAGTCGCCCACCCCAACCCGACCGAGCCGGCCTTGCCCGGGACGACGAAGGCGGACGTGGCGCTCATGTCAGCCCACGTGATGGCCTACAACGACATCATTAAGCGCAAGGCGGCCCAGTACGGCGCCGGCACGGTGGACTTCTACGACACCACCGTCTTCACGAACGAAGCCACTCTCAGCGGCGACGGTAATCACCCCAACGCCGCCGGCTACGATCGCATCGCCCAGATCTGGTTCGCGGCCCTGCAGCCCACTTGAGCGAGCCACGGCCGAAGCCTCGGCCGTTGGTGTAGTGTCACTGGACCCACGGCGGCCCAACGGGACCCACGAGGAAGAGGCGCCGTCCCTCGCGAGTAGAGGTGGAATCTGAGCAGGCGTTGGCGTCTTTCGGATATCGGGCTCAATCGTGCTGCGATTCCCCGACTGCTCGCGAACGCATCTCCACTGGCAGCGCTCGTCCTGATCGGAATCGTCGTGAGGGCGGCGTTTCTGGGCGAGCCCCAGCTGTTCCGCGATGAAGCGGCCTCATGGTCGCTGGCCCGTCACTCCCTGGGCGGTCTGCTCTCCCTGTCCTCGCACGAGACATTCCCGCCCCTGTACGCGCTCCTGTTGAAAGGTTGGATGGCGCTGTTCGGTGGCTCCGAACTGGCCCTGCGCTCGCTCTCCGTCGTCGCCGGAGTGGGAACCGTGCTAGTCACGTGGCGTTGGGCCCGCACCGCCGTCGGCCCAGCGGGTGCCCTGGCGGCCGCGGCCCTCGTCGCACTTTCTCCAGCGCTGGTGCTGAATTCGCGGGACGCTCGCATGTACAGCCTGGAGACCCTGTTCGCGACCGGCGCGTGGTGGCTGTTGTGGCTTCTGGTCGCCGAGGGAGCGGCCTGGTCCGGCAGGCGTCGACACGCGGCGGAGTTGGGGCTCGTTCTTCTCGTGGCGGGTGAAGTCTGGACGATGTCTCTGGGAATCCCGATCGCGGCGTTGCAGCTTCTCTTCGCCATTACCGCGTTGATGTGGCTGCGGACTCGCGCCGCCGCGAATGGCGTGGGGTGCGTCGTGGCCGGAGGGCTCAGCCTTGCGCCGTGGCTGCCGAATTTGCTGTCCGTCGCGTTTAGCGGCCAGCCCTTCTGGACGCCGCGGCCGGATGTCTTTTCCCTCGCCGCAACCTTCGCGGCATGGTTCCCGGGCGACCTCCGGGGCGCGTCCCCGCTCGCCGTCGTGCTCGGCGTGTTGTTGCTCGCCGTAATCGGAGCGCTGGTGTTCGGCGCCTACGTCGCGCTCGGACAAGCGACCGCGTCTCACCCTGGCGCCGGGCCAACTACCGGCGCCGCCGGCCCCGCGGCGCTGCCCCCGGGCTCGAGCCTCCAGCGCGGCCGTCTGCTGGCACTGGCACTCGCACTCGGCGTAGGCCTCGTTCCAGTGGTCTGGGCGTACTCGCAGCTCCACTCGATCTACGAGACGCGCTACCTCGGAGCCGCCTTCCCGCCGCTCGCGATCGCGAGCGGGGCGGCCCTGCTTGTGGCAGCCGGCCGTCTGCGACGCAACTTCCGCACTGCCCAACGGCTGCCGCAAGGAGCTCTCGCGATACTCCTGGTCGTGCCCATCGCCTCGGTCATGGCAGTCGGAACCGCCTACAGCGTCGACCAATCTGTCCGCGGCATAGGCATCGAGCCCGCGCGGCAGATGGCACAGGAACTGGGCGGCCTTGCCCATCCCGGCGACGCGATAATCACGCTCAACGCCCAGACGTACTTCCCGCTGGACTACTACCTGCGCCAGACTGGCGTCGCGGAGCGTTTGGGCATCGAGCTGTTCGACTGGCACCGGCCCTCGGCCGCGTACTTCACCGGCTGGATGGACATCGACGGCGCGAACATAGTCGATGACGCGAAGGTGGCCGGCGCCGGCTGGAGCGGGGCGTTGCATCTCGCTCCGGGCGGCGTGCTGTGGTGCGTCACTCTGGTCGATCCGGACCGCGAGTTCGCCAACTTCACGCCGCTCGCCGCGGGACGGCTGCGCCAACTCAAACGGATCCCCGTCTCGGGCGGCGGCTTGACCGGCGAGATCCGAGAGGCCGTTCCCATCGGGGCATAGCGGCTACGCCCGCCCAAACGGGCGCCGGGGAGGCAGACGCAGGGTGCTAGGATCGGGTGCCGGCTGGTTCGCCGGCAATCCCCGTGGTGTCGCGCGCCGCCGCTCGAAGGAGAGGGTCGATGTTCAAAGCAGTGAAGCTTCTCGCCGCGGTGGCCGTGTCGGCGGTCATCGCCGCCGGCTGCACGGCAGCCGCCGCGACGCCAACGCCCAACCCAACGCCCACTGCCAGCCCAACGCCCAGCCCGACGCCCAGCCCGACGCCGACGCCGGCCCCGACTCCGATTCCCCCCATGATCAGCGGCACCCTGACGCCCGGGAGTCCCAATTCGCCGATCGCCGGACGCCAAATCGTGCTGTGCCTGATGGGCGACGCCATCACTCTGCCTCTGCCGTGCACCTTGACCACGCTTGCGACTGCTTCCGACGCGGCCGGCCACTTTGAGTTCGCCACTGTGCCCGATGGCAGATACCTGGTCTTCTACGACTCCGGATGGGACGACTTCAACGCCGGGATCACCAAGTGGACGGGCAAGGAGATCATGGTCGGTGACGTCCAGTGGCTCGTCGACCGCTACTACACCACCAGTCCGACAGGCGGCGTCAACGTCATGTTCCCAGCGGGCTCATTGCTGGACTCGCAACTCTCTCTGTACCGCTTCTTCGGCGAGGGTCCGTTCTTCTGGGCCCACACCTGCTCCGACGGTAGCTGCAATACCCAGACCGCCGTCGTGCCCGTCCAATACGACGTCACTTCCATGACCCCAGAAGCAAAGACCTTCCCGGTCTACTACCACGCCCAGGGCTGAGCCGCTGACGGTTGCGTCGCCGGCTACTGGCGCGCGACCGGCCTCATTGGGAAGACGCCGACCACGGCGGGGCTCGTCGGGTCGAGGAGAAGCTCGCAGCCGACTTCGCCGGCCTTGACAAGTTCGCCCAGGAAGCCGGCTTCGCGCTCGGGTAGGCCCACGTAGAGGGTGCCGTCGCCGGCGGTCATCGGGTTGACCTCGTCCTCGATGCCCTCGATCAGGAAGCGGCGGCGAAGCTCGTGGACCGGGACGTAGGGCCGGCTCTTGATGAAGCGGCGCATCTGCGCCAGGGTGCAGGATGCCTTGCCTTCGACCGGTTCCTCTCCGCGCACCTGCGGCTCCGGACGGGGCTCGGTACGAGGCCGTAGCGCCCGGCGAGGAGCCGTGGGGACGCCGCGGCCGGAGCCTGGGCCGCTGCGGCCGTCTCCAATACCAGAGACCCGGGCACGGGCCGCCCGGGGAAATGCGTCGGCAGTTGCCGCTGAGTCGGCGGGCGGCGCAATGCCGGCTACTGCCGCCGCCGGCGAGTCCGCGGGACCGGCGACAGACCCGCTCGGAGTTGCGCCGTTGACCGAGCCCGCACCGCCGCGCGGCCCGTGCCCGCGGCCACGGCGCCTGGGGCTCATGCGAGGACCGTCATTCGCGCGCCGCAGCCAGCTCGATGGCCTCGGCCGGCGCGGTACCAGCCAGCACCTTCTGGGCATAGCGCTCGGCGAAGCTGCTGGCGGCCTGTTGGGGCACGATCGCCTTGATCGACTCCTGGTCCATCGCGTAGCCGTACTTGATGGCCGCGATGTTGTCCTCTAGGTACTTCTTGGGCAGGGCCGCCGTCAGGTGGTCGTCGGTGAAGTCGACGTCACAGACGCACAGCAATCGACCCAGGGCGATCATGTTGCCGAAGAGGTCCCGCCCGAATTTGTCGACCCCAAGCTGCAGGAAAGGGATCTCCTCGCCCGTTTCGCCGGGCTTCATCAGGTCGCAGTCGGCGATCACGTAGTCGGCGCTCAGGTGGCTCGGACCTCGGTCGGCCAGACGCAAGACGACATCCGCGCGCTCGATCACGAAGTTGGAGACCGGCTCGCGATCGTAGGCCAGGAAGGCCTCGCTCATTCCGCCCCGGACAGAGGAGTCGTAGTCGAATAGCAGCGTGACGTGATAGTCCATAACCGTAAGCAGGCTGGCCATGGTGCTGCCGATGACGCGGACGCCCTGACCCCCCACTCCATCAATGACGATTGACTTGGCTGCCATCAGATCCTCCTCGGCCCGCTCTACTTCGTCGACTTCGGTGCCGCAGGCACCGAATTCGCAAGGCTGGCCTCGGGCGACCCCTCCCCGGCAACAGGCTCGGGTCTGGCCAGCCCCTTGACGATACCGAGCTGGTGCGGCTCCAGCCGCGTGGAGCCGGGAGGGGCGGACTTGTATTCCGTGCGGTAGTTCTGGAGCATCGCGTTGGCACTGGCGAAGCCGATCCGGCGGCCGTTGTTCTCGATGCACTGGCTGGCGACATCCACGAACGAGAAGCCGGGCCACTCGATCGCTTCCTTGATCGCCTTGCGCATCGGGCCCTGGTGGTAGACGGTGGTCCGCGCGTAGTAGGCGTTCGGGTTTGTGTTCACGAGGCCCTGGAGGTTGATCGGCGTGGCGCTGGTTCCCGTGGGCGACGAGATCGTGCTCGTGCCTTGCGGAGTCGTGGGCCCCGCCTGTCCGCCGGTCAGGCCGTAGATCTCGTTGTTGTTGCAGATCACGGTGACGTTGGCGTTGCGCCTGATCGTATGGAGCAAGTGGTTGCCGCCGATCGATGCCGTGTCGCCGTCCCCGGAAACGACGATCACGTTCAGCTCTGGTCGGACGATCTTGATCGCCTCAGCGACCGGCAGCGTCCTACCATGGAGCGTGTAGACGGACTCGAAGTTCATATATGCGCCCATCCGACCGGTGCACCCGATGCCGGTCACGAGGACGGTGTTGTCCTTGTCCAGGCCGAGATCGTCCATGACGGTTGCGAGCTGCTGCATGATCAAGCCGATGCCGCAACCCGGGCACCAGATCGTCGGGAAGAGATCCGTCTTGAGCTTGTCCTTGACTGCCATAACGGTGAACCTCTGCGGGGGCGCGGGTCAGCCAACCGGAGTCGGCGACGAGGAGCGGGACTGCGCAAGCTCTGCGGGGAGCATGCCGATGGCATCGAGACCCTCGCGGATCGCTTCGATGCTGATGCGGCCGCCCAGTAGCGGTACGCGCTCGACACGCCGCAGGAGCATCCGCTCCACGACATTGGCGTACTGCCCGTCGCTGCCTTCGATGACGACGATCTTCTTGTAGCGGGGCGCGATCTCGGCTAGCTCCTTGTCCAACGTGGGCCAGATCCGGATGGGTCGGAAGAGCGCGAAATGCGGAGCCAGCGGCTGAGCCACGCGGCGGGTGATGCCAAACGCGATCACGAGTGTCTCGGCGTCCTTGTTCCAGCCGTATTCGTGGAAGGCGTAGCGCGAAGCCACGTCCAGGCGGGAATCGCGCGACTCGTAGTACTGGCGGATGAACTCGTCCGGGTCGGCTGTGGCCGGCTCGCCGTCGGGGTATGTGGCCACGCCCGAGAACAGCCGGGTGCTGCCCGAGGCAAGAGGCTCGAGGGTTCTGGGAACGACCTTCACCTTGATTGTGTCCAGATCCGCGACTTCGTTGAGATGGCCGAGGAACGCGTCGGACAGCAGGATGACCGGGCTCCGGCTTTCCTCCGCGGCGTTGAAAGCATGGATCGCGTACTCGTAGCACTCCGCCACCGTCGACGGGTAGAAGACGATGCTGGTGTAGTCGCCGGTGGAGCCGTAGCGGGTCTGGTTCAGGTCGCCCTGACCGGGCATGGTGGGCATCCCGGTTCCCGGGCCGACGCGCATGACGTTAACGATCACGCACGGAATTCCGACCTTATGGCCGTAGCCGATGGCCTCCTGCATCAGGCTGAAGCCCGGCCCGGAGGTAGCGGTGAACGACTTGGCGCCGGCAAGGCTCCCGCCCAGGATGGCGTTTGCGCTGGCGATCTCGTCCTCTTCCTGGAGGAAGCGGAACTCAGGGTGCGTCGAGGCGTACACCGAGGCCTGGGCCAGGATCTCGGACGAGGGGCTGATCGGATACCCGGCGAAGAAGCTGGCGCCGGCCTTGATGGCGCCGAGCATGACGGCCTCGTTGCCCTGGACGAGTCGCTTGGTCATCGGTCTTCCCTGTCGATCAGGCTTCGTTGTCGCGGTCGACGTTCGGAGCGCTCTCCGTGTCGGTGATGCCGCGATGTGGGTCGGTGCCGGCGACAGCCGGGCCTCGGGCAACGTCTGGGACATGCGCCGGTGTCGCAGCGCGGGCGGAGGCGGCCTCCTGGGCCTGTTCCGTCGCCGGCAGGCGGCCGTTCTCGTCGCGCTTGGGCAGAACCTCGATGGCGAGGTCCGGGCAGTAGCGCTCGCACAAGCCGCACCGGATGCAGTCGGTGGCCTCGATGATGGCGTCGTGGGTCAGGACGAGGCTGTCCTTGGGACAGATCTCGACGCAGATATTGCAGCGCTTGCACCACTCATCGACCCAACGGATGTTGACGAAATCGACGATGGTGGGAGGGCGGTGTATTCGTCTTTCGGCGGTCTGGACGGTAGCGATGGCCGAATCTCCAGAGTCTCGACGGCGGTACGGGGGTCCGCCGGTCCGGTAAGTCTACGGAATTGGGCTGCCAGGCGCAGATGCGGGGCCGATCCGGCCCGTGGGATGCGCCGCGATTGAGGCGCGCCGGGCTCCCTACTGAACTCGCAGAACCGTCTTGGCTTTGGACCAGTGGCGTTCGAGCTGGTAGTAGTCGCGCTCCGGCGGGGCGAAGATGTGAACGATGACCGCACCGAAGTCCAGCAGCGTCCAGTGCGAGTTGGAGCCGCCCTCGCGCCCGATCGGCTTGACGCCCTCGTCTCGCAGCTTCGCGGCAATGCCGTCGCCGATTGCGCCCAGCTGGCGCTCCGAGCCGCCGGAGCAGATGACGAAGTAATCCGCCATCGAAGTCAGCTCCGAGACGTCGAGCAGGACGATGTCGGCGGCCTTCTTGTCCTCGGCGGCGTCCACTATCTTGCGGGCGATCTCGAGCGCGGTGAGGCGTGCGCCACGTTCGCGGAGCGTCTCCTCGATCTCGGGTTCGGACGGCGCATCCGATTCCCCGGCCGCCGCTTCGATCTCGGCCTCGAGAGCGTCGGCGAGCGCGGCCTCGGTCGCGGCCGGCTTGCGGCGCCGGCGCGGCAGTCCGTCGGGGCTGGGCATCGATTCGGGCGGGGCTCCTGCGGGCGGGGCTCCTGCGGGCGGGGCTCCTGCGGGCGGGGCTCCTGCGGGCGGGGCGCCTTCGGCGGGCGTTGAGTCGGTCACGATCAAGCGGTCCTCACTGGGTTGGTCGAACGATACAGCCGATGGTCGCGGATGTACGACTCCAC
>Ga0182017_10003390_pt1 | contig 11900 bp, 9 predicted proteins | sample 712E3DmetaG_FD_120492 | JGI IMG/M metagenome (GOLD analysis project Ga0182017, IMG submission 120492) | Permafrost microbial communities from Stordalen Mire, Sweden - 712E3D metaG | ecosystem: Environmental > Terrestrial > Soil > Wetlands > Permafrost | place: Sweden: Stordalen | collected... | reverse complement strand
CGGATGCGTGACCATCAACTGGAGCAATTTACAGAAGGTAAAGCAATTTTACGACAACGGCGGCCAGGTGATCGCAACCGGCACCCTGCCGTCGAAGTCGGCGGAATTCGGGCACGATACCGACGTGGCGAACACCGTCAAGGCCATGTTCCCGGTGACCGGGCAGACGCTCAAAAACGCCGCCGGAGGGAGCGCGGTCTTCCTCGGGACCGCCACCGAGGCCAAGATGCTCACGGCCCTTGACAACGCAGTCGCGGCGTATGACGTGCAATTTGAACCTGAGACCGGCGGGCTGCGATATATCCATAAAGTTTTAGGAGACAGTTTAAATGTCTATTTCTTCGGCAATAATTCAACGGCAACCATAAGCACCTTCGCCCGATTGCGGGGGAATTTCACGCCCCAGCAATGGGACCCGCATACCGGCCTGATAACCACCCCTCAATTCACGCAGGTGCAATCGGGAGGAACAACCATAACCCGCGTGCCCATCACCCTGACGACGCTGCATTCGGTATTCATAACCGGCGCGTATACCGGTACGTCCTCGGTACAAGGACCGGCGATGAAAGCCCTGCAACCGGCGCGATTAACCATCTCCCAGTCATCAAGAAACGGCATGCTTATAACCTATTTTGTTCCGCAGGGAACGCGCGACCTTGCGTCAATAAGTTTACAGGCATATAATGCCAAGGGCGCCCGCGTGGCCGTGCTGCTTGACCGTACGGAAAAAGCCGGGACCTATACCGTTCTCTGGCCCTCGCGAGGCGTGCCCGCGGGCGCGTATGTCCTGCGCCTGAAGGTCGACGGGCAGAACGAACTAATGAGAAAAGTGGTAAAGGAATAGACACTAAGGGTCTTTTCCCATCCTTTTGACCTCACCCTAACTCCCCGGCCTTCCCTTCGGCTTCGCTCAGGGACCGGCCACCCCTCTTCCCCTCTCCCAATGGGAGAGGGGAAGAGGGGTGGGTGGTGAAAGGGGGGAGGTTGCAAGTTAACTGCTACGAAGTCTTAAATCACCGGTTGGCATAAAGGCGGACGTCGTGAAACCTTCGTCAAGATTAAAGGCGCTAACATTTGTTGCCGTTCTCACGGCAACAGCGATGTCTTTTGCCGCGCCCCTCGACTCATTACAGCGCGCGTACGTTGACTTGCGCTTCGGCATGTTCATATGTTTCGGCATCGAAACATTTTACGGCGGCGATTACTGGAACAACGCAAAGCCCCCGGCGCAAAGCGTCTGGAACCCCACGACGCTTAATTGCAAGAACTGGGCCGACGCGGCAAAAGCCGCCAAGATGAAATACGGCCTTTTGACCACGAAGCACCACTGGGGCTTCTGCCTGTGGAACACCTCCACGACAACATATAATTGCATGAACTCCGGCGCTCTGCGCACCGACGTTGTCAAGGCATACTGCGACGCGTTCAGGGCCGACAGCCTGCTTCCCGGCCTCTACTATTCCATGTTCGACGTGTTCGATTCGGTCGACGCGGGCTACGGCTCGTTTTCGCGGGCCATGTGGAACAAAAAGAAGCCTTACATCGAACAGCAGTTAAGGGAGTTGCTCACGAATTACGGCCCCATCCCGGTCCTCGTCATTGACGGATGGGCATGGCGCATGGGGCACAACGCCGTCCCCTACCAGGAGATCCGCGAATTCGTCAAGAGCTTGCAGCCCAATTGCCTCATGTCCGACCACGACGGCGTTGGCAGGCCGTGGGACAACGACCTGGTCATGTACGAGGAACCCAAGGGCGTATATTGCCCGGCGGGAAACGCGATCGCTTCCAATCAGGGACAATGCATCGTTACCCAATCAAGCGGCTCCTGGTTCTGGACCGGGGGCGGCACGTTCATGACCGCCGCGAACATCCTCACGCACCTTTCAAATCTCGAACCGAGGTACTGCAATTTCCTGCTTAACTGCCCTCCCACTTCAGGAGGCGTCATTGACCAGCGCATCGTGGACACGATCACGAAGGTAGGAAAAAGCTGGACGGCCAACATGAACCGCCCTCCCCTGCCCGCGCAGCCACACGCCATCGAACATCCCGTGACGCCGGTCGGCGCCGCGAACGCCGCGGGCGTAAGCGCCTGGAACGCCATCGACGGATACAACGACGTCCTGGGCGCGACATCCGTGGGCCAGACTATCTGGAAAGGCGGCGCGCCGACGCAATCGGTGACCATGGATTTAGGGGTAAAGTATTACAACCTTGAAATACTCGGATATTTGCCCCGCCAGGACTATATCGGCAGCGTAAGAAACCTGCATGGCAACATCACCGGTTATACAATTTCGGTAAGCGACGACAACAACGCGTTCCAACAGGTGGCAAGCGGAACATGGCCTGCTGACTCGACGTATAAAATAGCGGAATGGTCGCCCGCGGCGACCGGGCGGTATGTTCGCCTTCAGGCAACCTCGGCAAGCGGCAGCGACAGCGTTGTCATCAACGAAATCGCCGTTGGCGGAAGAACGCACACACCCACGACAACGCCCGTCTACGCCGCTCCCCATGCGGCTTTACGGACCCTGTCCACAAAATACATTCCCAAAAAATTCGTCTCGATAGGCGGTTTTTGTCCGGTCAAAGGCTTTTCCCCGCCGGAGTATATCTTCGATATGGCCGGCAGGACCATGAAACGCTCCGCGACTGACTACACTTTCCCGTATATCAAGAAAGACGGAGCCTCTAGTATTAAAACCGCCGAATAAAGTTCGAAGTAAAAAAGAAATGCCGTCAGTGAGGCGATGTTGATCATGGCAATTCGTCGGGATTTAAAAAAAGGACCTCCCATTCAGATACTCCATGCATAAAAAAGCGGGCGACACGGCCTGCAAGCTTGTCCGTTTCCTTCCCCGTTGAGTCGATACCGATGACCTGGGGATACCACCAACCACCCGATAATATCCTGACAGGCATTGTCCATCCATGCGGATCGGCAATGTCCGGGTTAAAGGTCGCGTAAATACCCTCCTGAAAATATCCCGGAGGCCCTTTGGCCCGATTCATAAGGATCACATAGCGGTTGATGTGTGTGTTCCAGTGGATCGAAGGGCCCCAGAACGCATCGGTCTCCGCGTCCGCCCAGTTCTTTGCGGCCGGGAATATCGGAGTGGCCAGGCCCTTCAGCCCCGGTTCGTTCCATCCGCCGTCATGCCACTTCCAGACTTTGTTTACCGGGTCCTTGCGATCGTTAAATCCCATGCGCGCGACGGCGACTCCCTGTTCTGAAATATCGCCGCCATAGACGCTGAAAAAAAAGTAAAAGTACTGCTTTGTGGAATCCGGCAATACCGAAAAATCGCCGTTGCCGCCGGCATCATAACCATTTTGAGCGTCACAGTTTATCGTGTCCCGCGTTTCGATGATAAAGCCAAGGTCTTTGAAAGTTCGCCCGTTATCGTATGAAACCGCCGCCCCGATCCTCGGCGCCGTGAGGTTTGATTCCAGACATATTCCATCGGGCTCGTTATGGTACCAGGCGTAGAGCGCGCCGTCGGCATCTTTCCAGGTGCTTTCGATCCAATAACCGCCGTCCTCCATGGATGTGTCCAATGGTACGGTAATGACATTATTCATATGGAAAAGGTCGGGGCCATTGGAACGACGTATTCCATCGCATGAATTGAAAAGGAAGAGGGTGTTTCCATCCCAATGGGCCGGGCAGTTGCAGTCGGTTGAATCCAAGCCTCCTCCCGGAAACGAGAAGTACGGCGCCGGTCTCAGGACCGCCCTGATGATTGAGGTGTCCTCGACGATGCGGGCCACTTCACAACCGGTGCAAACAAGAATAAGGAGGGACAACACGCCTATCAGCGGTAGCGATTTACGCTTCGATGATGTGCACCGTTTTCGCCGGACGCGATTTAAGCAGGCTTTCAATTTGTCAACCAACCTTATGGACCATGATCGCGGTGGCCTTTTCACCGATGTCGCGCAGGCCGGAAACCATGATGACGAAATCGCCTTTTTTCGCGAGTTTCATGCTTTTGAGCACGGATTCGCCGAACCTCATGCAGTCGCGGGTCGACATTTCCTTTTTGACAATCTGAGGAAACACGCCCCAGAGCAGGTGCATCCGCCCGGCAACGGTTGGAAAACGCGTAAGCGCCATGATGGGAGCGGCCGGCCTGTCCGACGACACCATCCTCGCGGAATAACCCGACGTCGTAAGCACTAAAATACAATGCACCATGAGGTCGCGGGACAATTGCGCGGCCGCGTCGCCTATCGCGTCAAGAACGCCGTTTTTGCTTTCATGCGCCGCAGGCGCCGGCTTGTTGAACTTTCCGCCCTGTGAAAAAAACTGGTACGCTTCCGTTTCCCGCAAAATGGAATCCATGGTTTCCAGCGCCTCCACGGGAAAATTCCCGACCGCGGTCTCCGCCGAAAGCATCACCGCGTCCGCGCCCGCGAGACACGCGCCCGCAACGTCGGTGACTTCGGCGCGCGTGGGCCGAGAATGGTCAATCATGCTTTCGAGCATCTGCGTTGCCACGATCACGGGCTTGTTCATGGCGTTTGCGATCTGTATGAGCTTGTTTTGGATAATGGGGACTTTCTTCGCGGGAAGCTCCACACCCAGGTCGCCACGCGCCACCATGATGCCGTCGGCGAGGTCCAGGATACCGTGGATGTTTGTGAGCGCCTCGGGCATTTCTATTTTTGCGATCACCGGAATGTCGGACTTGTGTTGCTTGAGCCAGTTTTTCAGGTCTATGATGTCAACGGGTTTTCTCACGAACGATAGCGCGATGTAATCGACCTCGCCCTTGATGCAATATAATACGTCGTTCTTGTCTTTTTCCGTAAGCGCCGCGATATGCAGCTCCGTGTTGGGAAGATTCATGCCTTTTTTGTCCTTGAGGACGCCGCCATGCACAACTCTTGCCTCCACCCTGTCTTTAAATTTTTTAACCACCTTCAGTTCGAGGTTGCCGTCGTCAAGGAGGATGGAGTGACCGGGGACGACTTCCCGCACCAGGTTTTTATACAGAGAAGGAATAAGGTTTTGGGTCCCCAAAACCGCTTCAGTGGTGATAGTCACCATTGATCCCTCTTTAAGCGTAATCGACCCGTTCCGGAATTCGCCCACTCTGATTTTCGGCCCGCACAGGTCACCGAGTATCGCGACCGTTTTTTTTAATTGTCCTGATATTTTTCGTATAAGCCGGATGGTTTTAAGATGGTCTTCGGCCTTGCCGTGCGAAAAGTTGATCCGCGCCACGTTGAGCCCTTTCGAAATGAGCATACGGAGCTTGTCGGGCGACGAGGACGCCGGGCCGATGGTGGCGACGATCTTGGTGCGCCTGAAAAAAAGGTATTTGTGGTGAAGGTCAAGGTCAAAAAGATCCGAAGAACCCGGTTGTGAAGACGTTCTGGTCATATTGCCGCTCCTGGGAAAATTATCTGGTCAGATTTACCCTTAAAACCCTGTTCATTTCCGATGTTGACAAGACCGCCCAGTAAACACCGTTCGATGTCCCCTGGATTGTCGCTTCGTAAAGCTTACCGCTTTCAATCATGCCTTTAAAAACCTGGCCGACCAGGCGTCCTGATGCGTTATAAACTTTTATTGACCCGATCGCCTGTTTTTTAAGAGCAAAGAACAGGCCAATGGTCCCATCGCCTCTCGTCCGGGCTGAAAACATCTCTTTGACCACGGTCTGCCTCGTCCCCGGAAGCCCGGCGATGAAAGTCTGCTGGGACCCTGCTACGATCCTGTAACCGCCATATCCCGTATAGGCCTTGACGCGGACCAAGTAAACGCCCGCGGCCAGACTTGCCCCGCCGACATATGAATGGATGCCGGCCTGGCCGTCGTGGGAGACCGAAGAAAGATCGCCTGCATTATACATGTCGCAATCTGCATCAAGCGTGCTGTCGGTATTCACGCTCACCCAAAGAGGTCCGGCCGAAGATTGCACTATGCTGAACCAGTCATAAACATCGGTTTTACCATTGGAGAAATATCCGAGATGTCCCTGAAGCGTATGGTTCATGGTCAGGGCATTGGCCTGCGTCGACGTGTCATTGGGCTCGGTGTCATTCGCCAGAGGTTGAGCAATGAACGATGAAGTAATGGTATAGCCCCCATAACCTGTATATGCATAAGGTTTTGCATAATAGACGCCGGCCTTCAGGTTCGGCATGAAAAGGATAGTGGAATCTCCGGCCCTTCCATCGTGGAATATCTGCGTTGTCCCGTCAACGTCATACAGATTCGCGTCGATGTCAAGTGTTGAGTCGCTCTTGATAAGCACCCGCAGGGCGCCGTCTAACGGCAGTTCGATCTTATACCAGTCCTTCGTGTCGACTATCTGATTTGTAAAGTAGCCGAGGTGGCCGGTCGTTGATCCGTTGGCGCCAAGCGTTATCGCCTGGGTGAAGGTGTCGTTGGGTTCGGAGTCGTTTGTTTTCGGCTGAGGGGTAAAGGTCGAGGTCAGGTTGTAACCGCCGTATCCCGAATATTTGTAATATTTAAAGAAATAGGTGCCGGGTTTAAGGTTCGGTATTGAGACGAGCGACGTCCGGCTGGACTGTCCGTCGTGCTGCAGCATGGTTGTCCCATCAATATCAAATATATTCAGGTCCGCTTCCAGCGTCGTATCGCTGTATGCGCTGATGGACAAGATGCCATCAGAAGGGGTCGTGATTTTAAACCAGTCGGCGGCGTCGGTAAAACCGTTGCCGTAATATCCCAAGTGTCCGGGGATCGTGGCGTTGATCGTCATTGTCGCGGCCTGCGCCAGGGAATCATTCGGTTCGGTGTTGTTACCGATGGATTGGGCCGTAAAAGTATTGCTGATCGAATACGAGGCCCCGACGCCCGAATAAAGATATACCTTGACCTTATATGCCCCCGGCAGCAGATTAGGATAGGAAAGCGTCGACTTTGTGCCGTAGGAACCATCATGGGCGATCCGCGTTGTCCCATCCACGTCATAGAGATCGGCGTCCTGTTCCAAAATGGAGGAGTCGGCGGTGGCAATATTCACCGTCAGGCTGCCGTCGGCCGTTGTGGTGATCGTCCACCAATCCTCCGTATGCGAGGCGTTGAGGGTCCCGCTGCTGCCGGCATTGGGAGCCAAATCAGCCGCCCGGGCAGCAATAAAAAATCCAGGAATGATCAGCGACCAAAAAATCTTTCGTAAGCACGACGCCTTGATAGTCATGGTCAACCTCCTTATGCTAAGCAGTGATTGATGGAAATACGGCAGCAAATCCAGTTAATGAACCGGCATGGATTTTGTTTTTAAATTATAACAATCAAAGGTCGTAAATGCCAGGGAAATTTGCGGACAGTCGGCTTATACGGGTAATGGTTTGCAACTTCAACAAAATCAATATATTACAAACTGCTGTTCGCACAGAGAAAACGGTTTTTTGTTTTGCCGATTGACTGCCTTAATTTTTAAACGTACATTATATGATGTCGAATAAATCGACTGTAAATGCGGCCCGTCACTTTTGAGGAATAAGATATGTTCTAAACTTTACAGGAGGTCGGTTATGAGAACAAAAGAAAGAAATTGCCTTGCTGTCAATTTTGTCGGTATACTGCTTTTATGCGCGAGCGGTATTTTTGCCGATTATATTGAAGGTGTTGACACGACGGATGTGAGCGGGTATGGTCTTGATTCGGCGTTTCAAGCAACTAATAGTAATATAACCGGACAAAATATCATCGTTTACAACATGGATTATGACATGAACGGTTATTTCAATTATTCTTTTGATGATATTAAAGTTGTTGCAGAGTCAATACGATGTATTACCGGTTTTCCAAGCAGTACTAGTTCTCTCTGTGCGGAATACATTCCCTATCAAAATCAAATTAAAAGTTTTTGTTTCGTTGTCAAAAAAAATACAGACAGCACCTATTCCAAAGTTCAAATTTTAAACCGTCTTGCAAATAATCGATATGTTTATAAATATGGTACAAATACTTCACCGAATAATCCCGGAATGGAAAAAGCATCCTACGATAGAACCGTTCGATATAAGCCGAACAATTTCAACAATATTTTCAGGTATGGCTGTTGTGGTTACTTAGGCGACCCCGTGGGGGTAAACAATTGTTCATGGGACCCACCGTTACTAAACAATAATCATCTTCTCGGTTATAGATATTATAAAACAAAACCCGGTATATTCATTGATACGACTGCGCCGATTAATTTAACGCAATGGGATTCATCGGCTTATACCACGACAACAAGTGGTTCTTTTGTAGGCGAGCAGGAGGGGTATATCAATTTGGTCGCGGTTTATGCTGAAGGAAAATCAGATTTTTTAAAGGGTTGGGTAAAGAGAATTGGTTTTCCAGATGGTGCTAAGCCAAACGCAAATCACCCCGAACAATTGAAAAACAACCTCGAAATTAAAAAAACTTCTAACGGTTTTTATATTACCTTTCAATCATCCACGCAAATCTCCGGTTCGTCGTCGCTTTCCATTTACAATATAACCGGATCAAAAGTGGCCGGATTTTTCGGAATTAAGTCCAATCAGGTTTTTTGGAAAATAACCGGCCAAAATCTCGCCCAGGGACAATATATCGTACGGTTGGAATTACCCGACAAAAGAATCGTAAGCGGCAGGATGGTTTATTCGAAGTAATGCTTAAAATTCAGACCTCACCCCTCATTCCCCTCTTGCCCCACCGGGCACTTCCAAGGGGCACCGCGAAGGAGAGAGAGGGGGGGGGGTAAAAAGCAACGATAATTATAAGTCTTTCCCCTCTCCTGGCGGAGAGGGGCGTCTGCTTTAGCGAAGCTAAAGCAGACGGGGTGAGGTCTAAATTCACGGCCGGGGGTCAAGTTTAAAAGTCGATCATTTCCACGTCGAAAATAAGCGTGGCGTTGGGCGGAATGACGCCTGCCGCGCCTCGGTCGCCATAGCCGAGCTTGGGCGGGATGATCAGCGTGCGCTTTTCGCCTTTTGTCATGTCGAGCAGGGCCTCGTCCCAACCGGCGATGACCTGGCCCGCGCCCACCGTGAATTCAAAAGGCTGCCCGCGCTCAACCGAACTGTCGAAGACCTTTCCGTCGGTCAGCCTGCCCGTGTAATGGACCTTGATTCTTGCGCCTTTGGCCGGCTTCGCGCCGCCGACGGGGCCCTTCTGGGTAATGATGTATTTAAGTCCTGAAGCCGTGGTGATCGTGTCGGATCCTCTTGAAACAGTACCATTGGAAACTCTAACATTTGTGGGAGCCATTTTTGCGGAGGTGGCCCCGGAAGCGACCACCGTGACCTTGGTCATGACAACGGGAGTTTTGGGAACGTCGTCATAAGGAGGCTGGCTGCCCGTTGCCACGCCTTCGATTAATTTCACCACGTCCAGGCCGTTGATGACTTTGCCGAAAACGCAATACCCCCAGCCCTGCACGTCTTTGCCGCGGAAATTAAGGTCGTCGTTGTTCTTGGTATTGATGAAAAACTGGGCGGTGGCGGAGTTCGGGTCGCCCGTTCTGGCCATGGCCAGGGTGCCGAGTTCGTTTTTAAGCCCATTGTCGGCCTCGTTGACGACCGGAGCGCGGGTGGGCTTTTCCTGCATTTCTTTCGTGAAGCCCCCGCCCTGGATCATGAAGCTTTTAATGACCCGGTGGAAAATGGTCCCGTCATAAAATCCATCCTTGACATATTGAATAAAATTCTCCACCGTCTTTGGGGCCGATTGCGGGAACAGTTCGACCACGATCACGCCCTGCGTCGTTTCGATTTTGACATGGGGCTTAGCGGCGCCGGGCGCCGCGCTTGCCGACATCGCCGATAAAAGCGCGATCGCTACGGCGCAAACCAATATTTTTTTCACGAAGACCTCCTTTAAAAAACAGGTAATAGGTTTTGGGTTTTGGGTTTTGGGTTAATGATAATTCTTTATTTATTTTCAATCCACCTGCTGCCTGCCGCAGGCAGCAGGTAAGGTTCTGTACGGGTAATTATCTACGCTAAACGCATATATAATTCGCCTACAGAACCTAATCCCACTTAAAGGGCGAATCGACCTCTCCTTCGAGTTCGTCGGGGTTTTCTTTCGCCATTTTGAATTTCTGTTCGATTTCCTCCTTACGCCTGGCTTTGTCCTCCTGGGCTTTTTTAAATTTGTCGTCCCACGCGGGATTATTGTTTTTCCGCGATTTGAGGAACTCGTCAAAATCCGCCTTCTGCTTATCGGCCGATTTATGGTCCACCACCTTGCCCGTGGATTGGTCGATCCAGAGCACACCTTTACACAAAGGACATTTGATTTCGAAAAGGCCCATGGTTTTCCCTTTCAGGTGGATTGTCTCGGATAAGCCAGGTCAGAATAAAATAACTGTTTTTACGCACTGAATAAAATATTAATTTAAATACCACATGGAGAACGAACTGCCTTTCGATGGGTTTAAAGAACTCATCCAATATCCCCTTGAAAAAAGCGATCCCCGGTCATTTGAACGGATCAAAAGTATTTTTCTGGACATGCCTCAGCCGCAATCGGACCCTTTCAGGGTCCTGGTGCAGCGGCTCACGAACAAAGTTTACAGGGGCAGGGAGGCAAAAGAACATTGGCGCCATATAGTAAGCCATAAGCGCGGGATGGAGGCGAAACTCGGCCGCTCCGTGGGTATCCACGCGGCCTCGATCGATTATTTCGACGCCTTGGGAGGCGCTTCGCCGGGACCCGTATTGAAAGAAACCGGTACTGCGCACGAGGACCTTAATCTGGAAGAATCGATCGCAAAAGTTTACTCGCCGAATTATCACCTTGAAAATCTTAAAAAAGAAATAATGCGCGCAAAGCGGTACAAGCATTCATTGTCGGCCATTATGCTCGATATCGACGAATTCAAGAAAATCAACGAGTTGTTTTCTTTTAAAACAGGCGATGAAATCCTGACGCTCATCGTAAAAATAATCCAGAAAACAATCAGGGCCGTGGACATTCTCACCAGATATTCCGGCGACCAGTTCCTCGTTATCCTGCCGAACACCAATAAAAGGGAGTCCATGGAACTGGCCGAGCGCCTTCGCCAGAATGTGTGCGAACGCACAAAACGCATACATGGCCTTGATTCGGGGGTCACCGTTACCCTTTCCGTTGGACAAACAACCGGCGCCAGCAGCTCGACCGAGTTTATGAAACAGTTGGAAAACATCCTCACCGAGGGCAAGAAAAAACAACGGAATAAAGTTTACGCTCTTTAACCCACAAGTGGGAATAAAAGAAAAAAAAATCTTTTTATCGCCAAAATTTAATTATATTACATACTGTATTCAGCTATAAAACAGATAGGACATTATTATGGATATTGGAGGAAGAGAAAGCAGCGGTTATCATATTGTCGACATTGTTGGTAAAATAGACAGGTTGAAAGATTCGATTGTTCTCAAATCACATATCAATACTCTTCTTGAGAAAAACATCCAAAAAATCGCCTTGAACCTGTCCCAGGTAACGTATCTCGACAGCGGAGCGCTTAACGTCCTGATTTATTGCCATAATATGCTCAAGAAAAAGGACGGTAAGCTGGTCATCATCCGGACCAACGAATACGTTAAGGACGTTCTCGACGTCGTTGGTCTCAATAAACTGGTCAAAATATACGGGACGGAGGAGGAATTCGAAAATGACTCGAAACATGCTTAAATACGGCTCGTTGCTCTTTTTGTGCTTTTTTGTCACAAGTTGCTTGTTTTTCATGGAACCCTTCATCAAACCGAAACAGGAACAAATCGACAAATACATTCAGGAACACCCCGATCTACCCGACCTCGATAAATCCTGTATTTATGACGGACGTTTTGAAATTGGAATGAAGCAGGAAACCATAACCTTCCTTCTTGGTGACCCGAACAGGATTGAAATCGTCAAACAGCCGTGGGCGGTCCAGGAAAACTGG